>Ga0310691_10000196_pt1 | contig 123208 bp, 155 predicted proteins | sample 176DNAGHGlowgp2_FD_203887 | JGI IMG/M metagenome (GOLD analysis project Ga0310691, IMG submission 203887) | Sheep rumen microbial communities from Palmerston North, Manawatu-Wanganui, New Zealand - 1766 DNA GHGlow gp2 (v2) (version 2) | ecosystem: Host-associated > Mammals > Digestive system... | reverse complement strand
CGGAACAGTTGAGATCCACAAGTACACAGGAAATGCTTCAACGCTTTCTATCCCGTCAAAGATCGGCGGCAGGGAAGTGACCAATATTGGTGCAAGTGCCTTTTTGTTGAATGAAACGCTTTCAAGTATAACGATCCCTGAAAGCATAACCTATATCGGTCGTGATTTGTCTATCGCTCATCCTTTCCTTGGCTGCTCAAAGCTGAAAAGCATCAATGTTGCGCCACAGAACAAGAATTATTGTTCTGTTGACGGGGTTTTGTATAATAAGGATAAAACTACTCTGATCCTATGTCCGTGCCAAAAGGGGAGTATCAACATCCCTTCAAGCGTAACGAGAATAGCAGAATCTGCTTTTAGGGAGTGCAGCGCGATCAAGAGCCTGACACTTCCCAACAGCGTTGAATATATGGGCAGCTATGTATTCCAAGGGTGTGAGAACCTTGAGAGCATAACTATTCCAAACAGTGTAAAGTCTATGGGTGATGCAGTGTTCCGTAACTGCAAAAAGCTCAAAAGCATTACACTTCCAAGCGGTATCAAGAATATCTATTATCAAACATTTGGTGACTGTTTCAGCCTTGAAAACGTAACACTTCCCGAAGGTCTTGTAGATATAGCTGCGGATTCATTTTTGAATTGTCCGAATCTTAAAACCATAATAATCCCCAAAAGCGTTACACAGATAAGGGACAGCGCTTTAGGCTTCTTGTTTGATAAGCAGACTAATAAGTATTCGCAGATGGATGATCTGACGATATTGTGCGCACCAAACTCTGAAGGGGAGAGGTACGCAAAGGATAATCACTTTTCATATCGCTTGGCATCAAGGCTTTCGGGTGATAACAGATATGCAACAGCGGCAGCTATCTCTCAAGAATCGTATGATAAGTCGGACACAGTTGTAATCGCATACGGAATGAATTATGCTGATGCACTCGCAGGCATACCGCTTGCCGGAAAACTTGATGCACCGATCCTTCTTTCAAATAAAGATTCTCTTTCTGATGAAACTCTTAATGAGATCAAGCGCCTCGGTGCAAAGAATGTTGTTATTCTCGGCGGAGAGAGCGTTATAAGCGAAAACATCGTAAATACGCTTGAAAAGAGCGGTATAAATAAGAATAATATCACACGGATCCACGGAGAAAACCGATACAAAACAGCAGTCAGAATAGCGGAAAGATCAAACTCTGAACCGACAGATCTGTTCCTGGTTTATGGTCAGAACTTTGCTGATGCACTTTCTGTAAGCACAGTTGCGGCAATCAAAAATGCTCCTATAATATATCTTACAACAAACGGAGAGCTTACTCCCGATACAGCAGAATATCTTTCAAAAATAAAAAGCAAAGTAAAGCACGCATACGTTATCGGCGGAACAAGCGTTATCAGCGACGAAATGATGAAAAAAGCTGAAAACGCGCTTGGATTCAAGCCTGAACGCATCGCAGGTAAGGATAGATTTGCTACCTGCATTGAGGTAAATAACCGTTTTAAAGATGTGCTGACGGGCGATTCTGTCTGCGTAGCAACAGGAATGGATTTCCCTGATGCTCTCGCAGGGGGAGTTTACGCTGCAAAGGATGCAGCACCGCTGTTTCTTGTAAACAGTAAACTTGCGGCACCAAAGCTTACCGACGAACAAAAAGCATATCTCAAATACAAGATGTCAGTTGAAGTTACTGCATTCGGCGGCGCAAAAGCTGTTGCAGATCAATACATTATTGAGATATCAAAATACTCATTATAATGCAGCAAGGATCTGCACGAACGATTAAATAAAGGTCTTTATAAAAGCTGTCGGCTGATGTCGGCAGTTTTTTTTACAAGCTTGTTCAAATAATAAAGATTTATAAGCAAATGATAGTTATCCATAAAAATGTTTATAGTCATTGACGATGCTGTGTTTGTATGTTATAATAGGGAATAAACTGTTACTATATCCAATTGGTAAATTTTAGGAAGTTTCACTAAATAGAAATTTAGTGAATATAAAAAGTCTTATAAAAATGCCCGTATAATAGGGCAGGGCAAAGATATTTGCTCAAAAAACAAAAAACGGAGTAAACCAAATCATCATTATTTGATTTGACTTTATTATACAATCGAAATCGTTTTTTGTCAACCCTTTTTTTGTTGATTTATATGTTTTGATGTAGATTTTAAACTATTAAAAGCATCTTCAAAACTCATTCCTACATCGTCCGAAAGGTCAAAATTGCCACTATTATCGGAGGTTTCGAGCAAATCTAATCCGAGCTGGAGAGATTCTTCGATGCAGTCAGAGAAATTTGGGTCGATAATTTGTGTATTCTCTACAAAAACACTCTTTTTCATTTATTATGCCTCCTTTTTGATGCAATAATAGTATAACGCTAATATATTTATATAATATTTTGCAGAAAAACACAAGAAAAAATAAAAAAAGAAAGCCCGCTTTTGCGGACTTTCTAATTTTTTTTGATGTTTTTTACTGATAGTTACCGTTCCCATACGCTCCGTAGCCATCGCCAGACATATAGCCGTTGTTAGTCTGCTGTTGTGGGACAGGCTGATTATACTGCTGTTGAGGCTGATTGTATTGATTATACTGCTGGGGTGGGGGAGTGGTTGGTGGAGCAGTTGTGTATTCTGGCTGTGTTGTTTCCTCTGCAAGTCCAGAGGTTTTAAGCTCAAAATATTTTTGAGTCGCTATTTGAGCCATAGCGTCACAGAATCTCACGACCTTACCAAGTACGCTCTTCGCCTCGGTAATTGTGAGCATTTTCTTGACGGTAACGGTATCGTGTTCGTTTCCGTACTTTACCCTGCCTACCTCGTCTTTAAATGCCTGTCCATAGCCCTGTGATAATTCAAAGACTATTGGGATTCTTAAAGACGGGGTATAGTATATTTTAATTCCAGTTATAAGATACTCATTAGGATTTTGTGGATTCTTATAACTATCATAAGGCAATATCTTCTTCTCTTCAAGGAGAGAAGTGAACTTCTTTGCCTGTTCGATTCTTCCTCCGTACTCTCTTATCTTGCCGTCTATATACCCCATTATATTAGGGTCAATACCAATGCGTTGATTTGAAAGCATCTGAATTATCTGGATAAGTTCCTGTTGGGACTGTTCCAAAGCGGCGGCAGGGGAGGTGTCTAAAGCACAAAGGTTGGCGTAAGCCGTTCTCACTTGCTCTGGTGTCACATTCGCCCACTTGTATATGGACTGATGCCCGCCAAAATCCTGTATGCCTACCCTTATTCGTGAATAAGCGGATTCGACTTGCGCCGAATTATCCTCAAATTTAAGTCTGTCAAGAAATTCGAGAATTGTTTTATTGTTTTTACTTACGGCAATCTGCGGATTCAGCTTGCCGTTCTTTTCATAATAGTTATTCATAAGGTTCGTCCTTTCTTTTAAAAATTAAGCAGAGCGGATATGTCGTCCATAAGCTGTGTCTGCTTGGGCTTTTCGGCTTCAATGTGTGATAGGGTAAGAACCACATCTCCGTTGTAATTTGACACAGATAGAGTTCCATAACCATCAAACTCGCACGGACAGCCGAGGTCAACATACTTATTCACCATATTAAACCCTATGGCTCGGAACTGTCCATCGCAGCCCTTGAGTTTCAGAACAAGATGCTGTCCTTTATTGCCGACTGTGCTATATGCTGCTTTATTTATCGGTTCTGTAAAGCACTTTACTTTAAAGACAGGTTTGGGATTTCCCTGTCCGAAAGGTTCACATCGGGCAAGAGCTATCGCTATATCAAGCATCGCTTCTTTGTTCATAACCTCATTTTCGGATATATCGAAGTCATACTCGAATCGAGGTTCGATTTGAGCGTCTGTGAGCTTGCAGTTCTTGTTTATCTCCTGCGTAAAGGCGGTAAGATTAGCTTCCTGCAAAGACATACCAGCCGCAAGCTCGTGACCGCCGTAACCAAGCAGCAAAGACTTGACCTTATCAAGTTCCGCTACAATGTTGTAGCCCTCGATAGAGCGTGCCGATGCTACAAGTACATCGCTGTTACCTTTTTTGCAAAATACAATAGCTGGGCGATTGTACTCCTCTTTAAGATTACCAGCGAGCAGACCAACTATGCCTGCTTTTGCGCTTGTTGACAGACATACAAGCACTTTATATCCAAGGTCTAATTGCATTTGTGCCTGTTCTTTTACTTCTTCGACGCAAGCAGCCTGTACATCTTTTCTCTGCTCATTCGTGTCTGAAATTTCTTTTGCTGCTTCTTTCGGGTCTTCGACCAATCCGCAGAAGAGATTTAGCGGCTTATATGCTCCTTCTGTGTGAAGCCTTCCACAAGCGTTAACTTTCGGAGCAACTAAAAAAGCCAATTCTTCTGCTGTAATTGTATCGGCTTTACCTCCGCAAAGCTCCATTACACCATCGTTATAATGGTGTGTAGTGCTGTCGCCTGTGTGGAGAAGGTTAAGAGCTTTCTTTACTATTTTTCGGTTTTCCCCTTTGCCGATATTCTCAACATCAGCGATTGTTCCAAGAGCTGCGAGGTCAAGGGTAATTTGTTCATCAAGGATTCCTTTGCACAAGTGCCGTGAAACCATATATGCCAAGCCTGCTCCAGTAAGGTTTTTATCTGGGTACTTGCCGAGATTCCAATGCAAATCTATGATAGCATCTGCTTTGGGAATCGTATCACCAGCAAGGTGATGGTCGAGAATGATAGTTGTTATCCCGTAGCTTTTGGCTATATCAATCTCGTTGATACACTTTATGCCACAGTCTACGGTAATAAGCAACTCTGCACCTTCTTTGCGGATATACTCCACATCGTTTTTTTGTAGCCCATATCCTCTGTCTCGTGAGGGCAGCACAACGAGTGGAAAAGACCCAAGGGCTTTTAGAGTAATCTGTAATATTGATGATGCGGTAATGCCGTCAGCATCATAGTCACCGTAGACGGCGATTTTCTTTCCAGTCATAATAGCGTCTGTGATAATATCGCAAACCTTTTCTATGTCTGGGATTAGTTTTGTGTCGGCAAATTCGAGAGAGCTAAAATCAGCAAGATACTCGATTGCCTCTTCTTTTGTGCTGACTCCAGCTTTGAGCATACAAGATGCTATGATTTTGCCAAAGTCGGTCTGAAGCTGTTGTGCTATTGCCGTTTTAGGCATAGTACGCTTTACAATTTTCATATGTAGTTCCTCCTTAATAAAAATAAATTATGATTTCTGTAAAAACAGTTGTGGACAATATATTTATATGATATTTTGCAAAAAAACACAAGAAAAAAAAGAGCCTCGAAAGGCTCTTTGTAAGTTGTTCAGTTATTTATCTGAATAATATGGTGACGACATATAGGAAATATCCATTTTGTTGGATTTCACTTGAACGTAACCTTTAATATAAATCCCTTTTGTGTCGTAACCTTCAAAGGCTGTCTGAATTGTTTTGCTCTGTTTTATTGCAGACAAAATACTATTGTAAGAAAGATTAGAAGGGACGTTCGCTACTATTAAATTAAGCGCGTCTGAATAACCACGAGCTTTATTCTCTGCTGTAACAGAGGAGTTGGTGGGAAAAACGTTCATATTTGCAGAATATTTGTTGAACCCACTTTCATATTTATTTCCTACAATCGAATCACTCCCACTTACTCCGCAAGTATTGTTTATATTGATATTTTCTCTGTAAGGAGAGTATTGTTCCTTCATAAGATAGTTAATATAATACTCCATAGTGTGTGTGGAAGCAGACGAAAGATTACTGTATGTTTTACTCTTAAATACTGTTGCCCCAGAAAGAAGAAGTGCGCCGTTTGTTTTGCTCGCAAGGGAAGCTCCTGCAAGTGCGCCCTGGAAGTTGTATCCGTCTGCAATGACCCAAGTTGATGCGTTGTTGCAGTATTTCTTCATCACGAGGTCGCAGGTTTTGTAACGGTTCGCCCCTCCAAGACGGTCAACGGAGCTTGAACCGAAGTTGCTTTTGAGCTGGCTTTCTACCTTTGCGGATACTGCCCCAGTTCCACCTATAATTGTGAACCTTCTTGTTGTTCCCGACTTTATATAGTTAATCTGTTCAGTAGTCATACCGTTTGGATTAACTATCATAACTGGTCTTTTTGTAGCAGCCGCAGCCAGAGCATCGGGATAATTGAGAGCTGAACATATAAGCATATTGTCTGCGTAGTTCCCGCCTGTATTTTTCAAACACCACAAATTTGTCTCGTAGCGGTTCTTCCCTCCAAGACGAATTGGGATATACCCAGCACTTCTCACTTGTGATTCAAAGGTTGATGATATAACGCTTGTACCTCCAATAAGGTACACATAGCTTCCTTTTGTGGCGTTATTCTTAATATAGTTAAGCGTCACGTTAACTCCATCGTAAAGTATTGGAGCTGTACGACTTGTGGAGACATATCCCGCCGACAACGCATCTGGATAGTCTTTGGACGTAGCTACTATTACATTGTTAATCTTACCTCCGTTACGTTCTTTAAAAACGTGAGCGACATTTCTGGAAAGAAACCCAGCGTCACCGCCGTTACAATCAATACCCCTCTGTTTAGGTGTTGTAGCTGCTGAAACCGACATAGCAAGCACACTTGTTGCCAGAGCCATTGTGGACAGTCCCGCAACAACCCTTTTGAGAATTTTGTTCATAATCATTACTCCTTTATTTTTTTTCGCATATGTGCGATAGTATATTTATATGATATTTTGCAAAAAAACACAAGAAAAGTTAAAAGGAAACGGAGTCCCCAAAAGGAGACTCCGCAAAGGAGAATAAAAAAATGAGAAATAGGATTAAGCAGAAGTTATAGTGCTGTTTATAGGCTGGAAAGCCTTGCTCCAGTCATTTATACAGCAGGCAAGTTCGTGCTTGCCTTTGTCAGTCTGAAGATATGCAAAAGCACGCTCGTAGAAGTTTGTTAGTACGAGAGGGGAGATTTGTGCAATATCAGCGTTTCCGATAAGGTCAGCAACATACTTCTTTATAACATACGTCCTGCAATAGCTCTCTTTTCTGTCTTCGGGCGCACGGTAGCCGCCGCTTTCCTGTATCTTGGCAGAAATGTCGTCCCATTCAGAGAGCTTCGGCTGGAAAGTGAGATTTGCCGAGCAGCCGATTGCCGAGGCGTTCCAGCCTGCCTGTTCAAGAACTGCTTGCCACAGCGTTCCGCGCTGAATGTTTTCCTCGCTCTTGTCAAGTGGGTCAAACTTGTAAGGCTTTGCGATACCCATACTTTCAAAGTAGCTTATCATTTCTTCGTTAAGACAGTTGAATAGAACAAGGTAGGATTGTGCTGCGGACTTTCCATAGCTGTAAGAGGATTCACTTTGACTTAAAGAAGGTTCACTCATCATACGTTGCAGATTTGTTGACTGCCCTTCCGATATTCTAAATTGTTGCGGATTTTTCTGTCCTTGTGAAGCCTCTACATTGCTCTTTGGAAGTTTGCAAAACGACAGGGAACTGCGAAAGTCGTACATCGGGTCGCTGAAAAGCCCGCTTCTTACGCCTTCTATGCGCCCTTGAACGAAATCCTGTGCTACCTCGATTATAGGCTTGTCGAACTTTGCGCCGAGCGTAAACGCCATATCTTGCAAAAACTCGACCTCACGAGCCACACATTTTGCTACAAGCGACTGCTGAAGTCCAGTCAGTTCAAAGCGCAGCTTTGCGACAGTATCGAGAATGTCGAGGCTTTCGATTATATAACCGTTATCGACCATTGTATTTATCAATCCTTTCCGTTTTTGATTTACAATATAATATATATACGATAATCTTTAAAAACACAACTTTTCGAGAAACAATAGAAAAAAGATTTGTGTCAATGGGTCAGCGGGGTGAAATTTCGTGTGTATTCCAAGAGGGTCATCTACATTTTTCCATATATATAATGCTTTTAAGAGAAAACAGCGTAAAAAGGCAATTTTGCATAGTATTATTATATTGGTATTGTCAAAAATCTTTTCATATATATAGCTATTTTTGGCGGAAACGGCTTAAATGCGGGGTGTTATAAGGAGAATAAAACAAGCCGTAATCGAGATGAATTTAAGAAACTTATTTTGCGGGTTTTCTTTTTGGCGAAATTTTTGACAAGTTTGGCGAAAAGGAAAGTCAAATCTGAAAGATTTGGCAGATGATTGCGTCAAAGGGGGAGTCGATTTGACGATTTTGCGGGGAATAAGAATTTTGAGCTGTTCCGAACAGGGTGGGGAGGGGTGAATGAATGTTGCGTGTTTGCGTAGTTTTCTTCAAAAAGGCTTATATATATGAAAACGAGGATTTTCCCGTAATAGAAAATTCGTGCCTGCATATGATGATACACAGGCACGAACGCACAAAGAAGAAATATGATAAATGGGAGATACACAACTTTAGATTTAGAGATTGCTGCTTGGTTCAGCGGCTTTTTTCGCCTTGCTCAACTCTTGCTCCATATTAGATTTTGCCTGGTTTTGCTTATCGGCAGACGCAACATCTTTAGCGGCGGGTTGAGAAGGTATCTCAATTTGGCTTAAATTTCCTTCCTGTGAGGCTTCAAGGCTCACAGAACCGTCGAACAGGGAAGCCTGTGACTTTATATTGTTATTCTTGCTGTTAAACTCCTGCTCGATTGCTCTCATTGTATCCTTGTCGTCGTCAGACATTCCCATATATCCGAATGTATTCATACAAGCGGTTGCCATATCAACGAGATTTGAACCGCAGTTTTTCAGATTGCCTGTGTAAACGCTTGCAGACATTATCTGTCCGAAGTCACCGAGGCGAAATCTGATTCCAGAGTTTTTCTCCTTGTCGAATATGTAGTAGCACTTGTTGAAGTCATCGTACCGTATAGCGTCGTAAGTAAGCTTGCTGTTTTCGCCAGCCTTTGCGTTATAATCCGCAACAAACTTGTCGATATTTGAGTTGCTTACGACCTTATCATTTTGCAGACGTTCTTCTGGATATATCTTTTCGGGTTTTTGCTCGTTAAAATCGGGTTGTTCTTTTATCTCAACCAAGTCGTTTACCTTGTCCTTGGCTGATGTGTCGTTTGCACCGCAGGCAGTAAAGGCGAGGCACATAGCCAGCGTCAAGCCTGCTGCAAATAATTTCTTGAACATTATGTATGACCTCCTTGTTCCTCTTTTACAACACTCTCTAAATCTTCTTGTGCAATATCTTTCAGATAAGATTCCCAGGAAGCGATAAGCTCGTCAGCCGCATCTTGATAAAAAATGAGCTGCTGGAGAGTACACTCTGCGAATTTCAAGGCATTGGGATTGTTATTGAGAGAATCCACATTGTCGGTAAGAAATTTGATAGCGACAGCCGCCTTAAACAGAGCTTCCCGCATATCGTAAGGGGACATCTGATTAACTGTGTTGATGTATTCTTGCCAGCAATGTACGGTGTTCTCGTCAAGAAGAGCAGAAACCTCACGCTCGTCGGGTGAGGGGCAATCAAGTTCCGCGCCGCTATTGGTTTGCATTGTGATTTCCATTGCATCGTATCCTTTCTGTCGAGTTGTAATTTGCTTACCATATATTTATATACTATTCTTCAGAAAAACACAACTTTTTCTCACTTTCGCCGCCGCGCGCCGCAGATTATGCTTTTGTATTCAGACACAATTTATTCATATTTAGCAAAGTAAAACGCCTGCTAAAATCACTCAACATCACTCAAAACGCACGGAATACGCTGTTTTATGCGAACAGGCACGCTCAAACTTATCCGTCTGCATTGGGAAATGAGATGTTTGAGACAAAATAGGCACTTTGGTATCTCATTTTGAGCAAATGTCTTATATTATAATAGTGCATTTGCGTAAGGCATATGTGGGCGGCTGCATTTTATCGTTATAATACTCTATTTTAATTCTATTTAATTAAATAATTTTATTATGTATATCAAAATAACTCTTATTTCCCAAAATTAAAAATCATATAAGGTTGGGAAATAAGAAGGGGCAAGCTCAAAGTTCTTCGCGTAAGGATATTAAATCAAAGGTATTCGAGCAGATAGGGGATAATTATAAGACGAAATTTGAGCTGATGCCCTTACTCGAAATTAAAATGGTATTATATATGGTATCTGATAAGATAAAATAAGATGTTTGCCCGCGCCTCTTTTTATCACGCAAAGAATTTTGAGCTGTGCCAATGATTATAAGAATGATTTTTAGCAGGCGTAAATCAAATTTCGATATATATGGGTGTTTTTGAATTATAGTCTTATAAGACGAAATTTGAGCGTGTGCGTGCGTGCGTGTGAATTGATATGAATAAGTATGAAGAAATGTATTCTTATACGAATAGATTTGAATACAAGTCCTATAACGCAAATTTATTTGATTGAATGAATATGCCGCAGTATTCAGTTTGAAATGATACGACTGCGCAAAATAAGTTTGACCCAAGCAGGCATAAGCTCTGATATGACATTTGAGGAATATAAGAAGTTTGATGTGGATACAAAAGCATAATTGTGCTGCGAGAAGGCAAAATGCGAAAATACGCAAGAGTGGGGTGGTATGTGGTGTTGTTACGAATTTCGTTAAATACATCTTTTCCGAAATAGGAAAGTATATTGATTGTATGTTGTGTTTTCCTTTATATTTATATATGTTTATTATGGATTTCGTCTTGTTACGATGTTTCTTTATATTCGTCTTATTATGATGTTTATTCTTATTTCTTTATTATGCTCCTGTATCCATATCAAAGTTTTCCGCACAGCTCAAGATGATTTTCTTGTAAAATGTCTTTATATATGAAAAGCTATAAAAGAAAATGAGAAACCATACTCGAAGGTATAGTTTCTCAAATTCCTTTTTACATCTTCAAAATTTCTCCCATTACCGTATTCAAATTTCTCTGATACTGCAATGAAGGATTGTCTTTGTACTTGACTTCATTATATCTCAAATTGAAATCAAATACGCTCAAAGGCTTTCCGAGAATGTCCTGTGCAAACCTCTGCGGCGGATATTTCTTAAAATACTCGTCTGCGTCCTTTGCTCCAAGTACAATGGCTATCTTCGGATTTATGCCTATTTCAGCAAATTTCTCGATAGCTTTCTTTGTTGCTTCCATTCCTGCGCTGTCAGAATCATACAACAGATATACATTCTGCGTAAAGCTCTGTATCAGCAAGGCTTGTTTAAGCGTCAACGCAGTTCCAAGTCCTGCTATGGCATTAACAAACCCTCTGGACTGTAACGCTATGCAATCCATATATCCCTCGCAGATTATAAGGTCTCTGCAAGGCTTTGGAACATAGCACAGCCCATACAGCGTTGAGCCTTTGTGGTAGACTTGTGTTTCCGAGGTATTGATATACTTCGGTCTGTCGTCACCTTTACGCCAGGTGCGCCCGCCGAACCCAATACAAGCTCCGTGGAGATTTCTTATAGGGAAAATGATTCTGTCCTTATAGAAATCAAAGAGATTGCCAGTTTTCTTACTGCGAAGGCATACCTTCGATGCTTCGATTTCCTGCTCTGTGAAACCCATAGAGCGAAGATAATCGTACAAAGCCTGCCATTTATCAGGCGCATAGCCAAGCTCAAATCTTCTTACTGTCTGTGGGTTCATTTGTCGTTCCCGCAAACAATAATCAAGCGGTTCGCCGTTTAGATTCTGCACAAACCATCGAGCTGCAAGCTCATTAAGTTGATATATGCGTTCTTTCACTTAATTCCCTCCTTGAAAAATAAATTTAAAAATATGGAACATACTATATATATGTACTATTTTGCGAAAAAACGCAAGAAAAAAATATAAAAGAGCCTCGAAAGGCTCTTTTATTGTTATTCTTCAATTTGTTGTAGAATCAAATGTGGCTGAAGTTTTTGTTGCTCTCATCATTATTTCAGTACGAAGTCCTTGCGTGTCGTAAGTGTAGAAGTGGAAATAACATTCATTGTTATTTTTCAATGCGTTGTAAATTGCTGATTCTGTGAATGTAGAGCCTATAATCGTAGGAAATTGAGCTTTTACTATGTTGTAGTATCCCTTCGCTGTGTTTTCAAGCGAATTGTTATCGCTTAACATTTTTAATGTACTATTTTTTAATACAATGCCGCTCTCATATTTCTGTGAAACGCTCTCAAAAACGGCTTCAACTCCATATGAATGTAATTTTTTATAATCTCGCGCAGAAGATATGGCGTTTTCTTTACAGTTCAAATTTATTAAATATCTCATTTTCGGAGTAGCCATATTATTGTATGTTCCGCCGCTGAACACCCCTTTTCCAGAAAGCAAGAGTGCGCCGTTGGACTTACTTGCAATAGCCGCACCGATAAGTGCGCCTTGATAGCTATATCCGTCTGCAATGACCCAAGTTGATGCGTTGTTGCAGTATTTCTTCATCACGAGGTCGCAGGTTTTGTAACGGTTCGCCCCTCCAAGACGGTCAACGGAGCTTGAACCGAAGTTGCTTTTGAGCTGGCTTTCTACCTTTGCGGATACTGCCACAGTTCCACCTATAATTGTGAACCTTTTTGTTGTTCCCGACTTTATATAGTTAATCTGTTCAGTAGTCATACCGTTTGGATTAACTATCATAACTGGTCTTTTTGTAGCAGCCGCAGCCAGAGCATCGGGATAATTGAGAGCTGAACATATAAGCATATTGTCTGCGTAGTTCCCGCCTGTATTCTTCAAGCACCACAGATTCGTCTCGTAGCGGTTTTTCCCTCCAAGACGAATTGGGGTATACCCTGCACTTCTTACTTGTGTTTCAAAGGTTGATGATATAACGCTTGTACCTCCAATAAGGTAGATGTATCCGCCTTTAGACACATTCTTTTTAATGTAGTCGAGAGTTCTATTATTCCCATCATACAAAATCGGAGCAGAACGGCTCGAAGAAACATAGCCTGCTGATAAAGTATCTGGATAGTCCTTGGAGGTAGCTACTATTGCATTTTTTATAGTTCCTCCATTCAAGTCCTTGTAGATGTTGGCTGCGTCCTGTGATGCTAACAATGCGGAAATGTTCTCCTGTGTTTTGATGTCCGTTTGACTACCATAGTTAGAAGTCATTCTCTGCGTAGGAGTGACTGCCAAAGCCGATATAGTAAGCATACTTGCTGCCAGAGCCATTGTGGACAGTCCCGCAACGACTCGTTTAATAAGTTTGTTCATAACTATTACCTCTTTCTTTATTTTATATTGTCGTTTGCACGATAGTATATTTATATATGATTTCTCAAAAAACACAAGAAAAAATATAAAAGAGCCTCGGAAGGCTCTTTCTGTTAGCTGCTGTTATACTGTTATTTCTGTCCTTTTAATTTCTCCAGATATTCATTGAGGGATTTCTCATTCAATTCCATATCTTTTGCGGGTTCAAGTTCTTCGTTTATCTTCCATTCGTTAGAGTAGTCAGTATCAGATATGGAGATATAATACCTTATTATGCCTTTTTCGATTATCGCCTCATAGTCAAGGCAAACCGTTGTAAATACTCCGCTTGGAGTTATAATCCCGTCTTTATAAACGTACATAGAAGGTGTTTCTACGCTGTGTGAAATCCTTATGTTTTTTGGATATGTAGGCTTGTTTTCCAATGTTTTGCTGGCAGATTCTATTTTTATCATTTTTAGAATCAATGCCTTCATAGACTCTTCCTTACTTACATCGTCTCCAACGCGAACTTTTATTCTTTGAGTCGCATCAAATTTGCTATTGTAGGCGGAAAAATAATAAGTTTTCAGAATGAATCTCTCCTTTTGATGATTTGTTTATGTTTATATTATAACGCAAAATATGATTTCCCGCAAGAAAATCAAGTAATTTGCTACTATATTTTTTGAAAGCTAACAGTTCTGCTTCGCATCAGACAAAACATCATTTCAAGGGTAGGTTTTTTTCGATAAGTCTTCAGCGAGTTTCTTATAGGAGCAAGTTTCCAGCCGCTTGTATCGCAATCCTTCGGCAACAAGCTCGGTTTATCGAACTCTTCGAGCAGTATTTCCTTGTTTGTCCTACCCTTCTTGTCTGGGGCTGCAATAAGGATTCCTACAAATATAGGAAGTTCGTCGATTTTTCCGCTTTCTATGAGGTCTTTGTATGTCCACATTGTCATTACCATATAGTTGTATTCACATATGAAGTTCTTGCCAAACCCGCTGTCAAAGTCAGCTTTGCAGCTTTTAATCTCATATCCTCTATATACACCTTTTTCAAGGCTGTCTATTGAAAGAGTTCCTTCGGGACAGAACTGCAAATAATCAATTCTTCTTACTTCTTGCGTTCCGTAATCAAAGCATACTTCCCTGCCCCAGTAATTATTCTTATCTGACAGCCTTAATTCTGTAAGTCTGCTTAAAAAAGCAGTTGTTTTCTTCCTATCGAGCATTTATATCTCTCCTTTCACTATACTATATATACTATTTTTTCAAAAAAAACAAGAAAAAGAGCCTTATGTAAGACTCTTTTTTCTTAAACAGTATTATGAAAGGGCTTTAAAAAACGTTAATGGGATAAAATGTAGCTCTCAATCGTGTTTTCTTTTACAGATGGTTTTATTGAGCCTTTTAGCATCGTTTCTATTGACACTTTCTTTAGATGTTCTATCTTATCCTTTGGTAGAGATGATAGTTCAAGATGTACAGCTCCTCTTAAAACCTTTACTGTCTCTGAATCTGGAGTTGAGGGGAATAATTTAAAAGCCTTTTCCCTGTTAGATTTTTCGTCTTTCGTGCTAAATACCATAACTAATACTTCGGTATCGTCTTTTTTGATACATTGAGCTGCGCAGTTATATATGCGTCCTTGGTATCTAACTTTTCCGTAATGATAAATTTCTTGCGAATTTTTGATGTTTACAATAGAGATAAAATTATCACTTCTTACTCCTCTACCGAAAACGTCTGATAGAAAATCTTGCGGAATAAGACGCTTATCTGTACTTGTGTTTAAGTACGCAAATACAGCAACTTTACAGCCGTCCATTCTCTTATACAAGCCTACCATATGCACGCTCCTTCGTACCTGATTGTTTTAGTTTTCATTTAAAGAACTGCAAATTCTTTATTTGTTTCTTCTCTCTATATATATTTATATATTATTTTGTTTTTAAACGCAAGAAAAAATACTTGACATTGGGCTAAAATAAGTCAAAATACGCTATGTTTACCGTATCTTTCTGCTAAAAAATAGTGAAATTCGCTCAAATTTCGCCGCATAATAAGCAAATTTTTTGTTTCAAAATTATGTCCTCAATGAACGAAAATGCCGAATTTGCGCTAATTGTAATCGTTATAAAATATGAACGATTTTGAAAAACAAAAAAATATTTGGTTTCAGAAGATTTTTTCAGAAAAATTACGGTCTTTTATCCAAATTTCTTTGACTTTCGCTTCTTCTGAAAACGGAGTTTTGACACATTTAAGCATAATTGCGCCACCGTCGAGTAATCTTCTTTGAGAATACTCGTTCAGATTATCCCATTGTATTGTAAAGGTTTCCTCCTTCACCTTTTTATACGATACGGATAAGTATATCTGACCTTTAGAATTAGGAGTATACTCTGAATCATAATCAAATGTAGAGTATTCTACTGTTTCTGATTTTGCCAAACCTACTATAACGACAAGACAAAGCAGAATTATGAGGATTATAATTGCGACTGTGAGAATCTTAATCATATTCATATCTCCTTTCATAATACTATATATATCATTATTGAGGAAAACACAATTATTCTTATATAAAAAGAAAGCCCGCACATTAGCGCGAGCTTTCTCTGTTTTTTAGATGTTTGATTCTTTTTTGAACTCTTCAACTGACATATTAAGCGCAGTTGCAGCGTCTTCAAAAGAAATTTTGTTTTCATTTATGAGGGTTAAATAACCCTTCATCATTTTCGCTCTTTCATCTTTTCTGCCTGCTTCTACCTCTTTTTCTACCCATTCGCGTTCTGCTTTACACATATCGACATACTCCTCTCCTTCTTTGATTTCAAATTTTGCGTTTGTTATTTCTTTGACGAAGGTTGCCGTGCGATTAGGCACAGGCTTTATTTTGTCCGCTTTACAAAGTTCCGACAGTTTTTTCGAGTCGTTCTGATATTTGACGTACAACATTACATCTCTCATATCAGAAGAAAACTTTTCGATGTCTTTCTCGTTCATTTCATATGGACAAATTAGATTGATTTTATAGTTGCTGATGTATTTGAGATATTTTTTCTCACAATCAAGCATACTATGTAAATCTCTTGGACCAATCCATTCGTCCGCTCCCCAATAAACTACAAGGGTAATAATAGGTATAAGTTTGTCTTTAGGGGTAAATCCAGAAACAAAATTTTTTTGTTCAATAGCTTATTTCTCCTATTATCTTTTTTTGTGGTTTGAACTTGTTCAGCGTATCGACTTGCATCATAAAGCATATTCCGAACTGGCATAGTATAATCAACAATGGATTGGTTTTCTATACCTAATAGCAAATATGCAACCTTATTGTCCGTCATCAATGAAACTTGTTTGAAAACATCTCTACGAATTTCTTTTGCCTTTGCATTTCTCTTTTCTTTATTGAGTTTAAAGACTTGTGTTGAATCTAATTCTTTAAGATTATTCGGGTTTATCTTATTTTCACCATTAAAAAGAAAGTAATTAAAAGCATCAGCAAAATGTTCGGTATCTTGGAAAAACTGTTTTGTTTCTGCGTCTTTTTTAGACATTCTTTTTCCTCCTTTATTATAGGGTTTTTATAACGATTTGTCAAGGCTCTAAAATGGTAATATATGGTAGTTGCTATATAGAGCCTTGACTCGTCATTATTCGATTTGCAAGCCTGCTATAACGCAGACTTGTTTTAGTGTTCTGTATACCGTAGGTTATGGCGTTCCAGTCCCCGACGGTATGACACCGTTTTCTACTCCTCGTCACCGCTGTATATAACAAATTTTGCTGTAATAACGGTCTGTGAGCAGCAGTTATGGGGATTATAACCACTTCGTATTCAGAGCCTTGTGATTTGTGAATAGTTGTGGCATATGCAAGCTGGAGCTGTTCGATTTCTTCCTGTGAATACTCCACCTTATCCCCTTGAAAATCTACAAGCATCTTATTTCCCTTTTGAGAAACAAGTTTTATAATGCCAACATCGCCATTAAATACACCTTTTTCGTAATTGTTGGTAAGTTGCATTACTTTGTCGCCCTTGCGGAACTTCGTAGACCCGTATTTAATTTCGTGCGAGGGGTCTGTACAAGGGTTTATCATTGCTTGTATCCTGTCGTTCAAAGTGCTTGCGACTGCCTCTGAAACGGTCTTTTCGGACTGTTTCTTTATAGGACAAAGCACTTGAACTTTAGATATGTCTTCGCCGTGCCTTTCATATTCTTCATAGAATAATCTCAACACCGTTTCGACTACCCTTTCGTCCTTCGGGTCTTTATAGTCCTGCGGGATATTAAAGAACCTAAAGTCCTCATTACTCAAAACAAGCTGCGTATCACCGTGATTTATCTTGATTGAATTAACCAAGACAGGCGATTGCTCTCCTTGTCTGAATATCTGTTCCAGTTTGGTAACTGGAATTTGTCCGCAGCTTATAAGGTCGTGAAGGACATTACCAGGCTGCACAGAGGGAAGCTGATGAACGTCACCTACCATTACGAGAACGGTATTGCTCTTTACAGCCTTTATAACCAACGCCATAAGGTCTATGTCTATCATAGACGCTTCGTCGAGGATTATAAGGTCTGCGTCAATAGGGTCATTTTCATTCTTGCACCCCATATCACCGTTTTCATACGGTCTGTAATCGAGCATACGGTGAATCGTAGACGCTGGTAGCCCAGTAGCTTCTTTCATTCTTTTTGCCGCCATTCCAGACGGAGCAGCCAATACCTTTTTAGGTTCTGGAAGCCCTATCTCTTTTGACAGCATATCGAATGTTTTAAGCAAAGCCTTTAGACAAGTAGTTTTACCTACTCCAGCTCCGCCTGTTATAATCGAAGTAAGATTTCTTACTGCCGTTATAACCGCCTCTCGCTGTTTGTCTGCGAGCTTAACTCCAAGCTCTGCCTCTGCTTTACCCAACGCAGCCGTAACAACTTCTTCGGGTAAGTTCGTGAAATGTGTGTATCCTGTCTTACGGGAACACATCTTTTGTGCAACGATACATTCGTTGTTATATCTATACCTTCGATATATACCGCCGTTGTCGTTTATGAGTGAACCATCATAGCAAAGGTCTCCTGTGACTTGGCGCACATAATCCTCGGAAATATAACCTTTCATTCCCTCATTGACAGAGCCAGAATCAAACAGTTTTGATACTGATGATACAAGTTCGTCTATCGGAACGAATGTGTGTCCGCTGCCTGCCGCTATCTTATCGAGATAATGATAGATAAATGCGGCGATTCGTTTCTCGTCTGTGTATGAAAAGTGCATATCACAGGCAATTTTGTCTGCCAGAGAGAAAGGTATCATATCGCTGTTTGACAGCAAATATGGGTTATTCTCTATAACAGTAGGGTCTTGGAACTTGCGAAATATCGTTTGTATACGATAATCCTTCACTCCGTAGCCCTTCAATAACTCTTTCATTTTTGAAAGAGCTTTCTTTTCAGCCCAAGCATCGTGTATGTCTTTGGCTTTTTCGGCATTGATACCATTTATTTGAGTCAGAGAGCCGTACTCGTTCTCGATTATATAAACCGTATCGTCTCCGAATTTGTCAATTATCGCTTCTGCTATGACCTCTCCTATTCCAGAAATACTGCAAAGCAGTCTCTTTACACGGCGAGGACTTTCGGAATCAATAACTGAAACCCTTGTGGCTTTGAATGTCCAAGGGTGGTATTTTGGGTTAGATTGCTGTTTAAACTGCCAATCGCCCCAAATTTCAACTACATATTCTTCTTCTATATCTACATTTCTTGCAGAAACGCAGACGGAAGATGGGTATTGAGGATTTACTTTTTCCTCTGGAATATCCTCTCTCACTTCCATACTAAAGAATATATAGCTTCCCTTCTGGGATAGTATTTTTTTAACTATTCCTCTCATATGAACCTCCTTAAAATAAAGATTTAGAAAAATATACGACTACATAATATATATGTGATTTGATAGAAAAACACAAGAAAAAATGATTTTCTCTATATATGTGGTTTTTTCAAAATCAATGATTTTGCGCAAGTGCGAAGTTTTCTTAACTTTTGGCGATATATATGGTTGATTGGGTGTTGTGAGTTTAAATGCTAATGCGCGAAAATGCGCCATTTTCTTCAAAATGCCTTATATATATGAAATGGTGCTTAAATAGAAAAAATCCCGCTGGTTTTTAGCCAGCGGGAATACAGTCAAATATCTGTTGCGTAATAATTTGCGAGAGGCGAGTTTTCGCAGGCTTTTTTTAGTCTCAAATTTGAAACGTGAGTATAAATCTGCGTTGTAGAAATGCTTTCGTGACCGAGCAGTTCTTTTATAATCAGTAGGTCTGTTCCATTTTCATACATTAGAGTGGCAGCGGTATGCCTTAATTTATGAGTTGTGATACCCAGATTATCAAGTCCAGCTCTTTCAAGGCACTCGTCTACTATTTGTTGTACTCTCCTTTTATGTATGCGATTACCCATACTTGAAACAAATAAAGCATTTGATGTGTCTTTTTTACTTTCAATGTATTTCTTTAATACATACTCGCAGGAATCGTTCAAATACACTATCCGTTCTTTATTTCCCTTGCCAAGAAGTCTTAAAGACCGTTCTTCCTCATTGTAGTCGCTTACATCAAGTCCGACAAGCTCGCTCAATCTCATACCACAACTTAAAAAGAGCATCAATATACATAAATCTCTTAATCTATGTCTTGATTCAACGCTATTTAACAGCTTTATGCTTTGCCGCTTCGTAAGATGTTTGGGTATAGACGGAGTGAATCTCGGAGATTCCATATTCATAACAATCTTGTTGTTAAAACTGTCGTCGTTGAGGGTGAGAAAAAGATATAACTGTTTTAAAGCACATATTTTTCTCGCTCTCGTTCTCGGACTGTTACCTCTGCTTGTCAATGTAAAATTGAGAAAACCACAAACCTCCCCCATATTTACATTTTTGAGCCATTCCAAAGGCACATCAGATATTGATATGCTATCAAAGTTATCCTCTGATGCCTGCTGGTGATTTACCTTCAAGTACCTCAAAAATACTCTGATGTCATTGAAGTATCCGTCAATAGTAGTCTCGCTTCTTGCTTTGACAGAACTCAAATAGTCAAAGTATTCTTTGAGATACTTCGGACTTTGCTTGTAGTACCTTTCGTTCATTAAAATTGACCTCCTTCGTCCAATATTTTTACACAATATGTATTCATTATCTATCTGGGGTAGATGATGAATCGTCTGAAGCATTATTTTTCTGCTGGTATGGTGATTGTTTTGATGAAGATGTGTCACTTTCTCTATCGTAATTATCAGAGCCGCGTCTCGAATAATCAATCTTCCATTCTGGCTGCTTTTCTGTATCTGCTTCTTTTCTGTATCGGTTGCTATCGTCTCCTCTTTGCTGAAAGGCTGGCTGTTTTGCAGACAAATCGTTTTCTCTATCGTGGCTATCAAGGTCTTGATGTGAATTGGTATCCCAATCTGGAGAGTTCTTTGTGTCTGATTCAGCCTTATACGAGTCAATACTGCTATCGTCACGTTCTTGATGCAAATATGACTGCCTCGAAGAAGTATCGTCCTCGCGCTCGTGACTATCGCTATCTCTTCTCGTATCGTTTTCTCTTTTGTCGGGAATCCTTTCATTTTCCTTTTCTTTTCTGTCTGGCTCGTGATTATCTGACTCTTTCTTGTCGGCATCTTCCTTGTTATCATCAGAAGAATTAGATTTATCTTCGGGTTCTTCTTTCCGAGCTTCAAGTTGTTCTTTTAGAGCTTCAGCTTCCCTCAACTCTTGCTGCGCTCTTTCTATTTCTCTAAACGTCATTCCTGGTTCTATACCGTTTTCACGGTCTCTTTTCTCGTATTCAAGTTGTAACTGGGTATCCGCATCATTTTCTATCCTATCCAGAAGATTATTGAATGTATTCGCCATATCTGTTCCAGACGCAAAAATGTTTTTCTCAAATGTGTCCGCCATCATTTTTGCTGTTTCATCATCTCCAAATACATCTCCAATTACATTGGGATTATCAATATTATCTACAAAATTGCGGAACTCTTCATCTTTTGCATCATCTATAATAGCTTCAAGGGATTCAGAACCATAGAATCCGTCCTGTGCTGCCATATAGAATGATGTGAGAGTTGTATAATCGAAAAACTCGCTAATATAGAAATCTACCGAGTCAACAAGGTCAATGCTTAAATCGGGGTCTGTGTAGTCGAAACAAACTGAATCAAATACACAATCAAAGTCTGAATTTTTAGAGGCTATATCAAGTACATTCTCTACATTAGCGTCAAGATGTGGTTGATTATCTGCATCTGAATAGCGGCTCTGTTCTTTCTCATAGTCGAGAGGGTCAAATCCCTTTGGGTCAAGAGAAGTACCCTTTACTATATCTCCTAATTCAAATGATGATGCGGTAGAGCCAAACACGAAGGTTGCTTTAGGAGAACTATCGAGATTTTCTAAAAACTTCTCTGTACTCATATCATAACCACAAAGTCCTCTTAATGTTTCTTGGGCTTCCCCAAAATCATAATCCCCGATTTCTATATCATTTTCAGTAGTAAACATTGTATCTATCGTTATATCAGCGATATTTTCCTTAATACTATCAAAAAATGAACTGTATTCGGGTATGCAATCTGGACATATTGTAGCTAAATCAGACTCGGAGATACCGTCTAATACAGATACAGGCTTAAAAATCCCTGCAAAGAAGTCTTTAATGGATTCCCCCACATTGCTCCAGAAATCACTATCTGGGTCGAAGATTGAAGTTATTGCTCCAACGATGATACACCCAGCTATCAATGCTGCTGTTTCTGCAATCTCCACAAGCGGCTTTGCAAGCCAGACAGGTATCCCTGTTGCTGAAGACACAGCCACAGCAATAGCTGTATTTATTACGTTTTTCAGAATATTAAGTGTTGCATCTGAACCGCCCGTGATTACTTCTGCACCCATTTTAAACGGACGCAATGTCTCGTTGATTTCATTGAGGGTTGAACGGAAGTCTTGATACTTTTCAAACAAAGATTTGTCCTGCGGGTTGTCGCCTTTTTCTTCGTTATCTGGGGTATTAGTATCTGCTGGCGAAGGTTCTATATTCCCTATCGGAACTTCTGGAATATCAGTTGATTCTGGAAGGGCTATAAAACTATCTCCCATCGGATTATCTCCATCTTCCAACATTACATCTGGCGATACAACTGCCAAATCAGCGTTGGCATCTGCATCTTCTGGAGAAATAATGTCGCTACTCTGAAGGTCTGCGTTTGGGTCTGCTATAACTACATCATCGGGAATGGACATATCCCCCTCTGGAATTGAATCGTCGCTTGTTGGAATAGCTAAATCATCTATGTTTCCTCCTTCAAGAACAGCCGAATCATCACCGAGAGATATATCTCCTTCTGGTACGGTTGCATCGCTTTCTGGTTCGTTATCATTAGGATTAAGCCCGTTATCATCTCCTTGTGGAGCAGCGTTGTCGTCGGGAGTGCCGAGTAAGTCTTCGTCGTTATTGTCCTGTGGGGTGTTTGCTAAATCACCATTAGTTCCATCTCCATTTGCATTATCTCCATTATCATTTGGATTGCCTGTATCTGAAGATGGTTCAGCCGTTGCAACTTCTGTGTCATTTACATCTCCTCCGCCGCCAAAGCTGCTAATGACGGCGGCAAGAAGACCTTCTTCGGAGTCTCCCCCTTCGATTGATATGTCAGGTTGAGGGTTTTCTTCTGAATCTGATTTGCAACCATCGCCTTTGTCTTTTTCCTTGTTTTGTCCTTTTGTATCTTCTTCGTCATAGTCATTATCTGAATTTTTTGATTTATCGTCTTCTCCCTCTGCTTTTTTTTCTGTTTCTTCAGAAGGTTCTTCTGTATCTCCGTTAGATTCTTCTTCCTCCTCATCTTCTCCTTCTTCCTGTTCCTCTTCTTGCTCCCCTTCCTGTTCTTCTTGTTGTTGGGAGTCTTCTTTGTTGTCGGAAGAATTGTCCTCTTTGTTGTCTGGAGAGTTATCTTCTTTATTGTCGGGAGAATTATCTTCTTTATTATCTGGAGAATTGTCTTCTTTATTGTCGGGAGAAGTATCCTCTTTGTTATCTGGAGAAGCATCTTCTTTGTTGTCGGAAGAATTGTCCTCTTTGTTGTCTGAAGAATTGTCCTCTTGGTTGTCGGAAGACGCATCTTCCAACTTGTGTTCCGAATCAGCCTCTTTTATGTCGCTTGTTTTTTCCGCTTCAGCCTCTTGGTCTTTTATTTTTTCTTTTTCATCATTTGCGTCTTCCTTGTTTTGATTATTGTCACTTTCTTTTTTTTCTGCTCTTTCTTCGTCTGACTCCGAATCGGTTTCACGAGCGGATATGCCTTCGTCTATTTGTTTGATTACAGATGAAAGAAGGTCTACTGATTTAGATATAATCAAATCTTCCGAAGAACCTCTCAAAGAACCTTCTTTGTCTTTTTCAGCTAATACGAGTTCTCTTTTATCTTCGAGATATTGTTTTAACTGCTTGATTTTTTCAGTATCTCCGACCTCAACAATCTTGCCGACGAAGTGTCTCAAATCTCCTCTAATCTCGTTGTAAGCCTTGTCAACCGTGGTATTTAATGATGAAACATTTCTTTTACCGAAGTCTTCGACTTTTTGAGCATTTGATTTTATATATTCCTTATTGATAAAGCCGCTGTTTCTGTATCCTTGCGACCATTTATCGTCCCTCCAAGAGTCCCCATCTCTTTCTCCGAAAGAAAAGCCTCTTAACTCTTTCTTTAAATCGTCAAGGTGAGCATCTTTTTCTTTGAAGTCTTCTATCTCTTTATCTGATAATCCTATGGATTTTCCAAAGACTTCGATTATGGTATCCTTGCAATCTCTCCTACATTCATTAAGTTCTTTCAGCTTTTCTATTGAATCGCTAACAGATTCTTTACTGTCTGGGGAGTGCTTGCGTATATCTTCTTTTGCCTCTTTAATGTCCTCATTTATTTTCTTAATATCAGAATATAACCCTTTTATCACACCGCTTGATTCTTTGTCGCCTATCTTTTCAAAATCTATTTTTACGTCCTCTTTTAAAGCATCTATTTCTGCTTCTTTTTCACTTCTTGCTATATCATACAGCGAGTCTACGACTTCGGGATTATCCTTAATATAGCTGGCAAGTTCTTTGTAACTTTCAAAAGAAATGTGGTCTACCCCTTGTTCAAAATCCGAATTGATAGTGGATTCGTATTTTTCGCAGGCATCACAAATAGAGGAATAGGTGTCAGAAGACTTGAAATCCTCAAAATTGTCCCTGTCTACACCAAATCCTAAAGATAAAAAGTTATTGATATTTCCGTTAAGATAGCCTTGAAAATTGTTAAATTGACTAAAATCATACTTGAAAGTATCGTCTTTACACAGACTTCCCCATTCTCCAAACACTTCGTCTGCTTTCCCTATGAAGAACTCGAAAGTCTTTTCTCTGTAATCCTCCCATACAGATTTCCCTGCACTTGAAATGGATTCTCCAGATTCTCTAAAAGGAACAGCTCTTTCTATTGAGTTAATTACTTTGATAAGACCCTTTATTGACGGGTCTTTAAGAAATTGTGCAACCCTAACCACCGCAAAAATAGGGGAAATAGTGTTGATAATAGCAGTATTTCTTATAGCGGCAGGCAATTTATCATTTACCGTGTTATACTCTTTCACGAGAGAGCCTATGTCTATTTTAATATGCTGCCTTTCATATTCTGTGGTATTTGTATCTTCAAGTTTGCTATGAAGCTCGGTTATAGATTCGCTTAAATTATCAAGATGATTATACATTTCTACTACTGTTTCCGAACCTGCGAGTTTTTCGGTATAATCGTTGATTTTGCTTTCTAATTCTTCTGTATCATTCCCTTTATCGCTTTCTCTATGCAATTTTTCTCTCAATGATTCAATTTTGTCAGACAATTTATCTATGTTTTCAAAATGTCTTTCCCTTTCAGCGTAAGTATAGCCTTTGGAAATTTCCATAAAATCTTTAAGTAAATTTTCTTTTATAGTCATAATGATAGCTCCTTTCTATAAAAAAATAGTGTGTATATCATATATATATCATTTTGCAAAAAAAAACAAGAAAAAGTTTTTGTATAAGAAAAAGGCGGGGTCAGCCGCCTTTCATCTTATTTTTTCTTTTGAATTATCGTGTCCATCTCGTCGTGGTTGAGGAGAAGGATTCTTGATACTGTCCTCTGAAGACTGTCACGAGCAGTCTGTGTGGACAACTTTGACTGCTGTGGAATATCCCAAAGAATTGAAATGAAATCCCACACAGTAAGGTTCTGAAACGCGGCAAAAGCCGCAACTTCTGCCTTAATCTTTTCCTCGTTTTCTTTAGAGATAGGTGTTGTTGCCTGTTTTTTCGCCAGCTTGTTAAGCTGTTCAATTACCCTCTGGGTATAATCCGTTGGGTGATTAATAAGCTGCATCATCGTTCCAGCAAGTAATTCTGCATTGTTTTTTGCCTGCTGTATGCTCGCTTCCAGTCCAAGTCTCAATTCGTCAAGCTCAAACTTGGTGTGAATTTGTGTCCAAGAATCCTCAAACACGATGCTTGACTTCTTCTCGCCATTTATCGTTGTAATTCTCGGACAAATAGCTATTGAGCCATCTCCTGTGCTGGAATCAGAGACGCGAACTGTTGCCTCTATCTCATTCCCCTCGGACGCTACCTTATAATAGGCTGATGTCCAAGTGTGAGATAGATAACCGCCTGCGAACTCGCCCACAACATCACCTTTTTTCAGAATTTTATCCGCTTCTCTAAAGGTCGTGCGCTGGTCTGAAGAGATATATCTCTTTGTCAGAATAGCCTGCACCTTTCCGCCATCAACTATGAGCTGAAGGCTGTATTTATTGTGTGCTTTTATGAGGTCGGTCATAAAAGCTCCTAAACATAATGGACTTACCTTTAAAAGATGGGTCTGCTGCACAATCGACCCTTTAAAGTTCATTGTAGTCCTATTTATCACGGACGTTTTCACATTGTCCGAAATGGGAGCTATAACCTTTGGGGATACCAAGCAAAGCTTTGTTCCATTTGCAAAGGTGTCAAGCCACGCTTCCGCGTCCTTTGGGTTTACATTTACGGTCATAATGTTTATGTATACCCTCTGGGGTTCTGGAACGGTAACATCAGTCGTCTCTGTTTCTTCCGAGGTGTTTTCAGAATCTTCCGAAACTTCTTCCTCGGCTTTCTCCGAGACATCTTCAACCGTTTCCGTATCAGTACCTTTGTCTTCCTCGTTTTTTGATTCTGAATCCGCTGCCGTATCGTTTGCCACATCGTAATAGTCTTCTGGCATACATACGATACGAGCCTCGCACGACTCAATAACTTCGGTATCTTCGCCATTCTCGTCCTTCTCAAACGAAATATTCACATTGGTTATTTCACCAATGCTCACATCTCGCGGCATCACATATACCCTATCAAGTCCCAGTTCGTGAGACTCAACGGAGTCAAAAAAACTCTTTTCCTCTGTGTTGTCGAAGAACCTTTCAAAATAATCTTCGTAATAGTTTAACATATTGGTCGTCCTCCTGTTTTTTTAATTTCTGTGTTCGTACTTCACTATAAGCTGGTCTATCGCTTTCCAGCCCATTGTCGTTTCCCCGAAAGTTTCCCTGTAATCATACATCAAGGGAACGCAGTCGGATACTGTCCCATTTTTTTTAGTTACTTCTATAAGAGAAGTAACCAATTCCTTCTTTTGAAGGTTTTCTTTCATCTCTTTCAGTACCGAAAGACATTCAAGAGCCTTCACTTGCTCGGAATCTTTATTGAATCCGAACAAAAACTCGTTACTTAACATTGTTTTTCCTCCTTTAAAATAAAATTTTGAAAAATATTTTTGTTCTCTAAAGAACTACGGACACTTTATTTATATGTTATTTTGCAAAAAAACACAAGAAAAAATAAAAAAGAGCCTCGAAAGGCTCTTTTATATTCTGCTTTAGTCTTATATAGTCATAACCCTGCATATGCGGGATTAGATTCATAGTGGTAAAGCATTTCTGTTTTGGTAATTTTGAGAGTTACATTAACAGCATTATTGTTTCTGTCATAGCACTTGAAACTTGTATTTACGGGGTCTCCGTTTTTTAAGCTCGATAGGATACTGTTGTAATTAAAATCATTGGGAATATCGGTGAAATGAGAGTTGATAACTTGCATATAGCCGTTTGACAGCATTTCAAGCGTACTTGAAGACTTTGGAAATGCGCTTCCGTTGCCGCTGTACTCATTAAGTCCACTTTCATATTTGTAGCCATTTATTGTGTAATTGCCGCTAACGCCAAAGTTTGAGCTATCTTTGCCGCTGGTTCTGTATGAGTATTTAGACTCTTTCAACCCGTAATTTATGTAGTATTCCATAGAATGAGAATTGGCAGTTGACAGATTACCATATTTATTTCCCTTAAAAACACTTTGTCCCGATAACAGTAGTGCTGCATTTGTTTTGCTCGCAAGTGCGGACCCTGCGAGTGCGCCGATGTAGTTGTATCCATCTGCAATTATCCAAGTCGAAGCGTTGTCACAGTATTTCTTCATCACAAGCGCACAAGTATCATATCGGGTATTCCCGCCTAAACGAGAAACGGTATTTGTTCCAAATATGTTCTTTAACTGTGTTTCTGTCGCTGTTGTAACTGCTCCAGTTCCTCCGATAATTGTGAACTTGCGGCATTTTCCTTTCTTAATGTAGTTTATTTGTGCCTCACTTAATCCATTTGGATTAACTATCATTACAGGCTTTCGGGTTGCAGAAGATGCAAGAGCGTCAGGATAGTTAAGAGCTGAACATATAAGTATTTCTGATTCGTTGTTCGCAGAAGTGCTTTGAAGGGTACGGAGATTTGTCTCATAGCGATTTGCGCCGCCTAATCTTACAAGGTTATAGCCTGCTGCCTTTGCTTGTTGCTCAAAAGCTGATGAAATGACCGCTGTTCCGCCTATAAGATAGACATTAGACCCTCTTACAACATATTTTTTTATATAATCCAAAGTTTGAGGACTGTCATCGTAAAGTATCGGAGCATTTCTGTATGAAGAGAGGTATCCTCCAGATAGTGCATCTGGGTAGTCTTTTGAAGTTGCTACGATTACTCCGTTCAGTTTATCTCCGTTTAATTCCTTATACACTTGCGCTACATTCCTCGACAGAGAGCCTGCGTCTCCCGCTGTGGTCGCTTTAATTCCTCTCTGTTTTGGGACTGCTGCCGCAGAAGCCGAGACAGCAAGCATACCTACTGCCAAAACTATTGAAGATAAACACGCTGTTACTTTTTTTACTGTTTTGTTCATTTTTCTTCTCCTTTCAGTCAAAATTGCCGTGCATTTTTCTAATATATACATTATATATCAAAATAGAGTTTTCTGCAAGAAAATCAAAATAATTTGGGCGTGATTATTTTAGAAAAGGAAAATGCAGAGGTTAATTCTCTGCATTTTTGATACGGTTTTTAATTAGAAACTTGCACATTTTTTAAGGTCCTTTTCTCGCTCTAATTCCCACTTTTTTACAGCCCTGCTTCTTCCTCGTTTAAGCTGTATCTCCAGAACTTCGTGTTTGCCTGCTGTGTTTCTGCATCAAAGAGAGCCTGCAAGTATTCAAGCCTTTTGTTCTCTATCATTTCTTACCGCCGCCTCAAATTTCGTCTTTTGTAAGAAGTTTGTTCAGATATGTCGCTGATTTGTTTGAGAGATAATATCCGCCGTCTTTGGTGATTATTACGCTGTTTCTTTGCCTGTTCATTGTACAGTCCTCTACATATGCGCTGCCTTTTTCCCTGCCCCATTCTATGTACTTTTTAATATCTTTTTGTATTTTTGAGGAGTCATAAGCTCTTATGGCAACTATCTCTGTTTTTGGGATATAGTTATTGTAGCCAATGTTTATTGTTCTGATTTTCATTCTTCTTCAGGTCCTTTCGATTCTTTTTCATTTTTAGCATCTTCCTGTTCTTTTTGCCTTTGTTGTTCTACCTTTTCTTGTTCCTTTTGGTAGAACTCTTTTGCCTTCTGTAAAGTAAAATACTTTACAGGGTTAAGTATTTGCTCTAAAACATACGGATTTGCGTTGGAAAGCATACCGTTAGTTATGAGGTTGAGCATTATAATGTCAGCCCAGAAACCTCTCAAAGAGCTTGTTTGCGATAAAGATTCCTCTTTCAGAGTTTTAATGTATTTATTTACTCTCCCTTTTGCGAAATACATTGTCGCCGCATCTACATCTATTGGAGTACCATTTACATATATCTTGTATAGTTTGGCATCATCGGTAGGCAGATTGCGGGGAGCAGTAGTATCAATTATTCTTGATTTTTGCTCTTTATCACTCTTTTTTTCATTTTTAGACATAGCTTTACCTCCGTGATTTATATATATACTATATTCTCAAAAAACACAACTTTTTTTGAAAACAAAAAAAGAAAGCCCGCTTTTGCGGACTTTCCTCTTTTTTGCATTTAGTCAAGACTTTTTTGAGAATCCATAATCTTTTTAAAGTCTTCAATGCTCATATTGAGTCTTTTTGCAGCTTTCTCTATTGGGAGGTCTCCATCTTTAACAAGAGAAACATAAACATCTTCTTTTTCTTCTCTTAAATGTTCTTCTAAATTGTAATCTTTGAGACACATAGCTGTCACCTCCGCTTTGTTTGCTATCAAAAATGAGCAAATTACATAATCCGCAGGCATTTCATCGAGCGTCTTTGGGACATATATATGTCCTCCTTTCTTAATTATATAATTCTTTCGTCCTTTTGTCAACCCTCATACTGCGGGTACAGTTTGAGGACTTCCGAGCCAGTCGGGAGCTTGATTGTGACGGTATCTCCCTTGAACTCAAATTTGAGATTGGCAGGCATCAGAACTCTTTCGTTACCTTCTTTACCTTTAACCATAATAGCGTTCTCACACACCATAATAGGTATAAGAAGTCTGCCGTTACGGTCTGGTTTAAGGCTCTTACTAAAGCGCAGCCGCCAACCGTTTTCGAGAAACTTCATCATATCCTTATAGTTCTTGGGATATTTAGGCTTCTCTGATGTGTCGAATATTGTCTTTTGAAGGACGTATCCGACTATTTGCTGACACTCATTAGAATAGAGATATTCTATGTCAGAAAGCTTTTTAATTGAGATTTTTGTAGCTCTGCTAACATATCTCAAAGCCTCTTGGAGTGTCAGTCCCTTTTCCTCACACAGCTTTTTTATCGCTGTATAGGATTTCTGACGGACTTCGTGAGTCTCTTTATCGGCAGATATACCTACTATAAGCCCTTGTTCATCGCATATTGCATACGAATCACAGTCTGGACATTTGTAGACATATCCCTTCTGAAGCCCTACTTCTTCCGCTGGTACTTTTTCAAGCAAGCCACCGCAGGAAGAACATTGGGTCAAAGCCTCTTTAGGAGGTTCAGTCCCATACAGAACTTCGTCTGCCGCCGCGAGCCAAAGACAGAAATCGTCCGAATCTACTGAATCGGCTTTTTTGAGCCTTTCTTTAGTTTTTTTGAGGATTTCCTCAAATACATTCTTTGGCTCGTTTATTTTCCCTTTAATCTTGAAGTATTTGGATACTTCAAGAGGATTGTCTACCATTTCGCAGAAAGTCTTTTCTGCCGATTGATAGACTTCTTTTCCGATACTATTACACATACTTGACGCATTTGTGCAATAAGTATCAATGTTTTTCTTATATCCCCCTTTATCGCCGTTATACTCTTTATTTGAGTAGTCCCGAAGGTCAGAGATATTTCTCAATTCGTCTTCTACACGGTTGAGATACTGTCCCACCCGAAGCATAGCTACGAGTGAGACAATCTCTTTCTTAAAGTTTTTCATTTTCGTCCTTCCCCTCTCGACGAACTTTTTCTTCGAGCCACGCCTCCTTCATAGCGAGGTACATATACCCGCCAAAATAAAGAATTGCGATAGACCCGTAAAAAAACAACGGATAGCAGCTCCTCACGGTTACTGCCCTGTTTTCCATTACATCTCCTACAAAGAAGAGAATAATGGGAAATTTTACAATAAAGCCAAACAAATCATTGGCTTTAAGAAACTGGAATCCTTCGCCTATTAGATTGAGGATACCCTCAATCCATTCGTCAAAAGTGTGCGGGAAATATCTTCTTGATTTTTTCATTTGCGTTTCCACCTTTCTGCTCATAATGAGCTACATAAATTATATAAAAAACATCTTGATTATCAAAAATAAAGATAATCAAGATTAACGGACACTTTATTTATATGACATTTTGCAAAAAAACACAAGAAAAATATAACTATGAAGGCTGCTCAAAATTCTTGTTCTTTTCAAATACTCTGCCAAAATTATTTTCTTTCTCAAAAAATTGCTCAAAAAAAGAAAAGCCTGCTTCAAAAGCAAGCTTTTCTCAAAGGATTGATGTAATTGTATAGTTTTCTCTCGGCGTTTCCAAGTCTGGTATTTCAATTAAAGGTTTTATATCTTTATTCATAGAATAGTATATCACGTTTTCTGTTAAGTCAATATTATACCATTTGCCCTCTATATAAAGTCTGTTCCAAGTATGTTGCGTATCTCTACCGTTTACATCTGCATTTACTATATAACACCTTATACCTTGTGAACGACACATTGCGGCGTAAAGACAAGCAAAATTCCTGCATACTCCCCTTTTTTCTTTTAAGGTTACTTCGTTCTCGCCTTCATAAAAGAGATTGTTAAAAAAGTTCCTGTTCTTCTCGTACTTGTAGTTTTTTGATATATACTCGGCAAGGACGTTTGCTTTCTCCAGAGGGTCTGTGATTCCTTCTGTAAGCTTTGCGGCTTCGTCTGCTACGGATTGAGAATATACGGAATAGCCTGCGTTACCCAGTCCTTTATCGGAGCTGCGAAAGTTTAGATATGTAATTGCAACTCCACAAATGAGCATAATACAAAAGCACGATATATTTATTATCTTCTTTATTTTCATTTCAGACCCTCCTTTCTTTCTGGAATATGATATATATGAGTATTTCTTACCTACAAATTTCTTTCTATACTCATTATACCCCAAAATATAGATTGCGTCAAACAAATAAGTACAATTTGTAGTAAATTAAGTTTTATGCACAAATCGGAAGGCTGAATTTCGTTAATTTTGAACGAGAAAAAAAGCGTTTATATAGCGAAATTGCGAGAAAACCTCTTGCATTGTTTCGTTAAATATGATATAATAGAGCAAATCAAGGATATGAAAGGAGCTTATATATGAGAAAAAGACAAGATATATATAAGGGAAGGATTCATTATGATATATGCTTCCCTGCCCTTGTTGACTTTTTGACTTATATGAACGCCGTTAAGGGACTCGCAAACTCCACTATTCACGGATACTATACAGATTTGGTGCTTTTATTTAGGTATCTGAAGTATACAAAGGCAGAGGAAAAGCCAGATTGCGATATGGAGGAAGTGGATATACGGGAAATAGACGAGGACTTTCTTCGCAGCATCACAAGCGACGATATATTCAGATTCCTTTCTTTCGTGTCTATAAAGAGGGCTAACAGCACTACGACAAGAGCGAGAAAAGCTACATCTTACCGTATGTTCTTCAAATATCTGCATCTGAACAAGAAAATCATTACTGAAGAGCCAACGGCTACCCTCGATATGCCAAAGAAAGCAAACACTTTGCCAAAATATCTCCGAGAAGACGAGTGCATAAAACTGCTTAACTCGGTCGATGGAGATAATAAAGAGAGGGATTACTGTATTCTCTGTATCCTCCTCAACTGTGGACTTCGAGTAAGTGAGCTTGTAGATATAGACCTTGCGGATATTCAGCAGGACGGAACTATTCTCATACGAGGCAAGGGTAACAAGGAAAGACTTATATATTTCAATGATGCCTGCAAGGAAGCAGTTGAAGAATATCAGCAGGCGAAACCTATGATATACAACAAGAGGAAGTATGACACGAGAGCTTTGTTCCTCGGCAGGAGTGGTAAGAGGCTTACGGCTCGCAGAGTTGAGCAGTTAGTCCAAGACAGAATGGTAGTAGCGGGCTTCGGCAGCCGTGGGATTAGCCCTCACAAGCTCCGTCATTCATATGCCACACGCATTTACTCAAAAGGAACGGACATTCGCCTTCTCAAAGATATTCTCGGTCACGCTTCCCTTTCGACAACTCAAATTTATACGCATACATCTTCTGATGCTATGCGGCAAGCTATGACCGAACAGCCTTTGAAAAAAGGATAATAACGCACAAACAAAAAAGCAGTCTCAAACGAGGCTGCCTTTTTGCTAAAAACCCATACAATAAAACGAAAAAACAATCGAAAAACGATTATTCTTTTTGTTATTATACTATATATATATGTGTTTGTCAAGAGGGAATGTAATTATTAAAAAGAAAAGGCATCGTTCTGATGCCTTTCTCTTTATCAAGGAAGTCTCTTACTAAAAGCAACTTGGAGTTGTTTAGTGAGTTTATGATACCGCAACTAATGTATTTTGTCAAGAAGATTGCACCAAAAAGGACATCAGTTTGCGCTGATGCCCTTTCTGGATTTTAAGAGGTCTACCGATTGATTATCGGCAAGTGTATGAAAAAGAAATTTGTACGCTATATTTTATCTATCCTATGATGCGCATTGTGGTCGAATAAAATCCGAGTGTTTGGAACTATATATTCAGGAAGGACATCTTTGTTATAACAAAGAGCTTTCAAAGATATTCCGTATGCAGAACCTACCTCGTAGACTTCTTTGAATATATCGCAGTCATAGAACACTTCATCAGCGTTTTCGACCAAAATGCTTACAGGAATGATTTTATCGGAAGCGTTTTCTTGTTCTGGGGACTGGTTTACGGCATTATCAGTCTCGAAAGCTCTTCCCCTCTTTATATTCGGATTGCATTTTTCCGAAAGATAGATGCCTGCTATAACGCAGCCGTAGATTAAAGACATACAGCTAATGGAAAGGTTGTGTCCAAGAAGGACATTCAGCCCTTTATCGCTTGCGTTGGGTAAAAGTTCGCTTACCGATGCACCCGATGGGCTATAAAGAGTCTTTGCTTCGCCAAAGCCTGTCATTTCAAATGAGCGCATCTTATTGAATATCTCGTTATATCCTTCGCTGCTGTATCTCTTTGTTGCGATTTCCTTATATACAGTAAACATTGTTACAAGGCTTGACCTTGATACATCTGTGAATACACCTGTATTGCGGTATAGTCCTATAATGATGTCTTTTACGAGTTCTTTCGGGGCTTTGATGTCATAGCTGTGACAAAATATCTCGCTTACAGTATCCGCCCATAATGCAGGGACAACATTCTTTGGGACTTTGCACACATTCACCTTTGGAGAATCCTCTGATTCACCAAGTCTTAAAAAATTTACCGCGCGTGGACAAGCCGTGTATGCCGTTAAATTTCTCCATTCCTGATGTGTACCGAGGATTATCTGTCTTTCACTTTTAAAAACATCTCTCCATACGAACTGCAATCCTGTGGAAAGTCTGTGAGAGGTATTCCTATCTACTATGAGAGAGTTTGATATTTCGTACATTGTTTTCTCCTTGACTATTGATTATTGTTAATCTTTCACATCGGATTACCTATAATGATTTCCTCTGCGTTCACCTTGACGAATTGAGGAAGTCTTCTCTTGTCGGCTGTGAGACAGCATATCTTCAGTTTGTGAGCTACTGAAAGATTGAATATCATCTTATACAGCTCGTCGTCAACGATAACTTCCTCTGCATCATTGATTATTATGTTGATGTCAAGAGGAGAAGTTTCTTTACTGCACATTCTTTGAGCAAAAATGGCAGCTATGAGACTTCCGTAAAGGAACGCTTTTGTTTCCTTATCTATGCTTCCTCTCATAAAAACGTGCATATTTTCTTTGTTGTCGCTTTTTCCCTCTCTATTTACGACTTTATTTCGAGGTACATAACTGAATACATTGTATTTTGTAAGCCTATCTGCAAGCCTTGTATGTGCCTTGTCGTTTTGTCTATCCAGATAGAAATACAAATCTGACATTGTTACAGCCTTTGAGTTTTCTGGGTTATCAAAAACCCTTGCTTCCTTGTATAATTCCAAGAGAGCTTCTTTGAACATACTCTCCCCGTTCTCCAGAAGACCGTATATATCGGAAAAGAGAACGGCAAGCGTGTCAGCCCAAGATTCAGGCTTAACTCCCTGCGGCACTTGGCATACATTCTCGAAAGAATCAGAGGGATATACATAGTGTATGAAATCAACGCTTGTTTCCCCTCCTGCTCCAAGTACAATAATCTGTCTGTTTTCTGCAACAATCTGCTTTGCGACTGTAATACACGCCTGTTGTCTTTTCGTGGAATCTGTCTCCTCACAGAATGTGTGTAAAGATGTAATAGCGTTTGTCATTGAATTGTTTCTCCTTTCAGTTCGTTTGTGTTATTGATGTTTCGATAATAAAGCTATTTACGACGATGTTATGTGTGTTCGGATTTATTATAATACCCTCCACGTCAAGATAATCTGGAGCATTTGCGTCGCTCATAAGAGAAAATAGGACATACAACGGAATAGCATACCAATCAAAACAATTTGACATTTTATCTGGTATCTCGTCTATTTCGGTGAAAACTGGAAGATAAAACCCAGTATGAGATACTTCGTCTTCAATAATCATCATCTGCTCTTCGTTGCCTTTTTTTGTTCCGATTAAGACATTCTTCTCTGCCAAATAGTTTAATAGAGACACTAAATCCGAATCCATAGGTTTATTAGCATATTCGTTGAGCTTCTGCTTTAAGCTATATGCGTCGATATTATTCATATGTGATTACTCCTGCGCTGATTTACGTTTTCTTCTTTGTGGTAGTTTTACTCTCCTGCTTTTTAGTCGTTGTTTCGGCAGTAGTTTCAGCTTTCTTGGTCGTTGTCTGTTCTGTACTTGTCTGGGTCTGTGCTGGTTGAGTCTGTGCTGGCTCGTTCTGCTGTGGTTGTTGCGGTTCTGGCTGCTCAAAATACTTAATGCTTCCCAACATTTTCTCAAAAGTCGGAGCGTCCATTTGAGCATAAGAAGAACTTGCTACAAAAGTTACGATAACGGTGTAGTCGGTATTGTCTATAAGTACGTTGTCTATAAAGAACCTTTGCTTATCCTGTACATAATAGGCACTTCCGTATATTGTGTTTCCAGTATTTTTAAATGAGTTAAGGGCTGCTCCTTCTGCGAAGGACTGGATTATGTCATTATACTCAATCTGCGTATAATCCTTGAAATTCGGGATTGGGTCTACTATCTCAAATGTGATAGCAGATTTAGTCTGCGGATTTGTAATAGTAAAATTGCTTGTGTTGCCCTTTATATCCCAGTTGTTAGGATACTCTATGCTCATTTGAGCGTCTTCATTATACATACAGTTGTATCCTTCTGTAATTGCAGGCTCGTCTTTTACAAGCGCAAAAGACTGATATACTGTTTTATATGTATCCATAAACTGTTCCGCATACTTTGTGGGGGCGATATAATTGATATAATACACCGAGTTGTATGTCCACATAATAAACTTGTATTCTGTTATAGGCATATTATTTGTGGTGTAGGATATAACCAGCTTGATATGATTTCCCGTTTCCTTTGCATAGCTTTGCAGGGTCGTTCCTTCATTTTGAAACTTCTGAAGAAGATAATCCTGTGAAAAGTTATTGACTTCGGGGAAATAATCCTCTCGGATTACAGATATATATGTTCCTGTGTTCCTTTCAGTCACAGTCATATTATTGCCCTCGGTAGTTTGTACCCACTCCGACGGTAGTTTTATTTCATAATTCCCAGCCAGCGACTTATATGGTATGTAATCCGCTTCTTTCTGTGAGGAGGATTCAGCCGTAGGCTCTGGAACGCTGCTGTCATTTCCCTTACAGCCAGATAAGCCTGACACTATTACCAGAGAACACAGAAATATAATGAATTTTCTTTTCATATTTTTTCCTTATATAGCATAGTCTTAATGTAAGTATACAATAATTCGTTCACTCCGCACCACTTGTGCGGGTTGCAACGCTGTTTGATTCAATTGCTTGCAGCTTCTATTACCCTTTCACTCCGCACCGCTCGTGCGGGTTGCAACGTAGTCAAAGCCTTGACGATGCAGTTACGCTAATCTTTCACTCCGCACCGCTCGTGCGGGTTGCAACAGCAAATATGCACAATTAGTGTAGATTGTATGCACGGATTTTGTGTGCATAGTTTCAGCCCGCAGATGCGGGACTACCTTACCAGAGTGTATTGCTCTGCCTGCTCTTTTGCAGGGCTTATGTGCCACTTTCTCGGTTTAAGGGTGCAAAGTCACCCCAAATAACGCTATATGTTATAACGCCCATAAAGAGCGTTGTAACCTTGATATATGATGCTATCACATCAAGGCTACCCGACAAGGCGGATAGCCTTACTAATACTCTTATCAGAAAAGAGTTTGTATAACATAGTCTACTTTGTTTTTGCCTGCTTTCTTGGTCGTTTCTATCTTGTATATTACACAAATAGAGTCACCTGTCTCGTAATATGCGGATATGTACTTGATAACAGGACCATAGGCGGTAAAATCAAGGATACTGATAAAATCCCTTCCGCCTGCGCCTTTGTGTGTAACTCTCATTTTAACGTGAGCAACCGAAGGGTCTTCCTTATTTACGAAAACTTCCTGAAACTCTCCTTGGCACACGCCTGTATTTACATAAGGGATTAACACTTGCTGCTTGCCTTCGAGAACTTCTCCTGGGATAATCTCGTCAACGATTCTATTGTCGTAGAAGTTCGTTACTCCTGTCTTCTTATCTACGCTCTTTGAGTGAGTAAGGTGGAATCTGACGAATAAAAGCTGTCCTTTCACCACACCCTTGAGCGTTTCAATCAGCCCCTTTTCAAAAGCGGTGCAGCTTATGATATAGGTCTGCTTTTTCTTGGTTTCGGGGTTTTCCCTTGAATCCTTGATTTTTACATTAAACATCGCTGCCTTTTCATTAGGAAAGACAACATCAGTAAGCAGGATTCCCTGTATCATTCCCGAATTTACTACGTTTTTTGCAATTCTCACTAACAATCTTCCTTTCATTTTTTTGATTTTAACGTTTTTTAGTTTCAAGCAATTCCTTGCAATACATATATATACTATAATCTCCGAAAACACAACTTTTTATTTGAAAGTTAGATTTTGTGTGGATTTTAACATATATATCACTGCATATTCATTTGCGTACTTTATATATATACTACAATTCCAAAAAACACAACTTTTTATAAAAAAAGAAAGGAACGGCGTAAAACCGTTCCTTTTTTTGCAATTCACAAATGTACTGGACTTTTGGAGTCCTTTCTTTAGATTTTTAGATGTTTAATATTTCATTGTGTGAGCCTGTTCTGATAAGATATAGTATTAAAAGCGAATTATCATACTCATACATCAGCAGCCAATCGGGGTCAATGTGACATTCCCTTTTTCCTTTATGATTGCCCTCTAATGCGTGGTCTTTATACTCTTTTGATAATTTCTCGCCATTTGCAAGTTTGATTATTACATTATCAAGCTCTGAAATATCTTTGTTTTGTTTGAGGATTCTTTTATAATCCTTCTTAAATTTAGAAGTCCATTTTACTTCGTATTTCAATCTCTCAACTCCTTAAACAACTCTTCAACGCTCGAAACGCCCTTATATTGTTCTGGATTTCTTTTCATTTCCTCTACCTCGTCAAATGCTTCAAGGGTTTCCTTGTTGTAGATTTCTTCGGGATAGAAGCTATTCAAAAGAGAATAAAGAGCTTCAATCTGTTCGTCAGTCAAAAAATTGATTTTTGTTATGATTTTTTCTTTTGTACTCATAAAAACCTCCTATTGTATGGATATTTACAGTTTCTTTGTATGTATTATATCATACATTTAAGGTTTTTGCAAGTGCGCAGCTCGATACTGTTCCAAAAATTTAGCTTTTTCTTTAGCTAATTTTTCGCACTCTTCTCTCGATATATTCCTCGGTTTCATAACCAGATTACTCGCTTTTGCGTTTGGGAATATACTTGCGATATAATTAAGAAGATTATTGAAGTATACATCAAGATGCGGAGGAAGCCAGGTGTCGCTCCTGCAAAGGAATATCGCATCAAATCGTTCACCTTCCAGAGACTTGATACTTGTAGAAACAAGATTATCAAGCTCGTGGGCTTCGTACATTTCTGAACTAATGGGGTTTGCAATCCAACGCCATTTGAACTTCTTATATTCCTCCTGCAAATGACTTACCCAGTTTCCGCAATCAATTTCCTCGCTCTCGTTGGTGTAATCGTGGTGCATATCAATATTCACTACCTCAAGCGAGGATTCTGTTGAGCAGACCTCGTGAATGAAGTCATAAATATCTTTATGTGAAAAAGATATTAGAACTGGAGCGTTTTCTTTCTGGTTTCCGAGTAATGAGTATAGTTCATCGCACTCCTCATCGTTGAATGTGACATCAAAGAGGTCAAGACATTCAGCATATCTCATAGACCAGACTATTTCTGATAAAGCTGGTGAATTGTCACGCCCGTCTGGATAATTGCTCATTGTTTCCAGACTCACCTTCTGGAAATAGTCAAAGTCTATGCTCAAAACTTTGAATGTTTTTTCTTTTATTTTTGCTTTCATACATATTCCTTTCCGTTAGCCCATTGAGCGAAAGATTTATTTGCCTCATATTCCACATTTGGCATTAACCTCAACCTCCCTCAAAATCAACCGCAACGTCCATATCGCTGCTGAAAGAACCGTTTGCCTCATTGATGTTAAAAGCAAAGTTAAAAAATTCTTTCAACGCATACTCGACAGTTTCGTACTCTCCCTGCTCATCAATACTGAAAGAATAAGGATAGCCTCCGCCCCAGTAGTTGCAAAGGAGAGTCTTGCCGTCGCCAATATCAAGTTTGGTAAGATTCCACCAGCCTTCTTCCTCTCCAGCGTCTTCGGCAATAGAGATAGTCTTGTTGAATGGAAGCTCTTCCACCGCTTCAACGAGCGCTTTAAAGGGAATATGTTTTTTTCCTTTCATATCCAACAGACTATTATTCTCTTTGCGGAGTTTTTTTGCTTCGTAGGGAGTGTAGGATTTGTTATCATCAAGAACATTCTTAATTCCGTTGATGATTCCTTCGGCTGTAACATCTGCGTTACAGCCGTTTTCATACTCGCGTAAGATTTCTTCGATTTTTTCAAGTTTGTTCATAACTTCGTCCTCCTATTTTTATATTATTTCTCTATTCATATCATTCATCGCAGCATCAAGAGCCTCAAATGTACGCCGAACATCGTTTGCGTACAGATTGTTTTGAAATCTTGTGCTTGAAAGAAGCGCAGCTACACCATCAAAGAACTCCTTTATTTCAAAGTCGTTCATTGGCTGATAGAAACCTTCCGATTCCATTCTTGCCAGATGATGTTGAGGCACCTTTTCCATATGAAGCCTTCCTTGCTTCAAATACTTATCAAGCCGAAGAATATCTTTATCACGGTCAACTTCGACTACTAATGCGTAAATCTCAAACTCTTTATTGCCTTCACACCTTTTTTCTTCACTCGGCTTACATATAACGAAATCTCCTTCTTTAAATTTATACATTTATTCGTCCTCCTTTTATCTTGACCTTTCAGCACAAGCTGTAAGGTCAAGTTCTTCTTCCTTTCTCAAATACTCATTGAAAACTGTTGCCGCTTCGATGTCTGTATATACGAAAGGAATCGTTTTTACGAGAACTCCGTTCTTAAAAATGCTTACGGTGTTCCCAAGTCTGTCGTAGTTATAACTCATTTGTTCGTCCTCCTTTATTATGAACACTCGGCTTCGATTGTTGGTACACTAACATTTGTGTACTTTACGTTTTCATTTTTCATAATGAAATGTAAAATGTCGTAGAGTTTACTGTACCAATCGAGTGAATCCCAGTCTTCTATCTTGAATGATTTGAGGTAAGGTCTGCGGGAGAGTATGTACTCAAACTCCTCTGCATAACCCTCTTCAACAAGGTCGTTGAGAGTTACAAGAGCATCGTCGTATAATTCGTCAAGGCGACTTTTTAAAAATACTGTGTCTGCAACGATTCGTTCGAGTTTTTCCCCTGATTCTACATCTATAAATCTTTCAAGCACACACGGGTTTGCATCTGGCGCAAACTTTTCTTTGATTTTTATGCTATAAATCATAAATTCGTCCTCCTTTTTTTGATTTTTCGTGTTATAGACAATGATTAGCATTAAAAGCAGGACAATAAGAGCAATCAAACCAATTTATACAATGGAATTTGCCGTTTTCGTCCCACGCTTCTGCCGCTTCATCTTCGCTACCTAAAACAGCCTGCTGTTCAAGATAGCTCCTATCTTTTTCTTTGTTTTCATATTCTTTTTCGAGCATTTCGAGAGTTTTTGCCATAATGCTTCCTCCTTATTTTATTTTATTGTTCGTCCTTAATATTTAATCGAACTCCGCCTTGCATATTTCCTCTGGATATGCTTCAATTTCTTCTCCGTCAATGGAAATAATCCATTTGGGAAGACATTCAAGGTCTATGTTGTCTTCAGTATAGCTCATTCTTCTGACTACCTTGAACGGTTTTCCGTTGAATTTTGACTTATCCTCATACGGAGAATCAAAAGTATCCGTGAAGCCGATGCCCTCATAAGTATCGAAACAGTCTGTTCGATACCTTAATTCGTCCTCAAAACTCATTTCGTCAATGAGTACGGATTCATACGCTTGTTCGAGTTCTAAAAAGCTGTTGTATTTCATACTTTTTTTCCTTTCTAATCGTGTATTCCTACTTCTTGTTATCCTTCATTGTAATTAGTCAAATCTTGTTGGGGTGGAAACATAGGTATATACGATTTCATTTTCGTTACATTCTATATCTCTGAAATGCCATTCTTGCGCCAAAGCAAGAAGCTCGTCCTTGCTGATTATCTTTCGCATTTTTCTGGGGGGGCAATGTTCTTCCCACTCGAAATAGATTGGTCTGTCAGATTTCAAGGCTATCGCTAAAGCCTTATTCAAGTCTCCGACCGTTTCGCTTTCATAAAGACGAGAACTAAAAAAATACTTTTCATCACCTTTCACAGATTTTGAGGATTTATAGATTTCCTCTACTTGTTGAAAGGCAGAAACCGCCTTTTCATAGGCTCTTTCAGATTGAGTTTTCTGTTCTTTAAGAACTTCCAACTCTTTTTCGAGTGCTAATATTCTTTCTGAAACGTCGATATACTCCTCTCCTGCTATTGCAGCCTTTTTCATTGATTCCTCCATTTGAGGAAACCAATGTGCTTTCTCCATTGTATATTCTTCTGCATCAACCACAGCCACACAAGAACTGTTTATTAAAACAATCTGTCCGTCTTTTATTGGTGCGCAGAAATATCTTGTTCCAGTTTCTTTTTTTACTGCAATATTAGGACCGTATAAGCCAATATTGCTTCCTTCATTCTTTGTTTTCATACTTTTTCCTTTCTTAATGGCATTTTTTGCAAGGAGAATATCCCATAGACTTCAATTCTTCCTCTGTGCCATCAAATTCTTTTTTGTTTTTAGCTTTTATTTGACTTACAGAACTGCACGAAGGGTCGTGATATTTCTTTGTGTTGGTGTTCAAGACAAAGTGCTTGCTCACAGGCTGTACGCTTTGTGTCTGGTTCTGTGTTGTCGTCTGCGTAGGCTTCACAGTCTGCTTTGTTGTTTCGGAAGGAGCTGATATTAGGGAATTTGTGCCGTCTGCATAATTGATGCTCACATTCGGCTGAATATTGAACACAAAATTACAGAACTTAATGCCTGCTCCATTGTCCTCTACTGATAAGGCTTCCATCAAAACTCCTGTTGCTACGAGATTATTACCCTCAAAACAAGGTGTGACACGGTACATAACGTGATTGCCTGTACTTCTGATATATGAGGCTGTTTTGTTCTCTAAATCGAGCATACGACCTATATTCATATATCTCGTGCCTGTTATGAGGTTTCGCTCATTCGCATTTTCTCCAGCAAGCTGGAACCCAATCAAATGACATCTGTTGAAAAGGTATTTGCCGTCAACAAAGTCATACTTGGATAACTGCCAACCAGAAGGCTTAACCATTCCTATGCTGCCTCTTTCCTCGGTAGGCATAAGCTCTTTTCCGAGACAAGCGGTGCAAGTTCTACATCGACCCAGAGAATCAAGCGGCGGATAATCTTCATATGCCTTTGCCGTTATTTCCGACTGTTCAAAGTATGGATTATTGTTGTTTATAACAGCATAATCCTTCCCTTCGTACTTCGGAATCTCAAAGGCAACTTTTTTTGTTTTTGCCGCTGTGGTCGTTGTTTGTTTTGTAGTTGTTTGCTCTGAAACGGATTTACTGTTTGTTTCAGTTTTCTCCTCGGTAACAATGACCGAGCTTACGGTTGCATTAGTGGTTTTCGTTTCTTTGACGCTTGACGATGAAATATCGCAACTCGCAAAGAGAAGTGAAACAGACGCTAACACAACGAAAAATAGTTTTTTCATAGTTTTTCCTTTCTTGAAAAATATGAGTCCCCTTATTTTAAATAAGAGGACTCTATTTTTCGTTTTTTGATTTACCCGCCGTAACCTTCATAGCCTCCGAAGCCACCGTTACCGCCATAACCGCCGCCGTAGCCGCCATTATCATTGCCGTAACTCTGCTGTGGAGGTTCAGGCTGTGGTGCGCCATAGCTGCCATTTCCCTGCGCAGAGGCGTTGTTGTAATTACCGCCATTCTGCTGTGGGGGTGCGCCGTAAGCAGCATTATTACCATACTGCTGCTGTGGCTGTGAAGGAGCTGGGGCGTTCTGTCCCTGCGGAGCTGGTGTCCTTGCAGGAGTTCTCTGCGGTGCAGGAGCGGGCTGGTTCTGGTTATATGCGGGCTGTGCAGGAGCGTTGTTATACCCCTGGTAGCCTCCAGTATTACCATTATAGCCGTTCTGCTGTGCGGCTGGTGCAGGGTGTCCAGTATTGTACTGTCCGCTGTAATTGCCAGCAGGCTGTCCTGTGTACTGTCCGTTGCCGTAGTTATTTCCGCCGTTGTTGCCATAATTACTATTATAGCCGCCGTTATAACCATTCCCGCCGTTGTTGTAATAGTTTCCGCCGTTGTTGCCATAATTACTATTATAGCCGCCGTAACTGTTACCATTCTGTTCGCCGTTTTTGTTCTTCGGAAGCGGGGCAATATCTATGGTATCTCCCATAAAGTTCACATACTGCTTCCCGTCCTTTTTTGAAATTGTTGTTGACTGGGTAGCTATGCAAACTGCATATCTGCCCTTTTTGTCAGCAAGCATTTTTTCCCAATCTGGTTTGCGCTGTTCGTTGAACCAGAAATACACCACAATGAGTGGTGATTTGGGGTCTTGTGTGTCGGATTTAAAATACACAGCAACTTTATCTGCATATATCTTTACTGCGCAGATAAAGCCTGCGATTTTTACTAAAATCGCTGTACCGTCCGATACACCCTTCCTAATAAACAATGGGTTTGGGTTTTTCATTAAGAAAAACCTCCTTTCAATAAATAGTTAAGCATCTCCTTATATCTCCTCATATATACCAAATAGTTTCAAATATGAAGGGTTAAATATAAAAAAATACTTACGCTTTATTTATATGATATTTGCGAAAAAAACACAAGAAAAAATAAAAGGAAGCCACTTTTTAGGTGACTTCCTTCTTTTTTTGATTTTCGGGCGATGTGTTACCACCAGACCCGTTGTTCCTCGTTTTCCAGAGGAACAATTGCAAAGCTGTATGGAGCTTGCTCCACAACTTCGCATTGACAGGTCTCGCCGTCAATTATGCACTTGGCAGAATAACTGCCATTGCTCTTTTTGTTACGATAAGAGCAAATCTCATCGTAACAATCTGCGTTTTCGAGGATTATGCCGTGCATTATATCCTCAATCTCGTCGGTTGGAGATAGGACTGTCGCCCAGTCTCCCTCCCAACCGATAGGAGCAACTGCGTAAAAGTGCAGTTTTACATTGTTTGTTTTTGTAGTTTTAGTGTTTGTCATATTAAGCCCTCCTTAAAAGTTATAAAAAATCTCGTATACTATGGAACAGTAATACGAGTAACGAACTAAATAATAACCATCATTTATGTCTATAATTAAATAGAACATAAAAACTAATATATTTATATGATATTTGCGAAAAAAACACAAGAAATTTTTCCGTTCTACCATTATATACACTTTGTTTTCTTCTCAATTTAGGATTTTTCTAAAATTATTTTGCAAATAAAAGAACGGCTGACCTTAATCAACCGTTCCGTTTTGAAATGAGTTATATATTATCTTCTGCAATTACGCCCTTTTTGAGCTGTTTTACAGGAACTCTCTTTAAAGGGTCGTAAATGTATTTCTTGCAAGGTTTACTGTTAAGGTCTACTACACCGACCTTTTCACAAAGAACTTTGTCTCCAGACCTTGCAAGGTTGCCGTAATAGCAATAGTGACATTTTGGCTCAATGCTGTTACCAAAGAACTCTTTTCTTGCCATAATATCACCTTCCGTTCGATTGCAGCCAAGTGGCTACATAGCTTTGAGTCAGATTGAAATAATCAAATACGCTGTATAAGGCGTTTCCTTTTGACTGTCTTGTGTTATGTGGGGCATCATACCCTGTTATATGCAGAACTCCCATTTTTGAGAGTTTGCGCACATCAGCCTTTGATATGCTAAATTTCTCTTGGATATACTCGGCAGGCACTCCTACTCTGCATATTGCGGACACTTGTTCCCAGCCAAGATGCTCTCCAAGCATTTCGACGAGCTGGCGTTTGGTTACATCTTCGGGAATATTTATTCCCTAATCCTTTGCCGCCACCAGCAAGAAAGGTTTTAATATAGGGCTGCTAAAAGATGTTTTTCCACAGCAGCAGCCTATGATGTAGTCTTTTGGCGTTTCAAAGTTTTCCATTGTATTGCCTTTTTCAGCATATCATACATAGCAAAAATACTTGTACAATGCCTCTTCTTTAAGGCTTCGGCAATAATCTCCGCTGCCTCTGTACGTTCCGTGCTTGCGGAAATATGCGTAATCACGCTGTTCCGCTGCTTCTTTGCGAATACTCGCAAGTTTTTTCGCCTTGTCTTTTTTTCTTCTCATTTCATTGAAATTGTTGCGGTTCGACTGCGGACTCCATTTGCTGCGTCCCATATAGTTCACCAATCCTTTCAATTTTGAAGAAAAATATATCAAGCGAAAGAAATTTAGCTTACTCCATTGGGTTCTCCCCCTTTTTCTTTTTGATGTATTGAATAGTAGCTTTTGAATAAGCTATTATTTTTAATACACTAAATGCAATACTTATAGCAAATACGGCAGTAAAGATACTGGATTTCGCCAAAATGCTTGCTGTCAATAGAAACAAATCAGAATAGAAATTGAGAAAAAGTCTCGGTTTCCAATCCTTTGTTTTAAAAGCACTTACTATTGCTCCTATATATGCTACAACTCCCAGCGTAATAAAAAGTGCTGTCATAAACTTATCTCCTTTTGTGTTCTTTTTATTCTACTCTATATATATCCTAAAATCAAAAATAACGCAAGTTTTTTTGAAAAAAAGCCCGATTATTTTTTTATCACGAGAACGAAACTCATTTATTTGCAGATGGCTTTAGTTTTGCGCTGCTGTTTTGTTTTTTCTCTATATATGTTGCTTTTTGAAGAAATCGGCGTAATTGCGTGGTTTTTGTGTGGTTAATGTGTCAGCAGCCTTGTGGCGCTGCTTGGGATTATCAGAGATGAAATGACCTTAAAATGCCGTAAATGCGCATAATTCTTTAAAAAGCCTTATATATATGAAAATTTTCAGCGTGAGTCATCGCTCAAGTTTTTTAAAATTTAGATGACTTAAAAGAAAAAATCTCCCACTTTAATGTGGGAGATTTCTTTTTTATCAAAGACTGTACTTCTTATATTCATTCAGTCTTTTGTTATGCTCTGAAAGAGCGTACTTCGTTTTTGCCTCTATTTTTGCCGTTTTGAGTCGCAAAGGATTAGTTAGTACAAATTTGTCTTTTCCTTGCGCTTCTGGCTTTTTCTTGGTCTCAAAACACTCTCTTATTACAGGAAGAGCCTTCTCTTCAATCTGGCGAACTCTTTCACGAGTCACACCAAATTTCTCACCCGCTTTTTCGAGAGTCTTTTCCTCTCCGTCAAAGAAGCCGTACCTATATAAAAGTATTTCGGCATCTCTTTCGGGAAGCGCAGCTCGAACTGCGGTTATAAGCCTCTCCCTGATGTCATTTCGAGCGACATCTTCTTCAAAATCTTCTCCGTTTGGGACAAAATCTTGAAGGGGAGAATTTTCTTCCTCTGAACCTACTGGCGCATCGAGCGAAGCGGCTTCTTCGTGAAGAAGCTCCCAAGCCTCTTTCTGCGTCTTTTCTGAATATCGTCTTAATTTCCTTCTATCAAGTTCCTCGATAGAAGGCTCTCTTCCATTTTGAACATAGAACAACGATATTTCTCTTTTCATAGCTATCGCACATTGGCGTGCGTGATAGCTATGATAAAGAATTTTGTTCTCGTTGCCTATAAATCGCAGAACATATGATTTGATTGCCTTGCAAGCATAGGTCGCAAAGCGTACTTCATTCTGCAATTTGAACTTATCCACCGCTTTTATGAGTCCGAAAAGACCTTCTTCATAGAGGTCTTCGTCCTCGGCAAGCCCACTTACTCCGAGAAACCTTATCATATATCCAACAAGGTTTATGTTGGAGTTTATAAGCTCCTCACGGGCTTTCTTATCGCCATTTTGAGCTTTTTCCAAGAGAACGAACTCCTCGTCTCTTGAAAGCTGCTCTCTTGTCTGGATTAAGGCATCATATGTTGCCATAGTTGCCGCCTCCTCCCTTTGAGACGATTATAAAGTCGTCTTCTTCTGGGACGAGACCAAGGGAACTTCCGTTATCCCAACGGGTATGGATTGTTCCGATGTCGTCCACCAGAGTTACAGTTCCCTCTGTTCCAGATGGAACGGGGTGAGGGTCGTTTCTCATATTGAGACACTTTACTCGTGTCCCAATAGGGAACGTTTTCTTTAGGCTTTCGATTTTTTTTCTTGACGGTATGTACATATTTTCGTCCTCCTTGTTTTAGTTTCGGGCAAAAATAATAGAGGTAAGCTGCTCGTAAAAGTCTTCAGAGCATACATTACATCTATATCCTTGCCATATTTTCCCCACTCTGCCCTTGTCATTGATATTATTTACCGCTTTAATCGGTATAACAGTAGTGGTCTTCGTATTTTCGAGATTTGCGTTATAGTCGTCCAAGAGAAATGAAGCGTCTTGGTCGGTTATAGTTATAAATCTCATTTTGTCCTCGCCAACAGGGGTGAGAATAATTTTTTCTCGTGGTATTTCGGGTAAATACTCGTCACACCAGCGATATTTGTCTTTTGAGCAGTTATCGCTTATCGAAGTCGAAAGTATATTTACATCTACCTCGTCTGCGTGGTGAGCTATCAATTTTTTGATACCTCTCAAAGCCTGCTCAAAAGGCTTCAATTTGAAAAAGAAGTCCTGTTCGTACATTCTCTCCAGATACTTCTCTTCATCGTGGAAGCGGGCGAGTGTACCGTCCATATCCACAAAAAGTTGTTTCTTTGCCATAACAAGACCTCCTTTTCATCGAAAGAGTCTTGTTTAGGCTTCGTATGTTGCGAGAGCCTTCAGCTTTTCAATATCGAACTGAAAGACTGGGTACATACAGTACCCCGAAGGTATCTCCCCTCTGCAAATTCCAAGCTCATTGTCCCTTATAAGCTCGATTATCTGCTGCCAGAGACCATAACTCTCATAATTGTTACGGTCAAGGGCTGTCATACCCTCTGGTAACGGTACGATGTTTACGGAGAATAATACATCTTCTTCTCCGTACTCCTCGTCCTCCACAACGATAGAGAGTGCGAGGTTGTTTGGCTGCGCATATCTTCTTACAAGAAGTTTTGCGGTTCTCTCCTCTCCGCAATAACGAAAAGGAAAAGTTTTTGTCGTTGGGTTGATTCTCATTTGATTACCTCCTTAAATAAATATAAAAAAATCTCTATTAAATAATAGAGATACGGACACTTTATTTATATGATATTTTGCAAAAAAACGCAAGAAAAAAAGCCTGCTTTGCAGCGGGCTTTCTTTTTTTATTGATTTGGAGTGTAAAGAGCAAACTAAAATAAGGTGATTTCAGTATCAATATCAAAAGCGGCTTCATCAACTATGATTTCTTTGGAAATACTCACCTGTTTTAAGCTATCGCAGTCTGTAAAGGCGATTTTATCTATGTGATTAACGCTTTCGGGGATATAGACATTCTGAAGTAAGCGGCAATTTCCAAATGTACCCTTTTCGATTTGTGTGATACTGTCAGGTATCATAACTTTAGGTAAATTTACACAGCTTGCAAAAGCATATTCTCCTATGTGAGCAATTCGATTTGTCCAACATATATTTTCAAGTGATTTACAATTTAGAAAAGCGTCCTTTTCTATAATCATTGTTTTTTCGCCGTCTTGAATATCTAAAGCTTTAAGGTCATAACAGTCTCTAAACGCTTCTTGGCAAATTCTTGTTGTATTACTGGGAATAGTCACATTTGCAAGATTGCAAAGAGAAAATGCTCTTTCTCCTATATACCTTACGCTTTCTGGAATCTTTATAGATGTTAGACTTGTGCTTGCAAAAGATTCTCGCTCTATTGCATCTAAATGCTCTGGTAGAATAATCTCTTTTAGATTCCTGCAACCGCCAAATGCCATTTCTCCTATACGGTAAACGCTATCGGGAATTAGTATTGAACCAATGTTGATGCAACCACGAAAGGCACTATCATCTATAACCAATGTGCTTTGGGGTATTGATATACTTTCAAGTTTGTCGCAGCCTGCAAACGTGAGAGGTGCTATGCGTTCAATTCCTTCAGGAATACTTATATCAGAAAGATTTATGCAACAGTAAAACGCATTATTTCCTATTTTCTTGACGGTGTTGGGAATAATCACTTTTTCGAGAGTATTGCTGAAAGCAAAAGCGAGTTCCCCGATTTCTTCAACTCCATCTGGTATCTCGATTGTTTTTGCACGAGTTTTTTCGTATTCGTGCGGTTTGATTTTTTTTGTTCCTTTTGGAATTTTCATAAGTGTTTCCTCCTTTAATATAAATGATAAAATGTTTTCTTCGTAAGAAGATAATGGACAATATAGTTATACATCATTTTTGAGAAAAACGCAAGAAAAAAAGAATACCCCGCATAAAGCGGGGTTTTTTTCGGTTTTTAGAAGTCACACAGCCCTGACTTTTTTGGGGGTGTAGCTTTCGTTTTTTCTCTTGCCTTGCTTGCAAGAAGAAAAAGGCAAATTTTCTGTTTTTTGTGGCTAAAGCCACGGCAACATTTTCTTACATATATAGGGTATTCTCTCATTTTTTCTCCTCCTCCTTAAAGAATTTCTCAATATCTTTGCTGGAGAGGTCTTCTACGACGACTTCAGGTTCAGATACTTTTGTCGCCTTGACAATATATCGTGTTTCAAACTTGTTGTTGAGATACACGAACAATGCCAAAGTTTCGGCGTTGTCTTCTTCAATCGAAATTTCCTTGATTGATGAAGGCAAGCTGTCCTGTACGAACTTTATCGCCGCCGTTTTTAAGTTCGGGGCATCGAAATAATAGAGTTCAATTTCATCTTCCTCTACCATCGAAAAAAGCCCTTCTTCGTAGATGTTGTCTGACTGTTCCACGGAAACAACCATAATTTTCATATAAATTCCTCCTTGCCTATAAAAAGGCTAAATAATAAATAATCATCTCTAAAAAGAGATGTACGGACAATATATTTATATGATATTTCACGAAAAAACACAAGAAAAAATTCTCCCTATGTGAAAATAGAGAGAATTTTGCTATATATAATGTTTTTTAGTCTTCCTGGCTGCTCGTCTGCCCTGCTTTTGCCCGTAAGTATGCGTTCACACTCTGCAATCGTAGCCGATTTATTTCGTCTATGGCTTTTGCCTTCCTTCCGCAATCCCTATAAGCGACATACGGCTTCCCTTCTGCGTTTACATCAATAAAGATTGGTTCAATCGGATAGTTTTCATCAGTATTCATACTTTCACTCCTCTCTTCGTCGCTCAAAGTTTTCTTTTCGAGGACTACATTGGCTCTCGGTACTTTGATTATCTGCATCTTGTTATCCTCTATGTAGCCGAGTGTAGCGTATTCCGAGCCGTATACCTGACATAAATCAAGCAAAAGATATTCTTTCTCTGCTTTTTGAGCGTACCATTGTGCGTCCGTCTTAATGCCCGCATTTTGAGCGGCTTGCACTTCGGCTTCAGACGGATTTAAACGGCATTTTGAGAGGTTTTTGATGAAGTGGGATATATCTTCGTCTTCTGAATCAAAGTATCTCTCATAGTCGATATATTGCGCCAGAGGGTTGTTTAAGATACTCTTTGTCTGTTCATAAAAGTCCTTTGAGTTGAGCTTACACAGTCTTTCTTTGTTTGTCATTTGATTATTTCTCCTTTTGATTTATTCGGGGCATACTTCCCTTTTATCTCGACCATTTTGTAGTTGCACACGATTTCTTGCTCTTTGCGCCCATCAAAATAGGCGAATATATGCTCTTTGGCTATCTCCCCTTCCAGAACATAGCCCTTTGCGCCGTATCTTTGAGAAAACCATTCAGCTTTCTTTTTGCTTTGCGTCCAAGAAAGCCCTTTCTCACACTTATATTCTCTTACTCCCCTATATATTTTGACCTTTTCGGGCAGAGACATATAATGGTCGTAGTCTTCTTTTTCCATCAGATAGGACTTGTCTGAATTTCTAAACCAAGACAGAAGACTGGCTTTTGTGACATTGGTATCTTGATTTGGATTTTCGGCGGCTACCCAAGAAAAACCGAGGTATTCGGAAAAATCCTGCCTGCTCATATACTGTCTTGTGAATTTGAGAAAGGTCATATAGTAGCAATCCCGCATCAAACAATATATGTCGGGTAGCTCTGCTGCTTCGAGCTGCTTTTGTATGTACGAGATTCTTGGTTCAAGAGCTTCTGGGTGTTCTAATATATCCACCATTTCAAATTTCTCGTTAGAAGAGTTTTCCTTTACGATATGCTGTGAGTTGAAGAACGGGTGCGCTACAAAACCGAGTCCTAATGGTTCTGGGGGCAGATGTAGAAAAGCTATTGCAATTTTTCGTATTTCCTCTATATCCGTCTTTCTTCTCATTGTATCACCGCCTTTAATACCTTTATTATATCATAAAAACGCCAAAATCGCAAGTTAATCGGGTTGATTGCTTGCAGTTGTTTAATAGTTGTTTTATTTAGTTGCTTGTGTTACAATTTTGCATAAAACGCTTGACAAAGCAACTTTAATGTGATATACTTTATACATCAAGTACAAAAGGAGCTGATTTTATGGCAATTTCTGATACCTTTTCTTTCAGAATGAACGCAGAGCTGAAGAAGAAATTTGAGGCTGTTTGCGCCGAACTTGGAATGAGTGCGGCTACCGCATTTAATGTTTTTGCGGTTACTGTTGTAAGAGAAAAAAGAATACCTTTCGCTATATCTCTCGATACCGTCAAGGAGAATAATAACAATTTGCCGAAATTGCAAGAGAAATTTGCAGAGCTTCATAAGGAAAAAGAGAGACTGAAAACAATTACGGCGGAAACAGAGGAAGATTTTTCTGATATAAATAACTACTCTGATATTGGGGAAAGAGTCAAGCAGTTGTTGAATAATGCTGGAATCCCTACTCGTACTCAAATGATGATTCTCTACAAGTATAGCTTTGTAGACGGAAGCTCGCATACGAACCTTGAAACTGGAAAGTGGATTGAAGCCTACAATGAAGGGAAAACTATGTCCGCAGAAGGAGTAAGAAAGTGTATTCAGCCTGCTTTTGCAACACTTGCCGAACACAACGAGTTGCAAAGTATACTGAATATTCCAAAGAAGAGTGCCGTTAATGAAATTAAGTTGTCTGACGGGTCTACTGTTTCTATTCGTGAAGTCTTTGTTGTTTACGAGGACGGCATCTCGGAGCGAGTAGCGTATTCGGACAGTCTTTCGCAGGAAATCGCAGAAATATATGCGAAACAATGGACAAAAGAAAAGACCGTAAAAGAAGTTCGTCTTCAAGACGAAGCCGGAAACGTACTGAATAAGTACGAGTTTTGATTGGTTACAGCCCAATTCACCTGGGTTTGTAATAAGATGTATTTATTTTTTGCCTCCTAAAGCGAAACAAGGCTACCTAACAATGAGGTAGCCTTGTTCTTTTATTTACTTACATTCGTTCTTGCTGTACCGAATTACTTGCTTGTTTTCTTCTTTTTGAGAAGCATTACAACTGCGCCAAGAGCTACGATTGCAACGCCGCCAACGATACATACAGGAACTATTGACTTGGTTACACCTGTTTTCGGAGCTTCAGGCTTCTTCTGGTTTTCGATTCTTACATTAGTCTCTGTGTACTTAATGTTCGGATTGTAGTCCACCGAAACCTCGATTACCTTATCAAGCTTATCGTAACCATAAGGAGCTTTAGTTTCCTTCAAAACGTAAGTGTATCCAGACCAGAGTTTCAGAGTTGCTTTGCCGTCCTTGCCTGTCTTAACGTGAGCAAGAACATCGCCAGCCTTATGCTCGTCACCGCTTACAGTAATATCTGTCTTTGCGATTACGTCAAACTCTGCGCCCTCAAGAAAGACCTTGTTGTTTGCCTTGTCAACCTTGTAGATTGTAAGTTCGCCAGTCTGTCTGCCGTTAGTAACGGATACTGTCTGCTCTGTGTAAAGCAGATTTACTTCATACTTCATATTAACCTGTGTGATGTCGTCGGAAAGAACATAACCCTGTGGAGCTTTGGTTTCCTTCAGACCGTAGTTAAAGTTTGTATAAAGCTTAACTTCTGCCTTACCGTCCTTGGTAACAACGTGAGTGATAACCTCGTCAGTCTTATACTTGACCTTACCGTTTACAACGATGTCTTCAAGAGCGATTACATCAAACTCTGCGCCGTCAAGGTATACCTTGTTGTTTCTGTCGTCGGTCTTGTAGATAGTGAGCTTGCCTTCCTGCTGTGAATCCTCAAATACGAGAACTTCCAGAGGCTCTGACTGCTCGTTTGCATCTGCACTACTGTCGCTTGTAGTATCTGCTGTAGGACTCTCTACGACGTATACAGACTTATTGTCCTTTGTCTCATTAAGAGTAAAGGTTATTGGCTCTGCGTCCATATTGTATGGGGCAACTGCCTTGGTTTCTGTCAGAGTGTACTTGTAACCGAATGGGAGAACCATTGAGGACTTTCCGCTGCCGTCATCGCCAGTTGTTATAACCTCGATTTTGTCGCCTTCCTTATACAGAAGGTTTTCTTCCTCTTTTGCGCCTTCGTAAATATCCTCTGCCGCTGTAAGTGTAAACTCAAAGCCTGCGAGTTTTGTGCCATTCTTATCCTGCTTAATGATATTTACTTCGCCACTACGGAAGTCATTGAGAATTTCCTTCTTATTCTCGTCCTTAACAAAAGGCTTGTCAATTACGATTGTCTGTGGCTTTATGAGGTCGTAGTTTTCGTCAACTGTCTCACGAACCTCTTCAAGTGTGTATGTGCCGTAAGGGATACCCTCTGCCTTTACATATCCTGTTTCGGCGGTCTCTGCTGTCTGAACATCAATAGTTCTGCCAGAATTAGATGTACCATAGATATGCAGCTTGATTCCGCTGATATTGTGCATTGTCTTGGTCTTCTTGTAGATTTCGATACCGCCAGTCAGCTCTGTATTGATAAATTCTATCTTATTTTCTCCGCTTTCAGAAGACTCTACTGTTCCTGTCTTTTTTGTAGCTGTGAAAATAGACTCGTCTACCATTTCTTCGGCTGTGTAAGTGTCCTGCTCAACATTTGTAACCTTTGCAATATGTGTTTTTGCATCAAGGTGCATTACAGTTGCCTTGGATTTATCGGTTGTGTAAGCTGTCTTTGTGTACTCGCCAGCATTTTCTCCGATAGATGCGATAATGTACTTACCGCTGGAGTTCTTTGCTACGAACTCGATTTTCTCGTACATCTGGTCGGTAATCTTTCCGCCGCCGATTGTTCCGAGAACGAACTTCTTGTCAACCTCGAAGGAGGTAGGATATTCCTCGTTCACAACAGGATTAGATGCGTTTGTTGTAAGAACGATGCCCTGTGCGCCCGTCAGCTTGTATCCTTTAGCAGTCTTGACTTCCTCTGCAAAATACTTTTTGCCGTCTGGAGTTGTCGGAAGTTTGTCGATAGCGAATGAGCCGTCTGTTCCGAGCTTGAATGTAGTTCCGTCTGCCTTTGAGGAGTTTGCGCTTGCAAATGTGTATTTGCCGTTGCTGCCAGTTGCTTTGATATACTTGCCGTTCCAGTCATATACCTTGAACTCAACGGCTTCATTCAGCTTCTTTGCGAGTTCTGGATAGTCCTTATCGTTGATAGCTGCTGTATATGTGTGTCCGTCAAGGGTCTTTCCTGTCTTAACAACAGTCATTGTTGCGCCCTTACGAGCGTTATCAAATGAAACATTTGCTGTATTGGAATTAGCAGCAAACTCTACATTTACAGAAGCGTTGGTAATCTTAAACGATGCGTCTGTTTTAACCTCTACAACGGTATACTTGTGGTCTTTTGGAAGGTCTGTAACCGTGAATGTTCCATTAGAGCCAAGCTTGAAATGAGTTCCCTGTAATGCTTCGGGAACAGATGGAGATGGAGAATACCTATCAGAAGCAGCATACTTATATGTACCATCGCTTCCAGTAGCTCTTATATACTTACCATCGTTTGTAGTCGATGTATCGTATATCATAAACTCTGCATTTGCCTTTACACTTGCATCAAGTGCAGCGTCCTTTACGCCGAGAGTGTTTGAAGATGTCTTGGTAACTGTGAGTGTACCAGGAACAGGGGTATTGGTTACATTAACTGTTTGATAACCTTCTGCGTCAACAGTTACTCCGCTTGACTTAATCTCAATATTTTGAGGGGTATACGGCTTCAAACCAAGAGCTGCAAAATCAGTTGCTTCCACCAGCTTGTATGTGCCATATGGAAGTTCTTCAATTTTTATAGTTCCGTCTTTAGTAAAGATGTTGGGTGTTGCCCCTTCATTTTCTGTGTAATTAGTGTATGTTACGGAAGCATCGTATTTATACACTCCCAAATCTGTTCTTCTCGAAACACGAATATATTTTCCTGCTGTCAATCCATCGACATTAACGACTTGGAGAGCAAACTTGATTTTTGTGTAATCGGGATAGTTTGTGCTGTTGGCAACTACTGCCCCTGCTTCGCCAAGCGGGTCGATATACTTGGTTATTTTAAGATTGCCAACATCTCTTGCCATTGGCATAGTGCTTACTTTCAGAATATCATTATGCTTTGCTGTGAGACCGTTATTTATGCAAACGCCGTCAGTACCATTGGATTCAATTCTCCAATGTGTATATTTTTTTGTTGCTGGGGCTTTCTGCAAGGCTCTGTTCTGTGCGGATTTATCAGATATGAGCTTATTGGTGCTTGCAGTATGTGCGCCAGTTGTGCCGTTTGTATATCCTCCACAGTTTGTATTCAAAAGATAGCTTGTAGACTTTCCTGTAAGTTTGGAAATATATGCGGCAACAGCTTCTTTTGACTCAAATTCGCCAATATATATCCAGCAATGTTCTTCTGTTGAATCATATCTTGTAGTTGTTCCGTCGTCTGCAATTACAAGTGAACCTGGCTCAATAGGAGTTCCGTCTGCTTTTAGCCACCAATCTCCAGGTGTTTTTTCCTGTGTTGATGCGTCGGTAGACCTTTTCTGCCACTCGATTTCTTCAAGTGGGGCTTCTTTATGGTTAACTCCAACATAACCAGCACTCGTTACTCCATTGATTGTAACTGTACCCTTTGATACATTGTCAGTATCTTTCTTTCCAAGTCTTTTTACTGAAGACGTTGGTGTTGTCCACTCATAGCCGTCGTATGGGAGTTGGTTTGATACAGAAAATCCAGATGAATAATATCCGAGAGTTCTGAATGTCCAATATGGAAGTCCAGAGCAGTCAATTCCTCTGTTGACTGTAGGGAGTGTACCAGCTACCGTAAGTTGTTCAGGTGTGTAGGCTCCTGAATTGGTGTTATAGACGTTATTGAAGCCTTTTCTTCCCAAGATGTAAGGTGTCCCAAGCAACTTTGAAGCCTGCGCTATAACTTCGTCAGAAGTAGCAAAACCTCTTTCAACTGTTGCATTAGGATTTACTTTGTCGGCAGCACTCGCAGTCATTGTTCCGCTCAACGTTTGCGCCGTTGTCAAAAGACAAAGTGTCGCCAACACGGTAACGCCCATACGTTTCAAGAATCCCTTGCGTTTGACTTTTTCTTCTTTCATAAGAAAAACTCCTTTCATAATATGTTATATTTCTCACCAAAAAAGGCAAGGTAATATATATATGTATTATTTTCTCGAAAAACACAAGAAAAAATCGCCCCACAAAGAGCGATTTTTAGAAATTTGTAGAATTGCACAATCCCCAAAAAGTTTAATTTTAAAAACTTGTGTAAATATGATATTTCGTTAATCAAAAAAACTATTTTGCAAAGGCAATCGGCAATTATATCTTGAAAAAAACAATATTTATGTCATATTTGTAACATAAAGTGAACACCTTTTATACATTATAATTTTCTTACAAAACAAGGGACTGTTTTGTAACAGTCCCTTTCGTTTGCATATTACGTTTATAGTTTTTTACAAAATAATTGTACGGAATATGTGTATTTGTTGCCATTTATATAGGTGTAATACACACCCACTCCGATATATGAGCTGTTAGCTCTTATCATCGTATTATAGTGTCCTGTACTATTTTTCCACGAAGTATAAATATAATCCCCGTCGTGATACCCTGTCCCGTAACTCATATGAATATTTTCGCCGTTAGAGTCTGCGCTTGGAATGTACTCTTCTACAATTAAAGCTCCTGTTTTGCCGTTAGGTCTTGCGTGGTCAAACTTCACAGCCAGTTCTTTCGCTCTTGCCATAGCAGCTTCAGTAAGCCTGCTGTCAGTTTTGAGCTGGGAAAGACCCTTTGATGCGCGCAGCTTGTTTGTAAGAGTAACTACTGTCTGCGCTTCTCTTCTTGCATCTGCATCTGTTCCAGTTATACTAACCTGGGTAGAAGGTTTGAGGTCAGGTCTGCAAGTATAACAGAACCAATGTGTGCCGATATAGCGGTCAGACTGCTGTTTGCCTATGCTGCTGTTGCAAGCCTTACCGCAAAGCAGGCATTTTGAACCCTTGCAAGTGTTGCAGATATAGAACTCGCCTTGGTAAACACCGTCAATTGACGTTATGTTCTTTCCGCAAAAATGACATTTCCCAATGTAACTTGCAGGCTTTGGGGTTGTTTTTGTGGTTGACTTCGTTGTAGCTTTTGTTGTAGCTTTTGTTGTAGCTTTCGTGGTTGTAGGCGGAATGTAGACGTACTGGGTAGTAGTTTCTGCCTTCTTTGTGGTTGTTGTAGCCTTTGTAGTCTCGTTTTTTGAGGAATCAGATGTTTTCTTTGCGGTAGTAGTCTTATCCCCTTCAGACGAGCTGTCGTTAGGCTTCGTTGTATCGGGTTCTGAAGAGTCGTTATTTGAGCTGTCGTCAGTCATTGCGCCAAAAGGCGTATACTCAAAATTCTCTGTCGTAGCCTTTTTAACAATATCCTCTGCATTAGCCGATTCTGCAAACCTTTTAAGTTCGTTCTTTTCATTATTCCAAGAGCTTTCGTCCGAATACTCGGTTCTCTTGTAATAAGTTCCCTCTTTGATGTCCTCGTCTGTCTCGTAGTCGTTGTTAAAGAGAGAGTCGGTATCGTCTTCCGAAATGGTGTTAGTCATATACGAAAGTCTGATAGTACCCTTATCTGTCTTTTCAGCTACGATTATTTCAGCGAGTGCAAATTTCTTCGAGATAGAGGAATCCTCTGTAAAATTAGATGTTGTTGAAGACGATTCATTCCTTTCGTTTTGCGATATTGCTTCCTGTCCGCAGGAAGATGTCACGAGAAGGGAAAGAACCAGAGAACAAACAACAAAAATCTTCTTAAAGTTTGTCATAATAATCTCTCCTTTTCGTGTTTCGTCGTTTTTTACTTTAGTTGACTAAAACACGCTTTCTTTATACATCATATGTCAGAAAACGTATTTTGTCAAGAAAAAAGGGCAAAAAACAATGAAAAAAATTTGTTTTCTTAACTTTTGCCCTTGCTCGAAGGCTGTAAGAAAGCCTGCTATTTACTTTTTATCATATATCTTATGATATTTCGTATTCCACTCCTCCTTAATCTTAAATTTAAGATATAGATAATAAAAAATAATCAGCTAATGTTATTTATATGATATTTTTGAGAAAAACGCAAGAAAAAAAGAAAGCTCATATAAAATGAGCCTTCTTTTTCTTTTTGAGCTTTATGGATTTATCTCCTTTTGGGGCTTTCGTGGGGTAAATGGGTGAGATTCTTCATATTCCGCTGCCGCAGATATGATTTCTTTAGCCGATTTACCTTCAAATAGTCCTTTCCGCCATTCCGTGTAGTCGAATTTATTACTTGAAATGAAGGAAATGAAACGTTCTGTTCCGATAGTACCGAGGCGTTCAAACAAACACCCGTAACCAAGCTCAATGATTTCGTCCATTGGAATATTTTCCGCTTCGGAAACCGAGATGTTTCTGGCATTATTCATTCTTTATCCCTCCTATGATAGCAACAAACTCTGTCGGATTGACAATCTTTATTTTTTCATTTTTGTACCTTAACAGGCGGTCGTCCGTCGTTAGCATATAATCACATTCTGCAAGTATTGCACAGGCTATATGCGTAGCGTCTGCCGATTTTACTCCTGTTGCTTCAATTTCATCAACCATTTGAGATAGTCTTTCTTCTAACTGCTTCCCAATGTAAACATCTGAATAGTCATTCATAAAAGAGTCTATGATATTCTTTTTCTTTATATAACTATTCTTTGAGTTCTCATATTTAAGCATAAATGAAGTTGCAAGTTCAATTTCCCCTTTTTTAATAAGGCTTTGCACATACATTTTTGCTTGGGTTTCGAGAGCTATGCGTGGTTGAAATTGGTCGTCAAATGGTCGGTTGTAACAACAGTTGTCAAGGTATACGCGCATAAGACGCATCTCCTTTTTTCCTTATTTTGATTATACCATATCTTATCTACTTTTGCAAGAGATTTTGGAATATAATCAATGAAATACGCTTATTACTCAATACCATTTATATCTTTTGATAACTAAACTCGTCCTCCTCCCTAATCTTAAATTAAGATATAAACAATAAAAAATAACAAGCATTATATATATGTACTATTTGAGAGAAAAACACAAGAAAAAAGACTTGGCTCACTACATCGTGAGGCAAGCCTGCTCAAACTTCTTTCCATATGATTATGTTTGCACTTCCTCAAACTTCTCTTTCGAGCAAGGGATACAGCTCAAATTTCGTCATATATATAGAAAAAATCAAAAAAACTTCTCATTTCGAGAGACCTTCGTATAAATAAAAGAACTCCCCCGCGCTTTGCGGAGGAGAATTTCGTCTTATATTACTTGGTGTCTGAATGGAATTTCTCAAAGTTTTTGGATTATTTGATTTATGCAAAGGATTTTGAGCGTGCGCCTTAATGTAAGGGACTTCGACTTGACGCTTGAATATGCTACGAAGTTTAAGCGGGAGTGTAAATCTCATTAGAAGTGTGTGTTTTTTGTCAATAGTATTGAGGAGAAATCAATAAACTGGAGGTTCGTATAATAACGAAAGTCTCCACTATTATATCCACCCCCTTTTTTAGAAATATAGAGAGTAGTTGTTTATTGATAACCGTTAAAAGTCCTTGTGACTATTTTAAATGCGCCTTATGGGTATTTTACCCTTGCCAGAGCAGGCTTTCTTGTTATTCGTGTGAATCTTCCAACCCTACGCCTGTGTGGATTGCGTCGATAAGCTGTTCCGTTCGTAACGCTGCAATTATTCTTTCAATCCATACGCCTGTATGGATTGCTTCCGTCTCGCTTCTTGCTTTGACAATACTCAAATAGTCCTTTCAATCCATACGTCTGTATGGATTGCTTCAGCAATTTTGTACAAACATATGTGATTGTATGCACGGATTTTGTGTGCATAGTTTCAGCCCGCAGATGCGGGACTACCTTACCAGAGTGTATTGCTCTGCCTGCTCAATTACAGGACTTATATGCCACTTTCTCGGTTTAAGGGTGCAAAGTCACCCCAAAAACGCTATGTATGTTATAACACCCATAAGGGTGTTGTAACCAAGATGAAAAGTGCGAATAAGCCAAAATTTTATGTGTGCTTCATATTCGCACTTTTATTATACCCTGCAACAATAATCTTGTCAAGTATTGGACTTTTTCTTTTCTTTTTTAGCTTTTGCCTTTTCTTCTTGTGCTTTCTTTTTGGCTGTTCTTTCCGCAGCCTTTGCTTTATTCTGTTCTTCCTTTATCTCTTTTACTTTCTGAACGATAGCTTCATCTTTATCAATATCTTTTATTGATATATTCTGACTTTCGTTATAATCAGAATTTGCTTCGTATCCGCACTTTGTACACTTGAAAGAGCCTTTTTCTGTTTCTGAAAGATTTGCTTTATCAATGTGACCGCAAGCAGAACAACGCAAAGAAAGAAGTTCGGGATTGAGATAATAAACCTCTATACCCTTTTCTTTTGCTTTGTTCTCAATTTTCTGCTGCAAGTCATAGTACGACCAATTCTTTAGGAATGGGTCTTTTTCCTTAATAAAACCTTTGGTGTATCCCTCAATGCCGTTTTCTCCTTGAGAGTATCCTTTGAGGGATTCCATTTGAATGATACCGCATTTTTTCCTGACCGCATAATTAACAACGGCTCTGCTTATTTTGTGGTTGTAGGTGTCTCTGAACCGAGCTATTTTGTCCTTTATATTAAGAACAGGACCCGTGCGGGTATGATAGCCGTGTCCGATAGAGCCGTCCCCGCAGTTCTTCCTCTGTTTCGACATCTGCCTTTTTCGTTTCTCGACTTGCGCACGGAATACTTCTACCTCTCCACCTTCAGTCTTGAAGCTGTCGTAATCCCCAAGCACACTTGCTACCACAGAGTTAAATACACCTATCTGTACGCCGAGAATGTTGTCTTGAGGGTCAGGGTTGATTTCACTTTCAAACGAATATGAGAGGAGAAGTACCCATTGTCTCTTCTTCTGGTCGTATATCAGTTTGCTGCCGCCTATCTTATAGATACCGTCAATGCACCTTTCCAAGATTACCCTTTGTCCTTTCTGCTTACTTTTTAGAGAGGATTCAAATATAAACGGCTTTTGAATGTCAAACTTTTGCTTTCCTGCCTTGTTAAGCAGAGAAATCTGTACGTTAAACTGGTTTTTCTCTTTATCGTAATCAAGTTTTATCGAGTTGCAATGTAAATCGAGAGGCTGATTCCACTTATAATTTACAATGGATTTATCGCCTTTCAAGATGCTTCCTTGATTCTTCTTAAATGCCTTATATACAAGCTGGATAGTCTGCGAATAGTTGCCCGACTGCATATAGTTGCCTTTAAGTTCATCATACAGAAAGCTCTGTAAAGCGTACCCTTTTACTTCTCCAGTTTTCTTATCAACAGAGAGAAGGTGTTCTTTTTCTTTCGGATAATCTCCGTTTTGAACCTTGTAGTCGCTCGAATAACCGAGCCATTCCCAACACAACTGAACTGCTTTGTTCTTTATTGTTCGAGTTTCATTCTGCAACTCCCACAGAATCTTGCAAATATCTTTGTATGGGATTTGCTTTCCGTCTCTTTCGGTTTTGCATACAAGTGGGATTCTGGTCGCTTTAATCATATTTCTTTTCCTTTCGTATTAGAGGTCGTATTTTGCGTGTGTATTGAATTTTAGGCTATTGAAGTCTGAATTTGCTAATTTGTATGAGTCTTCTTCTGTACCTATATTGAATACGCAATCGAGGCTATTTGACTCCCCTCTTCGTATTATATATGTGTTTTTGAGTTTACAGTCTTTGATTTCGTAAAGGTTGCCGTCAATATCCTTACAAGTAAGAGAATATGTAGGTCGATACTCTACATCTTTGCTTGTATTATTCCTTACTATGATGCGAGCATTGATGTTTTTCCCGTCTTGTTTCGCCCAAATCACAGTATGGGTAAGACCTTTAGTGTCTACTCTATCTGAAAATCTGTCGTTATGGTACTCATTCGGCTGCGGTTTGTGGAGTATCCCTACTCCGTATACTACCGCAGCTAATATGAGCAATATAAACGCCCAATACAGCACAGAAAAGGACTTTAATCTTGGCGCGTTTTCCTTTGTTCTCACGGTTTGTACACCACATTAACAGAATACACGCCCGCTCCCTTTCCGCTTGCGTCTGATTCAAGTTCTACTACAACTTGCCCGTCGTCGAGAAAGTATGTGAGTGTGTGGATAGTGAGGTTATCAGTCTGCTCGCTGGGATTCCCCAGTTTATTCTTGACATCTGCGAGAGTGTTGCCAAACTCCAAGCCTGCTGGCAAAGATACGCTCGGAACAAGTGTTTTATCTATGCCGACTGTCGAGTTATCCTCTGTTTTGACGCTTACATACAGACTTCTTACTACTGAATTATTCAAATCACAAGTCTTATCCTTGTTGTTTGTCGCAATCGAAATGCGGACATCAGTCTTTGGATATTTCTTATTTGCCAAAGGAACACTTATTGGAGATTCATAGGTATCCTTGCCGAGCGAAGTTATCTCCTTGCCGTCAAGCCTTGTATTATCTATGCTCCAGCCTTTTTCAAAAAGCTGACTATATTTCGTTTCGCCAAGTTCTATTTTTACGCCGTCAAATTCTTCTTCATAGAAGTTTGGCTGACTATCCGTAGAAGATATGATGTTTTTTTCAGTAGTCGAGTCAAATTCTACGCTTTCGTCTTTCTTACAGGCAGAAAACGAAAGAATTGATACAAGTGCTATTATGCTGCATATAACTTTGGTTTTCATTTATATCGACCTTTCTTAAATGGAACTTTTATCCTTTTTACTGCGTTTTGAAATATTTCAAAATCAAGTAAAGACAGTTTTGGAGGCATTACCTCGCTCCACTTTACCTTGCCTTGCCCTTACCCTACTCTGCTATACCGATGCTTTGCGCTGCTATAAATGACTATACAATCCCTTTACTTTACTGGACGCAACAAAACAAAGCAAGATAGCACCACACCCTTGCCTTACGAGGTTTCTTCATATATATCGGCAAATCCAATGTCGTAGAGAGTTTTCTTTTGTTCTTCGGTGAGAAATTTTCTCCTGCTGTAATAATCGGGGTCTCTGAAACTGCTCTTATACACCTTAACCCAGCCGTGTTCCTCTGGATTGTCTTGTCTTATGACAAGCTCACACAAGTCAAGGTGGACAGAGTAATTGCACCCGTACCACTTACCCTGTGGGTCTATATATCCATATTTACTGTCTGAACGCAAAAGGCACGCTGTCCAGTCGAGGTCTTTCCAATCATCTGCATCTACGATTATGTCGCCTTTTTCGACTACATTGTAAGATGATTTTCCACCGTACCTATTTTCAGCCGTATATGAATCTCCGACAGATAGCTGGCTTGCTTTGTCAGCATAAAGGACCTTCCACCAATATCCGTCGTGAAATTCGCCGTTATTATCTCTTGCGAGAAGTATGAATACAGACATCAGAATCCCTCCCTTTTAGTTGCTCTTTAAATAAAGCAGACGCAAGAAACAGTTCAATTTCGCTATATATATGGAAATGTCGCTGTTTCCCGTCTGTTATTCTGCCTTTGCGCCACGCCGATTGCATAGCTATTCCATTGCAATTCTTCTGCGAATGTGATTCTGACCTTCAGCTTTTCCTTAATCATTTCTTCTCTGTTTTTTTATTTGGATTTTATTATCCGTATTATATATATAATAAAAATCGAAATTTTACAACTTTTTCGAGCAAATTTGTGGTAAAAAACTTTTTTAGACAAAAAAACAGAGAAGTTTTTACACTTCTCTGCTCTTTTTTTTTTAATTTTAAGATATTCCTTTTTCTGTATACTCGTAACTGTACTCGTATACTGCTTCTGGAGATATATCTATGTTTCCATTGTCCCAAGTTATTACTCCGTGCGAAACAGTTGGATTCATAAAAATCTCGTTATTATTCAGCGAAGTAAATACAGGACCTTTCAGTTTGGTCGTATCAAACAACCTCTTTTCCCCCGTTGAAAATGTAACAATCATCATTCTGTCATATAAAGGTTGAGCGTCCACGACTTCTATATCGGGAACAATCTCTCCTGCATAACATATTCCGTCTTTAATATACATTTTCTCACCTCATTTCATAGGAGGAATCTTTTTGAATTGCTTACCTCTAACGGCAAGATTCCACGCTTCATATACCTTTTCCTCGTTATATGTAAGCCAACCCACAACAATCTTATATTGCTTGTGAGGAAGTTCTCCTGCAAGGAGTTCTCCGTCTACTCCGATAGAAGCATTGTAATCGCCATAACGGACGTGAACGTGTGGCTTATTATGCTGTCCCTTGTCTTCAAAGAATAGGTATATAATCATTCCGCCAAATCTACATAATTCGGGCATATTATTTCTCCTTTTATTATATCATCTTATCCTGTGTTAGTCAAGCAATTTCAGCTCTTATGCCTTCAATAAAAAGAATAAAACGCTTTGCGTCTGTGTCCTTGTCGCCGTTGGATATGAAATAATGGGTGTAATCGTAGTTATCTACAAGATTATCTGCGTCATTTCCATAGTCCTCTTTCGCTCTGTCACTTGACACAAGCAGGGTTTTGATTTTTACAAAAGGATATTCTTTCTTTGCCGCATCTATATATGCAGCAATGTTTTGGGGTTCTCTGATGTGAACGAACAGTAAATCGTCCTCACCGTAAAACTTAACAAACATCTTTGTTTCCTTTAACAGATACTTCTGTGTAAAGGAAATTCCATTGACAGCCGTTTCATACTCGTCATATGCTGCTTTGAGCGTTGCGAGGAGCTTTCTGTAAGCATTGTCTTTTGGATTTTTGTCATATTCTTCGCATTTCTTTCTTATAGGGGTAATGCTTGATACATTGCTTACACTATAAGAAGCCTGCTTTTCGACGGCTGATATGAGCGTATCTTTGCCGATACCGCCTTTGCCGTTTATAACTATGATAGTTCTCATAAATAAGTTTGTCCTTTCTGCTATGAGAGCCGCTTTAAAGGCGGCTCTTTGTTTTTTTGTATTCATTCTTTTTCAAGAGATATAAGGCTTTCGAGATTTTCCTCTTGACAAAACTACAAGTATATACGCTCGCAGTCGTCATATTCATCAATTTCTTCCCTCGTTATTTCTTCATAGCTTATACCGTCACACTCATACTCTTTATAGATTTCTCCTATTTTTTCGTATTTGCGTAACATTTCTTCCGAAATGGGTTCTGGAGAAAATAATAAGACGGAATGAACGGTATAGTCTGGAATATTTGCTGATAGCGATGTTTTGTCACTAACATTTAGAAAACTAACAAGATAAGTTTTCATATAGTTCGTCCTTTCTTTTAGAATTTTATCCGTTTTCAAGGGATATTAGCTTTTTGAGTTTATCTGCGTAGTCCGTATCGTCCCAATACCCCTCGAAGAAGCCTTGATTGCAGTCTCCGTAGCTTATTCCCTTGCAATCCTCGTATGTCCCTTTATATGACATTGAAACGAGTTTGAGAGGATATTTGAGATTGTCTATCTGCTCGTCATAGCAACCAACAGATATTCCTGCGCATCTGTTGCTCTGAAGTGCAGTAAGACCGTTTTTAAGGATACTGTACATATCCTTTGGCTTTTCCGAGCCTACATAATCAAGGTCTTTTTCCAGCTCGGTTTCCTTGTCGATTGCCTTGCAGTCATTCCACCAAGCAAGCACTCCGTACAGGTCACAATCTGCGTTGCCTTTTGTAAACTCTTCAGCGGGGTAATGCTGACCTTTGCCGTCAACATATTCTCCTTCGTTATCGTAGAATATGTATCCGTAGTCATAATATATATCTACTATGTATCCTCCGCCGAACTCCTTCGGGACAAGTATCTTATACTTATCTCCGTCTGTGAGGTTTGACCTCTTCGTAATATGTTCTGCGCGTGTCCAACTAAAGCTACCCATAAATCTTCGTCCTTTCTGTTTTTTTAAGTTTTAAACTTCGTCCATATTTTTAAGATAATCCGCATATGCCTCGCAGACTTTTTGAGCCGAACATTCAGAACATTCGCCTTCAAAAACTTCTTCGCAGCGGAATCCTAACTCTTTTACAAGAAAATATCGGTCTTGGGGGGCGTACCAATCAAGTTCCTTTTTCCCCTTTCGATATTTCTTGTCTGCTTTGGGACATCTTCTTGCCCTCACTTCAGTATATTCAGCGTCGATACAGCAGTCCGTGGACAAAGCAACTGACTTTGCTTTGCCTACATTTTCTGCAAAAACTACCGTATTACCGAACTCTTCATATACCGTGCTTATATACCACGCTTTCAAGCCGAATCACCAGCTTTTAGCTTTGATTCAAGCAGAGGAATCGTTGACTCTATCATTTCAGTTATGCCTTCAAGAGACATTCTCTTGTCTTTGAATAAGGGGGTAAAGCAATATACAGCTATTACACAACCTTTTTTCGAGAGCCAATAAGATGTTTTGCCATTGAAGGCATTTTTACAAGGAGACAGAACATAATTTTCATAAATATAACTGCCTCTCTTGTACTCTAACTCGCTCGTTTTCAGTTTTTTCATATCGTATTCCTTTCTGTCTTATGAGTTCGTCCTTCGTTTACAACTTTTCTTTCGGTAACAGGAATTTCCTTGTTATTTCCGTTGACAAAGATGGGGTCTAACAGCTTTACTATAAGCTGTCTTTTCTCTGGTTCGTCACGCTTACCCGTCCAGAAAGAGTGATAATGCGCACTTCTGAAATGAGCCGCTTTAGGTTTACCCTTTCTATCTCCTGTGACCTCTTTAGAGTCTTCGTAAACATACCTTGTTTTCCGCTCTTTTATAATACGAGCGGTCTTCGCCCCGACAAGCTTCAAGTCAGCCTTTTGAGGCTTCTTATTTTTGCTGTTCCTTGGCGTATACTCTTCTTTTCTCCTTACAATATCGACCTTATCGGTACATAGGTATGTTATAAGGATAATTACAGCCTGCAAAAGTTGTTCGAGATTCTTGCCTCTATCATCATCTGCCACCTGTTCTTTTATAGCTTTACTTATTGAATACTCGCCGTCTTTTGCCAGATATGTTGTGAAGGATTCAAAAAACAATGCGTTATCTTTGTTATTTTTATGACATACAAGATTAACTTCAAGAGTAATGATATTATTTTCATTACACTTATTAAGATACACATAAAACCCTTCTACGCAATAATTCCCTATGTTTATTATATTCCTCACATAGAAAGCTGGAAAAGGGAGTTTGTACAGCATCATATTTGCATTGATGCTGTCCACATTCACATTTTTGAGCAGATAATCAAGGAGAAATCTATCAAAAGAATATATCTGCCTGTACCTGCTCCATTTTGCAGCACACATACTCAAATTCGTTTTCCCAGGGATACCCCGAAGAACATCGAGAAGAGTCTGTTTTTCTATCCCATTGTAACTTGAAATTTCTCTTGTGTATTCTTGTTTGATAAAAGATTTTAATGAACCTTGGGTCGATTCGTAATCTCTTATTTTACAGAAGAATGTATTATCTTCTTTTTTTGCTTTTTCTTCCCATTCTAAAGGGCTAAAAATATATTCGTCCATAGTTTTATTTATCCTTTCTCAATTTTTCTCACGGTCACTTTGTCAGCTCCGCTTTCTCCGTTTACGAAGATAGGAGATATGAGCTTAACTATCAATTCTCTCTTTTCTGGTTCGTTTCTTTTGCCTGTCCAGAATGAATGATAGTGCGCTCTGCGTATATGAGCAGATTTAGGAGAGCCTTTTTCGTGAGGTCTGCTATTGCCTTCATACACATATCTCACACGGTTCTCCTTTATGACCTTGGCGATTTTATCCCCGACAAGCCCGACTTTAACAGTCTTTGGCTTTTTCTTTGAAGACTTTGGAGACTTTGCTTTGACTTCCCTTCTCGTTTTTATAACATCAACTTTGTCTGTGCAAAGATACGCTACACAGTTGATAGCTTTTTTGCACATCTCGTTGAAAACCTCTTTTTGAGGAATATCCTTTGGGTCTACTCCTGCAAGAGTGTATTGTCGTGTAAGAAGTTCGTCAATCGTCTTGTTACTGCCCTTTATAAGTGGAATAGCACAAAACCGATAGCTCCTTTCGGGGTCTGTCTGCGCAAATTCTATGAATAGCTCTGGCACATCGTCTATGCCAAGCCTTGTCATTACATAGAATCCTACAAATTCTTTTCCTTCTCCATCATCTATGGGGTTATCCACATAGAAGCAGGGAAAAGGCAGCTTTGACAGGAATATATCCGCCATTACACTATCAGCGTCCGTTTCCTCGGTAAGCAGCTTGAACAACTCTGGGTTGAACTTATATATCTGCTTATATTTATCCCACTCCCAGTTGAGCTGGGTGTCAAGAACGCAAGTCCTCACCATTTCTTCAACGGCATCGGAAGGATAGCCTTTTGAAATGAGAGGGGAAAGCTCCTTGCTGTAATGGGTTATGAGGAATCTGTACAGATTCTCCGTCTCACCCACTCTTTTTATTTCCTTGACTGCTCCAGCGTACATAATATCAATACGCTTAATGTAGTCAAGAACTTGGAGTGGGTATGGAATTGAGGGGTCGTATTTGAAATAACTGTCGTCCCCAGGTTTAGCTATAACCATAAAAGTTCGTCCTTTCCTTTCTTGATTTTGTCAAGAATAATCGTTGCGGTCTTTAGACCTCATTATTGTTGCTACTGACTGTATTACAACGGCGTTATATCCGTTTTTGAACAGTCCATCAGCAACTTTTGTTGCTTTTTCGTGCGTCATTTCCAACGGAAGTGCGCCTTTTTGCCAATGACATTGATTGCCTTCTACACTTGTGATAAGGTAAAATTTTTTATCAACGGTCAGTACGGCAACATAGAAATGATGCACTAACTTTGGTTGTTCCATTGTGTTTCCTCCTTAAATACAGTCACAGGACTAATCCTGTGACTGTAAATTACTTAACCTACCCAGCCTATGACTTCGTTATTGAGACGAAAAGTCGTAACTATCATCTCGGCAGAGTCTTTGATTGTGACATTGCGTATTGTTCTGTCGCATCTGTCCTTGCTCTGATAGTCCGCTATAAGCTGTGCGAGTCTTTTGTTTTCTTCCTCTATGGGAAGATTTCTGGCTTTGATAGCAGCCACTACATCATCGTGATTTCGCTCGATGTAAATGGTTTCTACCACATTGATTCCATACTCCCTTTTGACCGCCTCTGCACCATTGATGTCCATAATCAGCACAGCGACATTGCCACGATTGAGTATGTCGTCAATTCTCTTTGGTTTTGTTCCGTAAAAATTGCCCGAATACTCTGTGTATTCAAGGTAATCCTTCGGGGCAAAAGACTTCTTGTCAACGAAGTTGTAGTCCACTCCGTCGATTTCTCTCGGTCTCGGCTTTCTTGTAGTGTCAGTAACCACTCTCTCAAAGCCGTCATATTTAACGATTTCTTTTGAGATTGCAGTTTTACCGCAGCCAGATGCTCCGACCAGAACAATAATTTTTTTGTTCACGATAAATCCCTCCTTAAAATATAAATTTGAAAAAATATGCCTCGTAAAATACGAGAGTGAACACTTAATATATATGCTATTTTCTCAAAAAACACAAGAAAACCGTAAAAAGAGCAAAAAAAGAAAGCCGTCCAACAGGCTTTCAGTTTTATTTTTATTTTAAGCCACTACTCAATAATAGTGGCTGCAACGAAGCCGTTATCAAACTTCGTTACCTGTGTGCCTGTTGCGGTCTTGAACTCACAAATGATGGGTTCAAGAACCGTTGTCGGCAGCTCACCGCTCAAAAGAACGGTCTTGTCGCCAATTATGGCTTTTGCCGTGAATTTGGCGACACCACCCTCGTCAATGAGGGTTTTCTTTACTTCTACTGGAAGTATCTTTCCGTCAGCTTCAACGGTTTCATCAACCGCATTGAAGCTGAAGTTATCCACAACAGGAGTAGCGGGTGCTGTCGCCGTTGTGACGGTAGCTGGCGGAACTGCTTCAATGAGCGCGTCTCCGTCATTCCTGTTATCATTAGAACTTGCTGCTCCAATGATAAAAATTGCGATAGCAAACAGCCCAAGGACTGTTGCCATCTTTTTTAGTAAATGATTCTCTTTAGCCATATGTATATTCCTCCGTTTTTCGTTTTTTTCGTTTTATTATATATAATCACCTTTCTCGCTGATAAATCAACGGTTGGACAGAAAGATGAATTAAAAAAAGATTTTTTAAAATGCGCCTTAACTCATATGCAAAACGTATGAGTATATATTAAATTCTCATTATAATATAATAACGAGATACTGACACTTTATTTATATGATATTTTTGAAAATAACGCAAGAAATCTTTTAGGCAAACAAAAAAAGGAGTCTGTAACTTACAGACTCCTTATGTACTTCCCACTAAAATTAAAACATATATACACTAAATAAATCAAATGATTGATGCCTTTGTTTTCTCGCAATTAGCGGCATCGGCTTTAGCTAACCTCCTCGGTCATATGACGGATTTTAAGGTATTCCCGTCTGCTACTTGCGTAGTGATTTCCGTTTGCTCTCCTGTAAGAGCTATGATGATGTGTGGGAATAATCACACTTGTCCACTATAAAATAGCGGCTATGGTTTCCGTGTTAATTTTGAAAGTAGGCGGAAACAGTTCCCGAAGCAAGTCGGGAAAAGACTGTCTGGAACTATTGCCTGCAAAAATGTGAATGTATGAGCAAGCATTGACATTCCAGAACTGATGATAATGCGCATAACAAAATATTGTGTATCAGATATATCCTTGTCCCCATTATACTGATGTGGAAAGGAAAGTCAACAGTTTTTTGAAAACTGTAACCAAATTGTAATATGTGTCGGCGTAGAAAAACAAAAAAAGACCTCAATAAAAGGTCTCTTTTTGCGTCCATATTTTTTCATAATTTATTAAAGAAGGTGAAATAAGCTAAATTGAGAGAGGCTTTTGCTTTCCTCTGATTGTATTATATAATAAAAACTCGATTCTGTCAAGCGAAATTCAAAATTTCTTTCATAGCTCCCCTATTTTCTTCTGCACACTACAACCGTGCGGTAGTCCTGATGGTCGTAGGAGCAAGTTATGAGGGTCAGATATTGGTCGAGTTCATTCATATTCTTTCCTGTGTCATATGTCCTCTTGCTCTGGATTTCTTTGAGATAATCCTCTACTGAAGTCTTATCAAAATCTGGTTGGGTGTACTTGACTGTATCAAAAGACGAGCAAGTAAAGACTGCTACAACCTCGTAAGTGGGATTGTATCCATCTCCCATATCGAAATATACATCGTGTGACTTGCCGAAATCCGCCAACTTAAACTTTTCAAGACTGTGGAACATACAATCTGCGTCCATATGATGTCCGTATATGACAATATTCTGGGAACGTCCCAGCTCAACACTTTTATCGAGAAAAATAGAACCATTGACGCTGTAATTCCCATTGATGTCTCTTTGCAGATAATACTCATTGTCAGTTCCCTGCATAACTGGGTAATCTATTGTGGTATCATCGACCTTTATCCACGCTTTGACGTTCTTATTTTTCTCCTGTATCTTTTCAAGACTTGTTTTTTGTTCGTTTTCTGGAGGAATAACTGATGTTTTGGGAGCTTTTACAAGGTCTCCATATTCGTCGTACTCGAATTTTGGAGTAGGTTTGTAATCCTTGTCGTCCAGTTGAGCTACTGTATATTCCTTCCGCAGCTCGTCATTCTTCTTATCCTCTTGCTTGGGAACGATGTAGGTATCATAGACATAATACCCTATGTATCCAAGACAGCCAAGGATAATCAGCACGAGAATTATGATGATGATTTTTCTTTGTTTGCTCAATTATTGACACCTCGATTAGTTTGAGTCGAATTAACAATAGAACGTTTGTTTGTGTCCTGTGATAATCTTGTTAGTTTGCTTGTTATAATACTCTTGTTATATATTACTTGTTTTATATTCTTGTTTTCTGTCTTCCGAAACAGCGTTGTTTCGCCACTTTTTGAACCAAATCCCCCACATTTTATTCAGAGTTTCCAACAATCCCCCACATTTTGTTTTAACAATCCCCCACATTTTATTTAGAGTTTTCAACAATCCCCCACATTTTGTTTTTTTATCCCCCACATTTTATTTAGAGTTTTCAACAATTCTGTCGATTTGCGATTTATTATTCGCAACAAACGGCGTATTTACGCTGATTTGCCGTAATTATAATCGTTTTCAATATGTATATTGATTTCATTGTGCATATTGAGTCCAAGACGTATTTTTTTTGAATTTGATAACTTATAAACGAGGAATCCCCCACATTTTATTCAGAGTTTTCAACAATCCCCCACATTTTGTTTCAACAATCCCCCACATTTATTTCATTATGTGAGTGAATTGTAATTCCACTAAAACGTCGCATTATCGCTGTTTTCTAATTATTACGAAGAGGAAGCTCTTTAATTGTTTTATATTGGGTGAGATTGTTTTTGAGAGATGTCAAGAAATACGGGAAAAAACATTTTGATTCATCATAGTTTTTTCCGTCGTCAAGAACGGTTAAGCCATATTTTATTCTGTCGCAAATATTAGCAAATAGGTTTATGAGATAAACATATGCTGGAGGGGCTATATCTACATAGCTATCTTGTTCAAAGTGCTGAAAAATAGTTTTTTCAACGAGTTTGCATTGCTCTGGAGAGAAAATTCCTTTAAAAACTTCAGTTCCTATAAGCTTTGCAAACTTATTCTCGTAAACAACTGTATCTTCTTCAGACTTCAAATCGTCAAATGAAAGCTGGTCTATGTAATTCGGATTATCAATTATTGTAAATACTATTGATTTCCACGCTTTGCTTTTTTCTTTCGATTTTCCTTTTTTGTAGCTGATGATGATGTCGGAGTTTGCATTTATGAGTTTGATTGAAGGATTTAAAATTCTACTTTTAAAGTGGTCGAGCCTTCCATCGTATTCATCTTCCCCAATGAAAAGATAAGTTTTTAGCAAATCTATATCTATTTCTCTTCTGCCAATCTTCTTATATTGCTTACACAACTCATACAACCTAATGGAAGGTAGTGTCGTAAGCTTTGAAAGCAAGTCCGCCGAGAAAGAAAAATATCCGCTGGCAGATAAATTGAAAACATAAGGAACGAGAACATCTTCCACTTCGAGTTCTATAATCATATTGTCCTCGTCTAATAAAGCAGGGCGAAACATAGTAGTTAGCCACGCTTTTCTGCCGCTGTTGTTCGCAGGAATCCACAACGTCCTTGTCAACAGCGAATTTATGGAGTCTTTGAAGTTTCTCTTGTCTAAATGTGAGATTTGAGTTATACGACAGTAATCGTCTGCGGTTATAACGACCTTTTTGGTCGATAAATCTCTTGCGTTGATTCGGGATAAGTATAAACATAAAACTCGATATTCCACAAGGTTGATTTTAGAGTTCTTATCAAAAACGATAAGAGCCTCATTCAAGAGATTGCTTTTTTCTATGATGTGTTGTTTTTTCTTTCTTGCCATATTTTTTGTCCTTTTTATCGAATGGTTGTGTGATGTTATGTGGCGAATAGTATATTTATATATCATTTTTTCTGAAAACGCAATTTTTTTGAGATATGTGTGGACTTAATATTTTTAAATTCGTTTTCTCTATATATGTGGCAATTTAAAGAAAACTGCGTAAAAGCGGAGATATAATCACACGCCCATTTATGTAAAGCTAAAAGACTTTACTGTGTAAAGCAAAGGACATTGACGATGCTCGCAAACTCCGTAAAATAAACAAAAATAGAGAGCGTAAGCCCTCTATTTTTATTTTTTATGAAATTTGTTCCTTCGGAGAAAGTTTCCACTCCAAAAGCCTTACTGCACTCTGAAAAACTTTAGCGATGTTTTCAAGTTCCAGCTCTTTGATGCTCATAGGGGTAAAAGCGTAAACGCTTAATATATATCCCCTTTTAGACACCCAGTAACTTGTTTTATCGTTAAAGGCGTTCTTGCAAGGGGTAAGTACATATTCTCCCCAAATGAACATATTTTCTTTCTTTATGATTTCGTTTTTTGGCATCAGCTCACCGCCTTTATAGGATTCAGATAAATCTCGGTATTATCGTCTCTTTTCAGAGACCTCAAAATACTTAACCCATCGTCAACAGTTGTTGGTACTTTGCCGCTGATTCTCTCTACGAGTGCAAGGAAAAAATCTTCCGAAAAGTAACTGTCGAACCTTTGAAGCTCTGTAAGCTTTCCGCTCTCGTCTTTTCCGCAAAGGTTGTAGCGAAGAACATATTCCCAATCATCAAAAGCTCCAAGATTGTCTGGGTCATATACTTGAAAAATCTCACACCCTGGTTCTTCGGAGTAGCAACAATACTGTATATTCTCACCTGTATAGGAAATGAGTGAGTCAATCGTTTCACGATAAGGGTGCCAAGGTGTATCAATTGTAATATACCAGGATTCCCTGTCTATATCACAGATAATCCCTTTTGCCTTATCTGCGCCCTCGATTTTGTTATTTTTAAATGTCTTTGCGAGACTGTCATTCTCCTCAAATAAATCGAAGAGCTTTTCAAGAGCTTTTTCATCACCCTTGAAATAGTATTCGTTGACGCAAATGTTTGCCATTATTTTTTCTCCTTTCTGCGTAGGACGAGTTCGTATTCGCTATATGGTTCAAACCCCACAGAAAATCCTACCTCGTCAAATTCGTCCATATTATTGTAGAAATATTCAAATACTGCTCCGATTGCTTCAGAAGTAGCGTCGTTAACGCCCTTGAATACTCCTTTTTCGTTTATAAAGCCTGCTGCTATTCCCTTTCTGCCTTTGCAGGACAAATGTATCTTGGGTACAGTAGGAACAGTAGGTTTTACTGTTATTGTCTGGGTAATGCGTGGCTTTGATTTAATCATTATGCACACCTCCCCAGATAATCTTTTAGGCTTGTGATTATCTTTTCTCTCTTATCAAAGATGCTGAACAAGCAAGTATAATACTTACCGTTCCACTCTTGATAAAAGTAGTGTAACGACCCTCTTGTAGCTTCTGAAGAGTAAAATCCGCCGCTATGGTACATAACGGGAGGAAGTTCGTTCATATGTTCGTAATACGCCTCTTGAGTTATTTCCGACCAATCTCCGCAAAGAGATTCTTCGTACTTTGCGTCAATCTCTTCAAACTCTTTGTCGGATATTACTCGATAGCCTTCGGCTTCAAAGGTTTCCTTCCTCGTGTTCGAGTAAGGGCATATACCGTCATAGAGTATAGCTGTCAGATAACCGTCATATTGAGGTTTTACTACATATTCAGTCATATATAGCACCCCTTTCAGACCTTGATGCAGGACGCTGCCTGCTTTTCGTTAATGGGTGTTACCTCAATAGTTGGGTTTCCTACGTTTTTTGTACAATCCATATCGTCACCGTAGCTGTCAAGCTCTGAAAAGAGCTTTTTCGCTCTCGCTTCGGCTTCTTCCTTGTTGGAAGCCTTGACGGTGTATGAAAAGCTTTCTACCTGTACAATTTTCTTGAATACGATTTTATAGTTCCTCAACATATAAAATGCTCCTTTCGTCGTCCTTTGTTTTTCGTTACATAGTTTTCGTCCTGTTCAGCTATGCGGCTATCTGAACTTTTCTTCCCTTGAAAGTCCAGCCGTATACCTTGCCTATATAGTCGCCAAGTCTTACCGTAACAGCGGCTATATCTGCCTTTGTAGCCTTACCTTCGTAGATAAGGTCAAGGAGTCTTTCTCTCCTGCCCTCTGAAGCCGTAGGTTTCCACATACGGTACAGGAGGTAGTTTGTGCCGTCGTGATGTGATGCGTCACAGCGAAAATCGCCATATTCATCACAGTACCAATCGACATAATCGCAGTCCGAATACAGACAGTCGGCAATATTCTTTGTCTTCATTATCTTGTATCCGCTACTTCTTCCGTTCCAACGCCCCAAATCTGCAATACAGATTATTTCGTCTGGAACATTGATGTTGAGATTCATTCTTTCGTCTTCGAGGTATTCAGAGTTCAGCTCTGCTGCAAGTTCGTAGTATTCGTCTTCAGAAGAATCGGGATACTCCTCTTGCAGAAAGTCTTTCCAGTCCTCCAAATTGATGTCTGACGACCAGATTGTGTGCTTGTTTTCCTTGTTAGTCATAAATTACTCCTTCCTCCTCATATATGAGGATAAATAAATTTAAAAAAATAATCTTAACTATCATAAATAGATAATTAAGATTTACGGACAATATATATATGTACTATTTTGCGAGAAAACACAAGAAAATTTCGAGTGAGGTGTAGTTCAATTTTTTTCATATATATAGTGATTTTTGACGAAAACCGCGCAAATGCGAAACTTTGTGTGATGAAAGATGAGTGAGGCTGCAAGATGAGTTCCCTGATTCAAAATGCAAAGCGAACATAAAACGGCGCAAATACGCAAAAAGTTCTAATTTTGTCTATATATATGAAAAACTGATTTGATGCAAAAAAAGAGAGCCAATCGGCTCTCTTTTCATTTTTTTCGTATTGGCGTTCTTTTTCTCTATCTTACATAGGAATTAGTGCGCCTTTGAGATTTCTCTTGAACTTTTGATTCGTCCCCCTATACTTTTCAAAACCGTACAGTTTTATTTCAAGAGGGTCCAAATCTATAAATTCAAGCTCCTCGTTGTCTGCATCGAGATAGCATACCTCTCTGTCAGACTCTTTATCTGCTCTGAAATGGACACATTCCGAGCAAGAATTAGAAGGACGGTAGCAAAATGTAGCCATTATTATTTCCTCCTTCATTTTTCAAAGGTTTCTGTTGTCGTGCCGTCTTCATAATAACGATTCACACGGCACCAATCGTTATTTTGCGCTGTGGTTATCTGATAAAAATGACCGCAGCCGTCTTTCCCTTCCTCTATGATGGTGTACTCCCCATCTTCATTTTCTGCTGACAAAGGGGGATTCAAACCTTTCGAGGAAATTATTCCTTTTATTTTTTCGTACACGGTAGCCCTCCTATTCTGTAACTCCCGTCTTCATAGAACATAACGGTACATACTTTGATATTATTGTCCTTTATCTCGACAACTACGCTGCGTTTAACATCATTGCGTCTTGCTTCGAGAATGAAATATGCTCCAGAATAAAGATTCTTGTAAAAATTATTCTTTACTCGGTCAAAACCATCATTGACTTCTTTATCGACCATATATTTTTGTTCCATAAACAATATATATAATGTTTGAACAGCCTTTGCGACAATAGCGGGGTCAATGATTTCTCTTACGCTACCATTTTCATAGTATCTGAAAACGGCAATCGTTCCTTTTTCATTGTTTATTTTTACCGTTTCAATATAAAGGCTGTTTTCCTCTATAATGAAATTCAAACCGCTGTTTATATCAACGGGGGTCGGGAGATAATATTCTCTTGCTATTCGTTGGAGAGAATCGTAAGAAATATCCTCCTCGAAAGTCTCCACATTATTTGTTTTGATTTTAGGATTCGGTGTCATAGTGTCATTTTCACAATGACAATTCTCACGGCATACGCAGTCCTTTTTCTCGTTTTCCCAAGCAGCGCGGGTTTCTGCCTTTGGAGTAAGGCAATTGCGAACCTTAACCTTTACTCGTACTCGCTTGGGAATATTTCTTTTTATTTGTGTTTTCATAAAAAATTCGTCCTTTCATTTTTTTATTTTTCGTTTATGATTTTCTTGTATGCTGCGAGTGCCTTTTTATAGCCGCGAAATACGGTCTTATTTAAGACATTTTGTATTTCTTCTTCAGACATATAACATTTAGACATTCCAGTTAATGAAATGTCATATTTTATAATGCCTTCATCGAAACACAACCTTTCAACTGCCCCTACATCAAGGGCAAGTCTACCTGGTTCTCCGTGTATTACATACAAGGGTTCTTTAATTTTAAGAGAAAGCTTTGGCGGCATATGAGCATCGAGCCACGACTTTGCTTCTTCTATCGTCCAAAAGAGTTCGTTGTTCGCAACAGCCTCTTCGATATTCTCGCCGTCAGCATCAAGATATTCGATTCCATCTTTGTCGATTCTGATAGAATCAACAAAAACCTCATCGTCTCTGATTTCAAAACCGAGTTCATCATATTTTGAGGCGAGGCAGTAAACTGCCTCACCTATCGAATGGTTTATTTTGATACTCGGTTGTCTGTTGACGACAAATGTGATTGCCATTTTCTCTTCGCCAGAGAAATCGCACTTTCTGATGTCAGAAAGCAGCGCATTGGCATCAATCAGTTTTCTTTTCATTTTTTCTGTTCGTCCTTTCCCCAATAATCACTTTTATTGTATTGTATGCTATCACAGAAGTATTCAATTCACTTTACATATCTGTTAAAATACATAATAACCCTCTTTTTTCAGTTCCAGCTTTTTAGCTTTGACTTTTTCGGGGTCAATCGCTGGATTTGGCTTAAATGATATTCCGCCATCTTCATCGCGAGTGACAATGAAATATTCGCCGCACACTCTTTTCCATTCCTCATATGTGGTGTACTTTGGGTTTATCTCGTCCCAATAATCCTGGATAGCGTATATAATACGCTCATTATCCTTACGCAGACCCTTATCACGAGCCAGTTTGTAAGCTTTGGGAATGATTTTTTTGAGTGGAGCTTTTTTTACATCTTCTGGTGAAGCGGAGAATGTAAGAATATCGTCTCCAAACATTTCCGAAACAAGAGTAAGCGGGGAATTTTTACGTTCAAGACTTATAAACATAGTCTCTTCTTTGTCGGTCAGAAGCTCATTGAAAAAAGCAGCATAAACCGCTTCTTCATAATTTTCTGCTTTTACGGTCATATCAAATGTTTTTGTTTCTGTTACCTCATAATCCGTATAGAATGTGTAGGTTTTTCTTATTTTAAAGTTTTTCATAAATTTCGTCCTTTCATTTTTTATTAAGAGTTAGTTTCTTTAGGTATCTCGACTTCCATTACAGACAAGTATTTGCATAAACAGTCCTGCCCGCAAAAAACATTGTCTTCTTCGGAATCAAAGTATTTTACTTGGAGATAGTTGTCTCCCACCATAAGATAGGATTCTTCTATCTCCTTGCCACAGTTTGCGCACCGCATATTATTCCTCCTCTGGTTTCTGAAAGTCCACAGTTATTAACTGTGTATCACCCAGCAGGGTTTCATATGCCTTCCTCTGATTGTCGGTAGCTCTTGTTGAGAGGTACTGTTTCAGTATCTCTAAAGCTACCATATAGCAAGGAATGTCAACGTTATTAACTGTGACACCATTCGTCAGCTCGTCGGTTATCTCTGTGAGAATCGGGACGGGCGACGCATTAGTAGGGTTCGTATTATAGAACCTTACTATTTTCGATTTCAAGGGGTCATATGAGATTCTAACTCCGTTCATCTCATTCCCCCCTTTCGAGCTTGAAGTCGGTAAGTTCCTTGAAACCTCTATGCTGTACATACAAGACTGTGACCTTACCATCTTCTTTTACGAGGACTATATCTGAAACGCTTGCTGATGTTCCGTAGTAGTTCTCGTCTCTTATGTCTTTGCCGCTGTCGTTAAACGCTTCAAAGACATAATTGGCAATGCCATATATGCCAGTTCTGTTAAGTTTGACAATTTCATCAAACTTGTCTTTCGCAAGCTCCACGGCAGCGACCATCTGATAGTCGCTTCTGTCAAGAGCTTTTCCCAGCAATTTTTCGGAATCCTCGAAATTACCAAAGGTTCTCTTTTCGTCCTGCATCTGAAGCAGAGCAAAACCATACTTAAAGCGGTTGAAACGCTGTTCAAGCATAGGTTCGCTCTCTGTTCTTTTGGCTTTTATCTGACTGTAAGTCATTATTTCGTCCTCCTCATTTTTCCGTTCCCGATAAACTCAAAACCGAGTTTTTCATAGAAGGGGCGGATTTTCAATTCAATTATAGAGAGGTAAATATCGCAATTAGGATATTTTTCTTGGGCGAGTTCGACTGCTCGATTAACGAGCTTTGAGCCTCTGCCCTGTCCTCTCTTTTCTTTATTAATGTACACATCAGACAACATTACCGAAGTGTTTTTGCTCTTGTTCTTCAAGTATTTGTCTAATCTGATAGTACACATTCCAATCATATCACCGTCTTCAAAAACGCCAATATGATTATTTTGAGGCAATTCCCTCAAAATTTTTTCTGGAATCCAACAAAAGTAATTTTCATCACTTTGCTGATAGGATTCCAGAAAAGATTGCAGGCTCACAATGTCTGTGTCCCGAATAAAACGAACAACAAACATTATTTTCCTCCTTTTTTTAATCGAGAATTGAGATGCTATCATAGATAGCACCCTCTGCAATCTCGTTCCACGAGCCATCGTCTCCGATGCGCTTCTCGTAGGTGTTCGTTGCCGCTTCGATTTGCTCGTCAGAGAATTTCTTCTCTGGATACATTTCATCGAGCTTATTCTCGATGTCTTCCCTATGATATTCTCTTTCCTTGAAAAAGAATATCTCGGAGACAACTTCTCTCGAAAGCTCGACTGTGTTTTTCTTTGCGTCCTGTACCTCATAGGTAGTAACGCCGTTTTCGGTTTTCTTTGTAATCATACGATTACCTCCTTAAAATATAAATTATCAATTTCTCTATTATTGATATAATAGAGATTACGGACACTTTATATATATACGATTTCCAAAAAAAACACAAGAAAATCTCTCTGTATATAAAAACGTCCGCATTTCAGCGGGCTTTTTATATGATATTTCCCTAAAAACACAAGAAAACAAAAGAACTGTCTTACGACAGTTCTTTCGCTGGAAGTGCTTGTATCTGCTTGGCAATCTCCACTACTTTCTTGGTATCACAGTAATCGTGAACCTCGTCAGTAACTTTGCCGTCCTGCATAACAGCGACATTCCATAAATCCTCTTTGAATCCAAGTGTGGAATATAAAGAATCAAATGATTCAATACTTCCCTCGTCGGAAAAAAGAGGATATGTGACCTTGGCAATAGAAATACCAAAGCCATTTTTGTACTTGACTTGATAAAGATACCCTAACTTGTGGTCGGGGGCTACTCTATCGTAGGTCTTAATCAGATAATCCTCTGCATCAGAGAGAATGTTGATTAAAGCCTGTGTGTCAAGTGAAGTAAGTCCGTATATATCCATATACTTTCCTTTCTACCCAGAGTATTACCTCATAATTCGGGACACCCAAGCAAGCCTCATTGGACTTTCAAGAGCCGTATACACCTTCAATGCACCGTTTTCTTCAAATATAAAAAATCACAGGAATTATTTATTCCTGTGTACTCCAGGAGGACCGAGCAAACCAGATTAGTGATTTGCTCGGTAAATATGAAAACACTTTATATCTCGATAAAGAGATATATAAGTGGTAAAAGCTACTTATATATTTATATGATATTTGCGAAAAAAACACAAGAAAATAATTCAGCCCGCCGTAAATGCGGGCTTTTCATTACTCGATGTCCGTATAAGGTTCGCCAGAGCCGTCGTCTTCGGAAAGAGAATAATCCTCCTCATATTCAAAATCTTCCTCGTAATCGTCTTCAAGAATATCAAACTCGATTATTTCTCTCTTTTTCCCATTCTCCATATATTCTTTGGAGATTGTTTGTATCGTATCATCTGTAAGCGGGATTTCGGTGTATAAACAATACATCTTTTCGCCGTTTCTGCTACATTCTTGTATCTCCCATTCCAATCCGTTATCATCAGTATAGATTTGAAATTGATTTTTTTTGAAAAGATTTTTAAGAATTTCGTAGTTCGGGTTTTGTGGTAGTTTAGGAGAAGGCATTTGAGAAGAGTCTATCCCGATAAGATTTACCTCCGAGGTTTTAAGTTCATTATATGCTTCTTTTTGTTCATTATTGCATTGGGATAATAACCAATTACGAAGTATCTCTGCGGAAGCTGCTAAATAAGGGAAGTCAAGAATGTTGATATTTCCTGTTACAGAATCTTTGATGCCGTTTGCTATCTGCATAAGTATTTCTTCGATAATTTCTTCTTTTGGTCTGCCTATTGACACTTGAAAATCTTTTGAATTTAGTCCGTTTTCTGTAAAGGGTATAAGCATAAATATCTCCTTTTGGCTTCGGGTTATTCTTCTATAATATATATATACTATAATCCCAAAAAAAACAAGAAAAGCAACCTTTCGGCTGCTTTTCCTGTTATTTAAGTATTTTCAAGGACTTTCTTCATTCTATCGTATATCTTGGGAATATACTTTTCATCTATCTCACAAGTAAAGCACTTGCGGTTAGACATCAATGAAGCAGCCATTGTAGACCCGCTGCCTGCAAACAAATCGCAAACCCAGTCTCCTTCTTTTGTGCTATTTTCAATATACATCTGGAGAAGGTCTGTGGGTTTTTCGGTCTCGTGGGTCTTGTTGCCGAGTATGTTCTTAAATGGGTGGAAGGTCTTACTCCCGCAGTTGTTTATGCTTTTTGCTTTTCCTTTGTAACAAAACAAAACATACTCGCCGTTTTTCATATACCAGCGGCTCGGATTTGCGTTGTTCTTTACCCAAGCCAAGAGGTTATGAATTTTGAAACCCACTTTCTGCACAAGTTCCATCAGCTTTTGTAAGTTGAGAAAATTCGTGAATATATATGCGTGGCTTCCCTCTTTGAGTATCCTATAACATTCGGGGATATAGTCCTCAAAGTCAAGGTCGTTATAGTCAAAAATCTTGCCATCGTTTTTTGACAGCATACCTTTTGGGCTACCCTTCCCCTTGTTTCCGCCAGAAATCACCTTATACGGCGGGTCAATTAGGAGTAAATCAAAGGATTCGTCCTTCAGACGCTTTACAATCTGGCTTGCGTCTGCGTGTACCAAAATACCGTTCAGATGCTCTTTATCTTCCAGTAAGGATTCGACATCGGTATACTCTTTCTGATTGAAATATGTGCCTTCGTCAACAATCTCGTTGACCTCATAATCCTTGTGAAAGAATACAACAGTATCTCCGTCCTGCTCGCATATTGCGGAATATGTGAGTTTTGTCGTTCCGTTTTCGAGGTCGGGCTTTGCACTTATGATTTCCACAAGCACATATACGCCATCAACAAGCCTCTTGAACGGAGCATTGGGTTCGTTGCGAAGATAACGGCTGATGCAGCCTCTAATGCCTTCGTGCGTATATTCGGGCATATCGGCATAAATCTCCTCATTCGTTACTTTTTTGTTTGTTTTGAGTAAATGGATTACTCTTTGGATAATGTTCCTTTTCATAGCCTTTCTCCTTCTCCTCATATATGAGGTCTAAATAATGTGAATATCATCTTTAATAAAAAGATGTACGGACACTATATATATGTACTATTTTGAAGAAAAACGCAAGAAAAAAATAAAAGCCCGCTATAAAGCGAGCTTTTTGTTTGTGTGTTTGGGTGTGTAATGTTATTCTTCAAGCATATATTTGTAATGCCGATTATATCTCGGTGCGATTTGTATACTTATGTACAATCCTATCTGCTGTAAAAAATCACCTATTGCAGCAAGTCCATCTGAATAAAACGCGTTTATTCTTCTTTGTTTATCCTTAATTCCTTTGTAATCAGGAGGACAAACAAAAGTCCAGTTAGCTTCTTTATCATCAAATGTTATTCGGAAATACTTATCAATATCCCTGCTATCGTTTCCGAAGTTTTCTAACAATATGTGATGTTCAAAACAATCTTCGGAAGTACCAACCAGACATTTTTTTCCGTCAAACGAGATTGCCGCGAGCAACAAATCTGTTTCAATGTGCGATTTTATGCTTATATTATTGTATTTCAGAATTTCCATATTTACACCGTCCTTTTTTTTAATTTTACTCTTTTTTATAAGAGTTGTCAATACTCAATCAGCATTGGGTATTGTTATTAGTTTTTAGTCTTTATACACTATACACCTTTTATCAAAAGCATCATCTGCAATTTCAACAGATTTTGAGATTGATACGCAAGGCAAAGGACAATCTTCAAAAGCACAAGTCTCAATTTTAACAACGCTGTCTGGGATATATGCTTTTTTAAGATTTAAGCAGCCTGCAAAGGTATTGCTTCGTATAACAATGATACTATCTGGTATCAATATTTCTGGTAAACTCTCGCAATCACAAAAAGCCATTTCACCGATGTCTTCTACCCTGTTTGTCCATTTAACAGTTTTAAGCATTGAGCAACCTTTAAAAGAATAGTCCTCAATTACAATGTCAACTCCACCGTCTTGTATAGTGAGGTCTGTTAACGACGAACAGTTTAGAAAAGCGAATGATTTTATAGCTTTTACATTTTCGGGTATAAGTATGGTTGTCAGTTTTTCACACTCCAAAAATGCGGAATAGCCTATTTCAGTTACACTATTTGGTATGTTTATCTCTTCCAATGAAGTGTTTGAAAATGCTTCGTTATCAATAAGATATAATTTTTGAGGCAATTCTATGTGAGAAAGAGAGGAACAATACTTAAATGCTCTTTCCCCAATGAGCTGAAGTTCGTTAGGAAGGTTTACTTTTGTCAGTTTTACGCAGCTTTCAAAAGTGTACGCTTCTATCTTCTTTACATTTTGAGGTATGTTAATTTCTCGTAGAGAACGACAACCGCTAAAAGCCCCGCGCTCGATAACTTCAACGCTATCGGGAATAGAAATGCGTTCTATGGGACAGTTTGCAAAGGCGTATTGTCCTATCTCTGTAACGCTTTCGGGTATTTCTACCTCTTTGAGATTTTTCAATTCCACGAAAGCGTAATCCCAGATTCTGTCTATCTCGTTGGGTATAGTGACTTTTTTAGCTTTCAGGTTTAAGGAGTTGTAAAAATCGTCAGCTAATTTCTCCAGCTTCTTTTGATTTTTCATCATTTTTCTCCTTTTGTTTTGATAAAAGCCTGCTGGAGAGCAGGCTTTATCTTTTCGTTTAATTTTTCAGCTTATATCGAATCGTTTCACCTTTTGACCCTTTAAGGTCGTGAGATTCTACATAGTGGATACGATGTTGTTTTCCAGCTTGTAGCGAATCATCTTATAGATGTCTTCAGTATCACGGTCTTCCGTCGCTTCAAAAAACTGACCGTCTTGGTAGCAGAAGATGTCCATTTGGTCTCCGTCTACAACGAGTAACATCGAAAGAGAATCACTATCCTCAAAAACATCATAAAAGCCTTTTCCCTCGTCTTCGTCATATGCCGAGCTGATAATAGCATCTTCTGCATAACTATCATTTATAGTTAACGAATAGCTTGCGGGGCAGCCTTTTTCTTTGAAGAATTTGCGATGTTCTTCGTCCATCTCTGTGATTTCGATAGACTCGAAGATGCCATACATCATACCCAAATCAGCATCGCCTTCACTGTAATCAGTACCATTGATGTGTAAATGGGAATCATCACAATTAGCGTATATGCTTACTTCTGCAAATGGCAATTTTTTGTTAATGGTATCCTTCGCATACGAAAGATATTCGTATATAAGGGAGTTTGTGAGGTTCTTATAATCAAGCTCCCCATTAAAGAATTTCTGCTGTATGCTTTCGTGCATATCATCTACCTCTGTGACCGTTGCTCCGCAATCAGTAAGAGCGGATTCAGCCAGTTCCGAGATGTCTTCTATCGTATCTGGGTAGATGCCGAGAAACTGTAATGTGTTCATAAGTTCGTCCTTCTTTCTTGTTATTATTACTGTTTTTTTAATCATCATTGTGTGTCTTTTTACGACGGGAGATAATATACATCATCTCCATTGAGCGTCATTATACGCTCTTCAGCATCTACCTTAACGTTATTGTCTGGCAGAATTTCGAGTACAATTCCTTCGTACTCCTCTCCTTCAACGATGCACATAACTTCATCGTTAGTCTTTAATTTTCTTCCATTATGGTCTCGTGTATACATAAGTTCGTCCTTCTTTCATTTTTATTATTTGTTTTCTTTTAGAAAATCACTTATTGCCAAAGTTAAGCAAAGTGATTTTACACCTTCACTTGTCACTTTTTGCAGATACTTTTCGTATCGGGAAGTGATGTCTTCCATTTTATAAGTCGGATAAGCTGTATCTCCAAGCTTTTTGCTGTGTTCGGAAATATCAATATTCTTCTTTTTCAGCTCGTTCCAGACATCTTCAATATGAGCCTGCCACTCTATCATCTTAACGAGTTCGGCGGCTTCTGATGTGGGTATTTCAAAATAACTGCCATTATTAGCCGTTAATCCATATCCCGATACAGATAAGATGTTGTCCTTATAGTGTGTTCCAATAGGAATTACCATAAAAGTAACCTCCTTAATTATTTTCAGCGTAGAGGTCAATTATCTGCCAATACGCTACTTCAAGTTCTTTTCCCCAGTAGTGATAACACGCTCTGGAGTATGAGATGTAATCAGATGTGTTATCTTTTACATCTTCATCATTCACCGTTATTTGAGTCTCATAACTCTTTGTTATTTGAGCCTCATAACTCTTTCGCATATCCTCCAGCATAGCCTTATGAGCAGCAGCCTTAAACTTATACTTACCTATTACGGTTATCCCGTCTGTGTAGGCTCTTACCAGCATATATCTTCCTATTGCGCCAATTTCGGCAGTTCTCTGAAAGATAGATTGGTCGTAAGAAGGAATAAATTCATAGCAGTCATTTGCGGTTACATCTTGTTTTTGTTCGTCAAAAACAAAGGTAGGGGCTGCGTCCATTTTCATATACTCTGTGTCCCAAGCAAGAGTGTATGCTTCGCCTGTATCTTCGTCTACTGCATCAGCAATAACATATTGGTTTGGCAGATTTGGAAGACTTCGGCTTACCATCATACTTATTTGGTTAGCATCAAACACGAGCTTTTTCATTTCTTACTCCTCTCCGTCAGCCTTTTTCCCTGACATATATGGAAGTAGGTCGATTACGTTCCACTCGGTCTTATCCCCTGTGTCTTCGTAAACACATAAGATGTTTTTCCCGAAATGTGCCGTTAAAGAGCGGGTATTTTCTTTTGGGGCTTTATCAAAATCCTCGCGCATCACCTTTAGTGCTACTGACAAGAACTTTTCAGTCCCTATAACTGTTACCCAGCCGTTTACCGATTTTGTGATAATGTAGCGGAGTATTCTGCCGAGTTTTTTATACTCATACAGCTTTTCGTCGAAGACCAGCTCCCAATCCTCATTGGTACAGTCTTCTCCGTTTTCACGCTTTATCCATTCTGGAGCTTCAGTACACCCTCTCCAGAATAGCTTATACTTATTCCCTTCCTCGTCTGCTCCTTGTGCGTAGAATGAATATTCATCATATTCTGGAAGCTCAAAGTATATTTTTTTTCTTGAATTTCCGTCATTCAGTTCTTCTTTGGGCTTGAAAAACATAAATTTGACTTCATATCGGGTTTTCAAGCCGTTTTCCTTATGTTCAAGCAAATCTGTCCCGTGACGGTCTATAATGTTCGTTGGGGTATCCCAGCCTTTGCCGTCTTTGATTTCCCAATAAACATTATATGTCTCGGTTTCTGACTCGTTATATGCTGTTGCGGTGTATTTCCCTTCACATATATCGAATCTTGGTTTTGGATTTTGCTTAACATAAAGTCTTTTTAAAAGGTTCATAGTTTTTCCTCCTTGTTTTTAAACGCGAAAACAACATAGTTGTCTCGCAATCCCCAGCCTTCGAGAACATATGTTATCTCAAAGACTATGTTTTCGATTTCGGGTATGGATATTCGTTTGATTTCCTGCTTTTCACCGCCGACGGCTTCAACGGGAATAAATTCGAGCGTATCACCTACCCGATAGTTTCTGTCGTTCAATCTTACTTCAAAGTTCTTTTTACCTTCCAAGACAGGCTGAACGAACTCTTTGCGCAGCTTCAGCTTGTGATGCTGGGGCTGTGCGGTTGACAAATTTGACATTGATTACTCCTTTCTCCTCATTTATGAGGGATAACATAAACTATAAAAAATAATCTTAATCATCAAAACAGATAATCAAGATTAACGGACACTTTATTTATATGTTATTCTAAAAAAAAACGCAAGAAAATTTTCGAGAAGCGGGGAAAAGTCCTTTCTAATATATGTACATTTTGCGAGAATACGGATTTGGGTTTCTGTGATTTTTTAAGGGAAAAGATATATAGATTAAGGTCTTTTTTTGTGCATCGTTACAAAAATAACATAAAGTAAACATAAAACGATAAATTTGCTGATTCTACGGCATTTTTGTGATATAATAGATATAACAAACTGCAAAAGGAGTAAATACTATGTCTGAAATCAAAGGACTTGACATTGTAAATTGTGTATTGAGAGGATATTGAAATCGTAACAATCTCCGAGGGTGTTGAATTGAATATACTAAAAATAAAAGAGAGAGGTCGTCCTCTCTCTTTATTCACTATTTAATAATCTGCGCTGTAATCGTCATCATCATCGTCGTCTTCGTCATCGTTCTCGTCTTCCTTGTCCTCTTTATCTTCTGGGTCGTAGGTGTCAGAATCGTCGAAACTATGGTCTTTATCCTCCCTGTCGTTATCTTTTTCATTATCCTGTTCTCTTTCGAGGTCTTTATCGGACTTATCTTCATTATCCTCGTGGTCTCCGAACCTCTCTTTGTCTGGAGATTTATCCTTATCGTGTTCCTTGTCGTGTTCCCTATCCTTCTCCATAGCGGCTATGTCCGAAACATCTTCCTGTCTGTTATCCGCCTCAATGAAAGTTGGATTGTCCATATTAAGACGATTATCCTTTTCGAGTTCTGCCATAATTATCACTTATCCTTTCTGTTTTACCAGCCTTTATAGCAAAGGACTGTTACATACAATGGTTCGTCTGGGTGGTTTGCGTCATATATAAGCATAGCATCATACTTTGACTTATATATCACGATATTGAACTGCTGTTGTGCAAAAGGGGTCTTGCACTCTTTGTTTATTTTAGCTACATCAGAGTCTATATGCTTTTTGAGCTTCTGCATATAGTCCTGTGCGAGTTTTTTGATGTCTTTTTTGTAGTAGAAATAGTCCGTGGTTTCGTTTTCGTGAGAACAGCCCGTGTTGAATCCGCAGTTGCCGAAATCCACGCTCTTGCTTTCTTCTTGTGTTGGTTTTCCGCTTGCGTCCTTAAAAGCGTAAAGACTCGTATCATACCTTCCTTTATACTTCTGATATGTATACTGCGCAAGGTCTTGCTTAATCAAATCTCTTTGTGCTTGCGTGCTTTTGCCCGAAATCAAAGCCTCGTATGCGACTAAAAGCTGATTTTGGTCTATATTCACTATTTTCATCGGGGGAATAGCCTTTGTAGTAGTGAAAGGTGTCTTGGTTGCTGCGGTAGTGGCTTTAGTCGTCTTTACCGTAGCAGAGGCGGTGCTTTGAGCTTTTGTTGTCGTAGCAGCCTTTGTTGTCGTACTCTTCTGTGCGGTTGTTTCCTTGTCTGTTGTGCTGGAGTCAGCCGAAGATTTTGTTGTTGTCGAAGCCTGCTGTTTGCTTTCCGATGTTTCGGTAGTAGTGGTAGAGCTTTTCTTCGTATTTTCTGCAACATAAGTAAATGTAAAAGTAGTCGTTGTTGCTTTTTTGGGTTTCTTGTCTTCTTGCGATGAATTTTCGCAGCTTACCATAGATACAACCATTAAAATACCTAAAGTTGCTGCGAGCAGTTTTTTAAGCATAATAATCCCCTTCTTTATATATATTGAGCAAAGTAAGGAAAACAGCGTAAATGCGTTAATTCTGGATTGTGCATTTCTGTATCGCTGTGCAAGCGATAAACCTGAAGCGAACCCTGCTGTTGCGTTAGAAATACGCAAATGCGCTATTTCCTTGAAATTGCTGCATATATATCAACTTTTGTGTTTTACCCTGTCTTTCTCCTCGGCTTTCTTTGCGTCATTGAATCTGTCAACTGTTCCCACCAGATACCCAGTTATTCTGCGGATTCTGTCGAAACCGATGTTGTTCTTTATGCCGTCTGGAGCATAGAACTCTTTGCGGTGACATTTCGGACATTCATCACCGATAATGCCTGTGTATCCGCAAACCGAATCTCTATCAACAGGGTGATTGATAGCTCCGTAGCCGATATTACACTCTTTCATACAGCGCACCACCTTTTCAAACGCCTCAATATTGTTGCTGGGGTCTCCGTCAAGCTCAATGTAGCTTATGTGACCGCCGTTTGTGAGAGCGTGATAAGGGGCTTCCAAGCGTATCTTGTTATATGCGCTTATTGGGTAGTATACAGGGATATGAAATGAGTTGGTATAGTATTGCTTGTCGGTAACACCTTCGATTATGCCGTATTTCTTTGCATCAAGCTTTACAAATCTTCCCGACAGCCCTTCTGCGGGCGTAGCGATGAGAGCAAAATTAAGGTGTGTGTCCAAAGTAGCTTCGTCCATACGCTTACGCATATGCTCAACAATCTTCAGTCCAAGTTCCTGCGCTTGTTCGCTTTCTCCGTGATGATGTCCTGTGAGTGCTATAAGGCACTCTGCAAGTCCTATAAAACCTACTGTAAGAGAGCCGTGTTTGAGAACGGTTTCCAGCGTGTCCTCTGCTTTCAGTTTGTCGCTGTCTCTCCACACGCCCTGTCCCATAAGGAATGGGAAGTTGAGGACTTTTCTGCTGCATTGTATCTTATATCGGTGCAAAAGCTGCTTGATACAGAGGTCGATAGTCTTATCAAGAGATTCAAAGAACTTTGACTCGTCCTTTTGAGCCTCAATAGCCAACCTCGGAAGGTTTATAGATGTAAATGAAAGGTTTCCTCTTGAATATGTGGTCTCTTCACCGTTTACATTGCTCATAACTCTCGTTCTGCACCCCATATAACCGACCTCTGTTTCGGGTTGATTGGGTTTGTAATACTGGAGGTTGAACGGTGAGTCGAGGAAACTGAAGTTCGGAAACAGCCTCTTGGCTGATACTCTGCACGCCAGCTTAAACAGGTCATAGTTAGTGTCTTCGGGGTTGTAGTTAACGCCTTCTTTGACCTTGAATATGTGTATCGGAAAGATAGGGGTCTCGCCGTTACCCAAGCCTGCTTCCTGCGCCAGCAGAACATTCTTTATAACCATTCTGCCTTCAAGTGAGGTATCTGTTCCGTAGTTTATAGAACTGAACGGAACTTGCGCTCCAGCTCTGGAGTGCATTGTGTTAAGATTGTGGATAAAGGATTCCATAGCTTGATACGCCTGCTTATCGGTATCCTTTACCGCTTTATCTACGATTACCTTTGCCATTTCTGCACTTGCGAGGAGATAGTTTTTGAGCCTTTTGCTCACTTCTTCTGCATTTTTAAGCCTCAAAGGTATAGCGTCCTCTATGTCCGTCATATACTTCTTGGCTTCTTCCTTTGCCTTATCTACGTCATCGAACCTCGCAGTAAAGCAAAGGAATGAGGTTATAGCGTCTGTAAGGCACTTGCGGAATGTGCAGATAATGCCAGGGGCAAGCATATAGTCAAACGCTGGGATTGCTTGTCCTCCGTGCTGGTCGTTCTGATTGGACTGGATTGCAATGGCAGCAAGAGCTGCATATGACATTATGCTGTTCGGCTTACGCAGAAAGCCGTGTCCTGTGTTGAAACCGTGTTCAAACAGTTTGGTAAGGTCAATCTGCGTGCAAGTGGTGGTTGTAGTGTAGAAATCAAGGTCGTGAATATGAATGTCTCCGTTTTCGTGAGCCTGTGAGACATCTGGCTCTAATACAAACAGCTTATCATATTCCTTTGCTGCTGTCGAGCCGTATTTGAGCATCAGTCCCATTGGGGTGTCGCCGTTTACATTGGCATTTTCTCTCTTATCATCAGAATTTTTTGCGTCCGAGAAGGTCAGTTCGTGCATTTTTTGCATCAAGTTATCCTTCATATTGCGCATTTGTGTTCTTTTTGCCCTGTAAATGATGTAATTCTTCGCTACATCATTGAATCCCAAAGCAGAGAGAGACTGTTCGACAGTATCTTGTATCTCCTCGACAGTCGGTTCGAGCTTGTTGTGAGATATGAGGCTTGCTTCAGTAACAGTAGCTACATAGCTTACCTCTGCGGTTGTCATTCTACCGTCTGTGGCTTTATTTGCCTTATCAACGGCTGCGGAAATTTTGTCGATTGAGTAAGGGACTTTCCGTCCGTCCCTTTTGATAACACTTTGAATAGTCATAGTAATTCTCCTTTTTATTAAAATCTGCCGACTTAACATTTTGTGGGTTTTAGAGTTTTACTATTTTTCGTGTTTTAGTGTTTTTTGATTTATAAATTTTAAATTGTTTGAAGCTCCCGCTTCCCTATTATATCGAAAGAATTATCGTTTTCTTCGGCTTCGTCTATATACTTCTGCTCGATTTCGTAGTTCGGACAATCTGTCTTGGCTATAAAAATCGTTGTATTATTATATTCCAAGACGGCGATTGGATTTTTGGGGTTTAGTTTTCCAGCCTCTTTTCTTTTGGAAATTCATCTGTACTTGTAAACACTTCATCAATTTTTTTAATGCTACTGCTTTAATAATCGTTTCTAATGATTCGGAGCTATCGACAACAAAAAAATCACTTATATATTTTCTGCGGTCGTGTATTCTTATGTATTGTTTCATTTGTCCTCCGTTCATATTATCGGATTTAAGTCGGTACTTCATTTATATACTATTTTCCGAAAAAAAACAAGAAAATCTGAAATTTATGAAATTGACTCGTTGTTTTCATATCATTTATGCGTTTTCATATATATGGCGTTTTTGATAAAAATGGCGTAAATGCGGAGTATGCGCACAATGTCGGATTTCCTGAAGCTGCGACCCGTTGAGATGGCAAAGAGATGACGGGTTGTGAAAGTGGCGCATTTGCGTGGAAATGAGTGAAAAGTGCAATATATAGAGAAAAGGTAAAGTTCCTCAAGAGTAGCTGATAAAAATGATAAAAAATAGACCTCCGAGTTAATCGGGGGTCTATTTGTTTTAGGGTGTATTCACTCGGAATCTACGAAATCATCGTGCCAATATCCACCAAAATAGCGTATACACCATTGCGGAAATTCGGCAGTAACGTCATATTGAGCGTTATCGTCACCATAGTATTTTTCGATGATTATATCTTGTTTAGAAGAGAAATCGTAATTATCGCACATAAATAAATCGACATTCTCGCTATCTATCCATTTTTCATATCCAGGTTTACGCAAAAGCGTATTTTTATAGTCTTCAACTATCGGGAATTGACTCCAAAGAGATGTAAGTTCTTCGTAGCACTTTTCAAATACATCTTTCGTAAATATTCCTTCTTTCATCAACTAATGTTGTTTATTTGAGAGATATGCTGTTGCTTTGCTTCATCGGATATATCGGTGTACGGTATCAATGAGTTATAAATATGGTTTACTGTGTTTTTATCAAAAATCGTGGGTAAGTTCTTTTCAATGTTGCGATATGTTTTCTCGGTATCTTTTCTGTAGATTACGCTGGTGTATGGGGAGTTTGAGAGAGATACGTCTTTCAGCGTGCATCTGTCAGAGAAGGTTATTATTGAAAATATAGGGATTGCCTCGTTTGAGAGTATGCTATGGAGTGCTTTGATATGGGCGTTGTTCTGCCATACAGGATTATAGAACTTTTCCTTTAACGCCTTTCTTCCCTGCCCCTGCGGTAAACATTGAGTCCACATTTTTTGCTTGTCGTTACCGAAAATCCAACCAGAATAGTTTTTGCTTTCAAATACATAGATAGCTTTTGTGGTTATCATTAAAACATCTATTTCTGTAGAATCAACATTTTTACTCTGTGATGGAAGATATACATTAAAAATAAACTTTGCGCCCTTTGGTTCGTAGTATCTCAAATTCTTATATATGAGGTATTCTCCATATGCGCCCTTGTCGAAAAGTGTACTGAAGAAGCCGATTTTCTTTTGCTTATAATACGCTGTCGTTCTGAACGAGAGTTCCAAAGCAAGAGGAACGACGACTAAACAGATTACCCACAGAGCAATTGCTATTGCCTGCACAATCATCACCTTCCCTTATTCAATTTCACAATTCTCAACTGCGTATTCGAGCAGAATAGCTATTAGCTCGTTTCGGGAGCGGCGGGTCTGCTTTGACAGCTTGTTAAGTTTTTCTGCTAAATCATTACTGATTCTTATAGAAAAAACTTTGTGATTGGCGTTGCCTTTTTCGCTTCCTTTTTTTGATATTTTAAGAGCTTGATATTTTTCTGCCATAATAAGTTCGTCCTTTCTTACTCGTACTTGGGCTTGTATATCCTGTTGTTAAGCCCAAACGGTCTTTTTTCGGTGTGACAGCCTGCGCCGAGGTTTGCATATGCGTCTTCGCACATATACACTTTGGCGTCGAGGTTGTCGATATAATGCAGCACAAATGCTTCTGGGGTTGCAGGGGGAACTACTGCGCCGAACTCCTGTTCTCCGTGGTGAGAGAGTATGAGATGTATGAGCATCTGCACTTTTTCCTTGTTGAACGGGGTCAGCCTTTCCTTCGTATAGTTCTTTATAAGGGAAGCTCCCATATACAAGTGTCCCATAAGAGTGCCATTCACAGTAACTTCTGCATCGCCTGTCGCTGCCGTGCTGTATTCCCACACCTTTCCTATATCGTGCAGAGCTGTTCCGCAAAGGAGCAGTTCCCTATCGAGTATTGTGTATATGCGAGAAATAGCATCTGCTGCTTTCATCATACGATAGGTATGATATATGAGTCCTCCGCACATATTGTGGTGCATTGAAACCGCTGCCGATGATGTCATAAATGCGCTCTTATTATCATTGAGTATTTCCAATGCAAGCGAAGCAAGTGGTGAATACTTCCCGCTGAAGTCCTGCGCCGAGCTTTCGAGCATCTGGCAAATCTCCGAGAACATTATATCGGGACTTATAGGAGGAGCTTTGGTAAAATCACAAACAGCAAGGGAAAAGTCTTGTGTAGGCTGTATGGAAAGCACTCTGAATGATTTTGAGCCTTGATACTCTGATATTTGCAGCTCAACATCGACTATTGTTCCTTCTGTTATTCCATTTGAGGCAAGCATAGCGGCATTTGCGTCAAACATATTGGCGGTTTGTTCTGTGAATCCGTCTTTCATTGTGATTTTGAGATAGGTCTTGCCGTTTCTCGCTACATTTTCCGCTATCGTTGTTACCAGAACGGGTCTGGTAAGTGTCGAGTTTATTAGCGCATCTGCGAGTTTAATGTATGTTGTGTTATCCATAGATTATCTCCTTTTATATGTTTTTTTAATGTTATCTTTATGTTACAATTATATTTTATCACAAAAAGTCTGATATTGCAAGTGTTTGAGCTTATTTTATTAGTAATTTTTGATTTATGAGAAAAATCTTGAGTGGGGTTGCTGAAAATCATATATATTGTGCAATTTAGAGAATGTATCGCATTTGTGAGGAATATGAGGTTGTTCGAGCTTGATGACCCGTAACTTGTCATTAGATGACGTACTTTGAGAAGTGCCGTATTTGCGCTGTTCCCTTTAAAAATACTTATATATTTAAAAATGCTGTGAGGCATAAGAAAAGCCCGCTGTTTGAGCAGGCTTTCTTTTTTTTAGGGTCATATGATAAAATCATTACCCTCTTCAATATTTATGTTTTGAGGTCGATACAACTCCTTTATGGGACAATGCAGAAAAGCGTAAGCTCTTATTTCTTTTACGCTTTCTGGGATTATTACCTTTTCGAGATTTTGACAATAGGCGAAGGAGTATTGGTTAATAGCGGTAATGCTATCAGGAATATATACTCTCTTCAGCCCTGTGTTTTCAAAACAGCCTTTCCCTATATATGTTACTCTGTTAATTAAGAAAACTTCACTTAATTGAATACAGTCTGAAAAGGCAGATTGTCCTAATACCAAATCTTCTTTTCCATCTTCAACAATAACGGATTTCAGAGATTTGCACATTGAAAAAGCTCGTTGGTCGATTAGTTTTACGTTTTGAGTTATCGTTAAAGTCTTCAAATTATTGCAATTATAGAAAGCGTGGTGTCCTATAACTCTGCTCTCTGGAGCTGATTTCAATGGTGTATCTTCAAATGCGTGCATCAAAATCATTTCCAGCGGTGCAGTTTGAGTTACCTCTTCGATTCCGCTCTTGCCGAAAGCACCCGTCCCTATAACTGCTAATTTTTCTGGAAGAGTTATCTTTTTCAACGATTCACATTCGTAAAAGGTTTGGGAGCGTAATTCATACAGATGTTTAGGCAATGAAACACTTTGAAGGGCTTTGCAGCCTGCAAATGCACCTTCTCCTATACTTACTACGCTTTCTGGAATAATTACGGTTTTTAGATTTTTGCAGTTCTGAAAGGCATAGTTTCCAATACACAATGCGCCGTCGGGTATTATGACGGTCTCAATATCAGACTTTATAAACTCATTGTTTCTTATCATTGTTTGCATTTTTGGGGCTATGTATTCTGTATTGCTCATATGTTTTGTTCCTTATACCTCTTGCAAAACGCTTCAGCTCTGTGGTAGCCTGTAAAGAATATAAATTTATCAGTTTGAAGCTGCGCATAATCTTGATAATATTCCTTTTTCAGTTCATCAAGTCTTTGTTCTGCATCATCTTCTACTCTGAAGATATGTCGTATGCAGGCTATGTTGTCTTCATTACTGATTACAACGCAAATCCTGCGAGTATCCGTAATATCAAGTATTTGCTGTTGCAGAGCTTCCTCTTCCTCTGACGATAAGCCGCCCTTGCGGATTTTTGTCATCAAGGCATCTGATTCTGGGGTTCTGTGGGTATATGCGTTGCCCCAATCTTTTATTATGCTCATAAGTTCGTCCTCCTTTTTTCTTATATACATACAATTTGTATATTGTCTTGCTTAAATCCGTCTGGTAAATTATCCTCACGGCTTAAAAACGAGCCTTTATTACAATAGACTGTCAAACCTTCACAATTCATAAAAGCATAGTGGGATATATTAGTTACGCTGCTGGGAATATAGAGGCTTTTCAGACTGACACACTCTTGAAATGCTTGTGTGTAAATAGAGTTCACACTCTCTGGGATTACAACTCTATCAAGAGAAGAACAGGCGTAAAAGGTACATTGTGATATGACGCTTATTGAATCGGGGATATAAAAAGACTTTAAAGACTTACATTGTTCAAAAGCACCTCGCTGAATATCGGAAACTCTGTTGGTTAATGTAACGGTATTTAGCTGTGTACATTCAGAAAACGCATATTCACCGATAGTAAGATTATTTTTTCCGTCCTCCACTTCAATGGACACAAGGGCTGTGCAGTATTCAAAAGCATATTTGTCAACGCGCTCGATGCTTTTAGGCAGTAACAGATTCTTTATCATACATCTTGCAAAAGCTCGCTCTTTGATGTTTTTAACGTTTCCGAGAGATACGCTCTGGAGATTTGAGCAACCAGAAAAGCAAATCTTTGGGACATTCTTTATTTTACTTGGAATATCAATAGATGTTAGGCTTGTACAGTTGCGAAATGCCCCTTCTTTCAATGATTTTAGGTTTTGAGGCAGGGAAAGAGTCATAAGACTTTTACATTCTGAAAAAGCATAACTCCCTATAAACTCTACACCGTTTGGAATGTGTACCGTGGGAAGATTAAAACACCCTACAAAAGCACTCTGTCCGATTCTTTTGAGTGTACTCGGCAGAAAAATACTCTCCAGATTAAAACAACTACCAAATGCTCCTAATTCAAGGCTTTCTGCCCCTTCAATTACAACCTTAACTAACTTTTCACATTTTGAGAAAGCACACTCACCGACCTTTTTAATAGATTTAGGAAGATTGATTTCTGTTAATCCCGACAATGCAAAACAGTTGTTAGGAATTTCGTTCAACGATGTTTCGGTTGGAATATGAAGTGTTTTAAGGTCGCGGCATCTTATAAAAGCGTCCCACCCTAAAGATTTTAAATTTTTAGGTATGCTGACCTTAATAAGACTACTTCTCGCAAACGCAAATGGTTTTATTTCTTTTAAGTTCTCTGGAAGGACTACTTCCTTTACGGGATACCGTTCAAAACAAGACTTGTCAATTATCGTTACTTCGCTTGGGACTATAACGATTTCCTCGTTATTATAATTGGCGGGTTTCCCGTCCGCTATTGTTCTGCGGCAAAAGTAAACTTCACCGTCTTCTTTTTCGACAACTCTGAAGTCGCCATAATTTCTTGACATTTTTAATTCCTCCTTTAAATATCTAAATGATTTGATTACTTCATAAGAAGTGGTGTGACACTATATATATGTACTATTTTGAGAAAAAACGCAAGAAAACAATAAAAAACGGCAGTTTCCTGCCGTTTAGATAAATGTCACATTCTATCAAAAATCATCTTCTGCATTTGTGTCATACCATTATTGGATAGGTTTCTGTTATTTGGGTGACTGGGATATTTTTGCACAAGGGCTTGATAAATCTTTTTTGCGGCTTCTCCATTTGAAACCCTTGAACCTACATAAAATGTGTGGGAAGATGGTTTTCCGAGAGGACTGCATCTTACGCTGTTTTTTATTCCCTGTTTCAGTTCGGCGGCAAGGGTATCTGCAAGGAACCTCCTTAACTCTTCATCGTTTTTGAAACTATGTCCTTGCAACAACGATACGATATGGTCGGCGTTATCTTGTATATCCAGCAATACATTATCAGCACCTACTGTTACCCAGCAATGATGAACGGGTCTCCTGTTTCCAATGAAGAGCCACCCGCACCATATCGCACTCTCAAAGCCTTTATCTTTCAATCTGTTGTGAAGTTCATCAGCCATACTGTAACAATGACCTGGAACGTGTTTTACCGAGTCGAAACAAGATATAATATCTGGGTTCGTTGTAATCTGACAGTTTCCACAATGAAATACTTTGAAAGACGTATCAGACAGCGGGTAATAATCTGTGGGTATCACAATGCTGTCGATATAGTCCCAGGTGTTGTTCTCGTTTTGCGAGTATATTTTGGCAATGAAGCGACAATCTGTGTACTCGTCGAGATTTTTGCTTACCTCTTCATTGGTCTTGTTTGAGCGTATTCGGAAAAACTCGTTGAAATAGTCTTGTATTGTATGTATATGGCTAAAATTTTTCACGGATTAAAAATCACCTTTCTTATGATTTTAAAATGAAAGAAAAGAATAAACAGCAACATTAAGCTGCTGTGTATGTGCCTTTATTTATTAGGTGTTGTTGTGTATTATTTCTTCCATAGACGAAATATAATCTTTGTTAGAATTTATTTTTGCTGAAAGCCAATCAGAAAATTCTTCTTTGATTATATCACCAAAAGAGGCTTTGATTTCGTGGTGGTCTTCATAATCTTCATCAAATTCCCATAGAATAGCATCAGCTACTACTTCGATAGGAACATTATAATTAGGGTGATACAAATTTTGCAATATTTCTACTGCAATAGATATATTTTCTTTTGAGTATATCATCAAACGCTATTCCTTCCGTTTATTTATGTTTTATCCACTCGTCAATTTGAGCGAGTTCTTCTTTTGCACCGAGAGCTTTCAGCTTCTCGATTCCTTTCGTGTATACATAGCCGTCCTTGAAAAAGTGGTCTCTGACATAGCTGAACCACCGTGCTTTCTCGTTTATTATCTCCTTGTCTTTATAGTTCTTGCGCAGCTCCGCAAACTGATTGAGTTTGTCGAAAGCTCCTAAATCACGAAGTCTTTGCAGTCTTTTCTCGTTAACGAATCCGTTGCCGTTATCGTAGTTCTGAATGAGCCAGTAGTATTCCTTGTCTATTTCGTCTTTTGAGCCAGCATTGGCTGCTGTCTTGACAGCGGCGGGCTTGTATTTAGACATCTGACTTGCGGTGTTAATGTATGCTTTGGCAGAAAAAGCCTCAAAATATGAGATTTCGTACCTTGTAGCACCGTTCTTCAGCTTATAATGCACTTTGACATCATAAGAGAAATAATCTCCTACATCAAGTCTTTCCGTGACATTGTTGCGAAGCAGCCACGCTGTTTTTGTTTTGAGTTCTGGTATGGGGTCTGGTCTTATAGTGAAGTATTTCAATCCTTTGCGAAGAACTACTCCAGAGAGCTTGGTTATTCTATCTGACATATCTATGTCCCCTCTTTCAATTCAATGTCTCGTATAATCTACAACGGTTGGTTGCTTACTTTATCAGCATCAGTCTTTGAGTGCCAATCTAATGCACTTTTCAAACCCTTTTTCAACGCTTTTATCTGTTCTTTGGTGAAGTTTGCTTCCTGCGCTGCAAGAATCAAATATCCCTCGATTGCATTGTTGTACCAGCCACCGTCACAGAGAAAATCTATCTGACTCGCTGTAAGGGACTGCGCCCAAGCCATATTTTCAGCAAACTCCTTACTTGCTCGTTCTACTTCTTCTTGTGTTGGAGTTATGATTTTTACCTTATTATCCATTCATATCCCTGCCTTTATTCTAAACATAGCTTGATTCCACAGTATATCGAACTGTATCCCGCTTATGCCCTGCTGTGCGCAAAATTCCTCACACTCCTTGTGTAATTGTCTTCGCTCTTCAACGGGCATCAGTTCAAATTCTCTACCATTAAACTTCTCCTTGATAAACTCAATACATTTTTCTTCGTTCATCGCGTTATTCTCCTTTATTGATTTGATATGCTTTTCTCATTTCGTCCGTATAGTTTGTGCATAATCCTTCACTATCAAATGAGCGTCCGCATTTGCTGCATTTAAGGCATATTCCTTCGTGAGATATACCGTTAACGCAGTCTTTAGACGGGGCGTAGTTATAATGGATTCTTCCCGTTATATTAAACTCAACTCCGTGTCCCATTCCTTCGTTTGCTCCTGCTCCACTCATATATCATTCCTCTTTTCTTCAATCCGCAGAAGCGGGGTTTCATCAGATAAACCATTCATCATAGACAGCATTTTGTCTAATTCTTCTTGCGTGTACTTATGACTATTATCTGCGCCTTTTTGACTATCTCCGAATATCTTGTGTTTTTGAATAAATGCAGAAAGTAAGGCTTTTTGTTCCTTTTCCCAAAGAGTGCAATAAAAATCGAACAAAAGGTCTATTTCGACTTTCTGTGATGCTGTACATTCAACGCCAAGTTTTGTTCGGATTGTTCTCCCTGATGGAGATTGAGCTGTGTAGTGTTCTGCGGTATTTGTGATTTTGTAAAAGGTCTGAATCAGCAGTTTTTTTTGATATTTGCCGTGGTATTCATAAAAATATATGTCCTTGGCTTCATTGTCAATAATCTCTTCAATGTTTATTTTATATTTATCCAGCAGCTTATTGAGCAATGCTTGTGCGCTTTTTTTTTCGCCGCCAACGCCTCTCATTGCAAGCTCATATATCTTTTTTATTCTGGCTTCATTCATATCCATATATATCTCCTATTTGTCGGCAAGAGAGTGAGTGCAAATGTAATAAACTCCTTTTTCACAATTTACCCCGATACAGTTCCCATTTACACTTTCAGCAAGCATTTTTCTTATTTCATCGAGATTGTTATTCTCGTGTCTTCCTTCGTGCAGAGCTACACAATAAGAAGGAAGATGATTCGGGGAGCCTTCATAGTAATAATAGAACTTTTTATCAACAAACACCGCTTTTTTGATAATGTATGCAACGGCATTATCAAGAGATGTGTAATATCCATCGGAATAATTCCTGTATTCAGTTACTATTCTTACCTCATATACTTGATTACCACTCTCGATTTGTGTTAATGCTTCTATTTCGTCAAGCATATCCCGTAGGTCTGCACCTGCTTTTGAGCAGCTTCCATCGTCGTCGGGGCAATACTGCATAGCAATATCAAGAACTTTGTCCAGTTCTACAAGTGTTTTAGTCATTTTCAACCCTTCTTTCGCTGTTGTTTTCAGAAGATTTTTCTGAAATTTGTTTATAATACGGGCAAGGACATCTATTAACCTTTTCCATATACAGTCCTGTTACTTTACACTCTGGGATTGCAAATTCGACATATATTTTGTTTGAATCAGAGCCATATGGTACTTTGATTATGTCCTGTCCTTCATTGTTTTGGCAAGACCAACATTGATGCGCGTTATTTTCTGCATATTTGTACATTGAACTTTCACCTTTCAGCTAAACTGACTTACGAGATGATTTTTGATTTCTGGATTATCTACAATCTCTGTCATTGTTTCTGTGTCTCCTGTTCTGCCTTCTGACCGCAATCCTTAATAGAGTTGTTATTCTTGTAAATGACGATACACTCGTCAATACGTTGTAGTATTGCGACTTTATATGCCTCGTCTTTGTCAGCCTCTTGCAGTCTTCTGGCATTTTCAAATAGATTATATGAGCAAAATTTGCATATATATTTCAAAAAAAATGCTGCTGATATAGCTGCGGAGATATTCAGTATTAAGGCAATAATGTTTTCTGGAGTTTTACCGTCATATGCACATAGGTCTGCAAGAATGGCTAATCCTGTAAAACCGAGCGTTAAAACAAACATCTTTACCAAAGACTTTACTACATACTTTTCATATGATTGTTTTCCTGCGGGAGTGCTGATGCAGCTTATTATAGTGATTGAGATTATGTATGCCGCAAGTAATATGGAAAACACGATAAGCGAAGCTTGGTTTATCCTTATAATAGTACCCATAAAAAAAACCTCCTTCTCTACATTCTGATTTAGTTGCAGCTAATATTTGTTATTTGAATCAACTGTCATTTTTGCTCCGCAATGACAATATGGATAGTCTTCCAGCGCTTTTCCGCAGATAACATTGACACTTCTGCCGCAATTTGAGCATATATACCAATTATCTCTTGGGTCAAATGGAGGCTTGTCATATGGTCGAAGCCATTTAGCTTGTATCGGGGGTTCTTGCGACATACAGTTGCTTTCGGAAGTCCAGCCCTTGCCATCGCTGTCCAAGGATATAACTCTACTGAACTTATTACCCTGCGTATTTTCACAAGTTATTGTTACTCTATTAACATCGGAGGGAAACAAAATCTTAATGTTAGGCTGAAATAATACATTCTCGCTTGCTTTTGAGGCATCAAACCCTTCCCAGCTTATACCTATATTATCATTTTTCATATAATTTTTCTCCTTTCAGCTAAATTGACTGACGAGATGATTTTTGATTTCTGGATTATCTACAACCTCGGTCATTATTTTGTCGATGGCTGCTTTCCAATCATCTAACTCCATTGAAGGAACTGTAACAGGACGCTTGTTCTCGTTGTTATACCAAGAAACAATGTTTTTCTGGTATGTCGGGCTTTCTTCGTGAATGTTGAATAAGTCGTCGAGAACTATGGTTTTTGCATCAAAATCGACCATAAGTGCCAATTCGCAATCGTATGTGTCTATGCCGTAGTATCCGTTAAGTCTTACCATATCGGGCATTAAGGTAAAAGGTCTGATGATTACTACATTATACTTATTGTATATATAATCATTTAGTTTGTATATCAACCATTCGTTATATGTCATATATATCTACCTTTCTGTTATCGTTATTTTGCCTTGAAGAACCAAGTGTTGCGCAGATACTCCCTTTTTATCTCCCAAAAGGCAGCCTGCACATTGATTCCTCTGCACGCTTTTATCGTATACGTTTGACGAATATCAAATATTTTTTCCCAAGATATTTCTTTTGCTCTTCTTAATTCGTCTTCAGAGAGAGATTCGAGCATTTCGTTCTCGATTTCCCAGTCTGTTTCTCTTGCAGTATCGTGAAGATAAAGGTCGTTGAGAACAAATGTCCAATCATCATAGTCAGAGAGCAGGACAAGTTCGTTAGGCACTTCAAGTTCCAGACATACAAGCTCTGTTCCCTCTTGCGCATACCCAGCCATACGAAAATCTGGCTTTTTCTGAAGATTATCCTTTTTGAACCACGCCCACACAGGATATTCCGTGTCAGCAGGCTTTGGACATATTCGAGTTTCGAGCTGATGTGCGTACCAGTCGTATGCCTGCTTCTTGCTTTCCTCTATATATGCGGAATTTGCCCTGTAATAGCCGTTTTTTATCAAATCAGCATAAGCTTCAGGCTTTTGTATTGTCCATACTCTCATTTTGATGTCTCCTTGGTTATCTCTTGTCTTTGATTATCTGATGTATCAACTCATTTACTGTTTTGGTTTCTATATTCAGAGGGTCTTCTTCCTCGGCTTGTGCGTAGATGCTGTCATACATATATATGGCTGTATCCATATTTTCTATTTTGAAATAGTTCAATGCTTCGGAAATTCGGTCCTTTCGGTTGACCTCTGTGACTTCCCTCTTCCAGTTGTATGTGTTATATATGAGGTCGTTATGCACACAGTTGTACCGCTTATTTGCATCTTTCTCAAAAGCAGCAACAACAGCTCGTATAATCGGGTGATTGATGTTGCCAAGCTCTGCAAGATAGCGATGAAACTTGGTTCGGTAATCAAATTCAGAAAACGGCATACGATTATATGTGTCTATCACGCTATTGATGTCGCTGCGGGATATTTCAAGTTCGGATAAGATATATCCTGCAAGAATACCGTTAATAATGATTTCCTCTGAATTGATGTAATAAGGAACGGAAAGCAAGTCGAGTTTTGATGCCGAGATTCCCGTTGTGCTTAACTGCGATACTATCGCAATTCCGTTGCTTATAGGGACGCTTATAAACAAAGCGTCTTTTAAACTGATTGGTTTATCCTCTATATTGGAAATAAGGTTTACCATATCAATCATCGTCCTTTACTTTTTGCCTTTGTGTTTTTCTATTTTACCAGATGTAGCATCTTCCTGTGCTACATCAATGTAGAAATTTCCCTCTTCGTTAACAAATACCTTTAGAGAAAATAGGTATTTTGTCATAAACTCCTTTTTTTCTTCTTGTGTTGCTGGGAGCATAGCCTCGGTGTATATCTCTTCAGTCAAATCGTTTACATTTAAAGTATTAAGATTTGGCAGATGAGACCTCAACAAAGTAAGAAGTACGTCAGTTTTGAACTGGGAAGTAATTTCAGAACCGAAAACCGCCATATCATAATGGTTGATTCCGTGCATTTTCCAAGCTTCAATTATTGCATTGCTAACATTATCTTTTTCGTATAGGACCATAAACCTCGCATCTGGTATAGAGGATATGAGTCCCCAGAAGTCCGAATCAGAAGAACATATTACAAAGGAATCAGCTTGTTTTGTACAATACGCTTGTACAACGCCTGCTGTCATTCGTATATCAACAAGGGATTTTTCCCTCTTGACTCTTTCTACATTTACCGTTTCAACTGGGATTTTGACATATTTATGAAGAAGATTCCACGCTGACGTAGTATTTGGGTCGTCATACAAGATTATTTTGCTTATTTTGTCAAGTTCGTCCTGGTTAAGATTATTAAGAACCGCGCATATAGCGTAGCAATTTGAATTTTCACAGTCAACTGCCATTATTGTTGACTGACTATTGTATATGAAGTCGTATATTTCCTGTTTTGTATCAATTGGAGCATCTTTTATCTTATCATCGTACAAAAACGTATCTTCGTTCATTGAGTATACTTCTTTTAAGAACTTATGGTCGTTTGAAAGCATAAGTCCGATGTCACTTGGGTTCTTCCAGTAGAAATAGCATTGATAAGGGTAATATAGCTTATTCGCCATATATTTTTCAAATTCATCTATATGTACCTTTTGGCTTGTGTGGTTCGGCGGATTGAATAATCCCTTGATATATTCCCAGTTCACCCAGTCAGGATACAAATACTTGCATTTCCCTATATATTTATTTATTAGTTCGTTGAAGTGTCCAGTATAAATTTTGGCTCGTGTGTTTGTGAGTATTACATTAACGTCATTTTTTAAGAGATAATCTATTTCATCTTTATCGAACCATTTCATTTTATTTATATTATCGAGCGTGTTATGAAGGGTCTGGTCTGTTTTAGTGTAGTTCTTCAAGAGTGATGTGCGGAGCTTGGACAGATACCTTATAATAGTAGCATCTTTGTTTTGCTCCAGAGATTCAATAAGTTCAGTTATTTCAGGGCAAGCGTTAATTAACGTCTCTTTGCTTGCGCCTATCATATATGCGAACGTGGTCGCTATTTTCTTTGTATAGTTCATATTATATCTCCTTTACTGCGAGAATGAGTGTATTTCACTCGATTTGCCCTCTTTCCTTATATGCTTTTATATATTTGAGCATCTGGGTATAGAATGAGGAATAAATCTTACAGAAGATATGTTTGATTTCATCATTTTCTTTGATTTCTTCTGGGTCGTTAAGAGTTAATCCCTCTATCACTACTCCGAATCCCAACGGATATTTGTTTTGTGCTTCTTCGCTTTTCAAGCGGCTTTTTAAGCCTGCTCTTGCGTATACTTCGGGACTCGCTACAATTAAGTCGTTTTCAATGTCTGCGACAGCTAAAAAATCAAGGTTTGGATTTATTAGTTCGCTCTTACCTTGAAATTGTTCTTCGATACGGGATAGGCAGTAGTTTTTGATAAACATAAAGGCGAGGTCTTTATTTGTTGTAAATTCACTTATATGTATAATTTGTGGCTGCATTTCATCATTCCTTTCTTGCGTGTGTATAAGTATATTATTTCAGATACGGCTTTTTTTCTCTACATTTAATGTCTATTGCTTGGTCGGGAATTATGCCTGAACTTAAATAACTTGCTGCTTGTTTTGCGCAGTAGTTTGAGCAAGGATAGTTTGATTTAAGATAATCCGCGATTTCATTTTTGGTCCAACCTTTGCAGAAATCAGCATTATCTACACCGTCCTCGATAATCTCTGCGATTATCTCCATTGTTTTCAGATTTCTTGTGAATACCATAGTCTCATTATTTCTCCAATAGTCATAAGGTGAACTGTCCAAGACAATGCTGGTGTGTAAGCTCTTGAATTGGAACAGCTCACTCTAACCTTAAAAGTTACTTTTTCGTGTTATTCTGACATTCCAGCAGGCAGGATAAATGCTGTATTTCTGCCGTGAGCGTTTTAATAGCTTCAATCAGTTCTGCCGTAGCTGGTTCGGTAAATCTTTCATTGTCATTCATATCAATCACCTCCTTTCTCGTATCCTTTTATGCTATAGATAAGTATGCTAACCATCTTTATTGGCTTTCATACTGTTCTACATCTTTTTAAGAGTATGGTCTATAACCGCTTTCACTTTTGCCGAGAACGGTTTCAATTCTTATTTCCTCGCCCTCTCCGATGTGACGGCTGTTTCTTCGGGCATAGTTTTTTGTGACAACATCAAAATCGCCGCCGAGAGCAAGCTCTTTAAGACATTTCCTTGCCTTTTTTAAACTTCCGAAACGATAGTGATTGCGGAGGGCGTTGCCTGCGTAGTAATAGCCCCCCTCGGCAGCCTCGTATATTGGGTATTCTTCGTAGTGACTCACATAGTACCATTGTCTTTGCTTTTTAGCCATTTTACGACCTCACTTTCTGTCAAGAAACCCCTGTCTTTCAATAGAGGGAGCTGCTTTATTATACACCGTGCAGCTCTTATGTGGTGGAGTGGCTGTGGTGGCGGGAATCGAACCCACGAAGTAACGGAGTCAAAGTCCGCTGCCTTACCGCTTGGCGACACCACAACGTATAGTGTGCGAATATGACACATTGTCTATATGTATTATAGCACAAAATTGTAATTTCCGCCAGCGAATTAACATATAAATGTTCACTTTATGTTAATTTTGTGTGATTGCACAAAATTGCTTCTTTTGATTTGTTTTGTTTGACTATAATGGCTATTTGTTTCTTGCATTGTTGTAAGATGATTTATGCAGGATAGTATCGAGGATTCTGTCTGGATTGATACAACGGCAATGGATAACAGGTATATCTTTGTTTTTAGCAGAGCCTTTTGCGTACCAATACGAGTTGTGACAGACGTATTGTGTCATTATAACTACTATATCTGTTGCGTTTTTATCAATAGACGATTCGCTGCTGTCTATGACTTTTGAGTTTGGATACTCCTTTTTGAGTTTATTGAACACTTTGTAGCTGCTCTTGTTTTTATCTCTGACGAAGACTATTCTTTTCTGCTTTAGGTTCTCAATATCCAAGATTAACACTTCCTTCGCTATTCGGTCTGAAGCCTTCTGTGAAAATCAGAAGACTTCGTGACCGTTTCGTATATATAAGCGTTTTTTATTTGACAAGCACCGCTTTATACTTGTCAGAGTTTATTCCACCACCGTCGAACGATACAGTTGAATAAGCCTTATAGTCGCCGCTTTCGGTTTTTATAAGTTTTGCCTGCGTTGTTACATTCAGCTTACCCTTCTTCTCGTTGTCGTAGTAGTCCGCTACATAGATGTTTCCGAGATAATCGTAACCGTAGGCTATCAAGAGAATTTCGCCATTGTTGGACTGCATTGATATTACCGAAGCCCTGCTCTCTGCAATACGATTATATATAACAGCGAGGTCGTTTTCGTCTATTGGCATAGCCGAGAATCTGGAAAGGTTGTTTGGGTTGACCTTGGTTACATTTGCGGAGCTTATCCTATCCTGTGTAACAAACTCGTCTGCGAAATACTCTATATATTTCTCTCTATATCCAGTTTTAAATGGACAATCATTGTTATATGGGAACAGCACGGTGAAGAAACCAGCCATTACTTTGCCGCCAAAATGCTCGGTAGTGTAGTCTGTGCGCTTTTTCCCGAATATGTACACGGCGGTAAGCTCTTTTGATTTACTTCCGAGTAATTTAATAAGACAGTAGTTCTTGGGTATCTTTATATATGTGCTGTTGTCTTTATGTTCATACTCGACTTCGTGCCAGTTATCGTCGTAGTAAGCATAAGGAAATTTTTCGCAATCTACAACTCTGACCCATTCATTTTCAAGACCGTTAAAGGCATAGTAGTCGAGGTATCGCGTTATTCCGCTCTTTGCATCTTTTGCTTCGTACACGACATCTCCAACCTTGATTGGTGTCTGGAGAGCAAAAGTTGAAGAAGTGTCCGAGTCGATTATGCCGTTATTGTCGTGGTCTTTTTCAAAAGGATATTCGTCAAGACCGTTAAGAATAAGGTCATTATCGAAATCTTCGTTTGGGTGGTCGTGAATAGCCTTATCCACGGCATCTGAATAAACATCGTCTACGGTGAATATGAGTGACTGTTTATCCTCTTTCTTATCCGAGGCAAACCAGCCATATATAAGGGAAGGAAGCTGGTTAACAGCTATAACGAATACGAGAAGAATCGACAGGGTTGCCAAAACTCTTTTCAGGGTGATAGCTTTAAAGAATCCTTTTGTCTTTCTTTTAACTGTGTCTACGCCCTTGGCTGCCTTTGAACCCTTTTTAAATATATGAAACTTTTCGTTATCACGGTTGAGTTTGAGGTTTTCTTTTCTCCGTTTGCGAGTGTTGCGTTTATCTTTGATGTTTTCAATATATCGCCTGTATTTAATTCTGCGTTCACGCCTTTTCTCGCGCTTTGCTTCCTCACGCTTTGCTTTTTCAGCTCTGGCAAGTTCTTCTTGGCGTTGCCTTTCCTCACGCTGTTTTGCCTCCAGTTTTTCTCTTTCGGCTTTAGCTTGTTCGGCTTCTTTGAGTTTTTCGAGGCGTATAAGTTCAGCTTGACGTTCTTTTTCAGCCTTTTCAATAGCGTCCTGCCGTGCCTTTTCCTCCTGCTGAAGACGAAGAAGACGTTCCTTTTCAGCTTTTTCAATGGAATCCTGTCTTTCCTTTTCTTCTTGTTGGAGTCGTATCAGACGCTCTTTCTCGGCTCTTTCAGCAGCGTCTTTAAGCTCTTGTTCTTCTTTTTGCTTCCTTAAAAGTCGTTCCTTTTCCTCTTGCTGTTGACGGAGTTGGAGTTCTTTTTCCTGCTGTTCGAGCAAAGCCTGCTGTGCCTGCGCCGCTTGCTGTTGTGTCTGGATTGCAGCAAGTCGCTGCTGTTCAGCTAATAGGGCTTGTTCCTGCTGGGCTTGGATAAGAGCTTGCTGACGTGCAATTTCAGCCTGTCTTTCAGCTTCGGCTCTGGCTATGGCAGCTTGCTTTTCAGCTTCCTGTTTTTCAATCTCCGCTTGTCTTGCTCTTTCAGCTCTCTCGGCTTCTTCCTGTTGTTGCTTTAATGCCTGCTGATAAGCCATTTGTTGTGCGATTTGTTGCTGCTGAATGAGTTCAGCTTGCCTTTGCTGTTCCCTCTGCGCCTTTTCAAATTGTTTTTGAGCAAGTTTTTCTTTTTTCTTCTGCTCTCTATCAAGTATCTTTCGAGCTTTATCTTCCTCTTTTTTTCTGCGCATCAGTTCCTTTGCCGAAACAGGCGGTTCAGCGGGAGCGGTTAGGGGATTGTTGGCTACAAATGGGTTATCGTTGGATATATTGTATTCTGGATTTTGATTTATTGAGGTTGAAACGGGCGGATTATCGTTTTTTTGCTGTATATCGGTTTTTTCGTTGCTTGTATCCAAGATTATGACATCGCCATCATAGCTTGAGTCAGTATCTCTTTTTGCTCTTTTCGTGTCTACTTCAATCTTTTTGAGCCTGTCCGCAAGTCTGTCCCTTTTTGCCATTCTGGTTCTTTTTCTCCTTTCTTAAAAGGTTTTTATAATGAGAAAGTGCCTTTTTTAGCTTATTTACTGATGCTAAAGCCTTTTTATACCTCTTGTTTTCTTCGTATAAAGGTATGAGAGTTTCTTTGTCTTTTCCCTTTATATATTTGAAAATCTGCCTGCCTTCCTCGTCTTTAGTCTTGATGTAAGCGTATTTGCCGTGCAGTTTCCCCTGTTGGCACTCGCACGAGGGTCTGCCGCACTTAACATATTTCATTACGAGTGTACCTTTGAGTTCTGGGTGATATTTTATCCCAGACAGCACAGATTCGGCTTTTCCCAGTTGGAGTTCGAGGTCCTTAATGCTGTTTTCGAGTTCTTTCACGTCCGCTTGCTCCTTTCTCATTAAATACAATATATATATATACTATAACGAAAAAAAACACAACTTTTTTAATTTGTAGATAAGAAACGAAGATGGAGATGATGGTTGGGACTACGATTCGGGCTATATGGCGAGATAAATATATATAACGCCGAGTCGGATTAGGCGTAGATACGCAGTTTTTGACGAAAAGCCTTATATATATGGAAATGATAGGACGATAGCCTAATTGCGAGCAGTTGGGTAATCCTCTGCAAATGCGCTCTATTCTATTTATTTTTCCAGAAAACACATATATATATGATGCCGACGGTTCGAGTTGTTTCTCAAAAAATGTGTGTCAATAAATGTGTAAATGCGAGGCTTTTTTGAGAAAGCCTCATATATATGAAAAAATGGAAGCGGCGGAGATGGGTATACGGCGTGATAATTTGATATAGCGTTAAGTTGGAGAAATAAAAAAGACCTCTGAAGTCAGAAGTCTTTGTGTGTTTTTGAGGGGTTATCCTTAATACTATTCGACGGCAATTATAGTGCCATTCTTTGTTTTGAAACTGTTGGGGTAAAAGAAGCACTCTCCCCAGCCGTCTGAAAACTCACCGCTCATATAGTCGTCAAGTCTATTTATGAGTTTTTGTGTAAACCTCACTCCCTCATTTCCTTCGTAGGTAATTCGGAAATATGGTCTGCCGTATTCGTCGGTCTTTCTCGTGCGGCTCATTCTTATCGACTTTATTTTGTCTTTTATATCATCGTCCAGATACTTTTCGATTTCGGCAGAATTGAAGCTGTCGCACATTTCCTTTGCTATTTCGTCTATGTGGGGTTGCAGGCAATCGACGTACTCCTCTATTACATCTCCCGTTGTTTCATCGAGAACCAGCTCTCGATAGTCGCTGCTTATTGTGGAATATTTGCTCATTATGTTTCCTCCTTATTGTCTTTTATGTCATCGTCCTTGACCTGTGATACCGTTCCCTTGGGTATCTCCTGTATCTTTATTATAGCACAAAAACGCTGGTTTTTCCAGCGTTTCAGAAAATTTATGTTCACTTTATGTTATTTTTGTAACAATGCACAAAATCGACCTCATTATTTAGTGAGGTTTTTTTTAAGTATTAGTTGAGAGCAAACATCTTGATAGCCTGTTTTATCTGTTTGTCGGTCAGAGAGCCTACGTCTTCCCTTCCGTCAAGCCCGCATATAAAGAAAGTGCCGTGTATTATATCCCACTTGTATGGTCTGTTGGCGGGCAACGGTATTATCTTTCCTTCTTCATTGCATATGATGTATGCTAATTTATTGTCCAGAATCAGAGGGACAGTTTCAAGCTTGCCTCCGACTATACCTTGGAGTTGTTCGAGAGCGTTTTCGATTGTTTTGACGTAAGGCTGTTTATTTGGTTCTACTACGACTATTTTGAGTGATGTTTCCATAAGTTTCTCCGTATATCCGTGTATTATGGTAAAGAAAAAACCTTTTCAAGTTAATTGAAAAGGTTATTTCTTCGTTCCGTTTTTTGTAGCCTTATTTATTAAGACATATATATAATAACACGAAGATGCGATAATGTCAAAGAGTAAATTATGGTATGAATTTTGCTGAATTAGAGGGTAAAACAGGGGGTAAATCGGGGTAAGAAAGGGCTTGAAAAGTGTTTTTAGAGATTTGCGATAATTTACAATTTATTCATTAAGTTTTGAGTAAGAAGATTTTACCGCTTGTATCTGTGGAGAATATTCAGCCAGCTAATATTTTCATATATATGTGGGAAAGCAAGGAAAACGGCGCAGATACGAAGGACTGTGAGCAGGCTGTTTGATGAGATGAGTTCGACATTTTTCATCTGGGACATAAGTGGGTACGGGAAGCGGCGCACTTGCACGGGTTCTTTAAAAACGCTTATATATATGAATATGAGCCTGGTTCCTGATAGCTTTGGCATAAAAAAGACTTCTTTACTTTTAAAGAAGTCTTTAAATATCCATTCTTATAACACTACACCCTACTGGGAAAGCTGAAGGGTCGTACATACAATGACTTGATATATGGATTTCTTCGAGTGAGTCGCAGTTGCCAAAAGCCTGTTCTCCTATATATAACACGCTTTCTGGAATCATAACGGTTTTAAGGCTGCTGCACCAGTAAAAAGCCTTTTTTGCTATTCTTGTGAGCGAGTCGGGGAGAAAGATTTTTTCGAGTTCTAAACAATAGGAAAACGCTTCTGTCCCTATGTCTGTAATTCTATTTGTAAGGAATACCGATTTAAGAGATTTGCAATCTCTAAAAACAGAATTTTGTATTTCAAGGTCGGCTTCTCCGTCCTTTATCGTAATTGACTCTAAATTGTAGCAGGCTTCAAATGCGCTATTGCAAATATATGATGTGTTTGGGGGAATCGTCAGTTCTTGTATGTTGCAGCTTCCAAACGCCCATTCCCCTATCTTTTCCAGACTGTCTGGCAGATGTACTTTGGTTAGATTTTTACACCTTTTGAAAGAATCGCTCCCTATGACTAAAACTCCTTCTGGAAAGGATACGCTTTCAATTTCTCGGTGGTTAAAAAGACACCTATTGGCTAAAAACTCTATTCCTTCTGGGATATTCAGCTTTTTTCTTGTGCCAAAATAGTGTGTGAGTCGTTTTGTTGTTTCGTCTATCTCAAATCCGTTTTTGCGCATACATTACAGTCCCTTCGGTGTCTTGGGAGAAGAAATGACTTTCTGAAATCCCGAAAAATTGCATTTTGCGAGATTTCCTGCGCTGTCTACAATATCATATCCTCTCTGCGTTACTTGTTTGATTACAGCGAATGTACCTTTGCGTATAATCCTGCCGAGGTAGTGCTTGTCCTCAATAAGAACCACTCTGTCGCCTGATTTGTAAGCGTATTCGTTTGTAGCGTAAGTCATAAATTCTCCTCCTTTTCATTTAACTTGTTTGTAGTAGGCTTATACTACATATATATGCTATTTTCTGATATTTTGCAAGGAAATTTTAGTATGTTATAATCTCACACCCTATTGGGAAAGAGTTGTCGATATATTTACAGCTTTTTGATATGCGGATTGTTTAAAATTGAAGCAGCCTGTACAATTCGTACAGACTGCTAACAAAACGCCCTTGTTTTATCCTGTGATTGTTTATCCCAGTAAATATGGTGATAAATCGTTTTTTGCAAAATCATCAACCTTTTGCTCAATATTAAACAGCACCAACATAAAATTTATACAGAGTTTATGCGTTGATTCTTCATCGTGCGGACAAAATACTCCGTCTTTATTGAAACTGCCAATATCCTCTGTGTAACAACTTTTAAATGTTTCATCACTCTCATAAATAATGGGAGCAAGATTGCTGTCAATAAACAGCTTTATTTTTTTAAAAAGCTCTGCGGGTATCGCTATCTCACACTTCAAGATATTATTATACATTTTTGAAAACCTGTCTTCGCTCTCAACATCATCGCTATGTAGGTATTCCTTCATCTCATTGTAGCAATCGTATATAATCTTTTTATTGAAATCTGAAATAGTGCCTTGGTTCTTTGACTTTGTAACGTTCATTATTTTGTCAGTTCTCCTTCCTAATTCGTTTTCTGATACGCCTAATATTTTTTCGATTTGTGCTATAACATCATTTTCAGTTGGACCATTGCTTGTTGGTCTGCCCCAAGATTTTACGGTTTCTGCACTATAACCGAGTTCGTTTCCAAGAGCTTCGTATATTTGCTCTTTTGTTGTAACTTTCTGATGCAGAATAGTTCCTTCTTTTCTTACACCGTCTAAAATTTTACTATATTTTTTGGGATTCCACATAGCTGAATCTCCCTTCTTTTATTATGATTTAACTTTACCACGAATCCCAAATAAAGTCAATGTATTTGTTATGCTTACACAAAATACACAAAAGAGCTGTGTAAATGCGATTATGTTGTGCTGTTAATTTGTATATTCATACATATTGGAGTTTTGTAAAGAACGAATACGGGTTGAGGTAAAGTGAGTTAAGGAGTTTGAGCGGGCGTTATTTGATAAGAAAGAGAATTTTGAGCTGTTCCCTGCTTTGTTGTGCGGGGAGAATTTTGAGAGAAACTGTTTGAGAGAAAAATAAAAGCCTCTGTGTAAAACAGAGACCTTTATTTTGAGCGGGTTGCTCTCGTTTTTTTTTTTGATATGTGCAGTTTTGTGATGTTGAGCCTTTGTTTTGCGTTCCGATGTCAAACTATAAATCTCAATACCATAGCACTTCTATGCTGCCAAACCAAACCTCGCCCAGCCATACCTTTGCGTTACAATGCTAAACAGTACCTTGCCAAAACCCTGCTCTGCGCCACCCTACCGTCACAATACCATTGCGGTACTCTGGGTTGCGCCTGTATTATATCCTATTATTCAGAATAAATCAAGGGAAAGGAGCAAAATTGCAGGGATTCGATTCATCTCTTGAGCGGTTCGTCTAAAATCATATATAATGTGTATTTTAAGAAAATGGCGCAAATGCGTGATTTTCGCGTTTATTAAGATTGCCTGGCGGCTCGTCATCTTCTGAAGACGAAGTTGCGGATACTACGCAAATGCGCTGATTTTGCTTAATTGGCGAATATATATACTGTTTGTATTTGCAACAGATGGTTCTGGGTTCTCAAAATAAATCAAGAGCCGCCTCTGCTAAAGAACGACTCTTATGTGTGTAATACATATTGCTGGGGCTTCTTGTAATAATGGTGTTCAGCCATATGCCTCGGCGTAAATTTCCTCTTTTAATATTTCGTTATCATAATCCATAACATCATTCATTATTATTTCTTCATAAGCACTATACCATTCTATCTCCTTCTGAATTATCTCGCTTATATTTCTTTCGCAGTTGTTTGTTATGCAGTCAATGTCTTTTGTCTGATAATTCTTTCCTTGCTTTTTAAGTTCTTTGATTACTGCTCCTCGGATTCCTTCTCGTAAAAGATTGATATTCATAATAGATTGTGACTCCTTATATGTATTTTACGGCTTTGAGATTTTGATTCGATATTTGTAATATCATACTTATTATATCATAAGAGCGCAGGACTTTCAATCATAACAATGCACAATAATACAGATAAATTAAAGTAAAAAAAATAAGACATCTTATAGGTGTCTTAAAGGAGTATATTGATTTTAAGCATAAGTGGCTCAATATGAATTGTATAATATACGCCCTATTTTCTTTTACTCCGCACCGCTCGTGCGGGCTGCAACTTGCAACAAGAAAAAAGAAGCTGGAATATGATACTTTCATTCCGCACCGCTCGTGCGGGTTGCAACAGCTTTTATGACTTATTATGGTTATAATGTCACGCTTTCACTCCGCACCACTTGTGCGGGTTGCAACTGCAAATACTGCAAAATGCACAATTAGTGTGAATGTATGCACGGATTTTGTGTGCATAGTTTTAGCCCGCAGATGCGGGACTACCTTACCAGAGTGTATTGCTCTGCCTGCTCTTTTGCAGGGCTTATGTGCCACTTTCTCGGTTTAAGGGTGCAAAGTCACCCCAAAAACGCTATGTATGTTATAACGCCATAGGCGTTGTAACCAAAGAATAAAGTGCGAATACTCCAGCTTTTAGTGCGAACTTATCACTCGCACTTATATTTAGAGTAGCCACAGCTTGCCTGTATTCTATGTTTCTATTATATCCGATTCTCTTGGGTTTGTCAAGGGCTTTCCAATACAGGTGTGTCAAGAAGCAGCCTCGCTTTTGTGGGGAGGGACGGAAATGAAGATAAGGTGAGCTTAACGGGGCTATTGCGCAAATTTCTCTATTCGAGCAATATATTTAGAATTGAGATTGTTTGTGTACGCAGTTGGTGTTTTCTCAAAATTCTTCATATGGGAAGAAACCTTGCTCGAAGAAAGCTGCTTGGAACGAGATGCGGATAGTTAATGGACAGAGATGATAGTTTTCATATATATGAGCAAAATTAAAGATTTTTGCGCAAATGCGCTGTTTTTAGAATGGAGTCCAGATGAGAAGTAAAGATATGATTTTGCCGCCAGAAAAACTTTGATTGTGCGAAGCGGCGCAAATACGTCATTTGAGATAAATGCCTTATATAAATAGAAATAATATCGAAAGACTACGAGTGAAAAATAAGTTCGAGTAAGTGGCTTTGCTTTATAAAGAGAACTTTGAGATGTCCCCTTTTGATAAACAGAGAGAAATTTGAGAGGAGTTGTTTTGGCAGGAATTATATCTCGTGAGCCTCACCGTTTTCATATATATATATATATATATATATATATATATAGCTATTTTTGCAGAAAGCAGCGTAAATGCGGAGGTTTGGTTATGTGAAGTTGTTGCCGTCGCTGCTGGATTATTTTCAGCAGTAAGAAGACAGAGTTCGGAATACTTCGTAAATGCGCCGATTGAGCAAAAAAAGCCTTATATATATGAAATAAATCCAAGGTTCTACCAGACTCTCAAAAAAAATAAAGACCTTTGAGCTTTCAAGGTCTTTATTCTTTAGAAAGTCAGTTCGTGGCTCTTTCGTAAATCACTTTATTTTCGTGATGATATACGATGTTTTTGAGATAATGTTCCTCCTCACCGTCGATGGATTGGGTAACTATTGCTCCGACAGGACGTAAAGATAGAATGTGGCTGCTGCTTTTAAGAAATTCTATTATTTCCACCACCCCGAAACTATGCCTCTTGTATTCGTAGGCTAAATAGTTCAAGCTATTGTCTTTGTTCCCTCTGATAAGGGCGTGTCTTTCTTTGTTAGCTTGCAGTTCGTCCCCCCGCGAAGCGTTAGGTATTTTGTACTTCAAGAATACAGCAACATCTACATCTCCAACACGTTCCTTTTCGGGAGCGTTGATGAAAGAGCCATAGAGTACCATTTTGTCGATGTAATAGAGGTATTCATCACTTTGATTTATGTTCTCTGCCTTTTTGAGTAATTTTTCAATGGCTTTAGCGGCACTCTTGCGGGAGTAGGTAGTTTCTTCTGCTTTAAGGTCGATGTACTTATCGTTTATCTTATACCCTTGCTTGTGCAGTTGGAACAGAGCCTTTTTGTACCCGCTCTTATTCTCCTTGATAAAGGACTTCCACTTTTCATTAAGAGCGTATCCGTATCCTCTATTGATGATTGCAACGAGAATCTTGTGAAGGGTGATGGGTCTTGCGAGGCGGCACTTTTTCAGAATTGTGTCGGGAGAAGCATTGATAAAATCGTTGAGTGTAATAACGTGTTCGGGATAATAATATACGCCTTCGGAGTTTACTCCTCTGCACTTTATGTTTGCTGCCAAAGCTATTCCCCGAAGCTGTGCCTCACTCACAGAAACACTCATTCCTGGTGCGCCGTACAGTATAGTAAGCATTTTTATGCTTTTCTGTTCTTTTGTTTTGTTTTTGCTGATTGCCATTTATTTTCCTCCTTAAATTAAAACGATACTAAATCTGCTAATTTACTGAAGAACGTCAGATATATAATATATATATCATTTTTTGGATTTTAACAACTTTTTTGTATTGACCGTTATGTTCTTTTGATGAAAGTCAGTTTGTGTGAGTATGTGTCCCAATAAAGAGGAAGGTTGCAGCTTGCGCTTATGTTTGGTCGGTATCAAGCAATTTTCGGGTTTGTGGATTTATTTTTGGCGGAAGAAGGCTGCATTATTTTATGTTATATATATAAAGGTGAAAGTAATGAATTTTGCGCAAATGCGCCGTTTTTTATATGCAGAGCAGATTGTATCAGGGAGCTGTTAGATGCTTCGAGAAAATATAAAATAGCGCAAACACGCTGTTTGAGCGAAAAAGCCGTATATATTTGGAATTGAATTTGATTGCAGCGTGCTGTGCAAATAAATAAATAAAGACCTTTGAGTTTATCAAAAGTCTTCATCTTAATGATAGAATTTTGAGCGGGGTGTGACTATCATTGCTTTACGCCGCCATTGCAATGCCCGACATTACGCCGCCATACCTTGCCTCGCTGTTACCTCACAATATCCTCAATGCGATACCTTTGTAAGACAATACACTACGAAACGAAACATAACTATACCTACACGATGCAAAACATTTCACAGCCTAACCGAGCCGTTGCCAAGCAAAGCAGAACAGCGCCATACCGTTGCTCTACAATTATATTATATCTCACTATCCAAGATTAGTCAAGGGAACGAAGATAGATTGGGGTTCTCGTGTGACTCATTGTTATTCATATATATAGATATTTTGGCAGGAAACGGCGTAAATACGAGGTTTTTATTGCGCTGGATTATTGTCGTCGGTGTTTGGCTGCTTCCAGCAGTAAGAATACGGAGTTGCGGATACTACGCAAATGCGATGTTTTAGGTGAAAAGCGGGATATGTAGCAAAGAATTATTTTCCCCTGATTTGCCACCCGCCTCTTATTTTTGCGACATTGACAGCCGAGAGTGTTTGGAAAGGAGTTCTTCTGCAACGAGAAAAACTTCTTCGCCTTTGAGAATACTTATTTCTTTCACTTTGAACATCTGTTGGAGAGTTCTCCAGCTCGCCCGTGCTTTTTTGCGGCTTGCCTGCCTGTCCGAGCCTCGCCTTATCCTGTATTGGAAATACCGTATATATAGGGAGAGCTGTTCAAAAGATAGTGTTTATCTCTTCAGTAGGGACAGAGTTCTATTGTGTATAGAAGCTATCTTGTTATATCAAGTAAGATGCGGTTGTAAAACTACCAAGTGGCATTAGGTGCTATATGTGAAATAAGGGGTAATAAATGTCTGTTTCCTTTACTTAAATCATCAGTTGATTCTCGGCAATATATAGGAAGTGCAAAATGCTCATATATATCAAAACCTGGGTTGCGCTCGCTCGTAAATCTTTGCTTTGTGTATTCTCGCCACAACTGTTGGTTGCTTATCTTACAATCTCGGTTATCTCGAAGTGTAATTTGGGCTTGCTCAAATTTCTTTGCGTCACTCAAATAATTTTCAAAGGTATTTTTTGAGTAGACGTATATGCAGAATAAATATTGATTATTGTCAAGTGTAAGAAAGGCGGTGTTAGGCGAAGAAGAAGTCTTTGAGTTAAAATGTAGCTGATTAAATTTGAGCTTATGGTTTGAGTCGATAGAGAACTTTGAGCTGTTCCCTACTCCGACTTATATTTATTACACGAATTTCTTTGAAATCACATTTTATTTTAATCTCATATATATTGAGCTTTTTGAGAGAGTGCTTTTGTCTGCAAAAAGAACTTTGAGCTGTTCCCATTCGGAACATCAAATATTTTCGCATACGATAGCTTTGCGCAAAGCAAGATGCGGGGCTACATTTTCTATATATAGAGCTTTCTATGTAAAGAGAACAGGAAGTGACTTATGCGGAGAATTTTGAGCAAATGCCTCTATCGGAACACAAAGTAATTCGAGTCCGATTATATTCTGGTCGCAGTTTGAGCAAGCCTGCTTTCCGAGCAGGCATTTCTAATTAAAGTAAATTTGCGTTAGCTGAAATCAAAGTTCGTCTTATTAAAGAAAAGGGCAAATTTCTTTAATTAGCTTCCTGTCATTATGCGAATTTGATTCCGCAGCTTTCCCTTTTCATATATATTTGAGTTTTCGCATTACGCAAAGCTGTCTCGCTCAAATTGATTTGAGTAGATTCCTATAAGAAGAATTTTGAGGTCGGCTCTCGTTGTGATTATTTTCGAGAGAATGTCGTCTTATCCTTTGACTTGCTCAAATTGATTTTTGTCAAGAGTTCTTATTTTGAGCAGGCTTATACAAGCAACAGATAAAAGTGCAACTCATTCTCGGTTACTCCCCTGTTGGCTATCAGTTTCAGAATCAAGATACACTTTTATATATCTCAAAGTGAGCTTTAAAAGACAAAGAGTATAAGATGATTCTTCGCAGAGCAGGCTTGCTCAAATTGAGTTTAGTTTGAGTAATGGTATTATACGTTAATCATTTCTTTTAGGTTTCTTGTAGCAGGCGAAGAAATTTGAGACAGGCAAAGTGGGCGACAGTCTTCTCAAAGTGAGTTTATTATGTTGTTTTTATGCAAGTCAAAGTGAGGACTTGCGAGAAGAAATTTGAGAGGGGCAAAAGAAAAAAACAGGGCAAAATGAGATGTATAAATTTTTATACATTTTAGGTTTTTGAGTCAAAAGTGGTCGATTTTCACTTTTTTGAAAATCGAGTGTCTTTGTCGGGGTCGTTTTTAGGTTTTTAAATAGGTTTACCCTTCTGAAAACTCAAAGTTAGGTCGATTTTCACCCACTTACCCCGCTCAAAAATCGTTTTTCGTCCTTGTAGGTGTTTTAGTGGTCGATTTTCGACAAATTTCTCGAAAAGTTCTATTTTGTTTTCTAAAAAGGAAGTCGATTTGCAAATCGACTTTTTTGAGTGAAAATCGACCATATAAATAACAGATTGTGGGAAAAGTATAAAAAGTATAAATTGTATAAAATGTATAAATTTTTATACAATTTATACTGTTTTAGAAAGAGATGTGGAGAAAATTTTCTTGCAAAAAAAATCAAAATATTATATATATAAAGAGTAAGTTGTAACATTTTTTATCATTTGATTTTATCTGAAAGGAGGAAATTTAATGCTGCTTGATAAGAAAAAAGTCAAGGCGGCTCTCACCATAGCAGACATAGTGAAACGCTATTCGGATAGGTGGGAAGTCAGAGGAAAGACGATAGTATTTATATGTCCTTTCCATAACGACCATAAGCTCGGTAGTTGCT
>Ga0310691_10000194_pt1 | contig 123839 bp, 181 predicted proteins | sample 176DNAGHGlowgp2_FD_203887 | JGI IMG/M metagenome (GOLD analysis project Ga0310691, IMG submission 203887) | Sheep rumen microbial communities from Palmerston North, Manawatu-Wanganui, New Zealand - 1766 DNA GHGlow gp2 (v2) (version 2) | ecosystem: Host-associated > Mammals > Digestive system... | reverse complement strand
TCGAAGTGATGTGCATTAAGCCAATCAATTCCTCGCCAATTTTCCAATGGTGAAGTTTTTGTCCTTTGAAAAATTACGGGATAATGTTCTGGATCACGCACTAATGAACAGTAAATATTTATGAAGCCCTTTCCTGTACAGCGGAAGTCAACTATCTTATAAATATCGTCATCAGCAAAGTCATATTTGGCATAGGAAATTAAATCTTCCTCAGTCATAGTTTCCATCGAACGTAGATAAGGTCTCCATCCGTGTTTTACTATATCATAATTAAGCGAAGTTAAAATATCCCATTCTTCTTCACCTATTGTAACTAATGACGACACTTCTCCCCATGAAGATATTCCTTGTATTCCATATGGAAGACGTGCACATAAGTCTTTAATCAGCAATTCTTGTTCTTCGTTTGTCATAATTGTAATTGTTTATTAAGATTATAATTGTCTTCAGGCATCTTTCTCTTGTAAATTTTCAAATTTCTTATCATCTGGACAGGTGCAGTCAACGTAACCATCACCAAAAATATCTGTTCTTGTAAGTTTGTTATACTTACATTTACTACACCACTCACTACCTACTCGCAACAAAAAATCCGCGTGCGGACATTGTGTAGTAGACCATTGATTCTTGTATTCTATTATCATTTGTTTGATTATTTAAAATTGTACATACCTTCTGATGCTTCAAGAGCAAGTCCTTTTTCTTTAAGGTATTTGATATATTCTTCATAAGAAGAAAATTCAATAGGAAAATATTTGTAAGACATTTTTGTAAATTTTAATTATACATATCGTCAGGAGCTTGCAATGCAAGACCCTTTTCAATAAGCCCTAGATAGTCGAACATCTTTTTATTAAGCCAGTCAATTGATTTAATAGTTTGTACATATGTATAACCAATTGGTTGGTCAAGATTATCACATTGTACAGTTATTTTATCCTGTAAACTTCTATATACCTTCTTCTCTTTATCTGTCATACTTGACATTAGACGCAAGTATGGTTTGCATTGACTATCTTCTAAAGATAAATTGAATAATCCCCTGTTCTTTATATCAAGGACAACAGCATTCTGAACTATTCCAACCATTGGAAAATAATCACTTGTTCCTGTTGAATTAAAACTACCTGTTTGATATTGAAACATTATACCATACGGCAGCCTCGCTGAAAGGTCCCTTAATAATAATTGTTTTTCTTCTTGAGTCATAATTTCAATTTTAAATATGAAAAATTATTAAATTCTTGTAGTAAGAGCAAGTTTGAAATCCTTACATTTTCATATCAGGTCATTACTGCATTCGAGATAATCAATTATATCTAAAACGTATTTTTTGAAAGATCATTTTTACAATACCTTGCTAAATGCTGTTTACAGGTACTATCTTACAATGTTTACAATCACAACATATGTTTCTCATAATTTATTCCTCCTTTGTTATTATCGAGCATATAAGAGGATGTTCGAATACTTTAAGTAAATAAACCTTCTTTAACATCGTGTCAGTAGTTTGTATCATTTCAAGACCTACTTTCAAAACACGATAAATGAAATTTAAAAGTCCTATGTTCACATAAAAACATTTATCTTTTATAGGAGAGTCAGATATATCGGTATTTATATCAAGCAATCTCGAAATTTTAATACATAGATTACGGTCGATAGTTATCGGTTCCTTTAGTTCACCAATACCTATCAAATTTCCAGGTGCATCCAATATTGCACCGATAAATTTTGTCACTTCGGTGTTAACATAAAATCCGTTTTCAAACATCCCTGTTATTTCCTGTATATTTTCCATACTTATAATGATTTTTAATTATTTTTATTTAATTGTTATACATTCCTTTACATTACGTCAATATCATCTATTTTATATTTTTCAGCTTCCTCCTTCGTTCGAAAGAAATGAATGCCTTCAACGCATTCGGCATTGTATTGCATATTAAATTCCTTGACCTCGATTACATCTCCCTCCTTATATTCAAAACTTGAATTAAACCACGAATGCTGGATGCCTTCACATTTCTTTACAATTGCCTTATTAGTGCGGCAGTTATTATTATTGATAGAGAACACAATTGCGCCTTCAGGTATCTCAAGCTCTATAACATTGTCTTCAGCTGTTTTCTTGTAGCCTTTTAATGATTCAGTTAGAATCATACCTTGACGACATTTTTCAGAATCATCTAAATCAGCTTCACACAAATTTGCATACTCCAAATCTGCACCGTCCAAATTGGCTCTAATCAGTCTTGTATTACTTAAAATTGCATACTGTAAATAAGATCCTTTTAAATTGGCTCCTGCCAAATCTGCACCCTTTAGAAGAGCATAATTCAAATAGGCGTTCTTTAAATCTGCTCCATTTAAATTTGCCCCGATTAAATTGGCTTCTATCAAATTTGCTTTACTCAAATTTGCTTCGCTTAAATCGGCATAACACAAATTTGCTTTACTCAAATTAGCGTTGCTTAAATCAGCTTTACTTAAATTGGCATATTTCAAATCGAGGCATTTTAAATTAGCATCTCTTAAATCAGCACACATGTCTTCCCATCCATTACAGTCCTGATTTAACCAATGTTTATGTCTTTCAATTACAGCATTTAATTCTACTTGAGTCATAATTTTAATTGTTTAAAATTACATTCCTTTAAGTGCTTCAAGAGCAAGTCCTTTTTCTTTAAGGTATTTGATATATTCTTCATAAGAAGAAAATTCAATAGGAAAATATTTATAAGACATTTTTGTAAATTTTAGTTATACATTCCTTCAGGTGCTTCTAATGCAAGACCCTTTTGGATTAAACCCATGAAGTCGAAATGATGTTCAAGAAGCCATTGAATAGATTTATATGATGCTGTTATCTCTAATGTTTTTACAGATAAGTCATTTTGTCCGTTAAGCTGGGCATCAAGTGCTTCACCAAAACCATCATTCCATAATGAATCAAACTCATCTTTCTCTTCATCAGTAAGGCTTGACATCGAACGGAGATAAGGCTTTACGGATTCAATCAACCATTCATCATCACCTTCATCATAGATTGGACAATCCAGATAAATTCTATCGTTATTATATCCGGACACGATATAAACATCCTTCCATCCATTAGATGTAGTTGTAGCTTTAACACCATATGGCAATCTTGCACATAGGTCTTTCAATAACAATTGTTTTTCTTCTTGAGTCATAATCTTATAAGTTATAAATCATAATCAAATCCATACTTTTTGCAATATTCATCTACAATATTGTCAAGCTCGTCTAATAGCGTCTTATGACGAAGCTCTACAGACTTAGAATCTGTAGGTTTGTTATCATGGCATTCCCAAAGCCAGCTACGTAATTCATTTATAGCGTCTGTATCTTTACAGAAGGAATCCATATCAAATTCACCTGCTGCTTGTTTTTCAGAGGTATATGTGATGATATTCCCTATATGGGACGTAACATGAATCTCAGTGCAATAACCGTTTTCATGTTGCTCCAGGTTGCATTCTATCTCGAATATGTCAATATCTGACATTCCGTTATAGGACGTTATTTTATACGTACTTGTGTGTTTTATCTCCATATCTTTGTTTTTAATCCATTTTATACATACATATCTTTTGGAGCTTCCAATGCCAAACCAATCGGAATCAAACCTCGATAGTCAAAGTGATGAGAATTGAGCCAATCAACAGCAGCACAATGATTGCTTACTGATGCAACATCAAAATATTCTTTCTTCTCTTCATCAGTCATACTTGACATCGAGCGGAGATAAGGCTTAAGTTCTATTTCATCATGCTGTAATCTGTCGATATGTCCAATTTTAAGTTCTGCCTCCAAAACTGTCCAGTCTTTGACTTGAATGTTAACTTTATAAGGCAATCTTGCACATAGGTCTTTCAATAACAATTGTTTTTCTTCTTGTGTCATAATGCTCAATTTTTAATATAAACCTTACCGTCAAACTTAAAGTTCTTACACATCGTATGAATTGCTACATTGCCCACTATCTTCTGCGGGTTTATAGGATTAAACATACATTCCTTATATGTACGACCGTAGAATATGCAGCAACTGCAACTTCTGTGACGATTCACATATCTCATTACATATATGTTATCAGCCTGATTCATTCTGTCAGCAAATTTCAGATAATACAATATCTCTGACAGCTTTCTTGTCATTGGCTCTAGCTCTTCCGTTAAAGGATTTTTTGTAGCTTTTACGAACTTTTCCTGATCTGCGCCAGTCAAGAAGCTCATAGAACTCCCATCCAAATTTTCTATATCGTTTTGTCAATCCTTGTTTCATAACAGTTTAATTTTAATGTTAATATTAATTTGTTGAGGTAAATATAATACAACTTTTTGAAAGTTGGATCAAAATTTTGAAAAATTTTTACATCATGCTGTTATTTTTCAAAATTTGATTTATTTCATCTTTCGAATCCTCCAGGCTTGAAGTCGAGAATATGCATAATTTCCCTGAAAATGAAATCCATGAACAAATATGTTTTTCATAGTCATAGTTATCCATACCATATGTGTCATGAATTACAGGAATATTGTCATACAGCATATTTTGCTTCAACCCTGAAAAATTAGTCATAGATCCCGTATTGAAAGATGAGATTGTGATCTTATTATATCCATCCAAGACCCATTCCTTATTATTAAATTTATAAACCATATGATATATCACATCGCCTACTTCAAGGTTGCAGAACAGTTTATGCTGTTTGTTTTGTGTACTTGTCTTCATCTCCGTTTAATTTTAATGTTAATACTAATTTGTTGAGGTAAATATAATACGACTTTTTGAAAGTTGGATCAAAATCTTGAAAAATTTTTACATCTTTCATGATTTTATTTTAAAAATCATCTTCATTATCTGTATCTTCTTCATCGTCAGAAGGCCATACAGGATTGTAGCTTGTCAGAATCTTCTTTATTTCATTGCTTATGCACATAGGTTCGCTGGTTGAAAACATACATAGTGTCTCTGACCCTGAAAACCATGTACAGATTGACTTATTTAAGTCACAATCATCAATGCCATATGTGTCAACATTGCAGATGTAGTCAGGAAGCTTGATATTGGATATTGCACAATGCATTATAAGCTCTTTCTTAAATTCATTGTCGTCAATCTCTGTCGACATTACAATAAGCTTGTTGCATCTTTCAAGAATCCATTTGCTACCGTCTGAGTTGAATATCAGATGATATAAAGTATCACCAGGTTTAAGGTCTGAAAATAGTTTATTCGATTTTTCCATAACTATAATATTTTAAATTTACATTTTAATACTTATAGTTCTTCCTTTAAAGTTGCTAATTCACTTTCAATTCTTGCCATCCTGTCTAATCTTTTTTGCTCGGCTTCCATTCTGTCTTTTTCTTCTAAAATAGCTTCATATACAACACGGCTTAATCTTGAATACAGTTCATCTTTATCTTCAATGGAATCATATTCATAGACAAAATAGTTTTCTTCATAAGAACTCCATATTTCTTCAACCGTGCCTTTGCCGTATTTCTCTTCAAGCGATTTTAAGTAAGTACAGACATCTGTAATAGATTTTCCAAACAACATGTCATTAGAAATCTCAATTTGTTTCTTTACGTTTTTGGCATTGTAATCTTCATCAGATAATGTTCTGTCTATTACAGAAGTGACAATATCCCTTGTAATGCCAAAATACTTATAAGTCTCAAACATATCTGAGATAAGCTCTTTTCTAATTAAATCCTTCATAGCCATTGTTTCCATAATTTCCACTTTATTTTGGTTCTTACTACTTGTGACAAAGATTGTCGCATTTCTTTAAATTGCCTATTTCTGCAAGATCCGCCTGAATGCAGCATAACGCATCATTCAGGATTTCATCTGGTGTTGACATGTATGTCGAGAACGCACATATCGAATTGTTTGTTTCACACCACCATGCATAAAAGCTTGACTCGCTATACCTCAACAGATATGTCGCAAGACGGTCTCCTAAAACATTTATGCTGCCATCCTTACATTTGTCGATCCGTCTAATATCTATTTTATTAAAGGTCATGGTAGGAAATGAATTCTTACCTCTCTTGAATTCCCATTGAAACAGTTCGTCGCCTCTTTCAAGTTCTGTAAACAGTTTGTGTGCTGAAGGACTTATAGTGTGCTGTACGGTATCATAAGTCTCATAACAGGACATATCATGTTTTCTTTTTTCACAGATTTTTTCAGGATTGAAGTTTAGGCATCCGTCACATTTATGCTGTTTCATAACTATTATAATTTAATACAATGTATCTTTTATTTCCTTGATTTGGTTTTCAAGGCTTTTAATCTTTTCAAGTTTCTTGCGGTTTTCTTCATCTTTTAATGAACTGATGACATCCTTTATGTAATTGCCGACCCTGTCGGAATATTCACGCTTGTCTTCCTTGCCAAGTTTGTATGCGTATATGATGTCGTATATGATGTCTTTGTCATCATATGTTTCCTCGCATTCGATATCTGAATATCCCTTTGTCTTCAAATCATACAAAACACCAATCATCTCATCGATTGTTGAGCATTTTGAAAAGTCGATGTATTCACGTCTCTTTACCTGCTGCAATTTTAAGACTTCAGGTGAAATATACCATGATTTTCCATCTTCTATGAACTTGATTGCCTTCTTGGCCCATTCTTTTTCTTCAGGGTCATTACGGAACATATAGAAGTCGTCACTAAGGATGTAAGACTTCATATCTCCAGGCATGCATATCTTCTGTGCTTTCATATCCGTTTAATTTTAATGTTAATATTAATTTATTGAGGTAAATATAATACAACATTTTGAAAGTTGGATCAAAATCTTGAAAAATTTTTACAATTCAAATTTTTTATCGAATGATTCCTCATACTCCTTAATCATATCAAGAATCCTTTTACGATGCATTTCCGAATCCTCGATAACAATTCCGAACGTATCACAAGCATCCTCATTACGGATATCATTTATGATTACTTTGTAATATTCGTCGTCAACAAACTTGTAATTGTCTATTGTTGCTTCAAAATCATCCAAATCTTTTTTACGAATATCACGAAGATATCGTGCGTTTCCATAAATTGTTACTACCTCGAAATACTTGAGGAATTCACGAAATTCGGCATCATACTTTTCATTGTACCGTACAAGAATCTCTTCTAAGTCTTGGTAGATTCCATTTATTTCAGGTACAAGTTTAATGACTGAGAATTTGGTCCAATACTCGTTTGCTTTTGACTTGATTTCATGACGGAGGCAATCTACGCGGTTTGTGAATTCCATGCCGTCACATGCGACATATTTGGTCTTTTCAACCGTCACAGTCTTTGTTTCACTTTCTACAACTTCTTTCATATCCGTTTAATTTTAATGTTAATACTAATTTGTTATATATAACTCTATATCTGCTTCACATTTTCATCATCCTTCAAGATTCCGAAACATCTTTCAGCTTCAGCACATTTCATAGCAGACTCCTTTAAGTCATCTGATGTAAGCATCTCATCTTCTTATTCGCTCTTTGCCGCTTTGTCCTTAATAATCCTGAAATCATTTACTATTATGTAATAAGAAACACTTGTAAGAAATGTCCTTGTCATAACAATATAATCCGTCACTTCGATATTCTTATTCCTTACAACGACACCTTTTCCATTACGGCACGGCAAAATTCTGTAAAATGTTTCCTTATACTCCTTAAACATAAGAACGACATTCGTGTGCTCAATCTCAATATCATTTATCCTATCAAGAACAAGCTGACAGCTGTCAGGTAACGGATAGCCGTAATCGCATCTTACACTGTTCGACGACGAACATGTGAATGGCAGAGATTTCTCAAGCGCCTTATTGATATTAAAAGCTTCATCTTCACGAGTTTTGTCACGTTGAGTAAACTTCGTATATTCTTCTTCAGTCATCATTCTGTCGTCATAGAACTTGTATCCACGGCTTTCCAAAACCTGTCTAAGACAATCGCAGCTCCCTCCATTGTTATACCACCACAGCATATAGTCATCATCATGGCAATTCTCGAATTTCACACCTTTATACATACCTCCTTTGAAGCAGTCATTCTCCAAAGAATCTTCTATTTTTCTTGTAAAGCTGTGATTACCTTTGAGACTCATATCGATGTCGGCTTCAGGATAAAGTCTTTTAGCCTTCTCTTCGTCAGTCGATATGTTTTTAACGTAGTCATAATGAACATATCCGTCGTTTTCATATACATACCATAACGTGTAATATGTACCTCCAAATCCTATTGTTTCCATAATTTCCTCATTAATGTTAATATTAATTTGTTGAGGTAAATATAATACGACTTTTTAAAAGTTGGATCAAAATCTTGGAAAATTTTTTACAATTCTTAGTATTATGAATATTCAGGATATTTGAATGTCATTGAAAACTTATTGTCTAGCTTTCAAGTTCTTCAATTCGTTCTTTTATGATTGGCAACCATCTCTTACCACTATCAAGAGCATCTGGATTCGCAACCATGATCTCATACATCTTCTTAGCAGCTTCTAGCCAGTCTGATTTTATGTCATCTGGAAGATTGCATATCGCTGAGTATTCACACAAAGGATAGAAGCTGAACTTGTAGTCTTTGAAATATTTATACATCTCTTCATCAACTTTGATGCTGAAGTCATTGATGTTCTTGTCAACATCTAAGATACGAGAGACTAATATACGTCCTCTGCGCATTATCGCCCTTGTTGCATTCACTGGTCCCGTAAGCTTCAATACCTTCCACTTCATCCTGTCCGTTATGAGATTTTTAATCTGGCAGAACATTGCTCCTGCTTTCGTCTTCACTACTCTATTTGTGTATTTCGAAACTAGTTCACCATCTTTCCACCTGTAGCCGTTGCCGCATACACAGAAAAGATGATCATAGACATTAAGAGCATTCTTGAACAAGAGCGGATAATTTAACAGATTCTCTCTAACAGTTTCTTTTACAGTCATATTATGTTTAATTTATATTTTATTAATTGTTTTTAAATCATAATAACCGAAATATAAATTCTATATCTCTTTAAAATTCAAATATCTTGAAACTATCTTCCATTGACTTATCTGTATATTATTGTTACATGGAATACTGTAAGACTGTGTACATTCGTAGACTTTTCCTTTAGTCCATGAATATCCGTTAGGTGCAAAGTATAAATTTGACGTACACAGATATTTTTTACCTTTTACAAAATCTATGTCATTGTCGAGTTTACAAGAAACTGAGCACGGTATTAAGAATGCCATAGTGACTTATAATTTTAATAAATCTTCATATAGAGCCGTAAGTACACGTTTATCTTCAGGAAATGATGAAGCTGACGTCATTAACATGTGAATTGTCTGCATTTGTTCCTCACTTGGTTTCCATTTATTTTGTGGTTTAAGTGATTTAAGCCAATTTTCAACAGCAGTATATCCATTTTGATGACACACATATATTGCCTGTTTGTGATTTAATTCATCCTCTTCACTCCATTCGGATTTCTTGCCTTGCTTTTCAAGCCAAGAAACAATTTTAGAGTCAGGAATATCACAAGTCGTTTCATTATTCTTTGCTCCAGCTGAAAAGAATTCTAATAGTGCTTGTTTTATTCGTTCATCCTCACTCTCTTTGAGTTCGGGGATTAAGATTTTCAGTGCCTTACGCAACATAGTGAAGCTGCTGTCAGGAAAATTCTTTCTTACAATTTCTACTGCTTCTTTTCTATCCATAATTATACTCTTTTAATTGTTTTTATAAAATTTAAACTATAATAATCAATATATCAATTCTACCAGCAATTCACATCGGTAATATCGACTTCTTCTCTGCAGCCGGTACACCGCATCTTTGTGCACATCCCGATATTGTTTGTAACAAATATTGTCTCAGTATGGCCTCCGCAATGACAATGTACGTCATTGAACATCCATTGCCTTTCCTGTTCCTTTATTGAAAGCTTGTATGTCATTGTGTCCTTATTCGACTTACATTTCCGATTCTGAAACTTATCAAAAGAAGCCATACTAATGCGTATGATTTCGTCACAGTCATCGTATGCGTGTATCTCGAAACCGTCCTTTCCGAAGTACATCTTTGCATTATGTATGCTGTCGGATTTGTCAGTAAGCTTGATAATTTTATTATGTGTTATGAGTGAGAAGACCATTTTAAGGTCAATCCATTCGTCGCTGTTCTCAGGATATCTTATCTTAAAACCTTTAAATGCTTCGTATGCGTCAAGCTCCTCAATCACGTCAAGCTGCCAGGATTTTGTTATATGTATGAGGTAACGGTCGTCGAAGTGCCTGTTCTCGTATGTACAGTAACCGAAAGCCTTCAGCGACGCCAATCTTTTGAAGAACCGTATTACTTTTCTTTTGAATATGAATTCCTTTATCATAATTCTTGACTTTTATTTAACATCAAAATCAGTATTATTTTTTCAATCTATTTTATTCCTCTATTTTATCGTTAAACTTCTTTGCCAAGTCAGGATAAATTGCTTTCAGAAGCAGTATTAGTTTTTTCTTTGATATTATTTCACCATTGTATTCACAATGTTCTAAATGTCCATGTGAATCACAATATTGAAAGAAAATTCCGCTGACGGATGGTATTTCAAGATCGATTGTGATTAAAACTTTTATCACCTTTGATCCATTGAAGTCCATGAGCTCCCTATATCTGAACATTCCAGATTCATTGTTAAGAAACTCATTTTGTCTCAGCCATTTAACATCAAAATCAGTATTATTTCTCCAACTCATATTTAGGAAATTTATATTTTATAAAAACAATATTATTGTATAGATGGATAAATGGAATTTTTATGGTAATTATCATTTAATTGCTTTCCTGCTATTTTATGATATTGTCGTTCAGCCTCTCTTCTTTGATATTGTCTTTCAAATTTGATTAGATCTTCATAAAATTTTATAGTCTGCTGATTCTCATAACAAGGATCCTCTTCGTATTTCTTATATGCGAAGTATAATAAATCCTGATATTTTTCCATTGTTGTCTGCTCAACACAGAATCTCTTGACAAAATCATCACATTCCTTCTTATTCAAGAATAACGGGAACAGAATCCTTTTATACCAAGGCAGTTTTCGTTTATATGATAAAAATTGAATATAAGTAGCCATAATTTTAACTATTTAAGTTATATATCCCTTCAGGCGCTTCAAGGGCAAGACCTGATTTAATAAGTCCAAGATAGTCGAAATAGTGTTTGTTAAGCCAATTAACGGCTATCCAAGGTTTGTTACACATAACCAATTTATCATAAGTATCCTTCTCTTTATCTGTCATACTTGACATTGAACGCAAGTATGGCCTAATGTTTAAAGTTGAATAACTGTTGTGGTAATAATCACCTGCATCAATACGGTCACCGTTCAATAAATCCACACCAAGCAATTTATGCGTCCGTATTCTTGTAGGTGGTAAAGATATATCTACTACTATAATCCCATATGGAACCATAGTACAAAGATATTCAAGTAATATTTGTCTTTCTTCTTTTGTCATGTCAATTTATTCTTATTGCATGGAAGGAATAGATATAACCAGGAAAATCATCAGGAAAATCAATATCGTCGAAATACTCACACGACTCTATTTCCTCTTTGTACTTTCCTATGTACTCGCCGTTCTTGTAAGGTCGGAACCCGCCGTATTTGCCAGCATTCTCCTTTTCCTGCCAGATTGGATGCATGTATACTACGAAAGTCTTATCCTTACATGACACGTACTTCTTCAGGTACTTCAACGCCTGTCCATAGTTATCGCATAAACCATAGCAACTACCAAGGTACTCCTTATTCTTTACAAGCTTTCCATTCTCCATCCTGCAGTAGTCGCTTTCATTGAAAGACCACCAGAAATCCTGACCTAAATCCTTAGTCTGGTCGTAAAGAAACGACATAAACTGATAGTTTCCTATGTACACACCTTTTACAGGATTTTCCGTAGGAAGCCAGTCCCTGTAGTCAAACTTCAAATCAGGATTTTCCTTATTGAGTTTCTCATTCTTTTTTCTAAGCTCTTCATGCAGAGCATCGCTTGTTGTAAGTTCTCCTAACATAATTGTACATCATTTATGTTCAAGCCTTTTTCATTTTCTTCTCTGTTTGCCCTTTCAAAGCATTCATGGACGAGTTCGCCAGGTTTAATCTTGAAACCTGTACAACATACTCCTCCTTTCCAAGAATTCTTACTCCTTCCTACATCGGTCTTAAATGAAACCTCTATATCTGTAGATTGCATGTCAAATAATTTTGTCCACATCAGCCATTTTCGTCTCCATGTCCTTCTTTCGAGACGGTATATTGCAGGAACTTCTTCACCGTCGAAATCCTTCCAGACACCTTCATATACTGCGGCGTCTGTAGGACGCTTATCCTTATCACAATAATTCAAGTAGCCTACCTGCTTCTCATACACGGAATGGTCTGTAGCGTCAAGCCAGTTTCCGTCCTTACACCAGACTTCATACTTGTAAAAACAACGGGTGACAAACGGAATGTCCCATGCAATCCACTTTGTGCCTCCGTTCATATTGCCTTTACCACCATAATACAACCAGAATGAGTTATTGTGTATTGCGATACCGTACTCCGGCGCATCGCATTCCTCTTCCCATTTCTTGTTTATGAACGGCAATTTTATTACGATGGTCCAAAAGATGGCACCAATTTTTATTTCAGGTCTTCCGTCGAAATATCCGCACTTTGCGAATGTCAGTCTAAAACAAGGAAAATCCTTCCAGCAAACGATTTCAAAATTCCCAATTTTCAATTTTCTTTCTTTTGCCATAATTATTTAAGATTTTATTTGATATAACTATTGTGTTACTTATAATCATTAAACTAATTTATAATAAACAACACCCATTATTTAGTTTAATATTAAAAATTTTTGATTCCTTCCCATTGTCTTTTAAGGAAGAATGTATACAGTTCCAAAAACTGTTCCTCATTTTGAACACAGTCGGCGCCTGAAACAGGTTCATATGTCAGGTTGTCTATCAATGCGCCACTCTGATAGGTGTTAAGGAGAGACACATCAAGGTTTGTGCACCGGCCGTCAAGAAGCTTCAACAGATATGTCTGCTGCTTCTCGCTCGACTGCTTCAACGGAATCTGCAGCAGTTCGTTTATCTTTGACGACTTAGCAGACTTATCCCTGTTGCCTGTCGACAATTTGCATGAGTTAAGGTAGCTGCTGATGTAGTTGTCGGACGGCAATCCCCTGTATGCGACCAGCTTGTCCACAGACTCGCTCCAATTCTGTTCTATCTCTCTTGTCGCTTTCTGCTTTCCGCCTCTATTTGAAACCTTGAATTCATCAGGAGTTACGGATCTTACCAGATAATCCTGAGATATTCCTTTATTGAAATCGTCTATAAAGATGTAGCATGAAATTTTCTTGACTTCCGAACATGCCTGTTCGAAGTATTTCTCATTTCTGTCGTGACATATTGAAACAACATATTTCTTTTTATAGTTGGTACGCACGCCTATCGAATTATGGTACACTGTAAATTCTTTTTTGATTTTGCTTTCATGCCCGTCATTCCACAAGGTGACAATCTTTATGCCTATGCGCTTGATGACAAAAGTTCCGTCAACAAGGTCTTCAAAGAGGTTCTTGCTCTTTACATATTCATTAACCTCGTCATATGACAAAAGAAAATCGGAACCGTCTTTGCAGTCATACTTGACAACGGCATCAAGGCATTTCGTAATGCTCTTATTATTCTTTACAACCTCAAATTTCATAATCTTTAATATTAATGTTAATCAATAATAACGTCAGATACCGACATATTCGACCATCTTGCCTCTCTGCCATTTCAAGCCTTTTCTTTTTAAGAAGTACTTCATGTCGTCAAGAGACCAGCTATACCAGATTCCGACTGAATCTGCTCCTCCAAGATCATTATCCGTCAACTGTACCATGCCATTGGTACCTGCTGTTGACAATTTTGTCTTCCACTTCTTATCCAAAGTTTCTGTATCAGGCTTGTAACCACATCTTTGAGTTATTGATAATGTCAGTAAATACTGGTAGGCTTCTTTACCGACCCATATTGAACTTTTCTTTGCCATAGCTGAATATAATTTAATGTTAATTTTAAGATATCTTCTTGATGATTTTCAGGATTACAAGGAACAGCCATAATAGAAAGACAATTGCATATGGTATGATTATTGGAGACATGACCACGCTCCAAGATGCGTCGATACATCCGAATGCCTTCATAATTGCAAGTACTATCGTCACTACGTAGCACCATGTAACATCACTTACAGTACGTGTGTAATTCCTCGTAGTATGTAATTCTTTGTCCTCCATCGTTGTAAGTTTTAATTTGTTAATATTAATTTGTTGAGGTAAATATAATACAGATTTTTGAAAGTTGGATCAATTTTTGAAAAATTTTTTAAAAAATATAAAAATAAAAACGGACTTGGAGATGTCGACCAAGTCCGCAAAACGCCGGATACGATGGAAGAAATAGATAGAATTTCCGGCGTCATAACAGTGTTTAACTATAGATATTTATAAAAAACAATATTACCGGAACTTTTGAACCATGTTTTATTTTTCCAAAATATTATTAAGGATTTCCTCAAGGACATAGACATCTATGTCGTTCCAAACATCCAAGAAACCGTATTCATCATCATCACCCATGTGTCTGCGAACACCTTTTTCTTCAATTTCTCCCCATTCGCTCTGCCAATGATCGCCCTGCCATCCTGCCTGTTCTATGCGGTATTCATTACCAATGTTCTGTTTGGCCTTGTTAATCAATGCAGCCTTGTTAGGTTCTGGAGTCACGTCAGCACCTTCACAGAAGGCATTAAAAGTTTTTAAATTTTCCATGATTTTTAGGTTTAATTTTGTTATGGCATATTTAGTAATATTATTTTTCAAATTCGTTTTCAAGTATGTCAAGTTCGTTGTCTACAAATTCGTCAATATATTCATCCCACAGGTTCTTTTCAATTGCTATAGCCTCATTGCCTCTGACAGCGGCTATAATAATTTTCTTTTCATTGACTTCCTCATCTGTCTTCATATATCCGCAAGGTCCGTCTTCGTCATATTCTTCTTCACTGTTCCATGTAGTCTCGATTTCCAAAGACACGCCTATCTTATAATACTTGTCTGAGTTACATACGGCGTTTATTTCCTCTATCTTGTTTTTAACGACAATTGAGTCATATATCGTCTTAGACTCTTCAACTGTCGCAAAGAAATCCTTATTTACCGTCAATGAGTCCAGGACTGAATCGCATACGTCCTTTCTTATACCTATGAACACTGAACATTGGTATGCAGTCCATCCCTGTTCGTCAGAACCTGGATAATCCCAAGTCGCAGGTTCGTAATGAGGGTTTTCACCGTCAACGGCCTCATTCCAGTCTTCATAGTATCCGTTGTCATATATTGTATCAAACAGGTTGTCGCTGCCGCTCAGCTTGCCTGTAAGTTTCAGACAGTGTGCTGATATTACCCGTATCACTTTCTTTACAGTTTCCAATTCTTCCTGTGTCGGCTGCACGCCTGAGCCTTCGTTGATGCGCATAATTGCGCCTTCTGTCAAAAGCTGTCTAAATGAATTTTGATTTTCCATGTTATTAAATTTAAATGTAAATTTGATTATAATTCTTCTTCGTCGTCTTCATTCTCAATACTCAATTTCTTTTCAAGCTCTTTCTCAAAATATTTCTTAATCTTTGGAAGTACCGGGATTTCAGGCCATATGATCATCATATTCGCTAGTATTGACAGGATTTCTGATATGAACAGGGCTGACGATATGACTGCTCCTAAAAAATTGATTCCTACAAACCTGTCGACACCTCCTGCTATGAGGTATCCTAAAGAATAAAATATGATTTTGCCTACGACATTCTTTACCTTTGCAGACCTTAAATTTCCCTTACGGGCATTTATAACCATCGCCATAATCCAGTCAATCACGACAAGTATGAACACAAATGTGATCTCATCCTTGTAAGGAGCCATAAGTGATATTAGCAGCATACAGCAGTATACAAGGAATTCCTTAAGGTTCGTGAACGCCATAACAAAAACATCCTTCATTTTAATCGCAGCATTTATAAAACTTTCTTTCATTACACTATAAAATTACATAATAACTTATAAGTTATTTATAATTATGAATTATAGGCAGATTGACATGAATTCGTCATTTGTGAAATATTTGTCTATCACATCGTTCAATTCCTTAGGGGTAATAAGTTTTTGGACTATGGTGTCATTAATATCTTTCGGACGTTTGTTGTTCTTGTCAAAGTCTTCAAGGAACTTCTTCCACATGAAGACATTCTTATGGGTCTTGAGCATGTTCAGACTCCGTTTCCTGCCGGCGGCGTCGTTGTCGAATATATACTTTACGTTTTCGAAATCGAGAAAACGCCTGTTGTCACGGCATGCCCCGCACAACGCTATAGAGTTGTTTATGAACATCGAATCTATATATCCCTCCAGGACATAAAAGCTTCTGTTGACATCTATGTTGTTGTAGTTGAACAGCAGCGAGAAGTCGTCAAGTATCCCAAGCTTTACGGGATCCAACGTGCAGTCTTCTCCGTGAATCTTTTTATAGATTTTGGAATAGCATTGAGACTGGTATTTCGGAAACCCGTTGTCCTTGTTGAGGTTCCTGATTTGGATTCCGATTACACGGTTCCTTACCTTATTAAGGATTACTATGTAGTTCTTCATCGCATTGTACATGAAGTTTGAGAAATCCGTAATGCCTCTTGACGTAAGGTATTCGACCGCTTTCGGGTTCGCGTTGACCGGAACGCACCTGTAAGCCCTTGCAACTGAGTCTATGCTGAAACACAGTTCGTCAGGTATGTCTACGAACGCCCTTGACCTGTTTGTATGTTTTGCCTTGTTCTGTACTGAAGCTTTGAGGTCTTCACCTGTAATGCCTGAATCGTCGCATGTATACCCGAATTTTGAAAGGAACTTCGGCAGCGTGTAATGCGCGTTGCAGTTGAAGCAGTGGTATGTCAGGGAGGAAAAGTAGATGTTGCCCCGCTTCTTGAATGTATTGGTTCCAGAGTCGCCACATAAAGGACATGCGAAATTCATACGATCGCCTGTGATGACATATCGCCGTTTCTGAGGTTCGTCGAATTCCTTTGTAAGAATCTTTGATACAATGCCTGTAAGCTTGCCTGTATCCATATGTTAATTTTAATATTAAAAAATAATTTTATCAGTATAGCATTTATACGTCATTGCAAAATCCTCAGGGTTATAGATGAACCTTACCTCACCGTAATCGAAATCAGTCGTTATCTCAGAATCGAACCTGTATACCGCATTAGTCGACAGTGTTATTTCGGTATCCGTTATGGAAACTATGTCTTTCTGTATGAGGTCCTCCTTCAGCAGATCAGATAAAAAGTTTATGCGGTATGCGTCACGGAGCAGGTTGACATCCGTGAATACAGACAGCTTAAAGAACTTGTCTGAAGTGTTCACAAACTTCCATTCATTGTTGTAATCGCTCCAGAGGATGTAAATGAATGAATTCTCCTTATATGAGTAAAGCTTGAACACCCTCGAATTCTTTGCAGTACGGCCGAGATACACCAGGATATCAAGCACGTCGTCGTTATTCCAGCTTGTCGAATGTGATTTTGTCATTGCATACAGCTGGCCTTCTTCTATCACATTTATATCAGTGTAGTCAGACGTCCTATGATGTTTAAGGTGTCTGAGTTTTTCATTAAGATATTCCATTTAAATAAATTTTAATGTTAATACTTAATTTATTTATATGTTCTAATCTTTTATGAAAGACATGTCGTTGTCATGCTTCACTGACCCGAGAAGCGAGGCGAACGAATTACTGATGTTTGTATTCCTGTCCTGTTGCTCCTTTTCCTTCCATATGCCGGCGTTCTTGTAAAAGAAAACCTTGGCAGGCAATATACGGTAGTCTGACACAACATTTGCCTGTTCAGACGCCTTCATAGACTCGAATATCTCCTGTGGAACCGACCAGTCCTTCAGGATGACCAGCTGCAAATTCCGTTTTATGATTTCTGAGACCTTTTCTTCCTCCAGACTGAATTTACCCTTCAAATATGGTGAAATGGTCTTAGAACAGACGGAAACGTCAAATCTGAGCATGTCAAGCACGTTTCCTCCGTCATATTTGGACATTGACGACAGCTCGTCATAGATTTTACCGAATTTAACCTCGCCTATGCCAGGTATTCCAGGAACCTCGTCGCTCGGACAGCCGCATATGACTTTGAGAGCCGCCTCCCTGTCAGGATGTACGGGATTCATAGAGTACTTCCCGCTTACAGTATCGGCAAGAATATCGTCTATATCCCGTTTTACAAGGGAGTCGCTGTAAAGGACTTCGTTCTTCACACAGTCATACTGTATGCATTTGTCTGACAGAAGCTGTCTGAAATCCTTGTCTGCCGAAACTATGATGTCGAAACAACCGGTATCCTTTGAAATCTTATAGAAGATGATATCGTCTGCCTCGCATGACGGGACTTCGACAATGCTACCGTCTATCTTCTTGACGAATTCCTCGAACCTCATCTGTACCAATGACATCTTTTCGAAATCTATGTCAGACGAAACACCGGTCTTTCTGCTTTCCTTATAGCCGGCAGTTATCTTCTTGCGCCATGAAGCACTGTCCTTTATGAAATACAGTTCTTTCGCACTGTAGAATTTTGACAGCAGGTTGTATAGGGACTTACACAGGCTTTCATAGTATGCGTCCTGTATTTCCTGAGTCTCAAGCTTGAGGCTCAGCTTTGACGCAAACAGTATCCTGTAATAAAAATTGTTAGAATCGATAAAAACTCTTACGTTTTTCATAATGCTAATGTTAATGTTAATTTTTTACTTTTCTGGTACCAAGGACTTCGTTCAATTCGTGAATTCTGACCTGGTATAAAATATCGTCATAGATGTCATTGACCTCAGTCTTTGAACATCCATGACAATATTTTCTGATTTCAGACTTTGAAGGGACCAGGTTGTCACTATGCACCGTGAGCTGCTGACCAAATGCCTTGTCAACAACACACATCAAAATAAGTGCTACGGCAATTTTCTCCAATACACTCATCCTATTCCTCAACTTTATGGAATTTGTCATAATTGCAGATTAACGCAAGTCCTCCCCAAGTGCCGTGCAGCTGGCCGATGTCGTCTATGTATTCGACAACACCTGTTCTGCCTCTGTATGACGGTTCGTCTATCATCATGTCTATGAAGATTTTGTCGCCTTTCTTGAACAACAGTTCAACTTCTTCTTTTTTCATAACCAAAAATTTTTATAATAATAAACAATTTATTTATTACGGCATATTAGGCATGCTAGGCATTTTTGACATCTGGTTTGAAATACTTGCATTCGTCCTTGCCTCAGCTCTTGATATCATTGACTCGATGTCGCTGTATCCCGGTTGACGGCCCTGCGACGTATGCTCCTGCTCTTCCTGGTATTTCTTTTCCTCCTCCTTCATCAGCTTGTACTCCTCAAACAGATAGTCGATCTCATAGAAGAACAGAGAACCGACTTCTGTTGGAGAATACCTTAGCTTGTCTGCGAACTGTACGTATATCCTATACAAGTCCGTAATCGGATTCACTTGAAACGACAGGAATAAGGAGCTCTTTGATATTCCCTGGAAAGGTACAAGGAATAACCATCTGCCCTCCACATGCAGGACATGTCACATGTGCATAAAGATCATTGCCGAGTTTTTCAACCTTTGTCTGCAGGTTGTACAGAAGGTTGTATTTCGCAAGAGGCCATCCTATGATGTCTGAAGCGAACTTCTCGATATACTGCGTGTTCATCTTTTCCCAGTCTTCGAAAACTGTCATCATTGCGAGTGACGCCTTGTCATATGAAGTCGATGATTTTTCCATCTCAACGGCATAGTCGAAAGCTGCTGCATGGGATCCTATCGTCGCCGGCTTCATTTTGAACACATCACCGCCTTTGGTCGTGAACACGAACTTTCTTTCAGTTTCCGAATAATACTTCATAAGTTCCGGATCGAACGGAGATTCGAGATTTGTTTCCGACACACGGATATCGATAGACTTTTCTGAATTGCAGCCTGCAGTCTTGCATGCCCCTTTAGGTATGTCTAACGGCAATACCACTCCAGGATATGTAAGTTCCCGGATTAGGAACATGATATAGAGCTCGTCGCACTTCAGCAAGTCACGGTAGTTGCCCCTTGTGTTCGAATACCATACCTGCACGCAGCTGTTAATGATTTTATTGAGCCCCTGGTAGACGTCAATAAGGTTCGACTCGTCCAATGATGAAATATCCTTTACTTCATCGATACGAAGGCTCCTGAAGCAGATTCGTGTATTAGTAGGATAAAACATACCCCTTGAAGGAAGCTTGTCAAGCTCTATGTTGTGGTATCCGTTTTGGTCCCTAGCGGCTTCTAGCTCCCTGCGTACGGTACTGTTCTTACCGGATGAGAACGTCACTTTATGGTCTTCGCTGTTCGCAAGCTCCTTTTTCAATGACTCCTCATAAGATTCATTAGTTACTTCTTTTGCCATAATTGAAATTATTTAATGGTCTTGTTATTCATTTTAGCTACTTTGTCGATTGCCTCGTTCGTGAAGTTGAAGAAACCTTTTGCTTTGAACTTAGGCACGATTGCGTCATACAATGCCTCTGACATCGCTGAAACCTCGATGTTGACTTTGGTAAGTTCATTATTGTCAACCTGCTGAACGCCTTCGAACACCGGCTTGAATGACGACACGACGTCTGCAGCGGCCTTTACGAACATCTTAGCATCCGTATATCCTTTACCAGAGATATCAGATGTGATGAGGTTCGCAATCATTTGTGCGTCCGTAGGAGCAATTTTGACCTCAACCTCTTCCTTCTTAAGGTTCTCTGGTTTCGATGCCACTGTGCGGGCAGAAACATACAGGGATTCGAGCTTGTTGAAAGATCCGAGCTTCTTATAGATATCCTTATATGTCCAAGTCATGTTCTTATACAGGTAATCCATAAGTTTTTTCAGGTTCTTGACGTTAATCGAGATTGTGAAGGACATGCCGTTAATCGCTGTAATTTCGTCGGCCTGCAAATCGCTTTGCTTTTTGATAAGCTCCTTAATCTGGTTGTCGACGTCAGCTATGAATTTTTCAGCCTCTTCGACAGAATTCACGTTGTCGGCATCTTGTACAATCTTGCGTACCCTTTTGGAAAGTTCAGAGAATTCTTCACGACTTATTTTTGTATTGTCGTTTTCTTGGGATTCTTTTTCATTTTTTACTTCTTCGTTGACAGCAACTTCGTTGTTCACAGCTTCTTCAGCTGCTTCTTTCTTTAATTCTTCACTCATAATTTTTAAGTTTAAATTATATAATTACAATATCATAATATTTATAGTAAAAGAGATGTATCGGAGATTGTTCCTTCTGTAGAATAATAGACAGAATATTGGAACAACCATAAAAAGGGATGACGGTATTCATTCTAGCTTCGACGTCATCGCTTCCCAATAACACCTCTTACACATCTGCAGGATTCTAGATCCCGTCCTCAATGTATGGACACCATTCTCCTAAGGTTACTGAGCTATATTTCACCCAAGGACACATGACTGTGGACCTGTTTTCATATAATATACTCCTGTAAATGCAGGAGGCTTGTTTCAGCTTTCAGGCACAGGTCAGGCCGTCAGGCTTACATGCAGGGATATATCGTTTCACCCTTGCCTTATCTTATAGGTTCCGAATCATTTTATCCTGTAACAATTCGAGACCGTGCATGGTTTTTGAGTCTTCTTGCAATACGTAACAGACGTCTTGCTTCCAACCTGCTTCAATGCCGAATCGCTGCATTTGAAGCGGTAGGTCATATAGTCAGACGCTGTCAGCTTCTGATCACTGGATTCCTTATTCCATTTGCTTGTCTTCGACATATTGAAACAATTTAGTTTAATATAATAAACAACATTTGGCAGATTAGATTACGAAACTTTCCAAATTATTCAGGTTGAGGTATTTCTCGGCAACTTCCAGGACATTTTCATATGTCACCTTGTCAATGTCCTTAGGCATACGCACCATTCTCTTTCTTTCAAGGTCCTGTATGTTGGCATACCTCAGCACCTCGCGTTTCTCCTCATTGATTTTGATATTGGATATGATGTCCTCGTACCTGTTCCTGCTGATGTATTTCTTGGTATCCCTGAAAAAGTCTGCATACACTGAAACAAGTTCGTCTATATGGGAATCCGTTGTCGCAGCATAGAACACGCATATCGAATCGTTCACCATTGTCATCAAGTCGCCGACAGAATAGTAGCTCAACCCTCGTTTTTCACGAATCTCCTTGTACAACGGCGACTCAAGGTTGTTGTTAAGCATCATGATGGCGACCTTCATAGCAGGATAGTCTTTCTTCGGAATCAGTTTCTTGCTGAGCATTCCTATGACATATTTCTCGGAAGGACCTGTGTTCTCCAAAGGAGCATACCAGTTCTCACGGTACATGAGTTTTTTAAACTTGTGTCTTTTCTCCTCATATTCGACATCCCTGATGTCCGTTTTAGTAGGGCCGACCTCTATGATGCATGCGGGTTTCATGAAGAATTCCCTCTTCACCTCAACCATATCCTCATATGTGAAGTTTAAAATATCCTCACGCCTGCCTATAGGACAGTAGTAGTTGAACTTCTTGCGGATATGGTTAAGGTACGCAGCGCACTGCGGATCATTGAAGGCGTCGCAATATTCCTGATAGACCGTCGAGCGTTCCTTTTCGAATTCCTCCCTTGTGACATACTTGGTGATATCGCCTGTCACCCTATGGATCAACGTGCTCTTTATATCGGACAGCTGGCTTTCAAGACCCGTCCAATAGAATTTAACATATTCGTCACCTGTCGCGGCATTCCATGCGATTCCCCGTTTTGTCAGTTCCGGACGAAGGTCGCTGAATGTGCCGCATATTAAATGCTCCATCAGGTGCATAGTCCCATATCGTCCCTTCTGCTCATAAAGAGAACCTGCATTGAACACCACCTCAAGAGTGGTCATCTTTAATGATTTCTTTTTATAGATATGCATATGTTCAGATTAAAGCATTTGAATGAATGAACTTCCTACAAGACCTGTACAAAGGATCATTAACACCAGTTTGAATACATCTAAAGTAGTAACCTTTACATTACGTACTTTCTTTTCCTTAAGATTGATTATCGACTTTACAGTTCCATACAGGAATGCTGCTGTCAATAAGAGTAATACTGTAAAACTTATTAATTCCATTTTATTAAATATTTAATTTTTATATTAAAAAATTTTCATCTATAAAAAACAACAAGAAGAGAAGAAGAAGAAGATATACATATACCAATATGTTGACGCCAACTTTGGCAAATCTTTATAATTTCCTCGATATGAGTAAGTTATGGGCTTCATTACTATAATATTTGATATTGTGCGATATTGCCGTTCGCAATCATAGATTTATCACATAAATCAATAATTTTATAAACATTTCCCCAGTTTACATCTGCCACATATGACATTGATTTAATGTTTAAAGTCTTAATTGCTTTATCTATATTGAACAGTTTTGAGAACATTTGATATGTGGATTTTTCATTGAAGTTCTCAAGGTAGAACATGTTATCAACTTCAAGCGATCCGTCCTTTGCAAGTTCCTTTTCCAAATTCTCATAATATGCATCTATGAGTATTTGCAGGAATTTAATCCTTGCAGGCAGCAGGAGCTTACATAAGTCTATGCCCTTGACATTTCCTGATTTCATATCCTGCGAAATTGCGAGAAGGAACATCTGTGTATTATATCTATGTTTTGTCTCGACAATTCTTTCAATATAGTATATCCGTCCTGGAAAGAACACTGACGACGATTTCATAGTCATTACCTCAGGCTTTTCAAAAAGATATCCTTTAAGCTTATTATAATATTCTGTGATGTCGTATGCCATTATGTATTATATTAGGTTAGACTTTTCTGTAAGGAATGAAAATATGAATCCGTTTTCCCTGCACCACCGCTTGATGTATTTCGTCTTGTTCTCTATCTTGATGTAGTTTTCAAGGCGCATCTTGTATTTCATCATATTAGAGTATGTCTCCACAGAAGGCCGTCTGGGTTTCGACAGCTGTGAATGAGGTTTTACCTCTATGATGTACTTGAGTAATGTGGATTCATCCTTCTGATAGGAGAAATAGAAATCAGGAAAATACGTATGCTGCTTGTTGTCCACTTCATAGAAATATTTTATGGACATGCCCTCAGAATTCCATTCGGTCACCTTGTCCGTCATGTCCAACCAGATCATGAATTTCTTTTCCCATGAGCTCCTATAAATTATTTTTGTCGGATCTCCTTTATATTTGCTGGGATTCTGAGGAGTGTAATATCCTTGCCTGAACCTGGATTTTACAGAGGGTCTGAGAAATTTTTTAATGTCATCCATATTATTATAAATAAATTAACGTTAATTTTGTATTATATTTATTAAAACATATTCGCTATGAATCTATTAGAGAGCAAAAAGACAAATTCGTTACCGACCCTTGTGTTCCTGTCGGCAACAGCTAAGACTAAGAAGAATGATCATAATTCCGTAAGCAGGTTTGTTGAACAGGCTGAAGAAGCTGGATTTAAGACAGCAGTCATTAACCCTGCACGGGCCGTCTTGAGAAAAAAGGATAATGACTTGTTTGTAATTGAGGATGACGATAAATCAATAGAAGTCAAGAAAACAAATACCATTATCATCCCTAGACGAACCGTACTTAAGAATGACGAATCTAAAAGTTTCCTGCAGAAGCTTGAGAACAACTACTTCTTCACATTGAACTCGTTGAAGAATTTTGAACTATGTGAAAATAAGTATGATACATATCTGGCATTCGAAAAACAGAATGTCATGACACCAAAGACTGAAATCGTGAACACCGATTCGATAAACAAGCTTCAAGAGAAGATAGACAACGTGTCAGGTGGCATGTTCCCTGTCATATGCAAGATTCTTAACGGAACCCAGGGTGTCGGGGTTTTTATCATAGACTCTATGGAAAGTTTGAAATCCACGCTTCCAGCAATGTTCAAGCTTTCACCGAACTCCTCAATTATCATTCAGGAGAAAATCGAGTCTGACGGAGACCTAAGAGTACATGTATTATATGACTCGTTCGACAAGGTTTCCAAGAATCCTTCAAAGTACAGAATCATAGGCGCGATGAAGCGCAATAAGATTGACAACGACTTCAGAAGCAACTTCTCATTAGGCGGAACCGTCGAAAAGACAGAGCTTACTGATGAACAGAAGAATCTTGCAATACAGGCTGCAATCGCTACAGGATGCCGTTGGTGCGGTGTCGATATAATTACAGACAAAAATAAAAACGTGTCATATGTCATAGAGGTCAACTCATCACCTGGCACCAAAGGAATTTCAACAGTAGCCGATGTCGACATTGTACAGGTGCTTCTTGACAAGTTCAAACACTTCGAGTACTTTAGAAACTACGAAAATATCGTTGGCAGACATGAGGCAGGCATATTATCCATTAAGAATGAGGCAGGCATAGAGACGTCAATAGACATAGATACCGTATTTGAATTCGATTACAAGCTTGACAGCAACTGCATCTTCTCAAATACCATCAATATCACAGGTAACAATGTGGTTCAGTTCAGAATTAACGATACATTGTATACTGCCGATATCTATGCGTCAAAGAACGGGACAGCGATAGTTCGTACAAACATATCTCTTGACGGCAACGACTACAAGTACACCTACTTTGAAATCAGATATTCTGAAGCTGACAATAAAGTCGTACTCGCGAAACAGTTCATAGATTCGAACCTTAAGGACTATCATATATCCAATGAAAACTGGATATTGACAGATAAGCCTGAGAACATTGACTAATCTAATTCGACAGACATTAAATGGTTACTCTTGACGAAATACTTCACGTTCTCCATGACGGTGATTCCAATATACTCCAGACAGCCAAGAAAACAAACTTGGGTGTTGAAAGCATAGCCACAATCCTTAAATCAAGCGATCTTGCTAAGAGGACTAAGAACACTGTTGACTCACTTAATAATATTGAGAGGATTCTTAAGTCTAAAAACCTTAAGGATACGGCAAAGGACAGAAGAGGTGGAGAAAACGGTAAGATGGACCTTAACATCAATATCAAGGGAGGCAGCCTGATATCGCTTGTAAACGGTCTTCGTGAGTATGCGCATACGTTAGATGAGATAAGTAACCTTAAATATGATTTCGATAATATTCAGGATCTGCTGCATTATACTGAGAAACTGTTTAAGACGATTAATGAGGGCGTCAAGCCTGCACAAATCTTCTTCTTCCATAAAACGATAGGCAAGGTCATAGGTTCCTTTAGCGAGATATTCAAATTCTTTGAGTCGGTAAATTTGACGGATGTCCAGAGACGTTCGGCACAGCTGCTTACGACCATCAATGAATTTTTCAATACATTGCCTGATATTACATCATTGATATTTGCAAACCTCAAGATGAAATGGATGAACAGCATTATAGCCGATACTGATGGTCCATTTCAAAATCTTGTTAAAACATTGTCGACTGTTAAGATTACACAGGCACAGGCCGAATCAATAAACAGGGTATTCTCCATAGCTGGACTTAATACTTTCTTTGAAAACCTTCCAGGCATAGGCAGGATTGTCATAGCACGTGTGACCATGAAAATGCTGAATACATGTGTGGACAGTATTGTAAAAACCCTTAAGAAGATTACAGACAAAGAAAACGGATTCACTCCTAAAGAGGCTCAGAACCTATCCAATATTGTAGATGAAATAAATTACTCCATAGAAAGCATTTCAGATTTGTTTAAGACTACAATAAAAGCAGGACTGCTTGCCATACCTGTATTGATTGTGGGGGGATTAGTAAGACTGGCACTTAAAGGACCTATACTTAAGACATTAAAGATATTCAGCGATAAAAAGTATGAGAAAGATCTGAATACGACCCACTTGAAATCTGTCAACAGCAAACTCAATGACCTTAACAGCATATTCAAGAACATATTGAAGCTATTCTCACTTGTCACCCTTACAGGTATTATGGCAATACCTGCCGTCGTAGGAGCCATTATCACATGGTTGGCTATGAAACCTATCATATCATTGGTAACAAGCATAACGAAAATGATAAAGGCAGGAAGCGCAAAACGTGCCGAACAAGGCGTAAGAAGCCTAGCAGCATGCATGCTTTCCATATCTATGTTGTTCTTGTCTACGATCCTTTCAGGATTACTGGCAGTACCTGCCGTTCTCGGAGCTGTTGTGACATGGACCGCTATGAAAATAATTTCTAAATTATTGAAATCTGTTCCGTCTCCTGCCTCAACATTAAAAAGTATAGTGTCCATAGGTCTTGTCGTACTGGCGGTTGCAGGATTATGCCTTGCATTAAAGATGATCAATGATACAAAAGTAGATTTTGTTCACATTATTGAATGGATTGGATCATCAGCGATGTTATTCGGAGCCGTCGCAGCTGCAAGCCTTGCAGCCATACCTGCAGCAATAGGTGCTTTAGGATTGCTTGCCGTATCAACATCATTAATGTCATTTGCATTGTCATTGAAAGCATTGAATGCACTGTTGACTGATGACATGGATTTGGATGCAATTGCAACAAATGTATCAAGCGCCGTCAATACGCTATTTGATAATATTGAATTTCCTAATCCTTTCAAACTTGCAACATTCGGAGCGCTTGCTGTCGACCTTACATTGCTGTCTATAAGTTTCATGGCATTTGCAGGTGCCCTTGCAGTATGGGCGAACCTTCAAGATATGGATATTAGTGAACCTATATATGGTACGGATTCAAAGGGCAATCAAGTTATAACAGGTTATAAGAAAACAGGTAAGGTCAAGCTTAATACTGTAGAATGCGCCAAAAATATTTCAGAAACAGTCAATGCATTGTTTAATGGATTAGAGGTGCCTAATATATTCAAGCTTGCCAAATCACTTGTACTTGCAGCAGACCTTACATTACTTTCATTAAGTTTCACGGTATTTGCAGGAGCCCTTGCAGTATGGGCTAACATGGACAGCATGAAGATGACTGGTGATCCAGTATATGAAGAAAGAACTTTATCTGATGGAAAAAAAGAAAAAGTACTTATAGGGTTCAAGGGTTCAGGTGATACTATTAAACTTACACCTAAAACTGTCGCTGAAAATATTTCGGGAGCGGTTAATGCAATTTTTGACGGACTTGATAAAGTTAAGACAGGTTTACTAGGTGGAAAACTTGCTAAATACCTTGCAATCGCTGTAGACCTTACTGCATTGTCAGGATCATTTATGGTATTCGCTAAAGCACTTGCAGGATGGGCCGATCTTGAGAACCTTACAGTATATGACATAGAACAAGTACCTCATACGGATTCCGAAGGTAATCAGACGACACTTCCTACAAGTAAAGGTAAGGAATCTGTAGGTAAGCTGAATCCTACAAAGATTGCTGAAAATATTTCTACAACTATTACAAAATTTTTAGAAAGCTTTGATATATCAAAATACAGTCAAAAACTGGCTGATGCCGCAGACCTTTCAGAAAATCTTTCAAATTACTCAAAATCAATAGTTGATCTTGTTACGGCGTCGCAGTCAGTAACGCAAATTGATACATCGCAATTTTCTGAAAAGGGTAAAAATATATCTTCATTCATTGAAAGTATTTGTGGAGAGTCTACAATAAAAGCGCTTGACGAACTTGATTCATTGGAAGACGGCGACCTTGAAGCACTTGATTCCATAACAAAAAATATATCTACACTCGGTAATGTAGCTGATAAAAACTTTGGAAATATTGCAGAAGGCCTTGAAAGGTCTGTAAAGGCAATAAACATTTTGGATACTGACAAGGCTACGGCGCTTTCAGGAGCATTTAAAACATTCAGCGATGTAGCAAAGCTTGGTGACACGCCGTTTGAAAAGCTTTCAAAACGGGTGGAACAAATCTGTCAGATTATTGTCGAACAGATGAAAGGCAATATTGTTGAAACAAAAAATTCGACCAAGGAATCTACCGACAAGGTGGTTAAAGCCATTAATGATAAAAATAATAACAATAATGGCAATCCTCCTGTACCAAATAAAAACGATAAAGACATTGACAATACCCAGACAACTGAAGTACGGTTATACCTTAATGACATTGAGGACCTTGGAAACGGTTGGAGAATTGTTCCTGCATAAACTGTCTGAATGATAAATCTTCTTTATCATAGTTTCCATAGAACATGTTCTTTGTAATGTCTGAATCATACCATGGAGTTCTGCTTGCAGCGCTTCCCCTCATTATCTTAAATTCCCAATCTTCCCTAGATTTAATATGATAGTGGTAAATCTTAGGACTCAGATTGTCGGTTGGTATCATAGCATATGATGAGGTTAATCCGTCATAGCAGTTCAACCTTCCGTCAACGTCGAAGTACAGCATGGAGGCCTTAAACTCATTATTGATTAAAGGTGTGTGCAAAGGCAGGTGATCTTCTTTTAATTTAGTATGGAAATCATAGATGTAGTCTTTGTGATATCTTATTGCAGACTTTAACTGACTGTCCTTTCTAGTCTGCCTATAGGTTAAGATATCATATAGTCTTTGAGTAGTGTTCCTAGTATCTAACAGTTTCCTAGAAGACATCATGACTTCTGTGAATACATACATATCCCTGTCATAGATTTTGAACATGTCCTCAAGTTTAATGTCTGACGGACTGAATAGGTATTCATCGTCATCAACGAACAGTACATAGTCTCCGTCATTTATGATATTGTTATTATTCATGAAATCCTCATAGAGCAATGCCTGTCTATGGAATCCTTTATAGGGAGCGACTGTACGTATGATGATGTTGTCAGTTGACTTGAAAGTATTTTCAAAGTTGCAGAAGGCTATTACACGTGCGTCAAATACCGTGTTATAGTATCTGATGATGTCTTCAAGGTCTTCTATAAACCTTGGTTTTGAAAGTATTACTACGTTAAGCATATTATTAAATATTTAATTTTTATAATTTGCTTAGTGAGAAAATTCAAAGGTCTTTAGTCTTTGAATTATTTATTTACAAATATAAAAGTTTTTTGTAAATTTGCAAATAAATAACTATAGAAATTGATTATATAGTGAAGACGATATACAAGACATATAAGTTTAGAATGTATCCGAATACCGAACAACAAGAATTGTTGAGCAAGTATTTTGGATGTGTTCGTTTTGTGTATAATCATTTTCTCAATGAACGAAAGGAACAATATAGAGAAACACAGAAGTCCGACAACTATTATGAGCAGGCAAAGAAACTGACGCTTCTTAAAAAGAAAGAAGAGTATTCTTGGCTGAAGGAAATCAATAGTCAGACACTCCAACATAGTTTGAGGCATCTTGAATCAGCGTATCTAAATTTCTTTAGAGGTAATGCGAAGTTTCCAAGGTTCAAGTCAAAGAAAGACAGAAATTCGTTTGTTGTTCCACAGTTCTGTTCCATTAACGGAAATTCAATATCATTGCCTAAGTTTAAATCAAACATAAAAATCAAGAAGCATTGCGAAGTTAATGGTAATGTGCATTCAATGACAATATCAAAAGACTGCGATGAAAAATACTATGTTGCAATTCTGACTGAACAACAATATGAGCCTATAGAAAAGACAAACAAATCAGTTGGAATAGATTTGGGATTGAAGGATTTTGTAATCACATCTGACGGAAAAGTCTATAAGAACCATAGATACACAAAAAAATATGAAAGACAATTAAGTAAATCACAAAAGCATCTTTCTCGTAAATGCAAAGACAGTAATTCTTACGAAAACCAAAGAAGGAAAGTTGTCAAGATTCACAAGAAGATTGCAAATTCAAGAAATGATATGTTGCATAAGGTTTCAACGGAACTTGTAAGGAATTATGATATAATCTGTTGTGAGAACCTTAATGTAAAAGGAATGATTAAGAACCACAGACTTGCAAAGCATATTGCAGATGTAAGTTGGGGAACATTCGTAAATTTTCTTGAATACAAATGCAGTCAGGAAGATAAGACTTTGGTGAAAATCAACAGATATTTTCCAAGTTCACAGACTTGTAGTGAGTGCGGATATATCAATCAAAATACTAAAGACTTAAATGTACGGGAATGGACTTGTCCTAAATGTGGTAAACATCACAACAGGGACTTGAATGCTTCAATCAATATCCTTAGAGAAGGATTAAAAACTCTATCGGCAGGGACTGTCGATTACACGGGCGGAGATGATGTAAGACTTGCTTGCAAGCAATCGTCTGTGAAACCCGAAGCCTACAAATCTTTAGTTTGTAGGTAGTTCACATCCAGATTCTTATGGTATCGCTGTCATGGTCATAGTACATATCTATTACATCAGCAGGTTCGTTTGCGCAATATCCCATACCGTCATCTATCAGAACCTTTGCAGGTTTGTTCCACTTATCTTTTGGTACATGTGAAATGTATTCCCAAAAAGTGTCATGACGTTTGTTCATGTCCAAATAGTCATGATAGGCTTTTTCTGTATCCAATTTTTTAATCGCAATATCAAGTGCTGCCTTTAATTTTTCATCTTGAATGTTATTGTACGCAGTTTTTAATATTTCGATTGCTTCATTTTGCTTCATTTCCATGTTACTCTGGTTTTACATCCAATTCAAAGAAGTCAGGGAGTACGGGATTATTACGTGTACTGAACTTAATAAATCCGGTATCCTTGATAATGCCAAATGTACATAGCTTCATTAACTTCGTACTTGACATACATTCTGCATCCTTTAATGGCTTTTCAGCTTTCGCCTCTGAAAGGAATATTTCTACATTGCTGTCATTATATTTGTTGGCCTCTACAACCTGATATATGGTATATAGATATTTTGACCGTTTTTTATGGTATGCAACCAGTTTACAGTCTACCAGCTGTTCTTCTTTTGATGATAATGGTTTGGACGGACTTTTCTTGCCGTAAAATATTTCAATTTCTATAGGTCCATCCATTTTTATAAATAATTTATATTATTTATTATTAAACAACAAAAGCATGAGAACTCCTCATATTCAGAAATTAAAAACGTCAGGTGGGACATTATATACGTTTTCATCTGCCAATAATGACTTAATGTCAATGATGACTAATTCAAATGTCGAATTTTCATTTTCGAAATTCGCATGCGTCAACCTGCCTGATCTATACGCTGACGTGGACAGCGACGACAGACGTGAAAAGAACTATACATTCGTCATCAAGTATCCTAAAAGAGACAGATACTCCACAGTGCCATATGACACTTCAACACAGGATGGATTAAATGACATGCTTGCACGCAACATCCAGAACTACATACTTAATTTTGAGTCATACATGTTGAACATTGATTCAACAGATGTCTTTGAAAAATCGACATCTGAAGCGATATTATTCAACTGGCTTGAGAAAGTAAACGCTATAGAGTTTGGAGCGATTACGGATGACGATAAGTATGTCTCAAACGGCCTTTTGGATTTGAATGAAGATACTTACTACAAAGAAATACGTCATACGAGCGAAAGCACTGAAGAAATGCCAAATGACGACACATTCGTTAAGTATCTAGGGACGATAGATATCATTAACAAAAATGACAAGGCTGGTGACAGCTATACACAATTGTACATGCATATTCCTTCAGAAGCAGGGTGCACTCCTAAAATAATTTTTAAGGATGACCTTACACATAGTAAGAGAAAAGATGAAGGCATATACAATGTTAAAACAGACAGTTCTACAACAGATCCAGGATATATCATAGGTTCAAGATCTTCATCATCCTCGGTAATCGGAAGCAATACCGCCTTCTATGACAGCGAGGATACGACTGCGGAATATGACGGTACATATGAAATGGATAAATTCATAGGCATAGATTTTAATGCGTCAGATTATTATGATATTACGTCAAATGCAAAAATAAACTCCATTAATGACTACAACCTGTCAGCAGACAGCCATGCTTTTGAATTCAATGCGATTCTCATATATTATGATCTATATGATAAGTCAAGGAATGAAACTGTCACAAACCTGTATGGCATATTATTTCTGGATAACGTCCAATGGCAGAATGAAGAAGGCGTAGTAGGCTACATCCAAAGATATCCTAAATATAAGACGAGCGTTGTTGACAAATACAATGGCAACTCATTCGGTATAAAACTTGACCTTAAGATAGATATCAATGCTGGTACCGGCGACTCATATTCTATTTCAGACGAGTCGACTCTTACAGGCCTTAACATGTTTTCGGATGCAATGCGTGAATTGCAGAAGGCTTCGTCATTGTTTATGACTCTTGAGAAGCAGTATAATGAAATAAGCGGCAGGTTCAGACAGTATGAGAACATCATACTGGCGCTTACTAATGAAAACCAGCAACTGAAGAATGAATTGGAATCAATTAGCAGACAGATTGTAGGGTATACTGCAGGTTCAGGCATAGATATATCTGTTGTTGACAATAAGTACCAGATTTCATCAACGGATTCATATGATAATGTTACAGTACTTGATGTTGCGCTTATCAGTTCTGAAGAAGAGATTTCTGAAGATTACGGCTATACTGTAAATTTAGGATATGGTACGGATACTGTCTCATGTAATGTCCTAACAGATGACGGTGATTACCTTGCATTTAAATTTAACAGTGATGAGTACCCTGTACAGACAGGTAAGAACATAGTTGTTATATTCTCTAGAAAGATTGAAGCTACAGTTAATATACAGATAGGAGGAACAATGGTTTCAGCGATGCTTGACGGCAAGGATCATTTTACAGTTAAATGCATAGACACTGAAGCCGGTGAATATAAGGTATTAATTTAATGTTAGTTTTATGAACATTTACGGTATAGACTTTTCAGTCAATTCAACAGCAATAACCAGATTTTCGGATGGATCTGTTGTAAAGTTTTATTCATTTCCGTCAGTAGGATCTAAAAAGATGGAAAAATGGCAGATCCTCAAGCCATATTCCGTGCATATGGATATTAACTTATTCGATTACATAGATGTGGTTCCATATGAAAAAATAGAAAAGACATCTGACGATTACTGTGAAACAGAACAGACGAAGATAAAGAACGCCTATAACCTATCCAATAAAATCATAGAGACGATAAAACCTCAACCTGATGACATCTTCGTGTTTGAAGGATTCTCTTTCGGCAGCAAGGGCAATTCGTTCATAGATCTGATAGCATTCAATTCTATGTTCCGTCATGCATTGGTAATTGAAACATCTCCTGAGAACATATATGTAATATCACCTTCTGATAATAAAAAACTATTTTCAGGCAAAGGGAATGCAGATAAATCCTTAATGCTTTCAGCGTTCCTTGAAAAAGAGCATGTATGTGAACCAGGTTTAAAGGACTATGTATCCAAAAATCTTTCAACCTTGTATGTTGAGAAAGATAACTCGGTCAAAAAACCGATAGACGATATTATAGATTCATATGCATTGGTTTGCTCATACCTAGCTAAATTCAATAAATAAAAATACCGTCCTCAAAAAATTCAAGGACGGTATCCAACACAAGTAGTTAATAAAATATTATGAAGTACTAGAATATGTCTTCTACATCATCACCATATTTATTTGCAGGTGCTTTAAATTCCTGTCCAGGTTTTGCAGGCTTGGCAGGTTTCGGATCATTGAAAAGATCATCGTCGTCATCTGCAGGCTTTTCAGGTTTTTCAGCTCTTGCAACAGGCTCCAATTTTACTTGCTGAGGTTTTGCAGCAGGTGTAGCAGTTGCATCCACTTCCTCTTCATCTTCTGAGTCAAAGAAATCAGAGATATTAAATGTGATGCCATATTGCGTCTGAAGAATGAATTTGAACTCTTTCAAAGTGCTCTTACTGATATTCTTGATAGAGTTATGCTCTTTAATCTTGTCAAGATATTCAGATGTATCAGAAATACTTTGTTCTACAGCCTTACGAGCCTTTTCAGACAACTCTGTGAAGTTATTGCCGTTTTCATCGGTGATTTCATATGATTCGTCTGAAATCGAACATGAACCATAGGTTGGCACATTGACTACGGATTTTCCAATTGTTTTGCTTACAAGCTTCAAAAGGATGTCCATTACACGGGATTTAACGCCGTACAAATCGCTGATGTCTTTCACGGATGCCTCAATCACATCCTTTTTAATTGTCTGGTTGTAGCGGAACACTACAATCTTATTCGTAAGATCCGGTCTGTTGGAATCTTCATACACTTCGGCGATTGTGTAATATTTTGATTTGATCTGCATTGTTTCGTAACCCATGTTTTTAAGTTTTTTCTTAATTCCGAAAAGAAACTTAATAAGGTGGGTGGCATTGTCGTCTTCAGTAAGCGTGAAATAAGATTTCTCATTTCCGTCAACTGACGATATCGATACGTCAAAAATTCTGTGAACTGACTTACCGATAGTTCCGTCCGCATTGAAATACGGTACAAACTTGATTCGACCAGTAGTCTTTTTGTCTTCTCTACATGTTAGGACGTATACATCCTTTTCTACATTTTCAGACTGATTTGCATTTTGTAAATCCTCTTGTGTAACTTTTAATAAATCTGCCATAATTTTGAAAATTTTAAATAGTTTGAAATAATATTGGATTTATAATAAACAATGATTAGATTGAATAATTGATAAATTTTGAATTTTGTGGAGAACACTCATTGCATTTGGACTGATTCTGCTCACAGAACCAACATATAGGTTGAATCATTTTACAGTGAGGGCAAACCAGCCATCCTTTATTTTCTTTCAGCTCTTCCAATGTGAATTTAATGCTTTGTGAACATTTAGTACATCTTTCTATTTCGAACGCCATTATGTTTTATCTTTATAAATTATTTATTAATTATACAGGTTGTCGCGTAGCATATCGTCGCCTGTGTCATTGTCTGTCGTAATATCTCGTTCCTGACTAGATGAATCTATTTTAAGGACTTTATAGCATGCCTCTATGATTGTGCTTGAAATGCAGTCCTCAAATGTTAATGCCGATACTGATCCCCAGATCTGTGTCTTAATGCCCTCTATGGTGCCGACCCATCTGTTTTCAGAATATATGAATGACAGACACATGTTATGTTCAGCTACGAAATATCCTATAACCTCATCCAATGATATGTTCTTCATCTGGTTTGACACAATCTCCATAGGAATCGGAGATGCCTGAAATACTTTTTGCAGAAGCTTCAGTGCTTCTTTGGAAATTGTCACTCTGTAGTTTTCTAACGGCGATTTCATCTCTGTATAGATTTATAGATTATGAAAATAATTAATAATACATAGACTGAACAGATGGCTGTGAATACCTTAATATTCCAAAATGCTATGAGCACTCCTGCTGTCGCCAATGCAAAGATAACTATGAACAGCAATAATATATAAAATAGTTTCTCCATGTTACTTTTTAATTAATGCAGTGCAGTCGGAATCATTGCATGACACTCTGTCACCGAGCACTTGTTCAACCGTACTGACACTCGAGCATTCATAATATGATTTATAAATTTCTACAGCTTCTTCTATGGAGTCTGCAACTACCAATCTGCCGTTTACACTGAATACTGATGTTGTTGAAATAGGTTTCATGTTAATATCATTTATATTAATTGACAATGGGTGAAGGGGATGTGCGATATGATAGGCATATAACTGATCCCGTAATAATGTTTGTTTCCTACACAGGACAGTAAGTTCATTTGAGACCCGCTCACAGTTATCCTTGTTCATACTTGACGCTTTCTTCCAGATTTTCTTCTTGATTGCTCTGTATGATTTTTCAAGTGACTTCAAGTCCGTATTATTTTCTGTACTCATATCAGAATAATTTACTTAATAAGAATATTATAGCACCTATAGCTAGGATGTATAATCCGAATTCAATGAAGATTTCAAAGATAAACATGAAAATATGGGCAAATGCAGTAATTATCATGGCTATCAGGCCGACACATGCAGCAATTACACATATGGTAAGCAATGCTATCATTTATCCTCTTTAATAGATTTATACAATTTTACGGCGCTTTCTATGACACCTATGATAAATGTCATGACAAATACATGCATGAAAACTGAAAGGAATACAGGTATGTCGGCAACAGCGTATTGATGTGCCATTTCAATTATCGTCAGTATCACGATAATCAATAATACTGATGTTGCCAAAATATATCTTTTAGATTTTCCTGACAGTCTCATAGCACTAATATTTATTTGTTAATCTTAGAATCTCCTTGTTTATCTTCAGTTGTATTTGAAGCATACATAATGGTAGGTCTAGTAGGTATTTCTACAGGTCTGACAGACTCTGGTACATTTGGATTATTGTCAAGGGGTACTGAAATTGGCATAACAGTGGTTCTGCTTGACAAAAAGATTTCTTTGCAAAGTTCATACTTCTTTGCGTCATCCATACCGTAATCACTGATTACGAGTTTGAATAGTTCAAATTTTGGGTCCATTTCCATTATTTTTACGTTTATGAATATAAAACAACATTTATTATGAAATCAGTCCCTATTCTCAGAAATATCTATTCGGATTACCTCTATGCCTGATTTTTCTAGCAATTCTATTCCGTCAGTCTTATAGGGTTCATAATATACCACACGCTTTATGCCGCTTTGTATAATCATTTTTGCACAGTCTATACATGGTGCCAATGTCACATAGATCGTCGATCCTTCACAGCTGTTGTCTGATTTAGCGCATTTAGTGATTGCGTTGGCTTCAGCGTGCAATACATACGGTTTTGACTTTCCGTCTTCATCCTCGCATATGTTTTCAAATCCTGACGGAGTCCCATTGTATCCGTCAGATATAATCATATTGTTTTTCACTATGAGTGATCCGACCTGCCGACGAATGCAGTAAGAATTTTCAGCCCAGATACGAGCCATCCTTAAATACCTCTTATCAGTGTTCTCCTGTTTTTCTTTTAGAATTTTATAATCACATGCCATGCTATTTGTTTTTAATCTTTTCAAAGTAAAATAAGTTGTCCCATTCAGTGTAGTTGATAATACCGTACTTTATTGCAAGCCGTGCCTGGAATGAATCTATGCATGTATGGGACAGCTGTCTTCTTATCTTATTCCTAAATCCCTCTATGTTGCTTGCTCCCTTATAGTAGTTGCATTGCCTGCATGAAGGGTTCAGGTTGTCAATTGTGTTGTCTATTTCATTACCGTGAATTTTTGAATTAAACCGTGAGATCATATGATCTATCTGCATGTCCTTCATCTCAAGAGGACATCCGCAGTATGCGCAGTGTCCGTCATACTTGTCATAGACATGCTTCCGTATAAGTTTGCTGAATCCCATTACTTCAAAGTTATTTTTGAGAATCCGTCAGGTTTGTCTATCATATATGTTCTGGATATATGTGAGCTGTCGACATCAGCATGGTGCACAAGGAATGTCTCTATTTTAAGGTCCTTGCTCACGTTTGCAAGCATGTCGCATATTGTCGAGATTATGTCTGTCGACACAGACGCAAATATTTCATCACAGAATATGATGTTCAAGTCCGGTATTATGAGTTTCGCATAGTTAAGGAAAGCGACTGTTACAAGAAAGTCTATCTTTCTCTTCTCACCTGTAGACAATCCTGCATATTTCTGAGGTGATCCGTCATGGTATAGATCGACAGAACAGTCGGCATTGTACTTTATAAAGAACTCCGGAGCATACTTTTCGCATAGGTCGCTCAGGATATTGTTGAGGTTTGCTATGTAATCGGAATATATGTAGTTCTTTAATGAGTATTTGTTGCTTGAAAGGATCTTTACGCATATGTCATAGATGTGTGCATTGTACTCAGTATCCTTTAATCCGTCTTTAAGGTCGCTTATGTTCGCCTTTATTTCATCCAAGTCAATCTGTATCCCTCCGGAATCTATAAGGTTCTTCAAATCGTTTATCTTTGACTTGTTTGATATGATGCTGCTGTTCGTATCCGATACCAATGTCTTTATTTCGGATATCCTTGCAGTACATTTTGTAAGCAGTGTGTTCAGTTCAGTAATCCTGTCTGATACTGCCTTAATGTTTGATGAAATCTTATTCAATTCCTCGTCATCCATTTTTATTGGCTGATGGCAGTAAGGACATTTATCATGCTTACCCAATTCATATTTGGCGTTCAGCTCTTTAAGTTCAGACTTCTTCTCTATGATTTCATTCTGGACCTCATCTTTGCGAGTAGTGACCTTCGATAAACGTGCATTGCTTTCAGTTACCGTCTTGGACAGATCCTCATTGATCGTTGTAAGGTCCTCTATCTCCTTCTTAGCCTCTTCACATTTCTTTTTGAACTCCTGTTTGTTCTTTTCCTCCATAGATAGAAGAATCTTGTTCAGCCGGTCTATCTCATCATTCTTGTGAGTTATGGATGATGTACAGTCTTTTTGCTTCACCTTTACTTCTGCAAGCAATGTCTCCAAGAATGTCAGGTCGAATATTTTGTTTATGAAATTCCGCTTGTCAGCCTCTGACAGGGTTATCATGCTCTTATATGTGGAAATGTTCAGAACTATTAGGTTCGTGAACAAATCCCTGCCTATATGTAGGTACTTTTCAAGGATTTCATCTTTTGATGATGCCAACGCGTCTTCAACTTGTTTACCGTCGATAGACACTTCAAACGCTTTGGGAGCTATGCCTCTTTTTACATAGATTTCATGTCCGTCAGCATCGAACCATAGTTCTACTTCGGCATTCTTGTTCACCTTATTAACCAATGTGTCAAGAGTCTGGCCAGGTACGTCGCCATATAATGCGAATATGATTGCCTGCGCTATACTGGTCTTCCCACTGCCGTTTGATCCGACTATCAATGATATATGTCCAGGATTGTCAAAGACTACTTCTGTTGGAATATTACCGTAGCTTCTGAAATTCTTGAACTTTAATTTCTTAAAATACATAATGCTAATTTTTAAAAATTCCCTGACTCAAGAACCGCCTCACGGCAGGAGACAAGGCAGGGATGTCTTTTCGTCTATGGCAACAAAACAGAACATGTTTAACTATAATAAACAATTTATAATGGCAATTTTTCATAACAGTCCATAGCAGACTGGATTACGTCATCCATGTCATAGTATTTATACTCTGCTAGACGTCCGCACAATATGATGTTTTCCCTTTCAGCCATTGCCTTGAACTTTTCATAGATTTCCTGATTCCGTTTGTCGTTTATAGGATACAATGGCTCTGAGTCGCTGTCAGGCTCGCAGGGATATTCATATGTCACATAGGTGTAAGGCTTTGACAATATCTCATAGTTCCTTTGGTAGAAGTTCTTATGCTCTATGATTCTTGTCGCGTCCTTTGACTTGTCGCATATATTGATGACTGAATTGCCGTACATGTTGGACATCTTAATCTTTTCATGAATAAAGTCGCATGATCTGAACTCTAGGGCGTCTACACCGAACAATGTATCTATACGGCCTGTATAGATTATCTTGTCGCAGTTGTATCTTTCCTTGACAGCCTTAAGCTGCTGGATATTCTCTATCCTCCAGTTTGTAAGTACGTCCACCCTATGTTTGTTTTGGTATAGGAGGTTCTCTATGAGTATCTGATATCCTCCCTTTCCATTCTTGCATACAGGTATGCCTTGAAACCTGTCATTAAAATACCTGTTGTTATAGGTCAGTCTGAAAGGTATGCGAGCTATAATATCTGGTGGCAGGTCAGTACATTTCTTGTTCCACTGTTTCTCAGTATAATCCCTTATGAGTTTTTGGTATACTGTCGTACCTATCATAGATATCGCCTTTTCTTCCAGGTTCTTAGGATTTTTGTAGTCGAACTTGCATGCGTTTATTTCATTCATTATGGCCTTCGCGACATCGCTTACCTTGTAGACATTGAATATTTTTGTAAACGTATTCATGTTGAAAGGCAGGTTGTACTGGATGCCGTCACTTATAGCTATAGGTGAATGGATATAGGTTGTGTCAAACTCAGTATACTTGTTCACCAGGTCCCAAATAATTTCATTGTCTGTATGGAATATATGGGGTCCGTATTGATGCACAGGTATTCCGTCCATTATTTTTTCAACGATGTTTCCGCCTGCATGCTTTCTTGATTCGACAACGAGCACGGTCTTCCCTCTATTGGTAAGAAGATTCGTAAGGACGCTACCTGCCAATCCTGAACCTACGATCATATAGTCATGCTTTGGAATCATATCGTTTATTTCGCATTTAAGACGTTTTTAAGAGTTTTTAATAGTTTTCTATGTTTTTCACAAAATAATGCCCTACATCTTATTTTTGGTAGGTTTATATTTGTCGTCCCACTTTTTAGTAATCATATCAACTATCTTGTCGTAGCCGTCTTTATTACCTTTAACTGACACATACTCCTGGTTGTAGCTGTTAAGCATGTCTTTAAGGTCATTGTCTATCTTGCATGCCTCATCATAGTTCTGCAGCCTGCCAACCTCATCATATGCCTTGTCGCGCTCTATGAATATGTTAAGGTTTTCATACTTGTTATGCTCATAGAGGATTGCGTTTTTCAATGAGTTGTCCTTGCTGTAATATGCGCTCAGCAGTATAGGTGAGTCTGTAATGACAATATTCACCTTGCCTATAACCCTGCTGACTTTATAGATCTGCTTGCCTGCTACATAGAACTGGCAGTTTAAGGCGGTATTGTTTTCTTCCCAGACTTTATCTTTTGCGAACTCAGACACATACTCACAACGGAATCCGTTCATCTTAAGCATTGAAAATATGTAAGCTGCCCCTGTACTATTACCGGCACCTGGTCCTGCAAACAGGTTCACTATGATTGTACGGTCAGTTTTTTTAGCAATTGTATAAATTCGTACTTCTTCATAGTACATACGGATTTCCTGCTTTGTCGCGAACCTCAGTAATGGAATTATTGCATTTACTTCAGCTTCTTCCAAAACATTGCTTTCACTGTCAACAAGCTTATAGGTCGTAAGATTCGGATCTTCTGAGACTTTAGCTGTCATCACCATGTACACCTTATCTGTCTGTACATTTACAACGATGTCTCCTTCCTGAATCATTACAAGACGCCATTGCCTCCAGTCCTTACATCTCCTACTAGGAAACAGACAGCATTCACGGTCGTCATCATATTCAGAATACAGTTCACCATATTCATTAAATACGATAGGCATCCTGTTGCCGTTCCTTTCAGTATAGCAGATAATCTGTCTGTCAGAATTTACGGAATCGAACTCGACAGTTCCGATAGCTGAACACCATAATCTAAGCTTGCGGTTATTGTTATAATTTACAAGTACGCTTGCAGGTGCAAATTTAACTTCTTCCATAGCCAATTTATTTTATTAAGTCATTAACTGCAGTTTCAAGTTCGGTAGCCGGTATAGCTCCTGTAAGTCTGTTAACGACTTCACCGTCTTTAAAGAATATAAGTGTCGGTAGGTTTCTTACACCATATTCCGTTGAGGCTTCATCTGTTTCGACATCGGACTTTACGAAAACCACATCTTGATATTTTTCCTTGATGCCGTCTATTGTCGACGAAAGGACCTTGCATGGTCCGCACCAGTTGGCATAGAAGTCAACCACTACAAATTTGTTTTTCTGAATTAATTCCTTTAGTTCGTTCATAAGCATAATTTTTTAATAATAAACAATATTTTATATAAAAAGGATACCGTAGCAGTTACGATATCCTTAAGCATTTCTATAGACGGTTTCTATTAAAACTTATAGGCTTTCAGAATCAATAAGGTTTTTATTACCGTTTATGTCAGTTGAAAATGTTGGCTTTCACCTGTTACGGCATTATCGATGAAAGTACATAATTTATTGTCATTTATCTGAAGTTTCCCGTCAAGTATCAATATATTGGAATAGTCGTTTACATCAACGTTATCAAGGTTTATATCGCCGCCAAACGTGACATGCGACCATCCTACTCCGTAAAGACATGAAAACTTATACTCTGAATTTCTAAGGTCTTCGCTTATTTCTTCTTTTGAGCCATATCTCATATCATAGACCTGGATTTTCAATTCAGATATTTTACATTCTGCGTCATATCCTTCAGCTGATCCTGAATATTCATAAGAATGTGCATTCGTAATTTCTATATTTCCAGTAATGCCGCCTTCAATCAAAAATACATCCTCAGAAATTTTTTTAAACTGAGTGTTTTGACCAAGTTTGATGTTCTTTATAATACCTTCAATGGTATAGCCTGCACCTGCTCCTTCATTGACGCCTCTTGTCACTTCCATAAATGTTTTTAGTCTTTCCATTTTTCTATTTTTTTAGATTTCATATAATATTTATGCGTCACCATATGTTTTTATTTCAATTCCAAGAGTCGTAGCCTTTTTCATCTTGCTTGACGTAGACGCAAGGTCGTCAGTGAACAAAATCTTGCATTGTTTCCAGTCAGATGTCTCTATGTACTCTGGATGCGCTTTAAGGAACTCTGCTTTCGTCACATATCCGAATTCTTTCGGACTTCCTGTCATAATCACAGGAACTGCGTCTGATGATCCTGTCGAAACCACAGGAGCCATGTTAACTTTGAATTCCGTCGCATATCCCATTACCTGCTTGTATTCTGCAGAGTTTTCATCAAGCAGCCATCTCTTTACCTCCTGTGGAACACCTGTGAGCTGTGTCTGGTTAATCTCGCCTCTAAGATATTTTGCGCACATGTCGGAAGCTGTCTTACCGCACAGTCTGTACTGCATTGACAAAATGATTTCATTCAATGTCAGCGTGTTCCGTCTCTCTATAAGCGTATTGACGACATTCATTATTGAAGTGCCGTTACCGAACTTCTGCTTCATGAACTCTATAGACGAATCACGCATGAAATCAAGGATTGTCGTGATTTCCATTTCAGGATCAGCAATGAACTCTGGTAGGATTTTTCTGATTGTCGCCTCCTTGAATGAACGAAGGTTTAATGCCTCAGCGCCCGCTATGACTTTGACAGCCAGTTTTTCTTCAGCCGACATATCAAGCATCAAGTGTGTTCCTCTTACCTCAACATTCTCTGTCGGTATTTTAGGGTCGCCACCGTTCTTTACAATCTCATAGACGAAAGGTATGATGTCGCCTGCAAGCGAAATCTTTATAACCGAGCCTATGCCTACGTTATTCTGTTTTACGTAACCGTAGTTGTGTAGTGAAGCCTTGTTGATGTTCTTGCCGTCCATCTTCACGGTATTGAATATTGCTTTAGGGAATAGCTCTCCTGTCTTACCTACATTCCATTCGATATCTATGATTTCTGTTTCAAGGATGCTTGGCTTATACTTGATTGCAACACAGTCGGTAGGTCTTGTGACATTTTCAGTCTTACGGTATTTGACTTCTGGTTTTAATACGAATCCGTCAAGAGGGAACTTGCTTTCGGCACGGACTTTCTCCATTGCGTCATATATCTGTGCAAACTTCATTTCAGAGATTTCAGATTTCTTGAATGTCATGATATTGTATGCAAGAACCGGATTATCCTTTACCGTATTATAGTCAACCCATTGGTATGATCCTGACGGAGCAACTAGACGAAAGTCGTACACTACAATCGAAATATCGTTTCTGCCTGTAGTCTGTTCTGTATTGCCTTCCCACTTTTGACCGAACATACCTGCAACGAATGCACGTGTGTTAGCGAACTTATCCTTATACGACTTGTTGAAGTCCTCGAATCCGATAAGGGCTTCGCCTCTTACTACAAGCTTTTTACCTGACTGCAGGAATTCCTTATATGGGATCTTTTCAACCTGAGGCATAATCCAGTGCGACACATCCTGTCCGTACTCACCGTCACCCCTTGTTGAGATTCCTTCAACCTTGCCTGTTTCGTCAAAGATAACCTCGAATGAACAGCCGTCGAATTTAGGAGTAACTTCTATAAGCCCGTCGTCAGGAACACCTGAGAAGTATTTGTTAAGCGTGCCAAGGTATTCATCAAAGTGGGTCGATCCGTCAGATGATTCCTTGATTTGGATTTTTGACAGACTGCCCATCTTTACAGGATGTTTGACAGTATAGTTGGATGAATGGTGTGTACCGATGTATCCTTTGTTTTCAAGTCCTAGCTTTCTTTCAAGTTCGTCAAATTCGGCGTCACCCATGATAGGGTTTCCGTTATAATAGGCTTCTTTAGCCTTGTTATAGAGTTCAAGATCCTCTTGTCTTGACTCATTGATAAATTCTTTAAATGAAGGTATTGTATCCATGTTCTAAATTATATTAAAGTTATTATATTTACCTATATTAAACAACATTTATTGGACTTCACTATGTATAATGTTGAAAAGACTGTTAAGGTCTTCAAACATTACAGGGTTGACATCGACGGTATCATATACGAAATTTACCGTATGGTTCGGTGAGGCGTTAGGTACTGTTTCAGAGTTAATATCATTTATCCCGCCGAATTGGAAATCCTTCATGCGGCATCCTGTGAAGTACAGCTCCAATACCGATATGTGTTCTGACGCGAGCTTCAACAGGTATTGGTTAATCTGGGACTTGTCTGATTCTTGAACAACAGGCTTTCTTGAATTATTTTCGACATTGTTTGTAAATTCTATCAGGTTCCTGCCTGTAATTGTAAGCGCGTTACGGAATGATCTCAGATCATATACATACACGGACATGTTGAATTTCTGCAGGTTTACAGGAATTCTCTCACGTTTGTAGTATGTGTCGGTTATGGCCTCAGACAAAGATGTCAGCATACGTATTGTATCCATTTTCACGTCTTCCATAATGTCTATGGAGAACGTACGTTCTATGGCTTCAGCCTTGTCAACGGCGTAATAGTCCTTTATCACGTTTTCCATACCTGACACCTTTCTGAACATGAACTGCTTCTGGTCGTTATAGGTCTTAAGAATCTTATATGCCCTGATGAGGTTCATACATGACGTAGGAGCCGGATATATTGGTTCCTGGTAGGGATTTACATTGATTGAAGGTCTGGTGTTTTCATATTGACGTATTTCAGACTCACGCATTATTTCAAGACGCAGGATCTCTGATTCAAGGACAGTGATGTCTGACGAATATCTGGCAACCTCATCATATAGCCTGTCAAGTTCTGATTCATAGTATATAACCATGTCACTTTTAGGACTAGGTTCGCCTGTCCGCTTATTTTTCATAGCGTTCATAAGGTTCTTAATGACTTTCTTCTTCTCATTCTGATACTCTTCTTCAAGACGTTGCCCATAGTCGGCTATTTTTTCATTATCGGCATTAATTATCTTTTCCTTATCGGTTTTTTCAGTACGGAGCCTGTCTATGAGATCCTCCAGGCTTTGTTGGTTTTTCTTATTGCCTGTGTTATTGTCTGCCTGAGGTTTGTCTTTTTTAAGCTTCCACGAGTCTGACAGGTACAGATATTCTATAGCGCCGTACATTTCATCGAACACCCTTCTTTCATGAACGCCTGATATCGGTCCCACTGATGTAAACGAAGTCTCAGAAAGCTTGTCGAACTTACTAAGCGAGTCTTCAATCTCTACAAGAATCTTGGCGGCTGTGAACGCACCCTTGTCACTGTAATCGATATCGCCTCTGTCGAACACACCCATCGTCCTGAACAACGGTGAATTATAGAAATCGATCTTTAAAGAAAAACCCATCAACAACGGATCACTGTAACGTATGTCATTGACGAACTTGTTCAGTCTGTTTCGCTTTGCAAGAGCGCCTGCGCCGTCGTTCCTTACATACGTCGAGTTCGCCGTGAATCCAGCGAATGGATGAAACAACGAATCCTTAAATGCCGCGTTGGCTTTCTTTATTAAATCGATTTGTTCTATGTTGACCATTTCCTGTTAGTTTTTTGCAGTCGTGTCTTTTGACTGATATATTCTGGTATATGAGTTGTTGATGACCGTCGGTTTTTGTTTTTCAAGGTTGTCTATCTTGACCGAGTCTATTGCATGCCGGTTTTCAAGGCCTATGATATATGTATCCCTTTCCGAGATTACTCCTTCAAGGCTGTCGATTATTGTTTTTTCGAATCTGACAGTATCCTCGACAATTGTCTTTAGGTATTTTATCTGATGGTTCTTCGTACATGATTTGGTCATGAACACCAGCATAAGCGCCAGCAGCAGATAATGGATGTATTTCTTTACAGTTTCCATAATGTTAATATATTTGTTTATTATATTTATAAAAGAAAAGAGGATTCGAAAACCCTCTCTTCCGACAATTATGATATATGTAGGCGTCCTTAATATTTGGACGGGAAAGCCTAAATGAACACTGACTTTATTTTGAATATTTCAACCAATTTACGTGGACGCATTCCTTTAAGGGTATCCTTGTCTATGTGGATTTCAGGAAGGTCGTCGTTATTCATAGCATTATGATATTCCAAACGCCATCCGTTTTCATCAATTACCAAATAGTCTCCACCTCTGCTGATACGGACATATCCTGTATCCGAAAATTCGAACATCAGCATAGGTTTTGCAGGATTCTCGCTTGCAGGTTTGTCATAATAACCATATGTGTCCCATGTGTCGGATGCGTCGAATCTATTGGACATATAGCGGAGCGGCACCATAGTTATGTCTTGGAATTTTTCAACCCATTTGTCACGGGGCTTGCCTGACTTATGCGGAAGTTCTTGAACAATCTTCGTTATCGTGTCCCCTCGGAAATCCGGGAATTTGATATTATATTTCTTACACATCTCTTTTCCTCTTTCATACAGGCCTGCTATGATTTCAGTGTATGGAAGGATTAACAAGAAAGTGTCACGATTTGTATGGTCGTAGATTTCGTCAGCAAGTTTCTTCTTTTCAGCATTACCTGGATCTGAAGGATTTTTACGGCATGAAGCCTCCAAAGCGTCTGCAAGCTCTAAAAAGTCTGCATGCAGTTTCTTTCCTTCTTCTTTAGTGAAATTATTGAAAGGAAACACGCTTTCACGAATATATTGATTGAATGTCTTTAGGCTTTCCATAATCTTTATAATTTAGTATTTAATTTACGCGGGTGCATCCTGTATCAGAAAAGTGGAAGTTCTTGAACAATTTTCACTATCGTATCTTTGTTGAAATCCGGAAATTTGATGTTATACTTCTTGCATATCTCCTTTCCTCTTTTATACAGGCCTACTATGATTTCAGTGTATGGAAGGATTAACAGAAAAGTATCCTTGTTCGTATGGCTGTAGATTTCGTCAGCAAGTTTCTTCTTTTCGTCATTACAGGGATCTGAAGGATTTTTACTACATGACGCCTCCAAAGCGTCTGCAAGCTCTAAAAAATCAGCATGCAGTTTCTTTCCTTCTTCTTTGGTGAAAGGTAAGAGTTCTTTATTCAGATTCTCTTCACTCTCATCTTCTATTATAGGCGCTTTTATGAAACGCGCCTTCAATTCATCTAAAAAATCTTTTTCATTCGTACTTATAAAAACAAGTCCCCGTATGTTGTCATTATCGAAATATGTCGTTGATGACTTATAGTCGGAATTAAAACTGACGACATTTTTGTTATCATATTTAAAGTCCTCTATATTTTTATTTACTGTTATGTTTATTTTCCATTCACCGATTTTTGAATCCAACACCTTTAGCTTCATCGGATTCTTCATTTTACCCATGTACCAGATGTACAGGCTGTCGCCTTCTTTGAGGTCTGCAAAAGTCTTTGCTGATCCTAACCCTTCATTGTAGGCGCGCATGCACTCGTCAAATGTCTTCAGGTTTTCCATATATAATTTTTTTAAATAATAAACAATCATTAATATTTATATAATTCCGGTTTGATGTCTGCAAATTCCTTCACTAGACCTCAGGCTCCTTGAATTCCTCCACGTCATCAACGTCGTCGGATCCGGGGACATTTTCGGGCTCCTCCTCGTCGTGGTCCTGATCGTCCTCCTCAGGATCGTTGTTCTTCACCACATTCTTGATGACCTCCAGAAGCTGCCTGCTTGAAGACATAAGGGCGGTGTCGGGCTTGTCCTCCTCGACTGCGTCAGGGATGTCGCCAGCCATGTCCCTCATCTTTATCTCGGCGTCCGCTATCAGCTGCTGCTCCAGCTTCACGAGCTCTATTATCGTCTTCTGGGAGTTCGAAACGCTGTCGAAGATTTTCGGGTTCGGGTCTATCTCGAGCGACGCGATCATCGTGTTTACCAGCTCCTCGGCTATCGAGATCTGCTTGATGACCGTCGTAAGGTTGGCCGAATAGACCTGCGACTTTATCTTCAGGTACTGGTTCTTGTCTATGACGCCGCTCTTTGCGTACTGCTTGTACATGGAGTCCATCAGCTTCTTCGCCTTTATCTCGGCCTGCGACCCTTCGGCCTTCATCTTCTTCGCTATCTGCCCCATTATCTGAGGACGTTCGAAGACCATCTCGTCGTTCTGGGATGACTTCGCCATGTCCGCCGCTATGTCCGCGAGGGTGTCTATGCTGTTCTTTTCTTCGTCCGTCATATTTCCTGCCATGATGCTTTTCAATTTACATGTCACACAATTATATATTATTTCCTGTATTTGGCGTACTTTGTGGTCACTATGGTGTATGAAGGGTCATATGGAATCCCCTTCCATTCCAGCCATGCCTGGAACATCGTCTCCGTCGTGTAGCCTAAAAGCCTTGGAGGGATTTCGTCCCTGCATTCCTTCCAGAACTCGTCGAGCGAGGGGAACAGCAATGAACAGTACTCGTCTGCAACTTCCCTTTCGGCGACCATCATGTTGCAGAAGCACGCCTCCCTCAGGGTCTTCCTACTGATCCATTCCATGAACCACGAGCCGAATCCGTTCCTTTTGTCGAGTATGGGAACAAGTCTCTCCCTTATGATATCAGGGAACATCAGCCTCGTGTTCGCCTCCTCAAGCGTCCTGCCGTTCGCGAAGGGCATGTCGTACCTCGCGAGCAGCGCCCTGTATCCCTTGTTCCTTGCAAGCATGATGTCGAAGTTGGATACCGGCTGCCCGTCCTTCATCATGCACCTCCTGTAGTGGTCGAGCCCCTTCCATTCCCTCCTGTCCTTCCATAGCATGTAGAGCCCCGTCAGTTCGCAGTACACGGAGTTCCTGTCGTCTATGTTGTCGCCTTCACGGCTTTCGTCAATCAGGAACTTCTCCCTCAAAGGATCATTATCCTTCATGTATATGAAGCTGTCGGTCGACTTCCCGACAGTATAGATGACGGAATCCATTTTAGAGTCTGCCCACCTGTCGGCCTCCGTCAGGTATTCGTTATAAAATCCTAAAAGATTTTTCCTTGTGAACATATGGTACTTGTCAAGTCCGTTCGCCTCCGGCACCGCGGCAGATACGTCATTTCCTGCCAGGAAGCATGAACAGAACTCGGACACATGGGTCAGCTGCCCCTCCAGTCCTTTCAGGGACGGATACAGTTTATTATCATTATAGTATTTTTTAATCAGTCCGGTATTATAGAAATAGAAGGTTCCCGCCATATGCAGGTCTGTCATTTTCATCTCTGGACAGATTGTCTTCTGGTAGTAGTTGAGCAGTGTTTCATACCTGCGTCCCACTCCTCCCTGCAGGATTGCGCAGCGGCTCCTGTTCTCTTTCAGGTTCATCAGTGACTCCTTCCACGCCGGTTCGGAATATATGAGCGACTTGTACATTATGTAGCTCCAGTACTTCACGTCCTCCACCCTTGCCGGCTCCTGAAGGTACTTCGCCCCTTTGAAGTGCGAATAGAATGAAATCACGTTCCGGTTTTTATATTCATCCCACTTGAATCCGTCCTTTCTGTTTTTATGAATCCATGTCATGGGCTTCAGCTCCTCAAACCCCTCGAAGAGAGGAGGGATTGAAACCAATTCGGCCTCCGGGTTTTCAGTAATATTAGATTCTATAATATCATGTCCGGTATTGTTATGTACGGGAATTTTTTTGATTACTGTGCATTTGGAATCCCGGTAATCTCTTTCAGGTCCTGCAGGGTCTGACGGGTCTATCAGGGAGAAAATATTTTTCCAAGATTCGTATTCGCCGAGAGTAGATGAGTTCTCTATGAACTTCACATAGACCGCGGCCCTGCCATGCCCTGTCAGCTCCTTTATGCTTTTAATTATGAAATCCCTTTCAGAACCGGAGGGACTGACGGGGCTGTCAGGGTCTTGCATGCTGTCAGGGTCTTTCGAATCTTTCATTCCTTTCAGGACTGACGGGCTGACGGCCACTGAAAAATAAATTTCGTCAAACTTGTTGTCGAAGTCTGAAAGGTTCAGCATCGCGAAATGGAACTTCTCAATCTCTGTCAGGTCCTGGCAGGTTCTGTCAGTGTACCACCAGTGTATGACATGTATTTTCCTGTATTCCGATCCCGTGTACCTGTCAGGGGCTGTCAGGGGTTTCAGTTCCTTCCATGGACGTAAATCGCCTATATTATGCATTTTTAAAGTTCCGGGAATATTTTCGTCATTTTTTTCTATAGGTCTGTTTCCTATGCGTAATGGCTTTATTACTTCGGCCCTGTAAGGCTTGGTAATTATTTTAGTTCTTTCTAGACCTTTGTCCTGCAAGGGCTTGGAAGGTGTTACAATCTTGTATTTAGATGAGAATTTTCTTACCTCTATCTTCGACCTGTAAAGCATGTCTCTATAATTTTAATTATGAATTACTAATATAATGTCTAAAACTGTTCTTTATATATTTATAGAAAAATTCAAAGTTTTTAATCAGTTTTCTTGAATTTTTAATTGAAAATCCGATATTAATGATAAGCCGTTATATATGCATATATGAATAATAATAGATAATATATGAAATAATATAACAATATTGTAAAGAAATCATTTAGGATATTATACAGTATATTGTAATAATATTATGATAATATTATAGTGAAAGGCTGATGATAATTATAGTCGGGTGCATGGGGATATTGTAATATTATTATAGGTATATTATTACGGATATTATTTAAGTATTATATATAAATTGTAAAATAGGCCTGAATATATTTGGGTCATTTTATAATGCCATAATGTCTTAATCTACGGATATGCGATATTATAACATATTGGAATTTCCTTGTCAGGAGGTTGGAATGGATTAAAGGGATTTTATATTTCGTTATGTAATTACAGGTATTAATTTTATATAAATATTATGAGTTTAATTATTTACTTTATATTTCGTTTATGGAAAACTTGAAAACATATTTTGAATTTCTGAATGAAAACGGCAATCCCGATTCAAATACCATTCAAATCAAAAGCATCCTTATATGTTCTACGGACAGGTGACATATGGTACAGTTGATGAATTTTATAAAGAGTATGCGGATGAATTAAATGATGGCTGGCATAAATGCAGACTTCGTCTTCACGGGAATTTCAATGATTCTATAGACAGACAATGCGGCCGGCGGGCCTCGTTTATAAATGTTGAAATTGAGGTTCACAGAAACGAGAATTTCGATATAACGGAAGTATCAGGAATAGCATACAGCCGTTGGGGAGGAACATATTGGTATACCGACTGGTTTTCAAAAAAATGGAATTCTGAAAAACTATTGCCTATACGGGTGGACTGGAATGGAAAAACATATATTTCAAGATGGGAATCAGGCAAGGACGAATATTGGGAACAGGTGCCGACTTTCCACTATTAAAAATTATATGAAGTAATTCTCATTAAGGACGTTTGTCACAAATTTGATTTCTTCAGAAGGATCGTCAATAAATGAATCTGAATATTTTTCGGCAGTCTCCAACAGTATGTCAAGAAGTTTCTCTCCTGAATCGCGTGTGAATATGAAATCTGTGGCTGTGAAATTGTTGTTAAGGAACGCAGCGAAAGACTGGTCATAGTTTTCATCTGAAATCTTTTTTACCAAATAGTCATCAGCGAGCGACAAAAGTTCCTTACATTCTTTTTCCGTTATTTTTCTTAGGGGCATATCTGTAAAAATTAAAAAACTTAAATTTTAATTGTAATCTTAAAATAATAAACAATATGATAGAAACTTCCATGAACAAATCGTATTGAAAAGGCCTTGTTCCTAGTTTCCAGCCTGTGAATTTTTCAATTGCATGCTATCCCCTATATTTTATTGTTCCATATACCACATCTGCCTTTTTCTCTGTATCGCAGAAGCAAATATCATTTGAATCACTTTCACCCCACCTATTATATGTGGATGTGCAGAATACAATACCCCATATTTGTCCGCCATTGATGAACTGGTAATCAGCCCTCACGCTTATAGGTACGTCTGGAAAAGTCGCCTTTATAGGATATGATGTGAAGTAATCAACGTCATTCCATTGATCCCCTACATACTTTTTTATTACATTTAGTGCCTGTTCCTGTGTCATATGTCTATCTCCTTATCTATTATAATTATTTAAAATATGTATTCTACTAAAGAAATTGCCGTTAAATAAACCAGCCCTAAATTAAAAAGCCAGCAAATAATGAACTTTATAAAATCCGTGTTTTTCATGTCCTGTCATTTTGTCTATTTTAAAATATGTCGCTGCTGTCCAGCATGTCTCCCATAATCAGAGGCTTCTTGCACTGGCCTGCCGCAAGGGCGATTTCAGCAGCCTCCTTCCTGCCAACCCATCTTCCATAAGAAGTGTAGAATCCGTCTGAAAATTCGTCAACCTCGTCCTCGAAAATATGCAGGATTTCGGCATGATGACGGCCTATCCTGCAGCGGTAAATATCGTCACGTTCCCGAGTACCTGTCTTATAAACGCCGCCGTCATTGCATACATATTCAGGCTTTACCTTGTATGCCGCCGCTATAATGACTTCCCTGTCTTTGAATGATATTGATATTTTTTCGTCTGTCATAGCCAGTCATAAAATTTAATTAATAAACGCCAAATGTAAACCATCGTAACAAAAACTAATGTGATTGGAAAGAGTATTCCAGCCAATGTAAAAAACATCTTATCATCATTATTGTCATTGCTTGGAAATGCCCTTTTAAATAATTTCAATGTGATGACAAATCCTATCAAATATCCAATTATAATTAACGCTATCATAATTCAGTCATTTAAAAATTATACATTCCTTTTTCCACCTCAATAGCGAGACCTTTTTCAATAAGACAATTAACATCAATATGGTGTTGATATAAAAACTCCATGAGTTCGTGTATTTTTGGAAATGACAGCTTAATAACATCTTCGCCGCATACCGTCAATTCACCGTCTCCATATTTAAAACCATTTCCAATAATTGCCTCTATTTTACATATTTCCTCAACTGTCATTGAATCCATTGGACGGAGATATGGAACAGTCCACTCTAAGGAACAAATATGATTGTATCCTTCATCCTCACCTTCACTTTCTATAATGGTTGTGGTCATATCATCCTCTGTACAAACATCACATAAATAACCCTTTGTATGATAGAATTTTCCAGTTTCATTACCTTCATCATCTACTATACAATCAGAGTGCCTTACTATTACACCATATGGCAACCTTGCACAAAGGTCTTTAAGTAAAAGTTGTTTTTCTTCTTGTGTCATAGTTATAAATTTTAGTTATACATATCGTCGGATGCTTCAATAGCAAGTCCTTTCTCTATCAGACCTCGATAGTCGAAATGCTTTGAAGTAAGATATTCAATTGAGGCAATCGTATCGTGAAAGAATCTCTCATAAAAAGGGCCTTCTTCCACATCACAAAGTCGATGATATTCTTTTCTCTCTTCAGGCGTTATTGACGACAAGGGACGGAGGTATGGCTTTACTGGTGGCTCTATATAACCTCCGTTTCCATAGAATAAATCTATAATATATGAGTCACCTATATGTAATTCATACAGTCTTCCCATATCGTCAAGTACCTTGACCTTATATGGTAACCGCATACAAAGGTCTTTTAGCAATATTTGTCTTTCTTCGTTTGTCATAGTTCAGTTATTTAAAAATTGTACATTCCTTCTGTCCGTTATTTTTCTTAGGGCCATATCTGTAATATTAAATTGTAATCTTAAAATAATAAACAACAATATAATAATTGTATTGTTAAACTTCATATATTTTATATAACATTATAGAAAATTTATAGAAATAATTCTATTTATTTAACAAATTAAAAATCAAGTATTTTTGAAAATATATAAATAAAATAGTAAACGTATCATTATACAGAAATGCAATTGGTGGAAAGACATATTATTAAAAGAAGTCATCCCTTATATAAGGAATGTGATTTACTATGCTTTTCTTCAAAGAACATATATAACAGGACATTGTATCTGATACGTAAGGAATACGAGGAAAGTAAAACATATGATATTTTGAATGATTCATATTTCTTCATGAAAAATGAAGAATGCTTCAAACAGCTTCCTCAAAAAGTTGCGCAAGCGACTTTAAGATCAGTTCATGCAACTTGCAATTCTTTTTTCGGAATGCTTCGTTCAAAAAATATTGATAACAAAAACGTCAAGTTCCCGAAATTCTTACATAAGGAAGATGGGAGGTATGTTGCAACATTCAACAACCAGACGATTTCAAAGAAGGTTTTTGAAAAGTCACATAAAATTAAACTGTCAAAAGTAGATATAGAATTTTATACGAAGATAAATAACTTTAAATCAATAAATTGCATAAGGATTGTCCCTAAGACGGAGCAGTATGTTATTGAAGTAATATATACCATTGAAGATGTAGAAAAAGTAAAATTCAACAAGAATATAGCTGCAATAGACTTAGGAGTAAGTAATCTTGCTACAGTAACATATTCATCAGGAGAACAGCCGACAATTATAAACGGAAAGCCGTTGAAATCGATTAACCAGTTCTATAACAAGGAACTTGCAAAATATAAGTCAAAATTAGAAAAAGTCAATAAGAAAAAGCATTCACACAGGACAAGAAGACTTACAAACAAAAGGAATAATAAGGTTGACAACTACTTGCATCGTGCAAGCAAGAGAATAGTAAATGATTTAAAAGACAAGAGCATATCTGTTCTGGTTATAGGAAAGAACGACGGATGGAAGCAAGACTGCAACGCCGGTTCAAGAAACAACCAGAACTTCATACAAATACCTCACAGTAGATTTGTCGAGATGGTTTCATACAAATGCGAAAAGGTGGGGATAAAAGTAATTACAAACGAGGAAAGCTACACATCCAAATGTAGTTTCCTTGATTTGGAAGAAATTGGAAAGCATGATGTTTATAAAGGAAAACGTGTTCATCGAGGCTTGTTTGTTTCTGAAAACGGAAACAAAATAAATGCCGATGTGAACGGAAGCTATAACATCATGAGAAAAGCATTCCCAAAAGTCTTTTTTGATGGGATAGAGGGCGTTGTAGTTCACCCGGTAATTGTTAAATTATAAACAATTTCCATATTTCTATGGATTTTGGAACTATTTCCATAATTATTTAATTTTAAAGTTAATATTAATTTGTTGATGTAAAATAAATCTCTTTTTCATTTTTACTTTACAAGTATACTTTTTAATAATCTAATAAATATCCTTTTAATTCATTTCTGATAAACTCTATCGTATTATATAAACCCTTATCTATATCAATGAAAAAACCTTTTTGTGGTATATTTAGTTTCTTCCAAGTTTTAAGATAACGTGCATATTTAAGATTATCACTTGTAATTACAAAATCATTAATATCATCAGGTGCATCATATGGAGTAACTTCTATGTATCCTTCCATGCCACTACACGTATCGCCTGATTCTTTAAACTTTTGTATAAGCAATTTTTTTATTTCTTTTGCTGTTTTGTTTACATCTCCAACAGCAAACAACTCACTTGAACTGTTTGTAATAACATCAGAAAAACTCTGAATTTGTATAATAAATCTCTTTTTCATTTTTAATATTAAAATTTTAACCTAAATGATAGCGGTTAGCAACTGTTTGAAGTTTTTTCTGCATATCCCAATCAGGATTATCACCTAATGAAAATAATAATACTTCATTTTGTCTATTATCTTTTAAGTATTTTACAACTTCATCATAATCACACTCGAGTTCGTGTTTACTCCATATTTCACTCCTTTCTTCTCTTGTTAAATCTTCGTATAATTTATTTTTAAACTTTTTATCATTACTCCAATTATATTTCGGGTCCCAAGTATCAATATTTGGATAAAATCTTTTTGCGTCTTCATTAAAGAAATGTTTAATATCTTGACGAAGAAGATTTCTGCATTCTTCTGTTGTTTCTCCACGATAGTCGTAATCCCAGCCCCTTGGCAATAGATATTCAGCATATAACTCAACAGAAGCATCATCCGCATCTTTCAATAAGACAGGCTCTTCATATTCGCTTCTCCAATCAGGATAAAGACCATCAAGGATTTCTTTTACTTTTTCTACATCTCCTTTGTCGTCAAATACAAACAATTCGCTTGAACTGTTTGTAATAACATCAGAAAAACTCTGAATTTTAAACGTGAATAAAATTTTATTTCTTTTCATATTCTATTGTTTTTAAAACTGTTAAATCAAAACTACTTCTTGTAATCGTTATTGGATTGTCAAGAATCAAATTTTTACTAAATGATTCAGGTTCGTACAATGAACAATTAATTATTTTGCTTTCTTTCAATAATGGATAAAAATGAGCACCAAATGATATTTTTGAAACATCGAAATCATTCCACATAGTTTCCAATTTTTTAAAAGCGCTCTCGCTATACCGTTGTGTACAACGTCCGGAATCCATCATTGGCAGTAATACAAAATAAAAGATTCTATCTTTATATTCGTCATAAATTTCTTTAAACCTAACAACAGAGTTCTCATCTGAAACAACATAGTGTAAATTTATCTTTGTCTTTGTAAAGTATGATAAGTTTTCTACTGCCTTTCTCCACGTTTCTTGAATCTTTGTATTCCATTCGTTTGTACTTATGGCAACACCGCCACATAATTTATCTGTAACACTTAACAATTCGTCACGGAAATCGTTTTCTGTTGTTAATGTTATTCCGTTTGTTGTGTAATTAGGAACAATATCAAATTTTGCAATTGTTTTTAGAAAATTGATAAAATCCGGATGTATTGTCGGTTCACCCAAACTTCCTATTGCCACCTGAAACGGCTTGTCGTTTTCTGACATGTTACCAAAAAACAATTCGGCCTTTTGACAAATATCATCATAGAATTTACCGTTGTTTGATGCTTCTGCATAACAAAACGGACAATTTAGGTTACACATTGTGCCAAGGGCAATGTCATAAAATTCAGATTTGTCTGCTGGTAATTCTTTAGCAAAACCATCTCCCATTCGAAATGTTTTACCGTCAATCCATGTCGCATTGTAATTACATTCTGGAAATTTTCTTGTTTTTACTTTCATGTCTGTTTATTCTAACTTCTACATCTCAGAATTTATAAATCATAAAATTTTAATGTACTGTTTTAAAATGGGTCTGTGAAACCCTACCACACTATGTTACCATAGACAAACAATTCATTACAAGACTTAATGACAAGTAATTACATTTTCGATTTACACAATCTCGGATTTTCAACCTTATTGTTTGTTGTGGTTTTGACTGATATTACCATATTGAAATTCTTGCAAGTAGAGATATATTTTAGCTATTTCAACGTGACTTATTCCATATAGGCTGAGTATCATTTCACGTCCCTCTCCATCAAAGGTGCTTAAATCTCAATTCCAACTTTATGTATCTCCCTTTCAGTCTACACGATTATAAGATTCTGTATATTGCGTAACAGTAATACTACTTCTATGCTCCTATTGGCATCGTATTTATCTCATTTTCGCTCGGTATAGTCCTTACACATTATTAGTTAGTGCTTTCTTCCCGACTACTCTTTATAGAAAATATCCATAACCGTTTTAGGATTCTATATCAGGATAAGGATTTCCACCGAATTTAGGAGATTCTACATAGGGATTTCTCGCCTATGCACACAAAATTATTTCTAAAATACAACTTGATGCTGTAATATCCTACTTATCAGACGATTGAATTATTGCAATCTACATCTTTACAAAGCAGGCGTTCTTCCAGTAAATTATTTAAACTTAGGTTTCAGACCGTCAAGCTGTATAAAATTATCATTATTTCAATGTACTTATTGGAGTATAGTTTGAACTCGAACTCCTGTCAAATCTTTTCAAGTTATTGACTTTATAGTTTAATTAAATAAACAACATTTAATAACTATATTACGAAACTTTTCAAATTTTTCTTTTTACTTTTCATATGGATTCACTGTTTGTCTACCAGTCATTTTTTTAAAGTATTCCTTGTTGGTAGATTTATTCATCCACTCTATGGCCTTGTCTTTTGAAAAGCCTTCGTTCATCAAAGCACCAGTAAGCAGGTCTGACAGGTATGGTACTATGAATGAAAACATTTTGTCGAAACGTAGATTTTTCCCGGTCTCGGAATGTTTCAGTATCAGAGGTCTTGTAAAATGATATTTGTAGTATGTGAAATATACAGGATAGAACAGGATATACAAGTCGTCACCTATAATTTCGAAGTCGTCTACAAGACCGTAGATGTTATAGAGCATTGCAAGCTTTGTATCTGATTCTGTTGCATTTGCCATTATTTCAGCCTTTACAGGAAGAGAGTCTTTGTTTTTTATAAGAAAATCCTTTATTTCTTGTTTGTCACCTGTAAGGTCCGTGTATCCATTTTTGTCAAAGTTGAATTCTTTGAATGTCTTAAAATTTTCCATAATTCCAAATTTTTAATTACCTGAACATTGAGTTATTTACTGATGTAAAAGCATTTGCGATATAACCATGAAGTATTTTCTTCATAGCATATTCGTGAGTGTCGAGAATCTTCTTATTTTCAGGATTATGTATGAAGTCACTAAGTTCATTAACAGATTCTACAATGTAGGCTGGAATCATTAGTGGCTTTTTGATTTTTTCAATCTCCATCACAAGCACTTGGTAAGTCAATGATGGACGAAGCTCCGGCATATAGCATTTTTCTTCTGCTATTTTATTTTCGTCTATCACAATATCTTGAAGTTTGACCTCTTCTTTTTTCAAGTTTTTGATGAGGTCTGAAACCTTCACCTGTTCTATTACAAAATCCTGTAGGTCTTGACGAAAGTCGCTCTTACCTCTTGTCTCTACGATTTCTTGATTATATCGAAGCTCTTTCTTATATATATCATATAAGCTAATAAGAACTGTATCATCTTTCTCTAATTGCTGTTTAAGCAATTTTAATGCTTTTGATTTTGTCATAACCGTAATTATTTGGATTTTTTAAGAGTCGAGAATTTGTATTTCTTGATGATTTTGTCAAATTCTTTTTCAGAATATTTAAAGGACACCATTGTGCGGTATACACGTTTTATAAATTTCTGATGACCTTTTGGTTTAGTATTGTCAAAGTCCGTTGTGTATAAATTGTACGTAGTTGCTCCTGATTTTTCTTGGATTTCCAATGTTAGGGATTTGCTTGTGTCTTCACATAGTTCGTCATAACGGTATGTAGTATAGTCACATCCGTCAATTATTTTTTTGAATCCTAAAGATTTCAATCTGTTCTTGAATGAATTGATTGCAATTTCAGTTTCATCTGTTAAAATGTTCTTAGTACTCATATCCGTTTAATTTTAATGTTAATGTTAATTTGTTGAGGTAAATATAATACGACTTTTTGAAAGTTGGATCAAAATCTTGAAAAATTTTTACAAAAGCCAATTTTTATAGACAATATTATTGTACATGCTTGGACTAATCAACCTTTCTACCTACATATTTTATTTATCTTTTGATATTGAAACTATTTCTTTTTTGTTTACATTCCATTCATAACCAGCCTCTTTCATTTTTACAAAGAGAGTATTTCGCTGTTCTTTAGTAGCCGGAATTAAATTATCAGAATCAATCATATTTCCATTTTCAAAATCTGCATAAAAGAATCCGTCATCATAACGACAATGTAGGAAACAATAAGAAGGGTCATTATAACTACCACCATCGGTGTGGTGTCCTATGCTTTGAAATATCCCAATAATTCCATTGGATTTATCGACAACTACGTCACCATCCTTTGCATCGTTGATGGTCCATGGGTGGTAGAGATTTTCAGATAGTAGACAAGGATAATGAACAACACCTTCAGTATCTTCTAATGAGCAGTAATGTCTATAAATCATATTCTCTCCTAATGAGTCATATCCGCAATTAATATTCGTTATTAAAAACGTGTTTGTACCATTGTTGGTAGTAATCCCGTCATTGGTAACAATCCAATTCCCAACCTTGAACATTGTCTCAAACTTTTGCTCAACTTTATTATTTGATTCAGGTTCTCCTTGTTTTTCATCCATAGTGACTATGGAAACTTTCTCACCGTTCATTCGTTTTAGACATTTACTAATTATCTTAGCATCTGTAACATATCCTTCTTGCTGTAAAGAATCAATCAACTTTTGGCAATATCTTTTTGCTCTATCTGTTGGCTTAATCATTTCAAGCAAGCGAGGTATTGAATTAAATGTATATTTGTCTTTAGACTTTTGTTTACCTTGCTTTTCAACCCAAGCAGTCCATTCTTTGGTCGGATAACCGTGTTCATCAAGGTCTTTGAAATAATCAAGGATTTCTTTTCTTATCTTCTCATCCTCAAGGATTTCTTTCCTTATCTTCTCATCCTCAATCTCTATGAGTTCTGGAATTAAGGTTTTCAATGCCTCACACAACATAGTGAAGCTACTGTCAGGAAAATTCTTTCTTACAATTTCTATTGCTTTTTTTCTTTCCATAACCAAAATTTAAAGTTTATGTATTAAAAATTTAATGTAGTATTATATTGCATGCAATTCTTTTTTGTTCGCGTCCCATTTATATTCCGCATCATTCATTCTTTGGAATAGGTAGTCGTGTTGTTTCTTGGTTGCAGGCTTGGCTGTTTTTTTAAGACCACAATAACTTCTATCATTACCAATAAGGAAATCATTATCAGCACTTACACAACAATAAAATAGAGCCAATCTATCATTAATATTTTTATAAATAAACGGGCAGCCACTACCGCTTACAAGTACATCACCATCCTTTGCATCCTCGATGGTCCAAAGATGCCAATGTCTCTCTATGAAATCAATAGCATGATGCCCTACAGCACCATTATCGGTAAATTCGATTTCATACTTATTATCGGCAACATTTAATATAAGTGCAGGATGAAGTCCATCGCAGATAATCCAATCACCAGCTTTGAACTTTGGGCCAACATTATCTGCAGATTTTTTCTCACCCTGTTTTTCAAAATTTTTATCATTCGTTATCATAAAGTCATCAATGAACAAATTATATCCATCTGATTTCACAAATTTATGTCTTTCTTGTGTTATATCCTCTATTTTTCTAAAAGGATTATGTTGACTAGTATCATTTATTTGCAAGTCTACAAACGTATCTATTTTATCCAATAAACCCCATAGGGATATAATTATATCATATAGATGCTGTTTGTTTTGCTCACCTTGCTTTTCAAGCCAAGAAATTACGGATGCCTTTGAAAATTGACCATAATAGTTATCACCATATTGTCTAACAAACTCAATAAGGTCCATTCTTATTCCATCGTCATCGTTTTCATTTTCTTCAAGTTCAGGAATGAGTGTTTTCAATGCCTCACTTAACTTAACACTTCCATTATGGAAATTGCTTCTTATAATTTCTATTGCCTCTTTTCTTTCCATATTCTTTATCAATTTTAATTTTCTTTATAAAAGTTATTTTTTAATAACTTATAGTTTATTCATTTATTAGTTCTTTCTTTTCTAAATCCCATTTATAACCAACCTCTTCAATTTTTTGGAATAAAAGTTTACGTTGTTCTATAGATGATGGTTTCAAGTTGTCAATAGAAATACAACAAGTACCTTCACATGAAAAGTCATCATTAGCAAGAAGTGCGTGATAATGAACATGTCCTTCATAAGGTTCATAAAAAGACTTATAAATCAATATCCACAAATTTCCTTTATCTGTTACATAAGAAAGTACATCGCCATCTTTTGCATCTTGAATAGTCCAAAGATGAAAGTTCTTGTTAACCAATTCTATTGGAGGGCGAGATTCACCACCTTCTACACCTTCTAAGAGATAAAACTGGTTTAAGATTCCTTCTATTTTCCAGATATAACCACAGTTATCAACAGCCAAATCACCAGCCTTAAACTTTGGTTCAACTTTATCATTGGACTTTTGATTAATCAGTTCAGCCCATTCATCTACTTTACAACATTCCATATAAAGAATGTTACAAGGATTTTGTGCTTTTCCATCAGTAAAGATTTCTACTTTATATTCTGTGTTGCCGAGTTCATTGATATGTCCAACTTCCAAAATATTATAAGTAAGTCTTGGGTTCTTTGAACTAATCAGCTTATCGCCTACATGAAATTTAGAAAGTCTTCTTATTAATTTATTTTCAGCATCCCATTCATACTCAGCTTCTTTCATCTTTTGGAATAGTATGTCACGTTGTTTTTTGGTTGCAGGACAAATACCTTGTAAGGACGATGTCCAATTTCTTCCCTCTTTTCCGCCTTCTTCGATACAATTTCTAAATCTTGCAAAGTAATCTATTCCACAATAAGAATATGGCATATTATCCAAAACGTTTTTGAATATAAAAATTGTTCCGTTCTTGACAAATGTAAGCACATCACCATCCTTCGCGTCTTGGATAGTCCAAAGATGGCACATATACTCTTTATCAAAAGAGATTGAATACTGATTGTCTTCAGCATCAACTACTTCATACCAAGACTCGCAAACCTCTACAATTTTGTATGTTCCTACGCCATTCTGTATAATCCAGTCTCCTACTTTGAACTTCGATTCAACATTATTAGATTTCTGTTCACATTGATGTTCTAATACACATCTTCCTAATTCTGTAATGTCTTGACAAGAGTGATAAGGTTGTTCTCTCCTGCATTTATCACAAAGTGTTTCTTTTTGCTCGTCTTGTTTTTCAAGTCGTGCCTTATCATATTCTACAGCATCTTTGTATTTGTCTTTGATAGATTTGAGCCAATTATATTGTGTATTGTATCTATCTTCTTCTACTTTATTTTCTCTCTTCTTATAAATTTCTTTCTTTAAATTAAGTATGTGAAGAATTGTATTGATTTGATATTCATCATCTTCACTCCACTCTTTTGTGGTTGTACAATTCACTTCACAACCAACTCTGTCTTTGAAGGATTTGAGCCAATTATATTGTGTATTGTATCTATCTTCTTCTACTTTGTTTTTTTCTTTTCTATAAATTGCTCTCTTTAAATCAAGTCCGTGAAGAATTGTATTGATTTGATATTCATCTTCTTCACTCCATTCTTTTGTAGTCATGTAATTCACTTTACAACCAACTCTGTCTTTGAGAGATTTAAACCAAGTTATTTGGTCTGAATCAAGTAAACCGGTTCCATCTATACATTCAATAATTGATTTAAACATCTTCTCATCCTCTTCATTCAAAACAGGTTTCTGATCATCTTGCCCTTCAAGCCAAGAAAGACACTGTTCCTTTGTGACTTCAAAGATGGTAGTGTTGTTAGTAAACACATGGTCAAGACCATACTTGATGGCTTTTCTTATATTCTCGTCCTCGTTCTCTTTGAGTTCAGGGAAAACAAATTCGGCAGCCTTTTGAGCTTCACAGAAGCATTCAGGATGCTCACCTTTTACCCAAGATTTCATTCTTTCAAGAGCTTCTTTATATTTCTTTTCGTAATTCATAGTTTTAATTATTTAATTGTTTATACATTTTTTCTTTTGCTTCCAATGCAAGACCTTTCTCAATAAGTCCACGATAATCAAAGTGATGAGCGTTGAGCCAATCAATTTCTGCAATTGTGGTTTCCCAAGTAACTCTGCCTACTGAAAAACAAGTGGTAAATTTATCCTCAATCGTGTTAAACGTAACATCACAAAACCACTCATTGTATCTTGAACTGAAGTGAATATTCTTAATTGACTTTATGTTATTAAAACCAAAATAATCACCTACTTTACCATATTTAGATAAAATTTTTACTTTTATTAAATCTTTCACCTCTTCATTAGCCATACTTGACATTGAACGCAAGTATGGCTTAATTTCATGTATAGGAACAAATTCATTGTCAAAACGCCAGCATAGCGTAACTGTATTATTATTTTGTATTGACTTTAAGCATTGTACTTTACCTGCAAGGTATGTAGGAAACCATGTTTGTTCAACCAACACGTTATATTGTACTCTTGATGACAAATCTATTAATAATAATTTTTCTTCTTGTGTCATAATAATTTAATTTTAAACGCTAATATTAATTTGTTGATGTAAATATAATATGACATTTTGAAAGTTGGATCAAAATTTTGAATTATTTTTACCTATAAGATAAAAAATTATAAAAATTTTGATTTAGATACCATATGCAAACAAGTTTTTCTGGATTCTTTCCTGAGCTGTTTCAAAAAATTCTTTGTTTATTTCAACACCTATAAATCTTCGTTTCAAGTTTACGCAGGCTTCACCTGTCGTACCTGATCCCATAAAGAAGTCAGCCACTAAATCATCTTTGTTTGTAAAAAGGCTTACTATTCGTTCCATCAGTTTCAAAGGTTTCTGAGTCGGATGATTTGTTTTTTCCTTTGAATTATGAGGTAGTGCAGGAATATCTGTCCAAACATCAGTAAGATTTACACCGTCTTTTAGAAAACCCTTTGTATATTCTTTTCTTTTTGAATTTATTTTTAATTTTATCTGATTGAATGTCAATGATTTACCCTTTGACCAAAATAAAATTGGTTCATATCCGCTTGTTAATGACTTACCTCTTGTACTGTTAAAACCTCTTTTACGTGCCCAAATTATTGTTCTGTTTTCAGTAAAGCCTGAATTATACATCATAGCTGAAATTCTCCACATATTTTGTCTTGAACAAAATAATATTATATTCCCACCTTCTTTAAGTACAGAATAACATTTTTCAACGAATGTACAAAGCCATTCTATATATTCATCATTTGATTTCCATTGATTGTCAAATTCACTTTCGACTACATTATAATATGGTAAATCACAAATTATACAGTCAAGTTTTGTATTGTTATTTTCAAGCTGTGATAAAATGTTGAAACAGTCGGTATTATATAGATTTATTCCGTTCATTTATTGAGTAATTTATTTTGTAAGTAGGTTCTTACAAATTCTTCAGCATTGATTTCAGATTTATCTAAAATACTACATAGAAAATATTCTGAAAAATGAGTGTATCTTATTCTTGCATTGTCTGAAAATTCAATTGAAAACAAATCATCTATTGAAACACCCTTTTCAAAAAGATATTCTTTGAGCTTTATCGGATTTATCCATTGAAATGATCCGTCGAGATAACCGCAATTTGTAGATTGAAGATTTTTTAAGAATGGATATGATTTTTTATATTTTTCAAATGTTCCAAGCCAAAGCCATTTTTCAAACCAGCTTCTAGAACATGGTTCAAAATGAGCACCTGACATAGAGTATTCACCTATATGGTTAAGAATATTTTCTGAAAAACATTTGTCATAGAGGACATTAATCCATTTTGTCCTTGATTGTATAAAAACAGGGTCAAACTTTTTAACTCCTTTGAAATGAAAATAAAATATAGGTTCAATTTCATCTTTCAGAGTTTTAAATACCATATCATAGTAGCATAAAAACTCCCCATATTTTGGAGAGTTTTCGGATGCCACTATATTAATATTTTTTCCAAGACAAGATTGCAGTTTTCTTACAGCCTTATCAAAGAATTCAGTATGTTCGGCATAATGAAATTTAGGATTAATAGATATGTGTACATCTATTTTATCAAAATATTGCTTGATGTTATACTGTTTAATTTTTTCAAAATGAAGGTTTTCCATTTCAAAAAACTCATCAGTAACCCTATCATTTATATACCAAAAACAAACTGCTCTCATGATTAGAATAATGAAATTGAGTAAGAAAGCGAAGCATCAAATGTTCTAATTTTACAAGCCTCCAAAAGCCTGTTTACAGGTTGCAGGTATAGTTTTTCAAACATTTGTACCTTATCTATTTTTATTTTCATATCTGAAATCAGTCTATCATTGACTTCATCATCTTGGCTAAATGCAATGACTTGTGATTCCATATTGTCTCCTGTAAAATCATCATCCATTATACCATCATCAGTATCTTCAGTATTTTTAATAACTGTGAAGTTGATAATTGGAGATGTTACAAGAGCCAATCGTACTTTTGAACCGTCACCTATCAAATTATATTTTTTCTTTAGCTTTGGATTGCTATTGACAATATAATTCCATAGAACGGCACCTTTTACTGTCATAGGGGCTTTTGAACGAATGATGGCTTTACCGAAGTCCTGTATGCAATATCTTTTATATGTATGGATTGTCTGAAGTGAACAAATATCTGCAATCTTTGCAGTCATAAAGATATTTTTCATTTTTCTAAGGAATTCAGCAACCTCTTCTTCTGAAAGTTTTTCATTCTGTAATAAAAACAATTCAGTATCAGCAATCATTTTTCTTAGGAATTTCGTATAAGTTGACTTAATATCTTCAAGGCCAGTTGCTTTGATTTTAGTAAATGGCTTGTAGTAAATATTTGGATCAGACCAACGAATATCTTGAACATATCTGTTCTTTGCAAGCCAAATACCAGTTTTTGAATATGATTCAAATTCGAAATTCAAAATATTACCGTTACCATTGTATCGCTTAGCATAGTCTTCGAATAAGTTTGCATAGAACTGCTTCAAAAGAACGTCATAAAGCGTCATAGCGAATGAGCATCCGTCAGGATCTATCAGGTCTATTTTTGCATTATTAATATCCACATTACGGACATTTTTGAAAAATTCAAGAGCCTGTTCTTCAGTGTCCAAATTATTTGCTGAACAGAAATAATGTTTCTTATCATCTGTTATAATTCGCCAAACTTTATGTTCATTCCAGTCAGTTGATTCTATTACTTCACGTACTGAGGCATAGATACTATCGGTTGCGATATATACTGAAGAATCATTCATAACATTATGTCTTGCAACAATGTTCATTTTTCTATGAGCGTCAGTTTGTTCAAGCCAATGTTTCTTAAACAACTCATTCAAATTTTTCTCAGTCCATAGAATTGCGTCCTTACCTTGTGTAGTAATTGATTCAGCAATATCAAGATTGAAAAATCTGAAAGTCTCGAATCCAAAAGCACCATATGAAGCGTTAATAATTGTTTTGGCTGCATTTTGAAGCTCATTATTTGATTTCTGAAGTCTGTATGTCCTTGTTAAATAATCTTCAAATTCATCTTTTGTTATAGACTCCTTCTTATTCTCGTTATGACTGTTATAATAATCCAAGAGTTCAGATAAAGACGCATTTGATAACATAAGTTCTCGTCCGTCCTCATATTCTTGTTTATACTTCATCATAATCTTTTTAAATGACTTACGGTCATTGTAAAGCTTTGTAAGAATACGAGGCAATACACCTTCTTTTTTAGAATATACTGCACCTGAGGCACAACGTATTTCGCCAGGTATAATTTCCTTGAATGAACCTGGAGCTTCTTGTCTTAAATGTGTTTCTGGTGAAATATTGAATTCACGCATAATTGAAGGGTACAGAGAGGCAAAGTCACAGGCCATATTGTCAAAATGTTTCCCAACAACAGGTTTTTTGAAAAATGCTCCACTATATGACCTATCTTTTTTAGGACTTACATAATCAGCATTCAATACCTTTCCTTCTTCAGAATATCCCTTTCTAAGAATGTCTGCGACAAGTGTTGAACGATGAGCACAATCGGATGCTCGTGAGTGAGTAAGCGATGTTGTCAAAAGTCCGGAACTTAAAGCCTTTGTCACATTATGAATTTGCTGTACAACTACACTATCTATAGCATTATAGAGAACGTACTCTTTATAATGTTCAAGGTACATTGTCTGCAAATCTTCTTCATGTTGGATTTTTCTCACACCTGCGACAACTTCACCGACTGTATCAAGTTTCATATTATCAGTCAAATACTTAGACCAAGTTTGGAAAGCAGTAAGATAATCGAAATGAATTACGTGATCAAGTCTTACACCCTTTGGACGTTCAGAAGTTCTTGATTTTGGAAAGTATGCTTTTGCTATATCTGTAATTCCAAGTTTTCGACATCTATAGCATATGTAAGGCCAGTCAAATCCTTCTGAATTCCATCCACAAAAAATACCTGTACGTTTTACAACTTTGTTCACAAAGAATGTAAGCATATCTTCTTCAGAATCAAAGCATTTGTATTTGAATTCATATCTATCCTGAATTTTAGAAAGTTCAAGATGTTTGTCAATGGATTCTTTTACAAATTCTATGTCTTCGTCAGGCATTTTCTTCCATCCAAGTACAAACAATTTTTTATTTGTAACAAATGAAATAAGTGTTATTGCATTGTCAGCCTGAGCAATAATGTCATCCAATGAAATTGAATTATCAGGTACTTCTATTTCAATATCAAAAAATGTGAATTGTGGCTGCTGACTTGAATAAATTAGGTCAAGCTCTTTATCAAAATATTGTTCAATAAGTTCTTGTACTCTATATTTTGAAAGGTCTCGTAGATACTTTTTATATTTTGGCTTTACATACTTGTTTAAGTAGTTAAATTTTTTAGTAGGTTTTTCTGAAATAACCCAATCAAAAATATCATCATCTGAAATTCTTTTTTGAATTTTTTCAACAAAACCTTTATTATTCCAATATGAGACCTCCAAATAATGATTATTTGGAGTCTCATTATAAACAATGTCAACGAGCATATAATACTATAGTTTTAGAGTTGATACAATATACATTTCAGAACAAATGTCCGGATCAGAGATTAGACGAAGCGAGTAAACGGATTTATTAATTTCTATAACATCCGCAGAGTATGTTATGTTTGAATTTACGTTTTTGAATAAATCCTTACTTACTGCATTGAAGATCTTGTCTAATGATTGATTTTCAACAGGTGAAAGTGTATATTTGTAGATATTGTCAAGAGCTGTAAGCTCATCTACATTTGTAACAACTGCTTCTGAATCTGAAGGTAATTCTGAAAAATATGCTGTACCTTCATTATTGTACATATAGAATTTAGTATTTGCGTCATCAATTGACATACAAGACAGAATTTGTTTGATGTCGCTGATTTTGAATGAATATGCAATTTTTGCTGAACTGAATCTGTCTCTTAATTTATCATCGTAATATAAATTATCAGATACTGTATCACAAACAATTTCAGACATTGCAGGCAGGTTAACTTCAAAATACTGATTAGAAATTTTAATCATCTTTGAAAGGTTACCATACTTTTCTGATTCAGCAAATATAATCTTGATGTCACAAGTTGCTGTACCAAGATTTTTCAGGATGTTCATTATCTTTTCTGATGAAGAAAAAATAGATGTTGAACGTCCTTCAAAGTTTTTCTCAATTGATTCACAATATTCTTTAAGGTCTGATTCAATGTACTTAATCATTGTTTTTGAATCATTTACAGCAAATGACTTGTAAATGTCATTTTCTTGGGTTGAATCAATGTAAAATGATAATTGATTCTTTTTAAAAATTGAGGAATTTTGAAACAGTTTAGTCAGGTTCTTTACATTTACTGACTTTAATTCAATAAATTTATTCATATCATTAAACTTTTAAATTATAATAAAATAATAAACAATAAAATCTTAAATAGATAGTTATATAGAAGAGATATTATCAACAACCTTAGAAGAGATTTCAGTTTTACAACCAGATGTTGCTATAAACCCTGTTACTAACAATATCCTAATGAATTCTGATTTATTTTCAATAGGAACATTTTTACAATATTTCGATACAAATAAAGGTTTAGGTGTAATTTTAATTTTATTATCATATTCTACTATTGACATATATTGATCACCATTAAGTTGTGTATGTTCTTTATAAGGTGAAATGCTGTATTCAGCAATTGTTTCATATCCATTATCTGTTTTAACTTGTACTTTATAACGTAAATCATATACATCATAGTCGCACTTTGAAGCTGGTTTTTTAATATCGAATCCACCATAACCATTCTCTTTCCAGTTATCAGAAGTATCACTATATATTAATTTAGTGAAATAGAATGGATATTTTGGAGTATCATCTTCAAGAGATGCTACTGGCTTGGAAGTTTTAATGTATAATGAAAAATCAAGTCTTGCTGGAAAGAAGTACATTGATTGAAATGAATGTGGTTCTTCTTGCCATAAATTAGTTGTTACAAGTAATGTATCACCGTCATATTTTTTAATATCTCTATTTGCATTTACATTTTGAATATCTAAAACTGAGGTTTGAGTATAAGTTTTTGAAACTGTGTCAATGGAACTATCAGTTGTATGGTTATTTGAAGCAAAAAATAAATGAAAATATTTGGTATGATAGTTAGTCCATTCATCAAGCGTTTTAAAATCATCAGGAGTTTTTAAATAAGTTTCAGGTTTTTTAGTTGTTTCATTAAATCCTTTTACAGAAAGATTTTTATCAAAAACAATTGAATTTGTATCTTTATCAAAAGATATTAATGTACTAATGGCTTTATCAGAAATAACCTTGTTCATGTCAACGGTTCCGTCTTTTTTTAAGAATTTACTGAATAGGCTAAATGACCTGTCATAAAAAATGTTTAATGCCTGAATATCTCTTTTTATAAAATCTTCAGCTATATTGAACTTATCATATAAATTATTTTGGGATAGAATTCGTCTTAGCCATGTATCTCTATTACTTTTTATGTCAAAGTCTTTTTTAATATCATCAGGTATAAAATCAGTAAATCTATACTTATATGTATTTGTTCCATAACATTTTTGATCATAGATATTACTATTGTATAATAAGTCATATAATTCTTGAGTAATCAAACCATGGTCATCAGGATTTGTATATTCATTGACAAGAATTCTGTAATAAGGTCTAAATTCATCAATGTTATTTAATTCTTTTGATGGAATTAAACTAAGATGAATATCATCAATACCTGTTACTTCATCTTCTGTCATAATACTATCTATTTGTATTTTATTTTCGAATAGGTTTTTATAATGATCTTTACTTCCAGTTTGATCATATCCAATATTATAATTATTAATACATAAAAGTTCTTCACCTGCAACTACAGGATTTAAATATCCACCTTCTACAAAATTATCTTGATGTGTGTATACATTGATATTATCAAAATAACCATCATCTAAAATAAATTTTCCAAGATACAGGTAAGATAAATGACTTGCAATATCAACATATATGTTACTTCTATCTCCTGTAATTTCTTGAGTATGTTCCTGGTCGTACCAAAATTTTTCATTATAATAATATCCTCTTATAACATTATTGACATATGACCGTTGTCCTACAACATACAGTAATTTATTTGGTTGATATTCGTTATCACGGATTTTTGATGATATATTAAGTGCTTGATAAGTCTTTTTATGATATTGGTTATATCCCTTTTTACCGAGTACGGACAAGCGGCCTGTCCAGAAATTTGATTCACAATATCTTTTACTTATAAATGGGTCTATATATAAAGTATTATGCGGTGTAAATGAAAAAGTTATCTTATCTAAATCTTTTCTAGGGTCATCTTGTTCATTACAAAATAATTTGGCAAACCTATAATTATTTAAGCAACCATATGGATCAGAATAATTATATTTTGCATGAATAGCTGAATTACTGAATGCATCTTTAAGTAATTCTAGAAATCTGTTCCTTCTATCTGCTTCAGTATCTCCCGAATTATTATAATATTCCTTTCTTGATAAATTTAATCCAAGTACACATAATGGATTATATTTATCATCTCTGTCAGATGTTCCTTTCAAAGCAATATTTCCATTTGAATAATCGAATATTTTAGTTCTATAGAAGCTTTTACTCCATCTGCTTTCTCTCCATAAATAATCTCTTTTACTGTAGCCTTTTATATAGATATTATCCGCAAATTGTTTTGAGTGGCCATTTACACCCTTATCATGCAACCATATTTGTCCATAGTCATTAAATGCAAAATTTAAGAATTGTGAAGATTCAATGAGCATTGCATTATTAGACGTCCACATAAATTGGTGTGGTGTGTATATAGAATATAAGTTTAGATATGATATGTCATCTGTTACATCATATTCTAAAATGTCACGCTCAGAATTATAATCACATTTTGTATTTTCTATAAAAAGATTATTATCATACCATATTGTATTTTCTGTAAATTTTTTTAAATTAAATGAAAATGATTTATATGTACCATTGACAAGAATATCTTTCCTAGGATATCTTGTAATATTTGTATAGTTATGTTTATCTTTTAAATCCTGTGGAGTATATAAAAATATTTCATTTTTTTGATATGAATTATTATTTTTATTTTCTACATCATTTCTATTTTGTGAAAATGTCCTGATTTGAGAAATACTTGTATCAATAACAGGTATTTCTTCATCTTCTGATTGTATTAATTGTTCATCAAAGAATGAATTATGAAATAATGTAAGAAATGGAGCATAATATCCATAATGATTATTATGATAATAAGGACCTCTATTTACATTTACATACGTATAAGTTCTAGATGAATCATAACCAAATTCATGAAGTCCTGATGTATAACTCGGTTGAAAATTTACAGATGGACAATATGTTTCATTTCCGTATAGTTCATTAAAAGTAAATTTTTGTATAGGCTCATTTTCAGAAATTTTAGCAGAATCATGTTTAAATGTTAAATGACCTGGAATAAGTCTGTGTTTATAATAGGTAAAAAGAATATGTGTATATAGACTTAAATTAATTTTTATATAGTTTGCCTTACCATCACTAGTTGCTTCTGCTGATCTAACTGTAAGAGTTTGGTTATTAGAATAATTTCTATATTGATTACCTATATATCCTGTATCAATATTACCACATTTTGTATTATCTACAAAAATATTTGAATTATAGTTGTCCATCTGAAATCTTATTTGTTATAAGATGTTTTTAATAATTTTTCAAGCTTGTTATTCATATCTGAATTATACATATCCGATTTTGTATCATCAGTAAAGAATATATTTAGGTTTGAAAGCTTGTCTGGGGTATAAGTCTCTGTAAAGAAATTTGAATTATAATCAGACCAACCACCTCTTGGAAGCATCAAGGTATTTTTCTCGATGACAAGATTGTCGACGTCATCAAAACCTAAACGTAAATTAGGAATTTTGTCAGGTTCGACAGTGATTGTTTTTTCTGATATTTCATAGATGGATTTTTCTTTATTGAATATGAATACTTTTTCTGTATAGTAACCGTTTTTCTTAGCAAATTCATTCTTTTCAGACGTAAAGAATACTTGACAGGTATCTACACCTTTGATAGATTCTATAAGTGATATTAGGTCTGATTTTGCTACAAGGTCTCGTCTTTTTACATTTAAGAAATATTTGTTTAGAATATCATAGATAGACGTACGAATGGTATTTTTATCAGCGTCTTCAAAAGCTGAAATTATAATGTTTATAATGTAATGCTCTATCGTAAGGTTATTGATTACTATATTGGTATTGACAAGTGCATAACCAGAATAATTCAATAAGTCTATAATGTTTTTCTTGTCAGATTCTGTTAATAAGAATTTTTCTTCAGGTATTGTAAAGTAGTCGTATCCTGTTGAATAATAAGGAGTTACATCTTTTAGTAATGTAATATATATGATATTATTGTCATTAAGATATGATACAGAATCAGATACTTGAACATCTATAAATGAAAATTGGTTATATCTTGACAAAAATTGTTTGTAGTTTTCAGCAGTCGCAAGAACGAAACTTTTACTTGTTTTAGGTGCAATAAGTCTTGTAAAATTTACATCTTCATAGTCAGCACCAAATCTTGCATTTTCAATAACTTTAATATCAACATTTTGTGAAAGATCGACTTCTTCACCTGTAGATGAAATTCCCGGTTCTGAAAATTTTAATTCAAAATTAGTTAAATCAACATTTCCTGCAGCACCTGACGACAATATGTATCTTACCTTAATTGAAGCACCGCTGTCTGGAATTTTACCAAAGTCGCCATTACCGAAAAATACAGTAAGTCCGGCTGATAAACCTGTTTTTAATATGAATGCTTCTTCATTTTCATTCATATCATAGAGTGATTCTTTTTTAGTCCATTCTTCATCATTGACAAATACACTTACATCAAAATTATCTGTCATATTTTTTGTAATGACGTCGAAGCTCTGTAGCTTTGAACCATCAGAAACAAATATTTGTTCTTCTATAGTACCTTCAACTATTGTAACATTCACACCTTCTGAAGAATTCATTTTAAGTGTTATGAAATCTTGCGGACTTTGTATGAAGAATTTCAAATTATTATTTGTTGTAAGTACCGCATTGTTTGGAATCTTTACATAAGATCCTTTAACATTTCCAGGAGCCGAACTATTTAATGATAAGTTGATGATTGATTTAGATGACGCTCCTCTGAATGCGTTATGTCCTACAAGGCTTGCAAGTCCATAAACACCTTCGACACTATGTACAGTTTTAATATTAAGGTTTTCAAGTGCATGAGAAAGGTATGTCATGAACATCTCAAATAAATTTGAGATGACAAGTAGAATTTGACCAAACGGACTGGCTGCTGTAAATACTTGTTTTGCCTGAGAATATTGCTCAGAAACTTTATCAACAGCCTGCTGGACTATTTGTACAGCTGAAATTCTCGCTTTATTAAAAAATGATGACATTACCTTTATGTATTTAGTTTACAACCGTCTATAAACTATTTATTACAACTACTGATTTGATTCTGATTCTTCAGAAGATTCTGATTCTTCTTCAACCATATATTGTTTTATAGATTTTTCAAATAAATCAGGAGATTCTGACGTATATGTCTTAAAATTTACTGTCGAACCCTTTGATAAAGTTATAAGCGAAGCCTGTCTGTCTTCAGTACATCTTATATTATACACATCTTTTACCGACGTTTGCTTAAATAGTTCATCAGCATTCATAAATTTATTTGAAAGCTTTGAAAAAATTATTTCAGGATTCGTTTTCAAAAGACTATTGCACATGTCAAGTGTAATTTTGTCATTAACGCCTGTATGCATAAAATATCTTAGGAAATTTATAAATGTTGTTTGAACCTCTTTATATTTTTTTGACGAATTTATGAATTCATTAAATGTCTTTAATTCCATTTTTATTCAAATTTAGTCATTATCCAATATGTCAATTAGTCTATTAGCTGTTTGTAGTTGAGAAGTCGCAAGACCTAAATCATTGAAAATATCAATAACTACTTCATCTGGAGGATTTTGCATAGCATACTTAGAATCTTGTGGAATCAAAGCTTGTTTGTCAAGCATTTCATTTGCTTTTTCAAACATAATTGCTTCAAAACAAGCAGCATACAATTCTTTAGGAGTACCAGTTGCTTCAGAATGCTGTTCTATAAATTTAGTTATATAGTCTTTATTAAGATTTATTTCATGTTCGTCTGCAAGACCAAGAACATTTGACCTAAATTCAGATATGTCAGGCACGAATGCTTTTCTGATAAAAGCAGGAGTACTTGGATCAGCAAGTAGCTCATATATGGATCTTCTCATAATATTATTTTCTTTTAAGAATTGTTTAAATGATTTTATAGTTTTCATAATTATAGGTTTTATTTAACTTCAATATTTATAAGTCTGCATCCCTTTATATCTGCAAGCAGATATATTTTTATATTTGACTTATTGCAAAGATAATAATTTTCAAGTTTATCAGTATTAATTTCAAGACATAGGTTTTCAGTATCTAGGTTGATTGCCATTTTATCTTTACTATGAAAAATTTTATCAAGACACACAAGTGCATCTCTAAAATATTCAAAGTTAAAATACTCATCTTTGTCATATTCTTTCAAGTCTATAAGTAATTCATGATTTTTACTTAAAGATTTCCAGAATGTATGTCCTGTTTCATAAGTTTCAACAATATCTGAAAAAACCTTTTCAGATTCATTGAACAAGTATGTTTCAAAGTTATTGATACAGCTATCTACAATACTTACAATATAATTTGATACAGTAGCTATTTTCTTAAAGTCATCAACACCTTTGAAACAATTGATTTTTATAGTATTCGGAGTAGATAACAAGTCAATATAGTAATCTTTTGAATCAACTACAAAATTTGATATTTTCGATTTAAAGCCTTCTTTTGCTTCTTGATAGGTTACTGGATAATTATAAAATTTTCTAAACCTATCAAAGTTTTTACCAAGGTAATTATAGATTTCATCTTCGTCATAATCATGAAAGAATTTTTGAGTGTTAAATGTATCAAATGTAGTTGTAGTACAACGAGCATTTATAGATACTGTATAATTTTTTATTTTTGAACGGTTGATAATATCTTCAAGAGTTAATAATGTACATTTCAAAAATTCTATATCAATATTAGATATGACTATTTCATGATTTGAATTTTCAGAAAAGTATTCATCTTTATATTCTTGAGATATTTTTTCTATAAATTCTTTTGTATTAAGTTTTTTGTCGTCGTCACTGACAACAATGTCAAATGAATATATATTATGCAATGATGAAATATTGTCCATATTAAATTAGCTATTTTTATTATTTATATGGATTCCGTTATTGTTCTGTCATGGTTAAAAAATATTCTTCACAGCTATCAATGCATTGCTTTACTTTTGAATAATTTCGTTTGTCATGTGTTGTAAGGATATTTTCAATAACTTGATTTGCATGTATGACTGTTGCATGATCCTTATTAAATACACTTGCTATCTTTGAAAGTGAGCCATAATGATGTTTATATAAGATATACATACCTGTATATCTTGCAATTACATAATTTTCATATCGTTTATTGATATTTAATGTATTTGGACGAATTTCAAAAGCTGTTTCTATTATTGAAATAATATCCCGAATAAAGGATTTTGTTATAGATGTTACTTGTTCTTTTTTATTATGTTTATTTAATATTCTATATATATCTGTAGAATCAAGTAAAATTTCGTCATCGTCAAGTAATTGATTTTCACTATTATAGATATATCTTACACTGACAACGCGTTTGTCTTTATGCTTTAATACTATCATTTTTGTAAATTTTTTAGTTTAGTCATTACAGCCTGTTCCAACATTCTTTTTACAGAACGAACATTGGATCCATTTTCTGAAATTTGTTTTAAGATTTTATCTTTATAATAGGTATCTAAGTTTATGTTAATAGAATACTTGTCTTTTATTTTCTTTTTAATTCTCTTGAATTGAAGGTTTATTATTTTACGATAATCAGATTCTGACAAATCATTGAATATAAGCACTTCATCAAGTCTTGATAAAAATTCCGGTCTGAAATCACCTGAAATCGCTTTATTATATACTTTACTTTTATCAGTGCCTTTATTATTAAAACCTACTGATTTTATTTTTGATTCTTTCGAACCGCTGTTGGTTGTCATAAATATAAGGCACTTGTCAAGTGTGATTGTGTCTCCTGTATGTGTTTTGATAAAACCTTCATCAAGCATCTTTAACAATGAGTTGAGTACAAGTGTGTCAGCTTTTTCAATTTCATCAAATAAGATAACAGCACGGTTGTTATTTGCTAAATCATTTATAAGAGCTCCTCCTTCACTATATCCTACATAACCAGGAGCAGCACCAAATAATGAAGCGACATTCATACCTGATGAATATGTAGACATATCATAAGTGTAAAAATCATAGTCATATTTTTTAAGGTATTCAGCAATAATTTTTACAGTTTCAGTTTTACCTACACCCGTACTGCCGGCAAGCATTGCTGTCATCAGTATTCTTTCAGATGTACCGAATAATATTCTTGATTCAAGTCGCTGGCAAATTTTTTCAATAGATTCATCTTGGCCTATAATATTCTTACAGCAAAATGTTTTTAATGAATCGACATTTACATTGGCTGTATTAAGGCTTTTGAAATGAAATACTGAATTGTAGGTTTGTTTGAAGTTATTAAGTATTTTTTCATTGTTATAGAAAAGTATTACAGCACTGTCATAACATAAATCTTTAAAGACTCTTGATATATTTGTAATTTTACCAAAGCTATTTGTTTTCTCAAAATCTACATCATTAAGTAGGCTGTTGAGAGTATTTTGCGGTTTTGTTATTTTATCTATAAATTGATAATATTTCTTGGCATATTTTTCATTTATCTTCAAAGAATCATTGTAAATTTTCATATTGACAAAGAATCTTGAAGTAAGTTCGTCAATAAGATCTTCGCAGTCATCATTGATAATTGACAAATTAAATACACACTTTTTCTTTCTTTTTGAGGAAATCTGTTTGCAAAGAATTTTCAGCATTTGTATTGTATTGTCTATATAATGATAGATTGCATCATTGACCTTTGTAAAAGATATTGAAAAATCAACAACATATAAATTAGCATTTGTCGGTTTTACCTTCTTTTCAATAAATTTTTTAAGTTCTTCTTCGTCTTGTATAAATCTGTCGATATAGATAAACTCAACATCTTCTTTATTCTTTTTTGATAATACGTTATTTAACTGTCTTTTAACATAATATGATGATGCATACATATCAAATATACATACCATATCTCGATAAAATCCATCAGATAATGCAGACAAACATCTTGAAATAAAACTATTTACGTCGTCATTGGTTGACATATAGCTTTCAAGAAGTCTGTCACAAAATTTCTCTACCTCATACTCACTATTCATATCTGCTTAGATTATATATTTCTATTGATTTTCTTTTGTTAATTCTTTTGTTAAATTTTTTATCAGACAATAAATCTACATAATTGGTAAACCTTTTATTCATTCTGTCATGAACAACCCATTTACCATCTATTAATTCATCACCTATTTTGATATACAAAGTGTCGCCGAAATTACAAAAATCCTGTAACAGATTATTTGAAACAGCACACCACCTAATACTGAAATCCTTTAATTTATTTGTATCAATAAAACTCATATCGGCTGTATGCAGGAAATCTTCATTACATTGCTTTTTATCAGGATTATAGACTGTAATCGTACATATTCTAGATATAGGCATTTTCTGTTTATTAGCTGAAACTTCATATATCTTTATATTACGGTATTGAGATATGTCTATTGTTAGAATAAGAGCAAAAAGTGTATAAAGTAATTTCCTGGAATACCTCCTAAGTCGTAGGATTCTGCGAGTTGATGAGGGCTTTCTTACTTTGTAATGTCTTTTTGACTGATAATGCGATTTTTTGTTTGTGTTCTTCAGAGAATTTCTTTCCTTTATGCGCTTCTGACATCTTTCGTTTCCATTCTTCAGAGAATGGCTTTCGACGTTTATTTTTGTGTGCTTCCGAAATCTTCTGTCTATGTTCATAAGATAAATGTTTCATAATAATTTTAGTTTAATTTTTTATAATTCTGTCTAATTTTAAAAATGCAGGCAATAAGTGTTATCATCTTATCAAATGATGATGAAAGCTGATAACTATATGTCTGTATATCCAATACTAATAATGATAATAATTCTGGGTGTGTGTTCAATACTTTGTCAAGGAATCTGGTAGACAAATACTTAAATACAAAATCGATATCAGAAATCTTGTCAATCATTTTTGTATAAATTTCTGAATCTGAAAGGTCAAGGTTTGTACATAAGTCATAGATAAAATCATCATCTACAATACCGTCACGGTACTCGCGAATAAAATTTTCAGTTATTTCATTTGCGCCGTTTGCCTTTACAATATTCAGACACTGATATACTTTACGCATATCCGGTAAGAATGTATTGAGTAACAAATCTGTATTTTCATCCGATATTGTAATCTGTTCCTTATTGCAGACAAGGTTTACAAGTTTTTTATAACTACCAAAAATTTCTTCACGTTCCTTTGAATCAACATCAAAGTTAATACATCTGCATCTACTTGTAATTGCTTCAGGTATTTTATTGAAATAATTACAAGTGAATATGAAACGTGTATTTGCTGCAAATTGTTCTATTAAAGAACGTAAAGCTGTAAAGGCATTCAGTGTGAGCATATCGGCCTCATCTATGAATACGATTTTTATAGAATTTGCATCTTCATCAAGGGCTATTGAGCGTTCTCTTGCAAAATCTGTAACTTTTGTACGAATAATGTCAATACCGTTTTCTGAAGAACCATTTATATAAAGGTATCTTGAATTTGATTGTTTAATGATTGCTTTTGCAGCAGTAGTCTTACCTGAACCAGGTTGCCCATAGAATATATAATTGAAAATCTGACTGTCTTTTTCCAAGGGCAGGACTTTCTTTATTCGTTCTGGTAAAACAATATATTTTACCATTTTAGGACGATATTTTTCTGTAAACAATTCTGAAGTACTTTGATCCATTTGTAATAAATTTTAAATTTTAATATAATAAACAATAAACTAACAGGTAAATGTGATAAATTTGTCAACAATTACAATTGGTAGGTTATTTTCTTTGAATAAAATTTCACCAAGTTGTACCGTAGAAATTTTTATAGGCTCAATTTTGACTGTGATTTCATTATCAAAAAATGTCTTCATAATTTCAGTATCAAAATAACGGTATGCCTCAATGATGTCATTATATTCAGAATTTACCTTGTCGATTTCATCACGTAAAGCTTCTTTGTCGTCTTTATAAGTTTGCATTAAATAATTTATAGCAGCCTTATATCTTGAATAATCATTTATCGTTTTCTGATTGTCATTTTGTATTTTTTCAAAATTTTCAGATACTTCGTAGATTGTATTTTTCAATGATTCTGAATTTTTGGCATAAATTATTTTAGAAAGTAAATCATTTTGTTTTTTACTTTCAACAGCTATAAAGAAATCTTTAATTTCTAAGATTTTACCGTTAGTAAGATTAATTTCTTGTTTCATAATTTAATATTTTAATTTATTAGTAATTTCATCATATTTAAACTTTTGCTCATCATACAGTTTCTTACGTTCAGAAGCATGTTTATAAATTGCACAACCTCTGTAGATGTTGTCGCAAATGTCATAAATCATTGCAATAGTCTTTTGAGCATTTTTTCTTAATAATCTTCCAATAGATTGTAATACAATAACTTGTGATTTAAAACTTTCAGCAAGTATAAGGTTGTTAAGATTGGTAATGTTTATACCTGTACTGCAGGTTCCAAATGTCGCAAGCATTATGCAATCCTGATTATTCTCGATTTCGTCTTTTACAAAATCCCGGTTGTCGTATGACGTAGTTCCTGAAATTGTGTAAACCTTTGCATCCGTTGCAAGTTTCAAATTCTTTTCAAGTTTTTCAAGGTATGCGATATGATGTACAAGTATCAATGTATTTCCTTTTAATGATGTAACAAGATCAGTTATATAGTCTAACCTTGAATTAAGTTCAACTATAAAATTCTTTTCAGAAGCATACAATTTTGATGAAGCACGTGCTTTCATTTCAGTATCTTCTATAGTTTTTATAAGTTTTCTTGTTTCGGCCATTGACTGTATCTGCTTCTTATTCTTAATATGAGAATAATCCAAAATAATGCGATGTATGAAGCATTTTGATATAAAGCCTAGATCTTGCAAGTCTGAAGCTTTAATGTTGACCACAAGTGGTCCTAACAAGCATACGGCTTGTAGTGCATCAGCATATTTGAAATTGGTAGGAACAGTTCCTGATAATCCCCATTTATATTGGCAGTCACAAAGTTCTATAATTTTTGATTCTGATATTGCTGACATTCTATGACATTCGTCTACCATACAGCAACCATATTTGTCAAAATATTCTTTTGGTTTTTTACAAAGAGATTGAAATGTACCAACAGTAATTATACACTTATCAGAATCATCTTTTTGACCTGCATATATTTCACAAACACTAAATTTTCCAGCTTTATAGTCTTCAAAATCTTTGCATGCTTGTCTAACAAGTGGTACTGTCGGTACAACCATTAAGATTTTTTTAACTCCGCACCTGTCTACAAGATATGAAAATACTAAAAATGTAATTAAAGTCTTGCCTGCTGAAGTTGCAAGCTGGGCCATACATTTTTTGTATTTTATGATTTTCCAAGCAGCTTGTATTTGATAATCTCTTGGAGTATATTTAGAATCTTTCATCAAGTCAAGACAATAACTTTCAAATTCTGAATAGTCAAGCTTGTTAATTGTCGGTTCGACTACTTGAAGGACATTACTTTCCATATTAAATTCCCTACACAGGTAATTTAAGTATGACCAGCTACCGAATGGAATATATTTATAACGCATGAACGTCAATTTCCCATCCCAATGCTTTTTAATATAAGTAGGCCTGTACTGATAGCCTTTTACAAATTTTGTATAATTTGTTGTAAGACACTTATATTCTACTTGTGAACACGAAACAATTTCTAAGAAATTAGGATTTTCTGAATGTTTTAAAATCATTTAATTATATTCCATTAAAATTCGCTGTATATAAAAAACAATATTCTGTATAGGATTCATATAAAATGATGAGCTTTTTATAACAATATCATAATATGAATCAATTTGGTCATATTGTTCTGACTCAGTGTTCATTTTGTCAATTATAGAAGATTTGATGTCATTGTCTTCCATCATCGCTATTCTTTCACGGTGTTGTTCTTCATCAGATTCAACATATACCGTTTTATAATCTTTGAATTCTTCCGAATAGTCATTGTATATTTCAATAGGACATGATATTATTTTTGCATACCTTATCTCAGAATCCTTAATACCGTACCTGTGATTTGTTTCATCATAATATACCTTTTTAATTTTATCCTTTTTATGAAGTTTGTCAAATAATTCAGGTGAACATACCTCATAACAAATATCATTGCATTTGTCAGGATTGTCGGTATAAACTTTGATAAGACCTTTTTGATAAAATTTAAGGTCAAGCAATGCCTTTAATAATTCGTCCTTACGACTGTAAGACTTTCCTAATACTAATATTTTTGACTTTGAACACATTACAAATAAGTTTAATTTATATATTATATTTATGTGAAACCTTCATCAGGGATTTTTTTGTGTTTGATAGAAACGATAAATAATAAAGGTTATAAACTTAAATTTACAACTTAATGGAAATTGTCTTTGAACAAACATTTGAATCTGTTGCCGGTATCTATAAAATAATTACTGATTACAGTAATACAGTTTATTTTTCTATATCAGAAGATGAAATACTTTGGTCTGAATGGCTTGCTGTCAGCCATAAAAATTTGGTAAAATTCGCATACCCTAAAAATAGAAAACTTTATTTACGTCTTGCAATTGACGAGCAGAGCGAAAGTGAGGAATCAGAACAGACGGAGTTCAATGTAGAAATTCAGACTGTTCAAATGAAGGAATCAAATGACAGTAACGATAATTGCATACTTAGTAAAATAGAGGCAAGAGCTGCAAGTACTGGAGTTTGTAGCGGAGCTTGTCAGGATAATTCAATCATATTAAAAGGTAATGAAAATGATGCTTCTCAGTCAAAACCGTTTTCACCATATGATTCTGTAAAAGCTGCATCTAAAATAACTACTGAGCTTAATGACATAATCAACAATTCAATGGGTGTCGATGTAAAATACTTCAAGACAAGCCCTGATAAAAGATCATCAGATTACATACTTAATGAATACAGTCTTATAAATGTTGTTTCAGAAAAGTGTGTAAAGATTATGTTTCCAAATCAAACATTGCCGTCTACAGATATAAGTTTTAATCCTTTAATGATGGATTATCCTACAATGTTTACTGTACATATTCTTAAAAAACATTTTAGGGAAATATTTGGACCAAAGTCCCATCCTGATGTTGGCGACTACATTTATGTCAATACAATGTTTCATAATATGTATGAGATAAATTCTGTAATTGATGATACGAAGCATGAAGAACTATCGACATTTTGGATTATATCATTAAAACAATTTGAAAAACGTGCAGAAAGGCAGTATGACAAAACTGATGACGGAGAATCGCTGCTTGAAGACACATTGGATGTAATTACAGGTATAGAAGAAGAATATGAAAAAGATGGCGGTGCCGGTATCGAAATGGAAAAAGCAAATCATACGATACAGGAACAGGTATCAGTACAAACACCTTATTCATTTGATGATTTAAGAAAATCGGTTGACAAATATGTCAAGATTGTAAAGTATGACTTACGTGATAAGATGGCTATAATATCAAGAAATCATTATGACCTGACAGATTCTAAAAATCAAGATTCCGTTGTATACAATGACCTGATAGATTTTTCAAGCATTGAAAATGACAGAATGATTTCTTTGCTGTTCAAAGTAAGTGATACGAATACAAAAGATATTTTGAAAATTTCAAATAATGAAAAAACATTTAAGCTGTCAATATCCAATTCAAAAATAGTGACTTCAATAAATGGAAAAACAAACAGTTTTCAAAATATTTCTGAAAATACTTGGTATGCTGTGGTATATATGCAGAGAAACATGATGTCGCAAGTATGTTTGTATGAACTACAGAAACTTAATGCTATGAATAATGTTCTTGTATTCAAGTCAATTAAGTCAGCCAATATTTCACAATATGAAATGAAGGATGCGACAGTAAGCATTCAGAAATTTAACGGACAGCTTACCAATTTGAGGATTTGGAATAAAATGGTTAAGGTAGAAGATTTGATGTTGCTTATAGAACAGTATGTAGTAAAGGATTCACAACTGCTTTTACTTGCTGATAATGTAATGGATGTTGAAAAAGCTCCTCAGGTGTATTAAAAGTAAAGGCTCTGAAAATATCAGAGCCTTTACAATAATAAGTAGTTTTAATTATTTCAATGCCCGAATAATTTTTGTAAGCACTGAAACTCTTCCAATACGTTTTGGAGATTTTTTAGGCGATGTTTTTGTTTTTGAAACCTTTACAGCCTTTACAGGAGTTTTAGCCTTTACAGGTTTAACTGTTTTAGCTTTTACCATTTTAGGAGCTTGTTTAGAAACTGGAGCCTTAACTGCTTTAACAGATGTTTTTGCAGTTTTTGTTGCCTTTACAGGAGCTTTAGCTGTTTTTACAGGAGCTTTTACTGATTTTGATGCTTTTACTGATTTTGATGCAGGTTTAGCAACTGTCTCTTTTGTAGCTGTAGTTGATTTCTTGGAGCTACTTGCTACTTTCTTTGTAGATGATTTTTTTAACATGACTTTAAAGAATTAAGTTTATAAATTATTTATTTTCAAATAATTAACAATGTTTGAAAAATTTTTATCAACAAATGTTTGAAAAATTTCATTTTTGAGAATAATTATTGAATAATTCTTTTGATGAAGTCACTTCTACAGGTATTGGAATTTGTGACTTAAAGAATGACAGGTTTTTCAAGCATTGACGAACCACATCTTCAACCGTCATATCTTTTAGTTCAGAATTTTCATCCAATATGCAATTTCGTCCGTCAAGAATTTTAATACCGAGATTATCTTGTTCCTGAATTAATTTGTACAAATCTGACAATATGAAATGATATGTAATATATTTTTCGTCAGATATGAAAAAATTTTGATTGGATTTTTCAGACCGGGATTTGATTTCATCTAAATCATATTTGTATTTATCATAAAATTTGAATAATACAAATGTTTCCATGTCTTCATCAGAATCAAGTAGATTCTTAATAATTTTTAGAGCTTTTGATTTTGTCATTTTACTTAAAATAATTTTACTAATTTATTTATTTAACTAATTGTTTTACTTTTCCGAAAGATAAATCTGTTGTCATACTTTCAACATATGGATACGCTTGTTTCAATTTTTCAACGTCTTCTTTAACATTTTGTAATTCAGTATCGGATAAATGCAATGTCTGCTTATAATCCCACTTCTTGTAAAATTTATAAGCTAATGAATCTTTAGGTAATAGTCTTTCTTGACATTGACCACATTCATTATAATCTGTTTTATCATTATTAAATAAACAGGCTTCAGTAGCAAAATAATTTTCTTTGTTACTGCCTATTGTGTAATTTTTGACTTGAAACACTACTTTGTCTGTTATTTTGAAACAATAGTAGAATTCTCCTTTTTGAGAATCAATTGGATTAACTTTATACATATTATTTAATTTTAAATGTTAATAATAATTTGTTGAGGTAAATATAATACAACTTTTTATAAGTTGGATCAAAATTTTGAAAAATTTTTGGATTTTTGCCGATTTCTCGACTGATATAATAAAAGGTGCAGTGCTGACGGGACTCGAACCCGCGACCCATGGCGTGACAGGCCATTACTCTAACCAACTGAGCTACAGCACTATATGAGCCTCTTGTAGGACTCGAACCTACAACCTGCTGATTACAAATCAGCTGCTCTCACCAATTGAGCTAAAGAGGCATTTGTGTGTCAGATTGGATTCGAACTCTCGACACCGACATTAAAAGTGTCATGCTCTAAAGACCAACTTAGCTACGAAATCATTAGTCTAGGTAGCTGGGCTCGAACCAACAAGACATTACTGTCCACAAGTATTCCACTAGTAACTATTCCTTGTGTTCCCTGTTCCAATACAGGGTGAGTTTACCAATTTCTCTATACCTAGTTTATTTTGTGTGTTAGATTGGATTCGAACCAATGACTACTGGCTCCACAAACCAGCGTTCTACCAACTGAACTACTAACACCATGTGTGGGAGAGGTAGGATTCGAACCTACTACGTTTCTTTAAATGTACTGGATTTACAGTCCAGCGTTACTCCACCATCGTAACCGCTCTCCCAATTTTGTTGTCCTTCCTGGATTCGAACCAAGATGACCAGATCCAAATTCTGGTATACTAAACCATTGTATGAAAGGACAATCAGCGGAAGTGGAGGGACTCGAACCCACAAGGCCATTTTATGTACCCGTCAGTTTTCAAGACTGATTCCTTACCAATTCGAACACACTTCCAAATTTGTCTAGGTAGCTGGATTCGAACCAGCGTGCTCCTGAGTCCAAGACAGGCGAGATAAACCTAGCTCCTCTATACCTAGTTTTGCGGTGACAGAAGGCTTCGAACCTTCGACCCTCTGATTAACAGTCAGATGCTCTAACCAACTGAGCTATGTCACCAAAATAAAAATCCCTCACCAAGATTGTCGGAGAGGGATTTTAGGTTTTTATATTTTAATACACTCCGACACTAGATACAAATATCCGACCAATCTTTGGGTTGGTAATTATTTTGTGTCTTATGTGTAAAAACTACTAACATCGTTTTGTTCATTTATGTATAGCAAATATAGTATAATATTTTAAAGTTGTATCAAATTCTATAAAAAATTTTCATTTTTTTGAAATTTTTTCAAAATGTTGTGATGACAGAGAGGTTCGAACTCCCGACCCACAGCTTAGAAGGCTGTTGCTCTATCCAACTGAGCTATGCCACCAGAAAGTTTTTCGACCTCACTTTGTCAGGACCTGATCAGCTGCTGTCCAAACTTAACGGGGATTTTTTGTAGAATCCCTCACACATCTTCTTAACAGTCTATTGTAGAAGCAACTTAGATTGATGAACAATCAAAACCTTCGCACATTTTTGAAGATGAATGTACATATTGTGACTTAATAAGTAATGTACTCTGTTGTAGAAGAAACTACAACGATGTAATTTGCGGAGAAAGCAGGATTTGAACCTGCACACCTTTCGGCTACTGACTGTTTAGCAAACAGTTCCCTTACCAGGTTAGGGTTATTTCTCCAAATTTGGTTCCTTTTGTCCTCCTTTCAGAAGTGGTACCTCTTCAAAGGTTGGTGCATAATGAGGAACCCCCAGCCATCTGCCCGTAGGACCAATGGTGGAAAGCATACACTACACCATTTCACGTGGCCAAAACAAGAATCGAACTTGCACGAACATTTCTGTTCCTGAGATTTTAAGTCTCACGTGTCTACCATTCCACCATTCGGCCTTGATAGGAGGTCTTTTAGTATTTAACGTGGAGTACCATCCTTCAAGATCTCCATTACTTTTGTGGACTTGCAGGACTCGAACCTGAATCCAAGGTTATAGTTTAGACTAGACCTCGTGTCTTTATTAGACCACGTGTCTTGACTATTCCCCGTGTCTTATCCATTAGACGACAAGTCCATCGCCTCCCTTTACTCATTTATCACCTCACTAATTACTTCAGGTGGAGACTTACCTGTTCATTACTTGGCTCGTCCAGCCCCGGACGCAGGGTACCAAGCGTGTTTCGTAGTTGCGGAGGGAGGACTCGAACCTCCGAGGCTTTCGCAAAAGTTTATGAGACTTTCCAGCTACCATCTACTGACACTCCGCTATAAAGCTAACATCGTATGTTCTTCATTTTATTTGTTCTGGGCGGTTAAAAGAGAACAACTGACCTGGTAAGTCTTTCAATCTTAGCATTTTCTGAAAAGAATCGTTCCGCACCTACGTCTAACTTTTGTACTATTCACTACGAGTTTATGATGAACTTGTCTCTGTTTACGATCACCACTCGTTCCAGAAGCTACCTACATAGTTACATTGGCAAGTTTCGTCTATGCCAGCGTTTGTTTATAACCACAACGCAATTTGGTATTGTGGGCCAGACTGGGCTTGAACCAGTGACCTCCTGATTATGAGTCAGTTGCTCTAACCTATACTGAGCTACAGGCCCTAAAAATCCTCACTTAGCAGTAGGCGCATCCACATATTTTTTTACATCACCTGTGTTGGCTGATGCTTCCTGCACCACCAAGTTTAATCTAACTTGGAAATCATTTGTGGGCCTCCCTGGACTTGAACCAAGAACCTTCCGCGTATCAGACGGAAGCTCTAACCAAATTGAGCTAAAGGCCCAAAAGTGGCAGAAGGAATACCGATTCGTCACCTTCCAATGAGACCAGATACTACCGGTAATTTGTAGCCTAACCGCATCAACCGTTCTCATGTCATCTTATTGATCGTCTATCACCACTTAAATTTTCGCCATGCTACCCATACACCTATGGTTGCTACTTCATACACATATTAGTTGTACACCTGAATATGTGATATGGTGCACCGTTTCACAACCATGCAGACTCGAACTGCACCTGCGATTTTTCTTTGTGGACCAGGAGAGACTTGAACTCTCACGCATTTCTGCACCAGATCCTAAGTCTGGCGTGCCTACCAATTCCACCACAGGTCCAAAATATTTCCAATATGTCAAAGAACTAAAATAAATCATTTTGTACCCCAGCCGGGAATCGAACCCGAATTTTGAGGATGAAAACCTCACGTCCTAACCATTAGACGACCGGGGCAGAATGGACGCCTGAAGATGCTTACCTGCGTAGCTACTCACGTCCTTGGTCCTACTTCGTTACTCACGCTTTTAGTCGACATATTAAGCGCTTTACTTTTCTGACTCAGTTCATTACTATTGGACTTATAACCGGTTTCGAACCAGTACCTTCAGGAATTTCTTCCTGACGACTTCGCCTATTTGCCTATATAAGTCTTTGAGTCCACGTAAGGAATCGAACCTCATTATTTGTCAATGTATCATGAATATTGACAAAAACAGATGATAAAGCTTACCAGCACCTTTCTATTGAACTATGTACACTTATGCAATAGAAAGTCCATCAACATGGACATTAGTACTACAGCCAGGAATCGAACCTGGTTCTTGATTGCGCATTCAGATCCTAACCATTAGACGACCGTGGCAGGAGGGCGGCACACGGAATCCTCACGCATGCCGCAAGTGATAAGTATGATGACAACGCTTTGACATATATGTTAGGTGCAATGATGTCAAGTCGGGACTCGAACCCGAATCTAAGGTTTTATTTTAGACCCTATGTCTTAACCATTAGACGACAAGCGTTAATCGTGGAGGTGCGGAGATTCGAACTCCGGTCCTACAAACCGTCAATACAAGATATTATTTACATGTTTAGGATAACAGATTAAGGTTCTGTTCCAAAACCTCTGCTCTCGCAGCTCCACCACCGTATTTAATCTAACACGGAAATCTTAAAGGCTATTAAGCAGCCATTCTCATTACTACTGGAGCAATTCTGATGTCTACTACTCTGTTTGCGAAGTCTACAACCTTGTTGCTTACTTTGCTGAAAGTGTTTTTTACCTTTATTTTTCGACCGTTGTTTTAGGTGAGCCGTTCAATCACCACATGTATCTCATACCACTAATCTGCAGTCAAAACCATACACCCCCCAAAAATTAAAGATTCCTATACAGCCCTCGACAGTATTCGCCCTGTTGTAGCCGACCTTTGGTCCCCATACTCTTAGTTTCACGCGAGTAAGTCGAGCGTAAAGGACACGTCCACGCAGTTATTACTTCCAACCCTCTATCCTCGAATGCTTTAGAGGAAAAACCTGCTCCACCTCAGAATCTTTAAATTATAACTATTTCAATGTACTCTTTTTTAGTGGACACAGGTGGGACTTGAACCCCTCTGTCACAGTGCAAATGTGACGTGCTAGCCAATTACACTACCCGGCCCAGATTAAATTTATTGCGTCAGAGGAATTCGTACCAATCATTGTGTGTTGTTCTTCTGGATTATTCACACACTTCCACGCCCAGCAATTTGTGGAATGTTGGTCAGCCATTCCTACATAACGCAATTTTAAAAAGGAATTACTTTTTCTGTTACCGACAGCACCACCTGTTTCCGATTCCACTCAACATCTTTGGTATGATGTTAACTTGTAGTTCCTTAATATTTCAATGTACTTTATAAGCTTGTTTGTATATAATAAACAACAGAATTTATAAAAATTGTTTGATGACGTAAAAATAATGTAAAAATTTTAAAGTTGGATCAAAAATTTTACAAAAGTCTTGTATAGTGCCTTATGTAAGTTTTTACAAACTCTTTCCAATCATCCATGTTATCTACTTGAAGTTCATGACGTTGAAAATAGAAATTGACACCTTTTGCTCTTAACATATAATGCATTACAATAATATCATTATATCCAGAAGCCTGCATTTTTTCGCCTGTAAGTTCTTTATTTCTTATGTCTGTAAACATCTTTTCAAGATATTCAACAGTAATATTGCCGTTGAAATCACGAACTTGCAATTCTTCAAATGCTTCTTTTGCAATTTTTATCAATTCAGATATGTCAGATAAAATGATATTTTTCATAGTTATAAAATTAAACGAACTATTTATTTATATTTTTATGATGTCCGCATTTTTCAAAGCTAAAAAATCATGTTGGACTAAGAAAATTTTACATCTATTTGCTATATGCCTTAAAGCCTGCTGTTTATACTTATAAAGTACATCAATATTATGCTCATTGATAGTTACGCTATCATTTGAAAAGATTAGCTTTATAGAATCTTTGTCAAACTTTAATTCTTCTACCTTAAAGTCTGAAACGACTTTATACAGTGTTGACTCGCCTTCTTTTATGGTTTCATCAACAAATAATTTTGCATCATTAAAATTCATAGGACTATTTTATATAAGATGTTATAAGTATTTTATTTCCTATCACAAGATATAAAGATTTTTCACTTGATAAATTCATTTTGTAAACAGCTTGTCCAACGACTATGTTATCATTTGTTTCTATAGAAATTGGAGCTATTCTATTAGTTCTTATGTGATTTACCTGATTTATTAAATACTCAGGTGTGAAAAATCTATTTGTTTTTAAGCTATTACAATGATTTATAATATGTCTTGACAATTTAAAATCAAATTCATTAATTCCTAAATATCTGCTAGCACAATCCAGCAGATATTTAGGAATTCCTGTCTTTTCATTATAAAAATATTTTAAATGAATATGTTTCATCAATTTAAGTTTATAATAAAAAAACAATGAATATATTTTATTCATCAAATTTGATTAAAAATTCAGGGCTTACGGCTTTGAATGATTTTTTACCGTCACTGCTTCTAAATACAATTCCTTCACGCTTAGTATCTGAATTTAATTTAGAAAGTCCGTTTGCTGCTTTTAATATACCGTCAACTCCTAATTTCATTAGTTGTTCACCTGAAATTTCACCAAGCATTGGAACCCAAAAAATACCTTGTGATTTTACAAGTGTTTCAGCAGTTACACTGTCCATACGTCCTTCAGGAGTAATTAAGTTGAAAGCTCTTAACGTATAGCAAGGCAGTTTATATTTGTTACCTTGAATACCGGGACCAAGACACTCACCCTGCAGACAAATCCATTTATGATTACCGATAAGGTTTTTCAAAGCCTTTTCAATGTTGTATTTTTCAGCACACTTCCAATATGAGGTATTTTTGTCATTTGTTTTAAAATTACGGGAACAAACAACAAATTCATATTTTGTACCGAACAACCATTTATGTTTTCGAAGTAAATAAGTTCCTGACTGTCCATCAACTTTTTCTGTCATTATCCATTTTTCTGCAAGTGAAGGTCTTTCAGGACAGTTTTGGATACGTTCTTCATCTGTTTTACTTATCTCATCAGGAAATGATTCTTTAGTTTGTACATTACCGAACAGTTTTCTAAACCAAGCAAATCTCATCAAAGGATTTTTGAATTTTTTAGGTTTTGATTCAATATCCATTGTTGCTTCGTATTGTATGACATTCATTTCTTTTGTCAAGTCATCACCAAGTTTTGCATTTGGAAAATCTGTCATTGGAAGTACCAGACCCTGTGAATAAATGTAATTGCCATCGGCGTCTTTGAAACGCTGTGTCTTAATACGGTAATTGTATTTTTTCAAAAATTCCCATTTTTCAGTTTGTGGAAAAACAGAATCAGTTTCACAAAAGATACATAAGTCACCAGGTTTGAAATTATCGGCCTTACTGACCATACAGGTCCAACCATCTACGACTGCCATTTCAACTCTGTCTTTACCTTTAATTGGATAAGTACTTCCAATTGTTCTTACGCTTACTAATTTTCTCATAATATTAAAATTTAAATATGTTTAAAATTCATTTCTATTGCTAACCCTTTTTCTATAAGTCCTTGAAAATCAAAATGATGCTTTAATAACCATTCAAGTGCGACATAATTAGGTAATGAAAATACTGTATTATTGTCAGACACATGGACATTAAGGGACATTATCTGTTTCCATTCTTTTAGCTCTGATTCAGTCATTGTAGACATCCGGCGTAACACAGGTCTTATTGAGGTTATTAAATAACCGTCAAAACATCTGGACTTATTAATTCTAAAATCACTTGACACTGTTTTACATATATACTCTTTATTGTCTGAAAATGCCCTGAATTTTGCCTTATATGGAATTCTGAGAGATAAGTCCGTTAAAATCAGTTTTCTTTCATCATCATTTAATAATTTCTTCAATTCCATTATTTTCAGATATTTCTCGTTCAATTTCAATCTGTCTAATTCGTTCTTCACAGATATGAATAATTTTTTGATAATCAAGAACCCGGTCATCTGTTGATTTTGTACGCAATATTCGTTTTACAATATCAGCATCCCATGGATTTAATTTCCATTCCTGCCAAATATGCCAAGGCTGAATGATATGTTTTGCATAATTACTTTCACCTACATTATGGTCCTGACAATTTGTTTCACCTGTTTTAAGAATTCCTAATTGAATAAGTTTCATAATAACATTCTTATTGTTATTGATGAAATTTATATACCAGTTATCTATTTTATTTTTTAAATTTATATCCATATTCTAAAAGTAAAAATCGTATTTAACCTCTATTGCTAATCCTTTTTCTATGAGTCCTTGAAAATCAAAATGATGTATTAACAAAAAATTTATAAGTTTCATAGACTGCTCTTCAAAATGATTCATTCGTATAATGCCTTTTATTGATGTATATTCAGATTCTTCTTCTTTTGTCATATCCGTCATTTTTCTAAGCAAAGGCTTGAAATTACAAATATCAATAGGTTCATTAGGTATGAAGAAATCTGTAAATGCTTTTAAGTTTGTAGGAATGTCTGAATTATCATAATAATGAGTTACATCAAGATTATTGATTTTTCCTCTTATACCGTTTAAGTCTATCCAAACTCCATGAGGCAGGCGCATACTTAAATCACCTATAAGCAGCTGCATGTCTTCAAAACTTAAAGATGTTGTATTTTTATTATCCATAGCTTAAAAACCTTTAAGTAAATTATCTTGTAATAACTTACATATAAGTGAAACTAAAACGTCTATGATATTTTTATTGTCATCGTCAATATAATATGAATTAGCTTCAAGATATTGATTTTCATAACAAACTTCAACATGGTTGACATTACAGAATGTCATTTTGAAATTTTGTATTGTTGTTTTATCTTCAGGATTTAAGATTATTTCAGAAGGAATTATCTGAAAAAGCCTTCCAAGACTCCAACAAGGTAATTCTTTTAGACCTCTCTTAGATTCTGGATCATGAGGTACAACAATATTACTGCTTAAAGTGTAATCAGCAGAATTTATATCAATACCTGCTTTGATTAACTTTTTGATTTGCTCTTCTGATGTAAAATTTACAAACTCCATAGATGAAATTATTTTGAATCATCATTAATCAATTCTTTTAATTTTTGTGCGAATATTCTGAATCCTGAACGAGCCTGATCATTATATACGTCGCAATCCAAATATTTAAGGACATAATCAATTTTTGCCTTAACATCTTCATCCTTTATTTGGCAAACTGAAGATGCAATGACTTTTACTACATCGAGTTCTTGTTTTGCAATGTTTATAATTTCTGAATTTTTCATACGTCTTTCTTTTAAAGTGAATCTATAAAATCCTCTTTTGACGAAAATAGTTGTGATTCGGGTACAGCATGACGAAGTTCATCATCTGAAAGTATTACGTCATAAACTATTGATGTGTAGTGACCTACGTAATCTGTACCTCTAAAATGAGATACAATGTCTATTTTTATATTTTTAACTTTTCCATAAATAAGACCTTTTGACTGTTCATAAAGTAGAACAGTATCATTTGTACAATATTTTGTGCTAATGTCCATAATTTTAAAGTTTTTGTAGTTTATCAATAGTATCTAAGATTCCAGCTTTTTTACGTTCATGTTGTTCAAGAACTGTATTCAATTTTTTAATTATTGAATCTTTATATTGTTTACGGAATGTTTGTTTATAATTTTCATCAAACCAATCTACAGGCATACTTACAGTACATTCCCAAACTTCACCAAGACATCCGTCTTTATATAGAAATTCAAGAGAATTATCTTCTTTGTTATATCTTAAAAACTTTACCAAGTCACCTCTGTCAGATGAATATTCTTCACTGAATATATCAGATGACAACTCATTAAAAACATTATAGACTAACTGATTGTATTCCATTGTTATGTCATAATATTTTTTAATTATTGGTTCACAGATTTTTATCAAACTCTTTTCAGCACAAAGAGATTTAGTCTTTGAATCACTTTCAAAGTCAGATATAAGTTGTAATATTTCTTTTGGCAATTTTGTCATTTTTATATATTTTTAATAATAAACAATTAAGAACACATAATTTTTTCCATTCGTCCATCTTCGCATTCATTACCAATAAGATTTTTTTCAGATATATTTAATGAAATACCAAGTGTCTGACAATCAATTAATGGTGAAGTTCTTGTTATTGAAATATATGGATATTCTGAAGGATTATACAATTTAAGCTCATGTATAAATTCAGGACTTAAAAGAAAATCTGCATATTTTTTATAATACATTTTATTGCAAATAAACCCTTTAAGGACTCCGGTAGCAAGCAGAACATAGTCAGGATTGTCATCCAGCCATTTATAAGTTGCTTGTGTAATTTGTGGATACATATCAAAAAAGAAGTCATCAAGAATAATTATACCGTCTCTTTGCATTATTTTTGATACTACCGACAAATCATTATAAACTGCTGAAAAACTATGTTCACCGTCAATATGGACTATATCGAGGTATAACATCTTTCTTAACATCTCACTATAAAATGAAACGTTTTTGTCAATATGCAGTACATCAGGCGAACAGACATTTTTACAGTTTTCAAGAGTGATGTCAGCACGTTTCTCATGAGGTTCTATTCCATAATAGTTACCATTTTTCTTATTGACATAAGCTGCAAGTATGACAGAAGTTCGTCCATGCCAAGTACCTATTTCAAGTACATTATTAGGATTTTTATATCTGCATATAAGGTCAATAAGCGCCAATTGAATTTCGCTGCTGAAACCCTCTATATTTTTTAATGACTTTATATCTACTTTTCTTGGAAGAATCATAATTTAACTATTTTCTATTATTCCATTTTTTAATAATTATTTCTTCAAGTCTATCAATGCCTAGTAAACGACCCTTTATTTGCATTGATATATTGCACGGCTTACATTCTATTACAACTGTTCTTGATGGAGTAAAATCATTGCCATTATAGTGCCATATAGGAGTTCCTCCACAAAATGGACATGGTTTTAATTTCGAGCTTGTTGAATCATAATTTTGTATTTTCATAAGTTAAATTTTTTTACCACCATGTTTATATTCACGAGTTCTGTTATATTCAAGTTTTTGATAAACATGTTCTGTAATATCAATATTCATATTACCGCACATGTCAAGTATTCTAATTAAAGCATCTGCAATTTCGTCTTCAAATGTGTCTTTTATTTTTTCTTTGAAGTGATCTTTGTCAAATATATGCTTATATAAATCTTCCTTATTAACAAATTTATCTTTTCTAAAAGCTTCAAGAGCTTCTGACAACTCAGAAACAATAAGCATAAGTTCGGTTCCTGTTTCACGAGGTTTTTCATAAAATCCTCTGTCAACATTATCTTGATGAATTTCTTTTGCTAATTCATTAAGCTGTCTGCAGTTAGAATATAATTTAGTGTCCATAATTTTATTTTGTTTAGAATTATATGCTGTTACGTTATACATCCCTTTAGGTGCTTCTAGTGCAAGTCCCAATTCAATAAGTCCGCGATAGTCGAAATGATGTATGTTGAACCAATCAATTAGTGTTCTTGCAGAAATTGTATCACATAAATGAGAACTAATCTCTTTATAAACTTGTTTTTCTTCATCAGTCATACTATCTATTGAACGAAGAAATGGTTTGACTAACCTTATTGGATAGTTTATGCCTCTATCAGTAAATACATCGTCATCATCTATACCTGTAAGTATGCTGTTAGCAAGTCCATCAATTTGAACTTTTACTTTATACTGTAGTCTTGCCGTCAAGTCTTTTAATAAAAGTTGTTTTTCCTCTTTTGTCATAGCCTATATCAATTTTAATTATACATATCCTTTGGAGCTTCCAATGCAAGGCCTTTACCAATAAGACCTCTGTAGTCGAAATGATGAGCATTAAGCCAATCTGCACCTCGGTACCAAGAAGATATGTAACATTTTCCTTCAGCCTTTAGTCTTAATGCTTTTGCACTGTCTAAAGTGTCTCCTTCACCAGCTTTTCTGTATTCTTTATATTCTTCATCCGTCATACTTGACATTGGACGTAAGTATGATCTGATTGTACTTAATTCACATTCTTTTGTAATACCAAGTGTGCAATGATCATATCCAATTTTTGTCAATGGACCACTGACTTCTCTGTTCACATACTCATCTTCATCTTTAGTTACATCAAGGTCCAAATTTATTCCTTTACATATAACACCATATGGCAATCTTGCTGATAAATCCTTTATTAAAAGTTGTTTTTCATTTTTTGTCATAATTCATTCTCCTTTCATCATTGCTTTTTCAAATTCGTATTTAAAAAATCTGAAATCAATTCTATAACCGTTTGTGTCAGTAATATCGAATTGAGTATAGACATCTTGAAGATGTCTCAATGCTCTATCAATCATCTGTTGTTCTTTCCATTTTGCCATTTGTAAAACTTTATCCTTAATCAATAATCTTACTGTTGATATATTGATACTTTCGTCTCCAGCTATCAATTCATTTGCTTTTTCTTCATTTGACATAATTCTATTCTCCTTTTATCAGTTTTGGATTATCATACATTCCTTCAGGTGCTTCAAGAGCAAGTCCCTTTTCAATCAATCCACGATAGTCAAAGTGATGGGTATTGAGCCAATTAATTGCATCAACATTTACAATGGGTTCTTCTTTTGTACCAACAAAATCTTTTAAATAATATTCGTAATGTCTTCCGTTTACAGATTCTTCAACCTCATAACCAGCATAATTAATAAACTCGTTTTTCTCTTCACCATTCATACTTGACATTGGACGAAGAAAAGGCTTAATGTCGCTAAACATTGGCTCAATGTCACTGATCACATCCTTGTTATCAGGATTGTCAATCCTCTCAAGCTCATCAAGGATATAAGTGTTAAGTTCATTAACGGCACCTACTGAACCATTCTTTGCAGTATTAGACCACATACATTGACATTGTGTCTTCGTATATAAACGACATTTTAAGTCATTTAACAGTATTTGTTTTTCTTCTTGTGTCATATTAATTATTTTTAAATTCCATAGTTTTTTTCATCTTTCTTAGTCCTGAAGAAGTGTATACCTTCTCCACATTCAATATTATATTGCATATTGAAGTTATCAATTTCTAATACTTTGGTAATTCCATCCAAGCGATAATATCCTCCCAATGTGTACGATTGTCCCAACCATCACCTGTATAATACGCAATTTCATAAAGATATATTCCATCTTCTTTGTTTTTATTTTTACAGACAACCAAATAATCATCTGTATGCGGTGGAAAGTCACCATTGGATATTTTATGCCATTCATTTGTCATTTCAAAGTTTTTTAAGGTCGTTAAATAATGAATAAACAAGTTTTGTATTATTGTCATAAGGAGAAGCATATCCGCTTTCGCCTATACTTCTAACAAAATGCTCCAAAGCATTTATTTGTTCTTCACTTGGCTTCCAATGTGATTGCGGGCTAAGTGATTTAAGAAATTTAATAATAAATTCTGTGGAAACAGAAGCAGTTTTACTCGTATCTATTCCCCACATTGCATCATGGTGACGTTCCTGAATATCTTGTATTATAGCTTTAAGTATGGCTTCGTCATCCTCGCTCCATACCGATTTATGTTCTTTTTGTTTTTCAAGCCAATCTATACATTCAACCGCATTTTCATATCCTTTATCTGCAAATTCTTTAAGAAAACCAATAGTAGTCTTTCTTAATCTTTCATCATCTTTATTACTTACATTATTCATGTGATTTTCTAAAACTTCTTGTGTATATTTGACCTTATACTCGCCAAGTTCTTTAATAAGTTTATCTTTATCATCTTGCTTTTCAAACCAAGATTTCCCACATCTTACGCCAGCATAAAACAAATCTGCAACAGAATATTTATCTTCTCCGTCTGAAAAGAAATGTTTAGACGCTTCATTAAGACATTCATCTACATATTTACCATATTCTGTTGGAGCGTTTGTCTCTTCATTAGTATCATCTTCTTTTGAATTTGTATGTTGTTGCTCGCCTTGCTTTTCAAGCCAAGTTGTAGGACGAAAAACTGTATATAATTCAACAGGTTTGATGTAGAAAGTTTGTCCAAGAAGATTATCACTTCTCACATTATAATTATCTTTACCTACATACTCAAGCCAATATGTTTTTCCCTCTTTGAAGGAAAGAAAATCACCCTTACATTTTAGGAATCCGTAACCTACAAATTTCCGTTTTTCATTTTCACTATCTTCATAGTGTTCCAAATCTATTCCCCCTTGTTTTTCAAGCCAAGCAATCCATTCTTCTTTAACTCTTATATCTGTAAGCCTTTCAACAACTCTTCTTTCTTCTAAGTAATCCAATAGTTCTTTTCTTATCCGCTCGTCATCGCTCTCTTTGACATCAGGAAAGATAGATTCAATTACTTTTCTTTCAGCATCAGTTGTACAGGTTTTATATACCTTTTTTGCTTTTTCTAATAGTTTGCTGTAATTTTCCATAGTTTTATATTTTTATTAATTCATTTTTATCCTTGTCCCACTTATATCCTTCATCCTCCAAAGCATAATCCACAATGTTATACCATGCCGGTATCGGAGTATATGACCGGACTTTTTCAGGATTAAGTTTAAAGTGTTCCACATGAACCCGGTTACATCTACCTATGCAGCCATAAATGACTAAACAAAATACCTTGAAGGAATCTTCAAATAATTCATCAAATATAACAGCTGTAAAATTTTCTTTATCCAATAGAAAATCACCTCTTTTTGCATCATTGATATTCCATAATCTAAAATTATTAAGTGATATATTTGGTATTAAGTACCCATAGACAAATTTAGTTGACGTTTCATATTCACAGTGCACACAATCCGTATCAATCTTTCGAACTAACATAGTACGTACTTTTGGTACAATGTCTGAACCGTCAATTCTTACAATCCAATCTCCTTCTTTGAAATTTGTTTCCATATTAACAATATAATAAGCTGTCAATTTCTGTTTTCTTATTCAGTTATAGTATTATTTTTTAAGAATGGACAATTATCTAACACACCAGTTTCTGGATTGCGATAATCAGTTTCTTCTCTATAAATCCATTTTTGAATATATTCATCGATTCGTTCACATTCAGTATGTGTAGGAGAATAATCGTCATCCACAAATTTTTTGAATGGACAATTATCACATTTATCAAATTCCACTATATATCTGAATTTTCTTGTATTTTTAACATTATTCTCCATATCTATATTATTTTTTATTTTCAAGCGTTACAGTAACTTTTGCTATTGGTGAACTTGCATTAACAATTGCATTTATTTCAATCCATATATCTGTTCCTTTTACTTTCATTATTGCTGAATTTAGTTCATCTCTTGTTCTATAAAAACATTGTTGAGGACCAAAATCATTAGTATAATGTAAAATATATGTTATATTTGAAATATTTGCCGAATTAGAGTCTTTTTTATCCATAACTATATTTTATAATATTTTTGGTTATATTTTATCCATTGGTTATCAATGTAATATAGGTTGTAGTAAGATTTACCATATTCCTTAAAACATTTATAATAATCTTCATCCTTTGTATAAAGACGACTCTTCATAAGGTTGACATAAGTTTTTGTTATAAAGGATGGTAAATGGCATAATGCCCTGAAATTCAATATTTTAAGTTTGAATGAATTTGCATTGTCTCTGTATGATATTAAGACTTTTTGATAAAGCTGTATAAACTTAAGATGGTTTTTATACATCTTTACAATTGGATGTTTTGACCAAGTATAAGAACTGTCAGTAATACCCTTAATAATTTGAGTACATTCGACAATTTGCTTATTAAGTCTTTTCTTGTCTAGGACTTTAGCAACTTTTAACGGACTTTTGTATGGTAAAAATACTTGCATAACTTTAAAAATTATTTTCTTTTTTAACTTGTGTAATCATATCAAGATATACTGTTGTTTGATAAAAATCTCCAACAGGAATACCTGATGACATATTGTCATATATTTTTCCAAATTCCTGACCATATTTTTCGATACATAATTCTCTTAAAGACGATTTTTTCTTAAATAGATTCTTTAATATAAGAAACAATTTTTTCATAATTATTTTTTGGTATATTTCTTAAATAACTCACTTTTCTTGTCCCAAGTAACAACCTGCTTGCCGTCACCTCCTAGATCCCAAGAATCCATTGCTTCGATCATCTTAAAGAATTTTCCACATCTTCTAAATTTTCTATGACACATTTGCTTACCTTTCTTTCTGGATTTACAAGTGCACCAAGTTGTACCGGCTATTTTCTTTCTACTTCTGCTCATCTCCAATCATTGATACATTATTACTAGTTCCAATATTTAAATCAGAAGGTTTATGATGTTCTTTTTCTAAAAGCAAAGAACCTTCTTCGTAATCAAGTTTTCCAGTATCACGAAGTCTCATAAGTGCTCCAGCCATTATATTCATTAAATAGTCGCTGAAGTCATTGAAACCTATAAATTGGTTATATTTTTTCTGTTCTTCGTCTGATAAGGTATTCCATATATTCATAGCCATTTGCCACCATTCATGGGATGTCTTTGAACAGAAATCCCATATTTTGGAATCAGGAATTCTTTGAATTACAATTCGTGTATCATAAAGTTTTTCTTTTTTATTCAATGCTTGTTTATAAAGAGCTTTTACTTCTTCAACTGATTCAAGTACTTCTTCTTCAGGAAAATACAGGCCTTCATTATCCCAAGGATAGAATATGACAGTAGTTCCGTTATTATCTTCAACACCATTAAAATCCTCCGTTGTAATTGTGAACTCTTCACCTGTATCTTTATAGTGTAAACTAAAATATACAGTAATATCTAAAGAAGTACTATAACCTATTTTTCTATTAGTTCCCATAATTTTATAAGTTTATTTGTAAGTCTATATTGTCTTTTGCTAATTGATCGTAAATCACTATTTGAAAACTCATTACATCTTTCCATAAATTTAATTTTAATTAGATTCTGTACTTATAGTTTTAAAATATGCTTCATTTGTTTCACCGATATATTCAATGCTTGTTATCTTCTTTACTGAAACATTACAGCAATGAGCAGTAATAATTTTTGCATCCTGCTCTGATTCAGAAGCAAGCTCAACAGTTATTTTATCTCCTCTTACATCTGTAAGGTTTACTCTGAATTTATGCATTGTCAGTCAATAAATAATTGAAAACTATACTTTTTACAGTACTCTTTTATTTTATTCTCGATAACAGGCCTAAACTTATGATAATGTCTTTCTTTTGCTTCTTCACCATCCATAAATCCATTCTGATTTTCTTCATATAAAATCTGTCTAAGGTCGCTGATGATTGCAGTATCATGAGTAAATTCATCAAAGTTTTTTGTTTTTTGAATTTCGTCAGTGATAAATGCCATCAGTCCTGTTATTCTTAGAGATGAACAGATTTCTGAATTCCATCCTACAAGTTTTGAATCGACAGAACCTTGTGCCATATAGAAGTTAATGTCAAAAATTGTTTTGTCTTTATATTTGATTAAGTATGTCATAACTGTAATTATTTAGATATTTTCATTGAGAGGACAACCTTTTTCATTATCCCAATTTACTATTGTTGTAAGCTTGTCGTCAAAAATAAATCTGGGTATCGGAAGCAACGGACAATCTTTTTTTGATTTTTCTATCAAGCTTGGAATATTTGTGTCATTAATTGGATCAAGAACGCATGGAACCATAAATGCGCACATCAGACTTTTTGCTGATACAAACTTTTCAGGAATGCTAGGATATTCAGGCAGAACATAAAAAATACAGCCTGAACGTATATTTGTAATTTTAAGTTTGTGTAAGCTTTTACCTGTTAATAGTACTATTTCGTCATTATCAGGAAAACCATACCAATATTCACTATTATACTTAAAGTGATTATGATAATTATTTTCTCCATAGAGATTTTTCATAAATGGCATAATCTTAGACATAGCAATAATATTTAGGTTAATATAATAAACAACATATTTACTTCAATATGTCATGAATCTTTTGATGAAATTCTAGTTTTTGTTCTCGTCTTTTTAGAATTTTCAATTTATTATAAAGAGAATTTATTTGAGATGTGACATCACATATTTCTTTATAAACTTCTTGTAAGACACGGCTTTTGTCAGAAGAATATAATTTAGAACTGTTCACCTCTTCACATAATATTTTTTGAATGTTGATATATGTATAAGGAATTCCAATCTTGAAATGCAAATAGCCGGAAAACTTCTTTATGTACATTTTAATTATGTCATCCTTTGTATTGCATTTCCTGATGGCATTTTTAGATAACGTATATTCAGTTACTTTTTTCAATTCTTCACAAAATGGTTTTTCTGGGTCGATGTACCATTTATTTGAGAAACATACTTTTGAATAATCGTCTTTTTTAAATATTCTGTAACTAATTTCTTTAGAACAGTATCGATTGTCAATATGGTCGAGGTTTTGTTCTGTTAATTTACAGGATATAAGAGCACCATCGAGATAATCAATAATGTCTTTTAATCGTATAGTTTGAGCAATGACAAATTTTTCTTTGTTAGTAACTATACGGGTATATTCTATGTCTGACATCAATCCTTCTGAATTGTGTTCTGTTGGATCTACATTATAACGTTCTTTACAATATTTGACGTAGCTGATTACATCATCAATTGGATTTATAGATGTATTTTCAAGACACGTATCAGTTTCTACAGCGTGCCTATATTCTTTTAGCGTCCATTGACATTTACCTAATGCAGGAGCTTGAAACATTATAGAATTTTCATCTTTTTTCTCAATAATGTCATCAACTTCTTTAAGAAGCCATTCTTGTATTTCTTTTCTTGATTTCATAATTCTAATTTTTGTTTATGTTCTTTCAACCATGCAATATCTGAATAATATGTATATCCACTAAAATCATCACCGATTTCAAAAATGAATAATAAATCTTGTGATAATGTAGTATTATTCAATACAGGATACAACATATTCCTGATTTCCTTTGCAGATTTGTCAGTATGTACAAAGTATAGCCCTGACAAATCTACAAAGGAATTAGTAAATGAACTGTGGGCTTTAAGTTCTTCTAATTTTTTATAAAATTCAGAATATGAACCTTCTTCAAAGGAATTAAACTTGATAACTATTGCATAGTTTTTCATAATTACATGATTTTATACTAATGAATATTCATCATCTGTTATTCCAAACAAAACGGGAACCCATACCTCTGTATCAACAAATGTTGCGTTTTCTTTAAGTTTTTCAGAATACTTTTTATTATATATTGGTATTAGTGTCTTTGGACTGTTTATTTTCATTTTCATGTGTGTCTTTTTATACAATGTTGCATACTTACCAGGTAGGGATTTCCTAAGGTCTTCCCAAGCTTCTTTATCACTTTTATAAAAATGCCTTTCGTCAAGTCCGACTTCCCATAATACAGATGCAAGCCTATATTCACACATACCATCCTGTATAACCTTACTGCTTACTGTTTCCATAATCTTAATTTGTTTTAAGTTGTTAGACCAATCGTAGTTCTTGTTTCAGTTCGTCAAAGTTTGGTGTGTATGACTCAAAGGTAAGAATGATTTTATCATCATATCCATACTCTTTGACGATTATCTTTTGTACTGAATAAAGTTCAGCACAAATTTTAGTACCATCTTTAAGTGTCATTTCACAAACAGGTTGTATCAATCCGTTTAGATACTCGTTTTTAACGGAGATTGTTTCAATTTCAGTGAGTTTTTTGTTATCCTTACCTGTAAAGAACCAAAACATTCGATGTGTTTCCATAATCTTTAATTTTAATATAATTGAATAATAATGAATAAAGCACTATTCTTGATTCTAGCACAAGTCTACATCTCAACCTTGTTTACATATTTCTTCACAAAATATGAGGCATCCAGTGCAATTGACTCAATAGCATCAAGTGCCTGTTTTCTACTCATTACAGTACCATCATTAGTTTTTCTGTCTCTGGCGATTTGTGCTATCTGTTCAAACCAGCCAATTATTGATTCAATATCTTTCTCCATATCTGTTTAATTTTAATGTTAATTTGTTGAGGTAAATATAATACAGATTTTTGAAAGTAGGATCAAAAATTTGAAAAAATTTCAAATTATTTTTTTAATGACTTAGTTTCCAAGTTTTTAAGAGTTTCAATTAATTTAATCTGAGAAAAGAAACACTTATTTTCAATCTCTTCCAATGTAAAGAAAGTTGGATTACAGACTTCCGGTATTTCAACATCCTTACCGTTTATGTTTACGATACAAGTATTTGACTTGAAAATACTAAAATCAAATTCACCTTCTGCAAGAAAAATTTTAAGATAGTTCTGTAAATCATAGAAAATTATATAATTTTTATGGTTTTACATTCTGTTCACGATTCAACGTACCACTACTTTTTAGGTCAATGTGACGGTCATCCATAGTTGGGTACTCCCCGTGCGTAAATTCGGCTGAACTCAAGCCTATTATTCTTTTTCCTTCAGATAAAATGTTAATTGCTGCATTGATGTCTCTGTCATGATGTGTTCCACAACAAGGGCATGTCCATTCTCGTATAGATAAATTTAAATCTTTATAAATCCAACCGCAAGAAGAGCAGGTCTTGCTTGACGGAAACCATCTACTTATTTTTACAAGATTTGAACCATACCAATTTGATTTGTATTCAAGCATATTAACAAATTGACTCCAACCTTTAGATTGTATGTTTTTTGCAAGCTTGTGGTTTTTAAGCATGCCTGAAACATTTAAATCTTCTATTGAAATCACTGAATTTTCTTTCACAAGTTTTGAAGATATTACTTGATGATTATATTTTCTTTTGTTTGATATTTTCTGATAAGTTTTAGCAACTCGTATTCGCTGTTTTTCGTGACGTTTACTTCCGTTTGCTGTTTTTGAGAATTTTCTTTGTTGCTTCTTCAACTTCTTTTCAAGATGAGAACAATCATCTAAATTATATTTTTCAGTATCTGATGTTATACAAAAATCTTTTAAACCTAAATCGATTCCTACTTCACCGTTTATATTATTAGAAACCAATTCAATTGGATAATCAACAAGTATGGAACAATATATTTGATTGGCTTTATTTCTTCTTAAAGTAACATATTTTATTTTATCCTGATTGTGATTAAGCCAGGATTCGTCCCTTCTTGAACATTTAAAATGAATATTTGATAATGGTTTGATTAATGAAATTCTATTACCGTTAATTCCGATAAAAGCATCTTTTGGAAATCTACATGAATCATTATGATTAGATTTTGATTTAAATTCAGGATAACCTATGTTTTGTCCTTTCAAAATTCCTCTGAAAAAGTTGTTAAATGCGGTATTAAGGTCAATAATTGATTGTTGTAATACTTTACTATGAACATCTTTCATGTAAGCAAATTCATTTTTCTTTTCAGTTAGATATTTACCTAAATCAATCCATGAAATATTTGTTTTATCTTTTTCATAAGAAGTCTTTTTATAATTCAAACACATGTTGTACGTTTTACGGCAGCATCCAAGAAGACAAGCAATATAATGCATTTGCTCATCATTTGGGTATAATCGTATTTGGATTCCTTTTAACATAACTATTCCTCTTTTAATACCTCTTCTACTTTTGTTTTAATTCTTTGGCTTCTACGCAAACCATAAATTCTTGCGGAGAAACAATGAATTATGGATATTAAATCTCTTGTGATATCTTCATCTTTTTCTTTTGCTTCATTTATAACTTCAATTCTGTTTCCTGTAAGAAGCTGTATCCAATTAAATCCAAATCTTGTCAATCTATCTTTATGTTCAACTATAATTTTGTCATATTGATTCTCTTGCAAAATTTTTGTTAATTGTTTTCTTTCATCATTTAATCCCGAACCGAATTCCTTTACTATCTTTTTTATTTTATAGCCCTTTGCTATTGCATAAGATTCAAGTCTCTTTGCTTGATTCTCAAGTAAATCTTTATTTTGTGATGAACTCGTTCTTGCATACAATATCACTCCATATTCATTCTTAACACTATCAGGTACTATAACTGTACCAGACGGTAATTGATATGCGCCATCAATTTTACCTTCATTAAACCAATTCCACGCAGTTCTATAACAAACTCCAAGTTTTTTAGCATAAGTTGATAATTTCATAGAGTATTTGTTGTTTTTTATTATATATTTATAATTTTAAATATTTTTTCATATTTTTATATATTTATGTTATTTTGTAATTATACTTTTTAGTTTTTGAAAGAATATGTTCATTTGAAGGATCTTCGTCATATATAAGCGTAATAGGTCCTTCTATTTTATTATTTGTTTCTTCAAAAAACTCACGTCTTGCACAAGTTTCAAAATCTTCATCCTCATTTACAAGCCCTTTTGGAACACCGAAACATCGGTCTCGGTTATTCCCAGTCGCTTGAACGAAAAGATATTTTCCTTCTGAATTTTTTAATACTATTCCACAACTTACCATGATATAGTATGTAAAATGTTTTTTAATAAGTCAGCAATTTCAACAAGTTCTCGACACATTTTATAGCTTTCATATTTTCCTGTACATAAAGCTTGATGCATAGAGAAAGTGTTATATTTGAAATTTTCTTCTTCTTCAAAAAACATACATAGTTTGTTAAGTTTGTCAGTAAAGTCCTTTTTTGTTTCGTTAGGCAAATTATTCCATTTTTCCAAACGTCTTGCAGATTCTTCATCATTTGAAGAATTATATAATAAAGTCCAAATCAAGTGTTCTGAAATTTTATTATGAAGTTTGTCTATTCTTTTTGTCTCTAAAAGGCTTTCAAATTCTTCTTTTGTAATTTCAACATCTTTGCTGTCTTTTACAGTCATAAATTTATTGACATCTACTCTTTCACCTTCAGGAGTAATTATATAGTAAATTCCTGTTGTGTCCCAGTCACCATTTTTCTTATCGCATAAAAATTTTTTTACATAAATCTTATATGGAGTTTTTGGAGGCATGTATGGTAAAGCTATAGGAAACAGTTCATCAACTACTTTAGTGCTTCCGCTCCAAGTATTACTTGGTTCTTCAATATCTATATAATATACCCTGTCAATATCCTTGTATGAAACGTTTCCATTTTCGTCAGTTCTTTTAAACAATGACGAATATCTGGAACATTGTATGCTGTCACTTAAGCTATCTATATGTTTAAATTCTTCAAAGTCTTTATCTGTAATTGGAGACAAAGGCCTGCCTTTAAGCAAGTCATTTATAATATTTGTTGTTATGGACCAAGAAGCACCTGAATGACCCATTTTATCCATTAACTTATAAACTTTATAAGCTGCTTCATAACAGGCACAACCATAATCAAACTGCCTGCCAAGGAATTTATGATCAGGATTTTCTCTTTTACAAGCTATTTTACATTCTCTTTCAGCCCATAAAAGCATTGGTGATTTTTCTGATTTTTTGTTTTTCATAATTTTAAGTTTTAATTAAGCTTATATGCTTTTGGTAATTTTAATAATGAATTAATTGATTTTTTAATTTTATTTAGATAACCATCTGTCATTTCAATAACATTGACACATTCAACCTGTGATAAGGATGCTATAAGCAACGGATTATGTAACACAGCGATTATTTGTGTTTGTTCCTTGTGAAAGCTGAATATGTCATAAAGCATTTTTATATTTTCAATATCGAGAGATGAATCAGGTTCATCAATTAAAAATGTAAATTCATCTCCTTTAATCTTATTTTCTTTAATGTATTTTATTCTATTGTTGTAATTATATTTCTTAAAAATTTTTTCATAATTTACAACAAGCTGCTCAGGTTTTAATGAAAATGCCATGTTAAAAAGTTCTCCAAGTGATGATGAATTACTTTGTCCGCTTGACAAAAATCTTGAGTTAAGGCATTCTCCGACAGATATATGCGAATTTTCATTTATGTCATTGCTTGATATTTCATTATCACGTATATAGTTGAATGTTTGCCTATAATAGTCAGATTTCACAATAACTCCGTCACTGAATGATTCACTAAATGCTTCATTATCACTATTATCTCCAAAATTATGATGAGCTTTATGTAAAGCGTTGTTAAACATTCCTGTACCTACTGTACGAATATCAACCATAAGATAACTTCTTATAAGGCTTAATAAAGTTGTCTTACCACATCCATTTTCACCAATAATAATATTGACTCCAGGTTTGAACTCATACTTCATTCCATTTGCAAAATTTGGAATTTCCATAAGGTATCCTATTGGAGATTTTGTATTATCTACTATTTCTACAGATCCAACCATACTAATTATTATTGATGATTTCTGAAACTTCTTTATCTATGGAATAGGATACGTAACCTCCATTCTGACGTACAATACATACTTCTTCAGGATCTTTTCTTCCAAAAGAAAATTTTATAGGTTCGACATTCAAATAAGGATATTTTAGCAACAGCTTATTTGCTATTGCTATATCAATTTGAATCTTTTTATCGTTTGAATAATAAAAAGCCTTTTGATCTGATGAAAGCTGATACATTTAATCTTAATTTTAATTTTAATTAAAAAACAACAATGTGAAATATTTTGTTATTTTATTACTCCAAGTTCGACAAGCATCTCTCTTACTTTTACCCAGTCAATATGTCCGTTTACAAGTGGAGCTCCAAGTGCTGCATCATCAATATAAAGGTTTGCAAAAATCTTTTTGCTTCTTGTCCATCTGTATTGTGTAGGATTTTCATTTGCTGCAAATAATTCTATTCCGTTATTCTTAAACCAGTCAATTGCTTCTTGTAAAGTGTCTCGATAAATTATAGAACTTGAATTATTAGGAGCAGGATGGCTTCTCATAGTATGAAGAATCAGCTTATGCCCGTTTGCAATAATTTCTTTAAGAACTGGAACAGCTCCAATATCTTTTCCGATTTCAGGATATTCATGTTCTACACATGTTCCGTCAAAGTCAACAGCGATATACATCTTATTTTTTATTAAGGTTTTCGAAATAACTTACAATTTCTTCAAAATAAACAGGTTTGTAATTATGGAATTCACAATTTACATTATAGTATCTTTCAGATCCTTCAGGTAAAAGCATATTATAATTAGATTCTGAATCAGGAAGATGAATATGGCCGTGAATATTACCTCGACATTCCTTCAAGAATAAAGGATGAATTGGAATATGGGTACATAAAAATCCTTTATATGACAACGTACCCATTACTGGAATATTCATATCCTGTAAAGCAACACAACATTTTCTAACATCATGATTTCCTCCGACAATGACTTTATTGCCTACAAGTTTGTCAAGCATAGAAATATTTGCATGTTTTTCCATAGTTATGTCACCAAGAATATATACAGTGTCTCTTTTTGTTACAATACTATTCCAGTTGTCAATAATCAGCTCATCAGATTCTTTTGCTGACATATTACGAAGTGCTTGACACAATAGCTCATGTCCAAAATGTAAATCGCTTGTAAAAAATACCTTGCACATAATTATTCTGTATATATAATTTCTTCCTTTAAAATACCAAATTCACCTTTTAAAAATGCTTCAGCAACTTTTTGTTCTTCGAAAATTGCAGGTCTTATACAATCATCGTCGGCATCATTAAAATACGTCATTATTTGCCAATCTTTAGAATATTCATCATATTCTTCTACAAAGAATTTAGTAACTGTACGTATTTCAGGATTTCCATGTTCATCAACTGTATGTACATAGTTACAGGTCTTTTTTACAATTCGTTTTTTCATAATCATAAATTAATAGGTTCATATTTTAATCTACGTTTAATATCCAATGAAAAATTTGATTCCAACCTCCGTAGTGACTTGCGGTAATCATTACGTTTTTTATCAACAATATCGAAAAATATACTGTAATTGTAAAGCTTGCCAAACCATTTCTTATAAAAGTTGTCAGCCATTTTTACAGCTATCTTTAGTCTTTTTTGTTGAATGAAAGGATCAATTTTTACAGTTTCATCAAAATTTGAAAATGTATACTGACAAGTGTAAAATGTAAGACGACATCTTTCATAGTCATTATCCATTTGTTTCAGTAATCTTCCAAGAAATAATTTTTCAAGCATAATTTATTTTACTAAAGAAATACAAAATCCGGTCATTAAAGATGTAAGTGTATATAATTCAAGAAAATATACGAATGAATCTGATATTTTCTCATTATTGATTATTTTTATCAACACCCATAATAATACACATCCTATACCTGTAATAATTACAGTCGTCCACATATTATAGCAAATTCCAAGTCCCAATATGCCTAAGGTGATTGCTCCAATCGCTCCAATCATGTGTGGTATCAGATATCTGTCACCGCTGTTAACACTTGGATTGACGGCCATAATGAAAAACAATATCCCGACTATCATGTAGAGATAATTCTGGCCTATACAGATTATTGAAAAAATAGAACTGTACATAAAAGCCTTGAACAACCATCTGACATCAATCATATAATATGACTGACTAATCGAGATTGGTAAAATTTTAATTTCCTTATGGTCTTTGTCAATACCGTTAATATGCCATAATACATAAGCATTATAAGCTATAAACCAAAACACACCAAATACAAATGCTGTAATGGCCATTGACTTGTCATACCCGAATGGTTGATATTTAAGAAATTCTATCATAATTATTATAAATTAGTTACAAAAATATTTATAACTGATTTTAAAATGGCAGACTGTCATCAGGAATATGCTCGTATTTGATATTATCAGGGCTTTTAATACTTTCATTACAGTATTTTTTAATAATTGCGTCTTGTTCCTCGATATCAAAAACATGTGAAATCTTTTGTGTACCGGTTTTAGTATTTGTTATTATTATATCAATTGAATAATCAGACAGGAATTGAATTTTCTTAGACCGTTCCGTAAATTCAATATTTGAAATGACTTCAGGCGGAAATTTTTCAAATGATTCAAAATTTACAAAATGTTCAAAATCATCTGAACCAAGCAGAAATACACCTTCTTTAATTGCATACCGTACAAAGGTATACACATTGTCATTATATAAGATTTTATCACCTGGTTCAAATAATGTTTCATACCAACGTTCCCAATTTTGATTCGTTTCAGAAGGATATAGCATGCATTCTCCAAAGTATGTAAACTTTCCATTCTCTTCAAAAGAGTACTTGTTCTTGTTGACATCTTCAACAATAATATGACAAAATCCCGATTCTTCATCTTTTCGTAAATCTACGAAAGTACAAACTCCTATCATCGGAGACCATAACTTTACAGATCTTGGAAAATGATTAAGTATTATTCCTATTGATTCTTCTTTTTTCATAATTTAAGCACCTAAGGTTAAAAATAATATTGTTGATAATATAAAGCCGAGAATGAATGCTAAGCTATATTTCAAAATGAATGTTAAGATATATTTCAAAATATTTAACTTAGAATCTTGTTTTAAAACAGAATGCTCATTACGTTTATTATACTGTTCTTGTTTACTTTCTTCTAACAATTCTTTTCTAACTTTTGCTTCAGTTTTAATCTCAGAAGAGTTTGCAATATTTGTATAATTCACTCGTCTTAAATACCAACAGGCACATTTTACAGGTTCTTCATAAGTCCAATTCTTTGCTTGAATAGGAAGACATTTTTTACAAGGATGGCCAGGTGAGCAATGATGTTCGCCAGTATTTTCGCTATTGCCGCAATCAAATTTTGACAAGTAATATATTTCGTCCAGTTTAGATACTTTCCAGTCTTTAATATTATGTCCATTTCTTAAAAGAGCATGTACTTGTATTTTATTATACCAAGACAGGCAAGTATTATCATGTGGCGCACCTGGTATAAAAGCATATTCAATATATCTGTCACCACGTTCGTTAGCTCTAAGGTATACGAATTTATTAAGTTCGCCTCTTAGCTCTGCATATCTTCTTAGTAATTCTATATTTTCTTTTGTAGGCATAATTTTATAATTTAAACTGTTATTCTATCGTCTGCTTTTTATTGTAAAATCATATTCATCTTCATTATTCAAAGATTCATTTTCTTTATCCTTACGTTGTTTACAAAATTTACAATTTCCTTTATGCGTCAAACCATTGCCAAATCCTGCATAATAATATTCACATGAATCAAGAACTACAAGGTATATTGGAGTACCTTTAATTTTATAGACAGGTGAATTATTTGGTATTGAAATAATTTTAGTACTTGATGAATTTGTACTTGAACAGGCTGCTGTTAGCAATATTGTTAATAATATAAATAATTTTTTCATAACATTAATTTTTAATTATAATAAACAATGAATTTATATAGTTCTGATAAAATGCCTTGCATTATTGATTTTTATAAATTCACTCGTAAGCCCCATTAAAACCTTTCTTATCTAAGAATGTTCTAGCTTGATGCTCGAGGTCACATTGTAAATCTTCTTTAAAGAATCCTCTTTCATTAAGCCATTTTGAAAATTCTATAATAAGCTGCTTAGTCTGTTCATCTTTCCATTCAGCCATTTCAATAGCTGCTGACATTACTTCAAATTCGCAGTCTCCGTGACCATGACAAGGTGTTTGATATTTTTCTTGAAGTTCTTTAACCTTCAAAGAATTTTCTTTTGAAACATCATTGCATTGTTTAAGTTCATCAAATGATATTACCTCTTGTACATATTTCAAACCTAAAACTTTTTCATAGATTACTTCTTTTAAATCAAGTTTATGGCTAGTACAACGAATATGTCCAAGTGCAATTGCAATTCTGTCAATAAAATCTTTTGGAGAGGTTATTACATAAAAACCCTTCTTTTCATTATTCTTTTTCATAATTCAAATTTTTTCTTTAAGCGTAAATATTCCTTTAGTTCTTTATTATATTGAATTAATTTGTCCCCTTCTAATTTACCTTCAACATCAAGTTCGTCAATGAATACCTGTTTTATTTCATCATAGTAGTAAAATGTACCTGCTTCTTCAGTAATTCGTGAAACTTTCATGAATCCTTTTGACTTGTGCTTATCATCAGCATATGTGAATTTAAGAACGTCTCCAACTTTGTAAAGGGTTTTGCCATTTGACTTCTTAGTTGATTTTTTGCTTGGCCACATTCCAATCACATTGAAACAAGATGAGAATGTTGAATAGCCCATTGCAAGAGAAGTTCCTTTCGTTCCTTCGTAATACACCTCAATACCACGTCCAAAGTCTCGACAAGCATATTCTTTACCTTCATCAAAACCATAGACATGCATATTAGTGTTGTTACCAATGAACTTTGCTCTTTTCAATTCTGGTTCCATAAGCCTGAAATCTTTTCTATTGTCGAATCTAATGAAATTTCTTTGTTTTCTCGTTCTTGTTTTTCATATCAATTTATTTTCTTTTAGCCAAACCACCATTTTAAATACAGCATCAATGATTTCTTCCTCTTGAAACATTACCGTTGTTACTTCATCAAATGAAATAGCTGCACCTCCGTCAAGAGTACCTCTAATAGTATATGTATTTTCATTGACTGGCTTTATTACAGCAAGCAATGCAACAAGACTCCAGCAAGGAAGTGTAATTACTTGAAATTGGTCATCATCATCAACCTTTACAACAGGATATTCTGAATATCCTTTCTTGAGACGATGCGTTTCTTCGTCTCTCCATTGTTCAAGTATATACTCCATATCCGCACTTTCAATTGGCAGTATTTCAGCCAATTTTTTGCTTTGTTTCAAATCGGTATAAGATTTCATAACTTCAATCATTTTATGTTTTACGTTTCATTTCACTTCCACAATTTATCTCTATCATAGATTGAGATTATATCCCATTTGTGGCAAAACTGGTTGCACGCTTTATCTTGTTGACTTCATTCGTCTTCATTTCTTTCAATCGTCGCTCTATCCACAAGTCACATGAAAATGGTCTGAACAATATATTGAAATTCCTGCATAGTTTACACTTCTTCGTCATAACCTATATCAATTTATTTTATTTTTACTCAAATGAAACTCAATATCAATTTATAAAATTTCTACATACTCCGCATGTCGAAGTATAGCGTTTAATGTTGACATTCCCAATGACGTGTCCGCCATAATATAAAACTTATCATAATCACCATTATGACCAAATTCAACCCATACTCTCTTAATTACAACAATACGTGGATTCTCGTTTGGAAACTTGCATAAAAGTCTACTTCCGTCACCTATAACGGATATCATGGATTTTTGCCTCAATTTACGAATAGTATATAGCAATCGGTCTTTTAGACTATACAATAGAATTGTTACCCTCCATCGTAAAGATTTAAAATTGATTTTCTTCATAGTATATGTTTGACATAATTTACTTTATATTGATAATTTTATTATTTGATGATGTATCAAGTTTAATTTCAATACCATTTGTCATGTCTTGAATATTCTTTTTGAAATCATCACTACATTCATACATAATTAACAATGCAATTAAGAAAATAACAATAATTTCTGTAATTAATTCTCTAAAAACAAATATAAGTAAAAGTAAAAGTATAAGACCTAGTATTGAAAATGTTATTTCCATGAAAATATATGTTTATTTAAGTTCGATAATAGCAAGTCCTTTATCAATTAAACCTCGATAGTCAAAATTATGAGCATTGAGCCAATCAAATAATTCATGACTAATTGAATAATCTATCTGAGACAAAGCATATTCCAAAAAAGTTTCTTCTGACAAGACGAACAATTCTTTATCAAACCACTTACTGAAAATATTGGAAAATTCAATTTCTTCTTCTTCCGTCATGTTTGAAAGTGGACGTAAGTATGGTTTAACTTCTTCAATCAAAGGAACTTCTTCTACAGCTGACATAAATGGATTTGCAAGTAATGACACTCTCCCAGCTCCATATCCGAACAAAGTATATGTCTTGCCTTTGTAGTCAACTTTCAAATCATTCCAATAGTTCACTCTTGACATCAAGTCAACAGTCAATAATTTTATTTTTTCTTCAAGTTCCATAATTTTAATTTAGCTAATTACACTTACAATTACAAAATTTTCCCAGTCAAAGGTTTTATAAATGTATAATGATTCATAAAGACAGTCAAACCACGTATCGGTACTTTTTAATAACGTATCAGGGTCATCACTTATCTTCAAATAAAAATTCATAGGATCTTCAAAAATTCCTTTATGATATTTGGCAGTTAGACTATTATTACCTATTTTGTCTATTAGTTCCGCAACACGTACTTTAAGTTTCTTTAGGTAAATTTCAAATAATTCCTTGTCAAGAACATATACAGATATATCACATTCATAAGAAGCTTTTTCCAAGCAAAATCTTTTAAGGTTTCCTTCAGCTTTCAATGTTAAAAAGAAATCAGTGGCGAAATCACTTTGCAACAGTTTTCCTCCTAATTTTTCAATATCACATGAACTATCTATTTCGGTTTTATCATTTGAATTAAGATAATGCTCCCAAATTTTTTTATCTAGTTTATATATCGAATTTCTTGTTCCCATAATTAAATATTTTATATTTTAAACAACTTTATAGATTATATTGATTTACAGGTTGCACTAAATTCAAATTTATCACATTTTTCACCTACAAATATTTTTATCTTGCATCCTGACATATGTTTACAGTTATAACAATTTCTTTCCCATTTTTTCTTTTTTGCTGGTTTCATATACTTAAAGTTTTTTCAAATCATTATAAAGTTCATTTAAAATGCGTTTATCATCAGAATATGTTACAGTACTTTCAATTGTATGTGTGTTAAGTGTTTGTAATTTTTACTTGTTTCCAATCCAATTAGGTGTGTCTCTGTCAACAGTACTAAATTCAGATTTTTGCTTGGCTTGCTTCTCAAGCCAATCTATACACTCTATAGCATTTTCATATCCTTTATCTGCAAAGTCTTTAAGAAAACCGATTGTAGTCTTTCTTAATCTTTCATCATCTTTATTACTTACATTATTCATGTGGTTTTCTAAAATTTCTTGTGTATATTTGACCTTATACTCGCCAAGTTCTTTAATAAGTCCTTGTTTTTCAAGCCAAGCAAGAATATCTTTAATAAGCAAATTATCATCTTTACCTACCTCAGGTGTTTCAAGAAAGCCATCAACAAAGAATTTAAAGCTTTCAATGAGTGCTTTCCTTATCTTCTCATCTTTACCCTCATTGAGCTCTGGAATTAAGGTTTCCAATGCTTCACGTAACATTGTGAAACTACTGTCAGGAAAATTCTTTCTTACAATTTCTATTGCTTCTTTTCTGTCCATAATTTTAATTTATCTTTCAATTTATATACCTAATTTTCTTCACTTGTCGTATTTGTCTGAGAATCTTCATCATCACATCCTGATGAAATGACACTATCCTTAAAATACTCCACACTCCAGTGTAGCCAACCAAGTCTCACATAAGCACGACCTTTGCGAATGATGTTCATAATGTTTTCAAATGAAATGTACGGAATAACATAGCATTCACTTGTTTGCCATATCTCTATGCAGTCTCTTTGATAGGAATTTGGTTTCAGATAGATTCGTTTTAAAATTTTAGTTATCATAATTATTAAAATTTAATTGTTATTTACAAAGTATTATTTCCAGCTCCAAATATTAATTTCACTAACATTTTTATCAATCCATGACTTGTCTACAGTAATAGTTGATCTTTCAGCACCTTCTACATCAAATTTTAACGTTATTGAAAAAGTTACGGCAGTGCTTCTATTTTCTGCAAGAAAGACATGAATTGAATCTATCCAGCCTTCTTTAATATTGCTTTTATTGGGTTTTATGCTAATATGACAACAATCAAAAAAGTTAGAATCACCTCCAATATTTAATATTGTCCCCGGAATTAAATTCAGTTCACTGAGAAGTTTGTCAATACTGTTAAATTTACCTGTTTTCATAGCCCTATTCCCCTTTCATTATTTTTTCAGACTGCCGAGTTTTATACCTAATATTATTGGAGTAGTTATCCAACCAATAATTATTGCAACAATAAACTTGGATAGTTTGTCGTAAATAATATCATTATCATCTTCTAAGCAACAAAAGAAATAAAATGCACAAAACAACCAACACATTATGGTGATACATATAATCACAATTGTTTTCATAGTTTTATTATTTTTCAGATTTTCGTTTATAGATTATAATTCCACTTACTGAAGCTGATATTTCAATAGTGTCATTATTGTCAAAAACAACTCGATATATCAGTTTTGAAGGATTATAACCATCAGCGGTTCCTGTTTGGATAATATCTTCTTCAATTCTGATTACACCTTTTTCTCCAACTTCAAAAGTATAGTTGGAACATTCTGGAATATCTAATTTATAAATTATATCTTTCATAGTTATTAGTCTTTCTTTAAATTAGGTATAATATCCTTGTATTTAACTGGCATAAAATATGAGTTACATACAATGAATTCATCAGGACATTGTACATTCCTGACAAACCTTATATATTTTATCTCCCAATTTCTACAATAATCAACATCAGATATAAGCAGTCTCCAATCTTTTTCAAATCCTCCTGATTTCTCACAAAGTTCTGTAAGCCAAGGTACAATTTCGGCTTTTGAAATTGAAAAATCGGATCTGTTTGTTTTCTTAACAATTTTATAAAATTTTGACAAGCCTTGATTGCACCATTCATCATAATTGCATGTTACATCTTTTTCAACCTTAGGCTGTTCAGTATTTAACAGTACATGAAAATCCCTCGTATCACAATGAATCGCTTTAATGTCATCAGATATTACAGGATTATTTTTTATTGATATCCAATCTTTATGATCCATAATTTTAATAATTAAATATAATAAACAATGTTAGTCATAAAATGAACTAAACGCCTCTCGTTGAAGTTTTTCATTAAAATCACTTACAAAACATCCACATCCTTCAAAATCTTTTGCATATGGATGAGAACACATTTCACAAGTATTATTATCAAAAAAATGACGGTACTTAGATGAAAGTTCGAAAGTACCTTGATTAAATTTACAGGACTTACATGTTTCATCACCTACAAATGTTGATGTAGATGTAAGCTTACAAGGTTGTCCAATTTCAACAAATTTGAAATATCTTGTAATTTTTCCTGTTTCATAATCATAAGTTGCTTGCATAATTATTTGTTTAAGTGTTCCTTATATGCTTTAATAATTTCTTCAACAGGTACGTCAATCGTTCCAAGAAAACTTGTACAATGCACGATATTTGGATTTTCTAAACTAATATTCATATTGCATCCAACTTCGGAACCGTAATAGCTAAGAGCATTATTTAATAAAAGTTGGTATCTCGTGGATTCCATTTTATTTTCAACAAGCATAACTCTTCCACCGTTATATCTTGCTGAAATTATCGGATACTCATCTTTTATAATTTTATGGATAGCATTATGTTTTTCAACATCTTCATAAGAATCATCTTCTATAATCAGATAATTTACATTCATTCCTATAAAATCTCTGTAATCATAACCTGTAAAGATTACCTTAAATTCCTCAACTTCAAGATTTGAACCTCTTCCTGTTATTTTATTTTTAAATACCTCTTTTAAGAACGTATATATTTCCTGATAAAAATAATGTGCTTTACTACATACAATATAAATTGTTTGTTGTTCTCTGTCTACATAGTAATGGTCTAAAGCTGATTTTATTACATAAGTCAGGACATTTACAATATTAGCATCTTTTAGTACAAGCATTTCAGTAGAATAATCTACCATATTCTGGCCTGATTCTATTTTTTCATGAATCTTGTTAATGTCATCTCTTGTAACACCATCGATTTTATCACAAGAATTTTCAAATACCAACTTTTTGACAGAATTCTTAAAAGCTGTCGTAAGTAGGTAGGAAATAGAATGGTTTATGAAATTTGATGGTTCCATAATATTTTTATTTTAATTATATTAACTTTTAATTTCTTTTTGAACTTTTTCATATTGCTGAACTAAAATATTTGCAGGTACATGCAAAGGTTCGCTACGTTCAATACCTTTGTATATAAAGGTATATTCATCAAGAACTTCAAGTTTCTTACCTGTCCTGTTCAAGTGCCATTCAGCTACTTTTTCTAAATATTTTTTGTCATATTTGAAAGTCCTGTAATCCATAATCAATATCTTAAGATTTTTTTATAGCTTCTATTTTTGCCTCCAATTCAGCAATTTGCATTTCTTTATCTTTTTTCATGTCATCATTAAACATGTCAATATATTTTTTCACTACAGTCTCCCAAGTATTCCAAACTTTAACAGCGTTTTCAGAATGAATTTCCCATAAAAGTTCATTATTGTGAGTATCTGTAACATCTGGATTTAGTGAAAGAAATTCATTCCACATTTTTGAAAAATAAGGTCTTGCTTTTTCATAATGTTGACTTATTAAATATGGACCTGTACCAAAACGTAGTTCCGCATAATAATTTCCAGGTTTTGGTACTATGTCATCATTGTCAGGCCAACTCATTTTACACTTGTCAGACCAGTAAATTATGGTACAGATATCACTTATCCATCTATAATTAGATGCCACTTTATAAGAATGTGCATTGATACTACGATTAATATTTTCCATAGTTTCATAACCAAGTTCCATAAGTTCATTCCGTAGTATTTCATTATCACATCGTTCTATGACATCTCTGATTTCAGATGCAATACTAGAATGACTTTCATGTACTTTCTTCTCAAAAGATATGCACTTCTTTCTAAAATTCTGAATTTCCTCTAATGTTACCATAACTTTAATTTTAATATAATAAACAATGTAGAAATAATAATTTATTTTGAATATTTCTCTTTTTCTTTATCTGGAACTGATGCAAGAAACTGATATTTCAGCTTCTTACACATATGCAGATTTCCTTTACATCTGTTTGACCAAGGCATCATGCATTCTTGTAAGACATCCTTGTCTGGATTGTCGGCATACGTGCAGTACTGATAGTTGTTCTGCTTTTTGTCTGGATATAGTCTTTCTTTTCCCTTTCCCATAGTTTTAAATTTTATAATCGTTTATGTTTCCATTTTTGAAAACAAATCTCATATCAAAACAAACTTTCCATTCTTCACGTAGTTTTTTCACCACTTCTTCGAAATCGAGATTTTTTAGATAACTGAGACGGCTGCTTACAAACATCGAAGTCATTGGAATATATGTGTCTTCTTCGTTTAACCTCATATAAATTGCAGAAATATCATCGAACCAAGATTTTTCTGTCTTTTTAGAAAAACGCTTGTTCCATTTTTCAATCAACTCATCAAGAGAACTATATAAATAGTTACCAAGAACAACACTATCATCTTTGTCTGTTGTGATTGGACAAAAATATTCTTTGTCCATTGGGTGAATCAAAGCAAAAGAAAGTCCTGACCATTGTTCTTCAAGGTATTCTTCTGGATTTCTTTTTATGTTTCCTTCATCGTCACAAATTATTATCTGTGGTTTGATTCCGCAAAATGGACAAGGTAATAACTTTGTCTCAGCTTTCTTAACATCCTCTAATGTAATGTCTTTCATAATTTTACTGTTGTTTTTGTACTGGATAATTTTCTCTGATCTTTGTATACAAGGTTTTAAGAAACTCATGATCAGGTTTGTCTTTGTTCATAATATCAAGGACTGTATCAATCTTATAGCAAATAGCACCAGCTGTAGTTTCTTCATTTACATCAGTTTCTTCTACTGATTCGCTAAATTCTTCAATCAAATCTATTGTGAATTGAGAAAATGTTAATAAATGACGTAGATTATCTACCTCCTTAATAATTTCTTTAATTTTCGTTTTCATATCTTTATTTTTTATAGGTTTAACATAAATCAATTCCACTAAGTCCTCATCTTTTACAAACTCCTCAAAATTCAGGACATTTAATGCATTTTTAATAACTTCACAACGCTTCATAATGTTGTCGTGTTTCCATTT
>Ga0310691_10000193_pt1 | contig 125189 bp, 104 predicted proteins | sample 176DNAGHGlowgp2_FD_203887 | JGI IMG/M metagenome (GOLD analysis project Ga0310691, IMG submission 203887) | Sheep rumen microbial communities from Palmerston North, Manawatu-Wanganui, New Zealand - 1766 DNA GHGlow gp2 (v2) (version 2) | ecosystem: Host-associated > Mammals > Digestive system... | reverse complement strand
GCTGCATGGCGTGGCTCTTGCCCAGAATCTGTGGTTTCTCTTGGGCCGAGGCTCCCAGCACTATGGCCAGCGAGGCCATCAGCGTCAATAAAAGTCTTTTCGTTTTCATTTTCTCGTTTTTAGTTATTCTTTTGTTTTCACTGCTGCAAAATTATGGCATTATCCTGTTATACCCTATAAATATTGATACAAATTATAAAAAAAAACGTTCATTGCAACATTTTTCTCAGCTTTTGTAACGAAATGAGAAAAGAGAAATCCCGCTTCCCTTTTCTCATTTGCAGACGACGCCCGAGTCACGCCCAATGTACCATGGGGGACCGATGTCCTTAAAAACGAATCATCCTGTTGGGCCGAAAGATTATTGTTGGCTGACAGTTACGTCACTCACCGTTACGCTGCCACCATAGCTGTTGACGCTCCAGCAGTTCTTTTGGATACCGTAGATACGCTGGGTGTAGCACACCTTGTCGTTAACGTACATCACCATGACAGAGTTATCGGTATAGATGTCTATCTTATAAGTGTTGTCGGCCGGCCGGTCGAATCCGTAGCTGTCTATGCCGTTGATGAACCCTTTGCCATACACAGGCACCTGTTTCTCCACATTGTCCTCGATGACCGTTGTCATTCGTTGACCCTCCTGTTCGAAGTTCACCTTACGCCAGTTCTCGTTCTCAGGATTGAACACCATGGTATAGTAGTACTGCGAGTCTGTGCTCCGCACCAGTGAGATGCCGAATTTATCCCAGTTGCCCGAGGTCTTGACAGTCAGTGAGATGTGGTTGTGGACACCCAACCGGTTGTACATGACGTATGCATCGTCGCCTGTCAGAGTGCCGTTGGTGTATCCCTTGCTGTCCATGACGGTGACCACCTGTGGCTTGTCGTATTTGGCTGCCATGGCGGGTACGGGGACCAGCACCAGTGTTCCGTCGCTGTTCTGTTTCACCTTGTGGCATACCAGCGCACCTGACCAGTTAGGTTCATCGCCGTCCTTCTCGCCACCCACGTTGATGTTCTTCTCATCGATATCGGCACCAGAACGGAAGGGGCACCAGCCCCAAATCAGACGGTCTGTACCGTTAGAGGCAGTCTTCCCCGCATAGAAAGCACGGCTGTCCAGCACACCCTCGCGTCCGTCCTGCGGCCAGCGTGGACCCTGGTTGAAGCAGTCCTTGAGGTCTTCCCAGCTGGTGCCCATCATGTACTTCACCTTTCGGCTCCATGGTGTTCGGAACGACTCGCTGTAAACCAAGTACCAGTAGTTTCCCATCTTGAAGACGTCCGGACACTCTAACATACGGTCCCAGATCATGTTGAACCCTCCTACGTGCTCCCAGTTTTTCATGTCGGCAGACTTGAACTCTGCAAACTTCGGGTCGCCCCCGTTGACAGGATAGGTGGCAATGACCATTCTGTACAGGCCGTCGTCAGCGACAAACACCTGCGGGTCGCGGAAGTCGTTGGCAGAATATCCGAAGTCGGGACCGTTGAGCGCCCAGAGCGGATCCTTGGTCCATGTCTTGAAGTCGGCCGACGTGGCACGCATCACCACCTCCCGGTTCCTGCAGTTGCCGTTATGTCCCGTGTAGTAGACGTAGTACAGACCGTCCTTGTCGTTGTAGTAGCAGCATCCGGTGCCTAAGGCAGCATCCTGCTGATAGTCGTTGTCGCCGAAGGGGATAATCTCACCCAGCGACCGGTAGTTGCATCCGTCGGTGGTCTCGACACCCCAGATGGGGTGGAAGCGCTTATCCATGTTGTTGTCGTACTCCTGCAGATACAGCACCTTGAAGTTGCCGGCCTTCTGGTCGTAGAACGGCATGGGGTCGCCCACACGTCCTATGGCAGGAGTGTAGTAGGTAGACAGTCCCCTTTCGTCGGTGGGGACGAACCGCTGCGTGGTGCCTGCCCAGTCCTTGGCGGGGTCGCCCGTGACGCTGTCGTCGCTGCAGGCCGTCAGCGTTGCGGCCAAACCGCAACACAGCTGACAAGCGAGGATGATATTGAAAAACTTGGTCTTCATAATTATTATTGTTTATATTGTTTTTTATTTTCCTACATAGCCGTAGGCGTTGAGCAGTATGCGACCCATGTTGTCATGGTAGTCAGGAGTGTAGGGAGTCGGCGAGTTCCAGTCCAGGACACCGGAGCCGAGGCAGATGATACCTCCCTTGCCGAAGTCGCCACCGGCGGCCTTCAGTTCCCATGACGACACGTTGCCGTCACCGCCTAAGGCACGCCCGCCAGTTCGTGCTTCTACGGCCTCCCTGTCGGGATAGTCGCCCCAGAATCCGTACTGCGACGTAGTGTTGCAGATGGTGTATCCCTCGTCCAGCGTGATGATGCGGTCATCGCCCAGTCCTGGCGATCGCTTCAGACCCTGCCACAGCGGGTGGTTGATGTCATAGACGCGGTAGGTCCAGGGATCGGCCCCCATCAGGTCGGAACCCTCGCCGTCGGTACCCCATACGTTGTTGGGATATGCATCTTCAGGCATGGCCCCTAAAGCGATGGCGTAGTTGACTGCTGAGCGTCCCAGCACGAAGCCGACACCACGGTCTCTGAGTTCCTTCATCTTAGAGAGTGCTGTCATGGCCTTCTTCTCAGCATCAACGAATCCGTTATAAGTCCCGTAGGGTGTGCAGTGACGGTGGAAGAAGACGAACTTTACCTCGTCGAGTGAAATGTTACCGCTGACAATGTCGTCCCACGACACGTATGCCGCACCGGGAATGTTGCCAGTGAGCCATTTGGCGGCAGCCTTCTCCTCTGGATTCAGCATCTCCACGTTCTCTGCCTCGCCCACAAAGATGGCCACTGGGTTCTGGATGAGCGTAACGTTTACAGTATACGTGCTGGTTGCCGTGTTGTCAGTGACCACAATCTCCACAGGCTCGGTGAAGTTAGCTTTCGTGCCACTGGCGGGACTGCACACGGCATCTTCGCTGCAGACGGTTTCGAAAGTTGCGTTGGCCAGGTCAATGCCGCTGTTACCAGTGACAGAGACAGTGACGGTCTTGTCGGCCTGGTTGATGGCTCCCTTGACACCCTCCAGGATGAACGACGACATGATGGCCTCGTCGTTGCGGACTGATAGCTGGTAGTCCATAAGCAAGTCGCCGTTGCGGACCTGTAGGTTCTTTGCACCGTCCAAGTTCAGACGATCGCCCACCTTGAAGTTAGCAGTAGCACCGGGCGAGAGCTTCAGAGTGGTTATTTCCATATTGTTCTTCGCTGTGAAGTCTACCGGCACCTTCACTTTGAGCAGACGTTTCTCCAGACTGACGGTTGCCGTGTACTGTCCGTTAAGCACCAACTCTTCCACCAGACAGTCGCCACCGAGTTGCATGTCGCCGGTGTGGTCGTCGCTGCAGGAAATGAAGAATGAAGAATGAAGAATGAAGAATGCTGCGCAGAGCAACTTCATCATCATGTCCATGCTTCTTTCCTTATTACAATTTTTAGCCTGATTATTCATAATTCTATTGTTTTTTAGCCCCGCCAAAGCGGTAGCAAGTTCTTTATTTTTCATTCTTCAATTCTTCATTCTTCATTCTTCACTCTTCATTTACAATTACCACTGTCCGCAGTTCTGCTCGTAATGTCCGTTGGCAGCCTTGAACTGCTCGTCGGGAATGGGCAGGTACTCGTTCTTGTTGGCAGTGAAGGAAGCACCGGACAGGAAGTTCATCTTGGCCCCCTCCTCGGCATAGAACCTGTTGATAACCGTAGCAGCGTCGCCCCAGCGCACCAGATCGAAGAAACGCTCCGACTCCAGGGCCAGCTCCAGGCGACGTTCCGTTTTCACAATCCTCAGTGCCTCGTCCTTGCTGTAGCTGCCGTTATACTTGCCGACGGCGTAGTGTACGTTATACTTGACAGAATAGGCGGACACCACACTGTTCCTGACCATGCCGATGGCACGCTCGCGCACCTGATTGACCAGCTGGATGGCCTCCCCAGTGTTGCCCAGCTGAGCCTGAGCCTCGGCTCGCATCAGCAGCACGTCGGCATATCGGAACACGATGCGGTTCATTGACGATGCCCACTGGTTGTCGCAGTTGAACAGGTAGCTGTCAGTCAGCGCGGGATCCACGTTCTGCTTCAGCGAAACGTTCCATCCGTACATGCCGCCGCCGGCACGGCTCCACGTGTTACTCTTCTCAATCATGAAATTAGCATTGAACATATAGGGACTGCCTGGCACGCCGACGGTGACGAACAGCCGGGGGTCCACCGTCTCGTTGCTGCCCACCTCGTAGTCAGCCTCTGTGCTGCTGTCCGTTACGGGTAGTCCGTTGCTGTTTGTACGATATGCGTTCACCAGGCTCATCGACGGTTTGTAGAAGTCGTTGCCCGAGTCATGCACCTTCGGAATGCAGGGAACAATCAGTCGGTTGGCAAAGTTCAGGTTTCCCCAGGTGGTGCCGTCGTTGCGCGAGTACTGGATGGCCCAGATGCTCTCTTTTCCGTTCTCGTAAGCTTCCTCCGGCCTGAAGTTGTTGTGAAGGTCGCTCTCCAATCCGTAACCGGCACCGGTATAGACGGCTGGTGTTGTGTACTCCAGTACCTTCTGCAGATCCTCACTGTCGATGCCAGTCACCCGGTTGCTGTTGTTGTCGTCCTGGCGGTAAGCCTTGTAGAGGTAGACCTTTGCCAGGAATGCCGCTGCGGCAGCCTTTGTGGGTCGTCCCTTGTCGGTCTGCTGTGTGGGCAGTACGCGATAGGCATCCTCCAGGTCGTTGATGATTTGTTGCCAACCCTCGTCGTTGGTATACTCCGTGTTCGAAAGGTTGTTGTAGTCCTCCTCAGTCATGTCTCGCTTATTCACAAAAGGAATCTTCTTGAACAGACGTTTCAGCTGGAAGTGTCCGTAGGCACGCAGGAACTTCATCTCCGCCGTACGCTGCTGAACCACAGCGCTCTCCTGGTCGGCAACAGCCAGCATGTCAAGCGACAGCGAAATGCGCGAGAGATACTTGTACAGTTTGTTCCATATAGATGCGAAGGGCCAGTCCTGGGTCATCACCCCTGTGCCTCGCTCCAGGCGGTGGAAAGGTTCGCCGTCCGAGAAGGAAGCACCGCCCACGTATGCATCGTCCGACCGCGTGTCGTAGTTCCACAGCGAGAACGACGAGTTCATGTCTTCGATGGCCACTAGTCCCGAGTATGCTGATGTCAGCACATCGTCAATGTATTTTGGGTCTTTCACCTCGTCCTGCGTCAGTGTGGCCTGAGGCTTTTGGTCGTCGAGGAAGCTTGAGCAGGATGTAAAAGCCATGGCAAAGCCAATGCATGCAAGTCCTGCACAGCATATTTTATTTATCTTGGCAATCATAATTACTAATTTCTAATTTCTATTTCTAATTAAAAGCTTACGTTCAGTCCGAAAGTGAGGTTGAGAGGGATAGGATAATTGAATCCGGGATTCTCAGGGTCAGGACCCGTAAACTTGCTGCTCTTGATGGTTAGCAGGTTCTGGGCCGACAGATAGACGCGCAGGCGCTCCAGATGCAGTTTGTCGGTGAAGCCCTTCGGAATGTTATATCCCAGCTGGACGGTGCGCAGCTTAGCAAACGAGCCATTTTCAATGTAATAGGTAGAGAGTCGGCCCTCGTTGTTGGTGTCGGCAGTGGTTAATGCGGGGATGTCACTGCCGGGATTGGCGGGACTCCATGCACTCAGTACGCGTGTGCCCTTGTTCAGGTAGGGCACATTGACCGTAGAGTTAGCCCAGAAGTCAGTGCGTGCCTTGAATCCGTGGGTGTTGACATCGACACCTTGCACACCTTGCCAGAACATGGTGAAGTCGAAATTCTTGTACTGCAGGTAGATGTTCAGACCCCACGAGAACTTGGGTGTCGGGTCGAAGATCCAGGTCTGGTCGTCCTCGGTGATGTAACCGTCGCCGTTGAGGTCCTTATAGCGGATGCGGCCCAGCCCGGCTCCCTGCTGGACGGCATGGTTGTCTATCTCCTCCTGGCTCTTGAAGAGTCCATCGGCCACATAGCCCACCAGCGAGCCCTTGGAGTTGCCGATGACGCTCAGCTTGCTGTTGCCGCCGAACTTACCGTTGGCGATGACCGTCTCTGGCAGTTTGGTAATCTCGTTGCGATAGAGGCTGATGTTGCCGTTGATGTCCCAGGAGAAACCGTTCGCTAACTTATGACGATAACCTAACGAGAATTCCCAGCCGGTGTTTTTCATCTCACCGGCATTGATCCACTGTCCGCTGCCTTCACCCATCGAGGCGATACCCTCCATGAAGAGCAGGATGTCGGTAGTCTTCTTGTAGAACCAGTCGGCGCTACCGTATATCTCGTTGCGCAACAGGGCGAAGTCGATACCGATGTTGTGCTGCGTGGTGGTTTCCCATTTAATGTCTTCGTTACCGCGTTGTGAGCGCACATAACCTGTAGGGATGGCAGATCCGCCGTTAGTACCCTTGATGTCGTAGGCTGACCCGGCTTGGTTCTCGTCCCAGATGTTGGCCGACACCAGTGCCTGGTAGAGTGTATAGCGGGCAGTATTGTCAATGGCCTGGTTACCGGTCTGTCCCCATGAGTAGCGCAGCTTCAGGTCGTCGAGCCAGTCGGTGGTCTTCTGCATGAACTTCTCCTGCGTGATGCGCCAACCGGCAGAGACAGAGGGGAAGGTACCGTACTGCTTGTTCTCGCCGAAGCGACTCGAACCGTCGTGACGCAAGGTTAGAGAGGCCATGTACTTGTCGTCGTAGGTGTAGTTCACCTTGCCGAAGAAGGATACCAGCGAGTAGCCGTTGCCGAAGCCCTGTGCTAACTGGCGGCCCGTGCCTGCCGACGGCCACATGTAATCGGTGTTCAGGATGGCCAGCTCGTAGCGTTGGGCGTCGCTCATGTTGTAGTTCTGGCGGTTCACCTCCATACCAATCATGGCGTCGCCGCGATGCTTGTCTTTCTCCAGGTTATAGGTGGCAATGGCGTTCCACATCCAGTTCATCCAGTGCTCCTGCTTGCTCTCGGCAGCGGTGTCGGTGCGCTTCATCTTGCCGTTGGCGATGGGGTAGAGGAAGAAGCGCTGCTGCTTCTGCGTGTAGTCCATGCCCAGGGTGGTGCGCACGGTGAAGTTCTTGAACGGGGTGATGCTCAGGTGGGCGTCGCCGAACATGCGCCACTGGGTGTACTCGTTGTCCTTGCTGTTGTGGAGCAGGCTCAGCGGGTTCTCACGCTCGGAGTAGGCGCCGAGGGCCTGCGCATACTCGCCGTTCTCGGCATAGATGGGGAAGTTGGGGTTGAACTCCAGGGCGTTCTCTAATATGCCGCCGGGAGCGGCTGTTCCCTTGGTGCGGTTGACGGTGAAGTTCTCGCCGATGGTCACCATGCCGTCGAACAGCTTGTAGTCGGCATTGGCACGTCCGGACAGTCGGCTGAAGTGTGACTCCTTGATGGTTCCCATGTTGTCGTAGTAGCCTACGGAGAAGAAGGAGTGGCCCTTCTCGTTGCCGTTGCTCACCGACAGGTTGTACTGCTGTACCACTCCCGTGCGGGTGATCTCCTTAAACCAGTCGGTGTCCGACGAGCGCACCGAGGCACCCTCGTCTAAGAACATGTTCATAGAGAGGCCGTTCAGCACGGGGTTGCCCTGCTGGTCGTAGCCCCAGTCGAAGTGGTAGCCCAGGTTGTTGTTGTTGGGGTTCAGACCGTCGTTCACGGTGGCTTGCCAGAAGGCGCGGCCCCACTGCTGGGCGTTCATGGTCTCTATCTTGTTGGTATAGAAGGAGGCGGCCACGGAGGTGTCGAAGTTCACCTTCACCTTGCCGTCCTTGCCCTTCTTGGTGGTGATGATGATGACACCGTTGGCGGCGCGGCTACCATAGATGGAGGCCGAGGCGGCATCCTTCAGCACCTGGATGCTCTCGATGTCGTTGCCGTTCAGCTCGTGCATGCCTGACTGGGTGGGAACACCGTCGATGATGTATAGCGGGTCGACACCGGAGTTCAGCGTACCCTCACCACGGATGCGCACGGTGGCGGCACCCTCCAGGTTACCGTCGGCCTGGATGTTCATGCCCGGCACACGGCCCTGCAGGGCCTTCATCGGGTTGTTCTCGTTCTGCTTGGCCAGCTCGGCAACGCTCACCACGCTCACGGCTCCCGTCAGGTCGGCCTTACGCTGGGTGGTGTAACCTGTCACGACGACTTCGTTCAACGAGAGGGCGTCGTCTTCCATCATGACCTGCATACCGTCCTGGGCGGGTAGTTCCAGGGTCTTGTAGCCAATGTAGGAGAACACCAGGGTGGTGCCCGCCTGCACCTTGATCTTGAAGTTACCGTCGAAGTCGGTCACCGTACCATTGGTGGTGCCCTTCTGCATGACGGTAGCACCGATGACCGGCCCCATGGCGTCGGTCACCGTACCCGTAATCTCCTGTTGCGCATACGTTATGATACTCGCACTCAGCAGCAGGAAACTCAGAATGAATCTTTTCGCTTGTTTCATTTGCTTTTTAGTTTGGTTAGTACTCTTGTTCGCTTAAAATTCTGGCGCAAAAGTACAAGAATAAAGGCCAAACGACTAACAAATATCGTTCAGCCCCTAAAAAATATGTTTCATGGAACAATTGTTGACTATTATGTCAAATCTGTCCACTCGGCCCATTCTGTCGCAGATCCATGGGATATTTGCCGTATTGCTGCTTAAAACATTTCGAGAAATAGCCTGGAGTTCCGAATCCCACCTCGTAGGCTATCTCCTGCACGGTCTTGGTGGTGGTGCAGAGCAACGCGTAGCCTTGTTGCAGTCGCATCTGGCGCAGCAGTTCGACTGGTGTCAGCCCCGTGACGGCCTTCACCCGGCGATACAACTGGACGCGGCTCAGTCCCATCGACTCGCCCAGATCGTCGACTTTCAGCGATGGATTCGACATTTTTTCGCGAATAGCCTCATTCAGCTGCTCGGCAAACAACACATCCTGCGACTTGGGCTGCGGCAGCTCCTCCTGCGGGGGACTGAATATCTCAGCCACCTTCCTGCGCCCGGCATCGGTATAGAACAGTGTCTCCTCCTCGTTCAGGGCCTGGCGCTGGCGGATGGCACGGCGGGTCTGTATATAGGCGCGCCATATCAGCAGGACGGCCACCACCAGCAGCACGATGAGCACGATGCTGGCCCATAGTGCCTTGTGCTGCGTGTTGTAGAGTCCCAGATAGTCTTCCAGCTTGCCCTGAATGGTCACCAGGTTCTGGTTCTGTCTCATCAGCTCAGCGGTTGTCTGCTGGATAGACCAGGCATTCTCTTTCACCACCAGGATGCCCTGTATCGGATTCTCGCGCTTATAGGGGTTGCCGGTCAGGATGTCCAGTGCCAGGCGCACAATCTTATACCCGTGTGTGGGATAGACATAGGTGGCAGTCAGGTGTCCTAACTGCACATACTCCAGTCCCTCGCCGGGCATGCCGTCGATGCCGAATATCTTGACCTGTCCTTCTTGTCCGTTCTCCACCACAGCCTTATAGGCTCCCGTGGCCATGCCGTCGTTGTGACAGAAGACGATGTCGGGGCGGCGGCCCGACCGGATTTGCTCCGTCACGATGCGGCACGTGCCGTCAGAGCTCCAGTCGCCTTCCCGGCAGACATACTCCAGCTCGTCGTGGCCTTTCAGGGCCTGGGCGAACCCCTCGTGGCGCTCTTGCGCCGGCGAGCTGCTCATCAGGGCTGTCACCTCCAGTACCAGCGGCTTATGCCCGCCGGTCATCATCCCGTGGGCCACGTCCACCACATTCACGCCGATGGCACGGCCTGCCTCTACGTTGCTACAGCCGATGGCGGCCGTATAGTTATCGCCCTCCACCTTGCGGTCGAAGCAGATCACGGGGATGCCTCTCGTCCTGGCGCGTGCGATGGCGGCAGAGACCGGGGCGGCCTCGTTGGGGGCCACCACCAACAGGTCGATGCCGTCATCCACCAGACTGTCTATCTGTCTGACCTGTCGCTGCGAGTTGTCGTAGGCACAGACAATGCTCACCTTGGCATCCGCCTCGTACAGGTGCTGGGCAGCCAGCATCTCGTTGTTCAGCTTGTCGCGCCACGGTCCTGCCGAGCATTGCGACACGCCGATGCGGTATGTCGGCCGGCTCTCGCTGCACGAAGTCAAAAGCATCGCAGCACTGACGACGGCGATGCATGCAAAAACGAATCTGTTCATAGTCTATAGTTTCATCGGCTGCAAAGGTAAGCAAAAATATGGGAACGGCTCTCTCTTTTCTCAAAGAAATTTGGCTTACTTGCCCGATTTTCCGTAACTCTGCGACAAAAGCTGCGCGAGTTACTGCGTCGTGGTAAACAGATTCCAAGTGATTCGGTGACAGTAGTCACCACACACAAGAGAGAGAGGAGGATGCGCCTCGCCAGGCGCATTTCCTCTCTCTCTTGAAAACTACTAACTATTACTAACAGGATGCTATCAGATGGACATCAGGTATTCGACGCTGTTCTTGGCCAGCTTCAGGATGTTGTCCTGGCAGGAGTTGTTCTTGGGGGTAGCGCTCTTGTCGGGGGTGCCGTCCTCGTTCTTCATGGAGAACTCGCAACCGCCGTTGCCAATGCAGAGCACGGTGCCGCAGCCGGGCTGGAATCCGTCAGGGGCCTTCGGGGCTCCCTTGGCCTCCCATACGTTGAGCTGGCTGACCCATGCCGACTGAGAATCCCACGTGCCGAGGGGATAGATGCCGTAGTCGGCGGTCAGCACGTCGTAGCACTCCTGGCTGGTGTTCTCTAACCCGGTGAGCTTGGTGGGGATGTCGAAGAACAGGCAGTTGTGGTCCTCCGTCCAGCCGGCTCCCTTGAAGGCAATGGCCTTGAAGCACTGGTCGCTGAGCTTCTCAGTGGGAATGCCGGCGTAGATGGCATGGCTGGAGAAGTCTTTCGAGAACGAACCGGTGTTCAGGCAGACGCCCATCTTCCACACGTCGGGGTTCCACCCGCCGGTGCCACATCCGAAGGCGTTGCTCACTCCGCGCAGTATGCTGGTGGACAGTCGGTTGATGGTGCCGATGTAGGGCACGGCGTGCGACCAGAGTAGCAGGTTGCCGCCGTTCTTGACGTACTGCTCGATGCAGGGTGCGGCGTTGCGTGCTACGTCGGAGAAGTTCCAGATGTCGTCGACGTTGCCTGTCTCCAGGTCGCGCAGCCAGAAGAGCATGCGGTAGTCGGCAATGTCGTCGACGGTGCTGATGTTGCCAAAGTAGATGTACTCGCCCTTGGGATAGTTCTCGTGGAACCACAGCCAGGCTGAAGCCTCGTCGTCGTCACCATTGGCAATGAGGTCCTCGGGGGTGGCATATTCGGAGAGGAAGGCGGGAATCTTACCGCCGATCTTGGCAGACGACGTGACGGGCAGGGCCTTGCCCTCAGCGTTCTGTGCAATGAGGGTGGCCTCCCAGCGCTCCTTCATCTGCACGTTCTTCAGCAGGTAGGAAGTGCCGTTGACGGTCTCGTTGACGACTCGTGAGCCGTCGCCGTTCACTAACTTTAGCAGGTACGACGTGGCGTCGGCACTGGCTGTCCAGGTAACCTGCAGGTCGTGCTGGTCGTCGTTAATGTCTATCTGTTCCATCTTTACCTCGGCAGGGGCCGTAGCACCGGGACGTGTGTAAGAGGTCATCACACCGCTGGATGAGGCTTCTCCGTTGGCATACTTGAACAGGAACTCGTAGAGTTGGTTGGTCTCCAGATTCTTCAGTGTGAACGAGTTGCCGTTGCACGGCGTGAGTGCCTGCATCTGCGTCCCGTTCTTATAGACGGCCACCTGCATCACGGCTCCTGATGTGCCGGCAGGCCACGACAGCGTGTAGTCGTAGTTGTTCTCACCGGTGGCGGTGCCGGTGATAGTTGTCACGTCCGGACTGGCCACCTGCATGGCACCAGAGCCTGGGAGGTCACGATCCTGGCAGGAGGAAATGAATAATGAAGAATGAAGAACGAAGAATGCTGCGCCGAGCAACTTCACCGACTTTCTCATACTTCTTTTCACGTTATGATGTATTGTATTCATATTGATTATATTCTTTAAGTTATTTTATTGTTATAGAAGAGTGGCAGAAGAGCGGTAGCAAATTCTTCATTCTTCATTCTTCACTCTTCATTTAGTATCCCTTGTTTTGATGATACAGTCCCTGGACGTAGTTCATCTGGTTGGAAGCGATGGGGAAGTATTCGTTCTTGCCGGCAGTGAAGAAGGCATCCTTGTAGTAGAGTGCATAGGTCTGACCGTCGTACTCGTCGTTCTTCTCCGTCTCGAAGTACTTGTTCAGCGTTCTGCTGAGCAGTCCCCAGCGGCGCAGGTCGAAGAAGCGGTGACCCTCCATGGCCAGCTCTACGCGGCGCTCCCAGCGCAGGGCCTTGCGGGCGTCGTCCTGAGATGCAAAGCTTCCGTAGAGGCTGATGTCGCACTGATCCTTGGCGTAGCCGATTAGCGATGTTCCCGTTATGTCGCGTTTGGCACGTTCGCGGATGGTATTGATAATCTGCAGAGCCTCGCCGTTCCAGTCACCGCTTTCGATGAGGGCCTCGGCACGCATCAGCATGACGTCGGTATAGCGCAGCACGTAGTCGTTCTGTCCGAAGGCCTGCCAGGGGTTGTCGTAGTCCTCACCCTTAGAGCGCTGCGGCACCTCCTTCATGGAGCAGTAGTAGCCGTAGGTGTTGGGCGTGCGGCTGTTGGCCTTGGTGAGCGTGAACTGGGCCTCATACTTATAAGGATAAGTGGGCATGCCTACTGTATGGAACAGACGCGGGTCGTACTTGTACTTGGAGTCGGCTCCGTTGACGACGATGGCGTTATGGTCGTCATCGAAGTTGTCCATGGGCAGACCGTTGTGGGTCTTGAAGGCGTTGACCAGGTTCTGCGAGGGCTTGTGGAAGTCCCAGCCGCACGACCAGATACCCCATACGCCATTCAGCATGTTCGACCAGTTGGCACGTCCGTAGAGTGTGCCGTCGTCGGCCTTGTTGGAGTGCTGCACGGCAAAGATGCTCTCGCACGAGTTGGCATAGTCCTGCAGGAAGATGTGGCCGTAGGTATCTAAATAGTCGTAGGGAGAGTTCTTCACTACGTTGGTGTACTCGAGAACCTTCTGAATCTTGGCCTGGTCTACGTGGCTGTAACCCGTGGTGGCCTCATAGCCGTCGCCGTAGGCCCAGTTCAGGTAGCATTTGGCCAGATATGCGGCAGCAGCCACCTTGTGGGCACGGCCCGTGGTGCCGGGGTCGGCCTCGGCCAGGTTCTCGTAGGCATACTGGAAGTCGTCAATGATCTTCTGCATCAGTTCGTCATGCGAACTCTGCGGTGTGGACTCGATGGCGGCATTGTCCATACCCTCGATGATCCAGGGCACCTCGTACCACATCTGCTGAAGCTTGTAGTAGAAATGGCCGCGAAGGAATCTCACCTCACCCATCAACTGCTTGGTGGCAGCGGTCTCCTCGACAGCGTTGAGGGCCTCGATGGCGCGGTTGCAGCGTGAGATAGCACTGTAGAGCTGGTACCACAGCTCGTCGAACTCACCACGGTCGGGCTGCAGGGTGGAGAATATCTCCATAGGGTGATAGCCCGTATCGTTCTCGCCGGAACCGCCCTTCAGGCAGTCGTCGGCACTCATGTCGCCGTAAGGCCACAAGTTGAAAGGATAACTGTACCAGTCGTCGCCCAGCTTGGCGTAGGCGGCAGTGACCAGTTTGTCAGGGCTGGAGAACGCAGTGTCCTCGTCGAGCGTACCCTGAGGCTTTACATCGTCGACGCTACAGGAAATGAAGAATGAAGAATGAAGAATGAAGAATGCTGCACCGAGCGCTTTCGTCATCATTGTCATGCTTCTTTTCCCTGTTTTATTAAATATCTGTTTCATATTTCTTTCTGTTTTTAATTATTATATATAGAAGAGCGGTATAACGAAGAGTGGTAGCAAATTCTTCATTCTTCATTCTTCACTCTTCATTATTTAGAATCCCAGTTGAATACCGAATGTGAAACTGGCAGTGTGAGGATAACCCCAGGCCGTGCTCTCAGGATCGGAACATGTCAGCGAACTTGACTTGATGGTCAGCAGATTGTCGCCGGAGAGGTAGACACGAGCACTGGACAGCATGAGCTTCTTAGTGAACGATGCGGGCAGACGGTAGCCTAACTGCAGGGTGCGCAGCTTCACGTAAGAGCCGTTTTCGACAAAGTAAGAGGAGCCGCGGCCTTCGTCGGCACCGTTCGAGGTGGTCAGGGCGGGGATGGTGCTACCGCTGTTGGCGGGAGTCCAGGCGTCAGTCACACGCTCACCCTTGTTGGAACCGGCATCGGTGATGCTCCAGAAGTCTGTCTGGTATTTCTGGTCGTTCCATACGTCGACACCTGCTACACCCTGCCAGAACATGGTGAAGTCGAAGTCCTTGTAGCCCAGGTCGACATTGATACCATAAGAGAAGTTGGGCACCGGATTGAAAATCCAGGTACGGTCGGCCTCGTTGATGCGGCCGTCACCGTTCAGGTCGGCATACTTCAGACCGCCCACGCGGGCTCCAGCCTGTCCACCTGCCAGCACTTCTTCGCGGCTTTTGTAGAGTCCCTCTACCACATAGCCGATGCGTGAACCGTATGCCTTTTCGTCCTGTGCCAGGTTGTGATAGTCGTTATGCTCGTATGAGTTCTTCGACTTCTCGGGCAGGTAAGTCACCTTTGAACGATAGAAGTCCACATTGCCAGTGATGTTATAAGAGAGTCCGTAGGCCGTGGTGTGACGATAGCCCAGGTTCAGCTCCATACCCCAGTTCTTCAGCGTAGGACCGTTGATCCAGGTCTGACCGCCGAAACCGATGGCTCCGAGGAAGGCAGGCTGTACCAGCATGTCCTTAGTTTCCTTGAAGAAGACATCGTAGCTGCCGTAGAGATCGCCGCCGAAGAGTGAGAAGTCGGCACCGAAGTTCCACTGTGACGACGATTCCCACTTCAGGTCCTCGTTGGCCGACTGTGACTTGTAGTATCCAGAAGGCAGCGTACCGGAGCCCTGCAGGTTGATGTCATAGGCCGTAGAGTTCTCACGGCTGGAACCGTAGTCGGCCACGAACAGTCCGTAGTGAGCGGTGTTTGAGTTCATGCCCTGGTTACCTGTGACACCATAGCTGGCGCGGATTTTCAGGTCGCGCAGCCAGTCGGCATCAATGTGTTTCGACAGACGGTAACCCAGTGACACGGAGGGGAAGGTTCCGTACTGGTGGTTCTTACCGAAGCGGCTTGAACCGTCGTGACGCAGGGTGAACGAAGCCAGCAGCTGGTCGTTCCAGTTGTAGTCCAGCTTGCCGAAGTAAGACATCAGCTTGTAACCGTCGCCGGCACCGCGGACAGTCTGAATGCCCGTACCAGCAGAGGGCCACATGTAGTCGACGGTCTCCAGCGGATAGTCCACACGGCGGGCTGCAAAGTCGATGCCGTCGTCCTGGTGAGCCTCCAGACCGAGCAGAACGTTGAGGTTGTGACCCTCGGTGATGTCGAAGTTATACTGCAGCGTGTTCGACCATGTCCACTTGGTGCTGTGGGTCTGGGCCATCTCGCTGGCATTAGTGTTGTTGCGTACCACGTCCGACTCCCAAGTGTGTTGCAGTGCGCGGATGTAGCTGTTGGTATAGTCAATACCGAAGTTCGAGCGGAACAGCATGCCCTTGATGGGTGTCACGTCCACATAAGCATTGGCAAAGATGCGCCACTTCTTCAAACGGTTGTCCTTGTTGTGATACAGTTCGCGCAGGGGATTCTGGCGGTCGCTCATACCACCCACCGGACCCGAGAAGGTCTCGCCGTCGATTTCGTAGACAGGCAGTGTGGGAGCCATCTTCAGTGCGTTCTCCAAGGGGGCTGCGTCTACGTTGTTTGAATAAGAGAAAGTTGCATTTTCTCCCACGGTGATGATGCTGTTCAGCTTGTACGAACTGTTGAAGCGGGCCGAGAAGTTCTCGAAGTCAGTATGCTTCAGCACGCCCGTAGCCTTCTTATAGCCGGCAGAGAAGAGCATTGTGGTCTTCTCGGTAGCATTCGAGAACGACAGGTCGTAGTTTTGGGTGACACCCGTGCGCCCTATCTCGTTCACCCAGTCGGTGTCGCTGTAGGGCATGGTCTGACGGGAGTTCATAAATCCATCGTAGTAGCCTCCCACGCTGTATGACTCCATAGCCCCGGTGACGGGGTTGTAGACAGAGATGGGGGTGCCTCCGTCGGCATGCAGCGTCAAGCCGTAGTTCTGGGCATAGTCGTCGGGATTCTTGCCGTCATTGAGGGCGGCCTGCACCAGTGCGGTGGCATACTGCTGGCTGTTGAGCAGCTTCATCTTCTGCGACTGCCAGGCCACAGATACCGATGCGTTGAAGTCAATCTTGATCTTGTCGCCCTTCTTACCCTTCTTGGTGGTAATGACAACGACACCGTTGGCAGCACGGCTACCATAGATAGAGGCTGAGGCGGCATCCTTCAGCACCTGCATGGACTCAATGTCTGAGGCATTCAGCGAGTTCAGCGAACCGCTGTAGGGCATGCCGTCTACAATATAAAGAGGTGCTGTGCTTGAGCCACCCATTGATCCGATACCACGAATCTGCACGTTGGCTTCGCCCGAGGGTGAACCGCTTGACGTGATGGTCATGCCGGGTACCTTGCCCTGCAGTGATGCCATGGGGTCGGTGTTGCTGGTCTTGAAGTCCTTGGTCTCCACAACGCCTACCGAACCCGTCAGGTCAGCCTTGCGCTGCACCTGGTAACCAGTGACCACCACCTCGCTCAGGGCCTGGGCATCGTCTTCCATCACAACCTGCATACCGTCCTGGGCGGGTAGTTCCAGGGTCTTGTAGCCAATGTAGGTGAACACCAGCATGGTGCCGGGCTGCACCTTAATCTTGAAGTTGCCGTCGAAATCGGTCACCGTACCGTTCGTCGTGCCTTTTTCCATCACCGTGGCACCAATGACCGGCCCCATGGCATCAGTCACTGTACCAGTAATCTCCTGTTGCGCGTACATTATAGTACACGTCAGCAAGGTGATGAAACTCAGAATGAATCTTTTCGCTTGTTTCATTTGTTTTTTAGGTTTTTGTTAGTACTTTGTTTGATAAAAATCTGCTGCAAAAGTACTTACTTCGGTGCAAAAGGAATGGAAAAGATGTTGCAAGAGACACAAAAAATCGTTCAATGCAACATTTCTGATAGACATTGAACGATTTTTTGCAGATAGCAGCTAACTCTGCCTGTCAGCGAATGTTGCCAGGCAGCTGGCCATACTCTTCCTTGAAACACTTGGTGAAATAACTGGGAGCGGTGAATCCCACCTGATATGCCACCTCGCTGATGCTCTTGTCGGTGGTGAGCAACAGCTGGTATGCGTGCTTCAGACGCGCCGTACGCAGCAGCTCGACCGGCGTAGAGCCCGTCACGGCCTTCACCTTGCGGTACAGCTGCACGCGGCTCAGGTTCATCTGCGCCGCCAGGTCTTCCACGCTGAGCTCGCTGTCCTCCAGATGCGACTCTACGACTTCCCTGAAGCGTGCAATAAAGAGCGATGCCGAGGCCGACAACTCCTTCTCCGACTCCTTGTCCGCGACCGGCGTCTCCTTGTCGGCGGCCGGTTCGGTGGGCGCTGCGACCGTCGTCTCAGGGGCGGGCTCGGCCGTGGCTTGCGGAAGGTCTTCGGCCTTCAGGTCCCACAGCGTGTTGACCACGCGCTCGCGGCGCAGCGCCATCTTGTCTATATGGTAACGGTAGAACAGCACGATGGCGGCTATCAGCAGCACGATGACACCCAGCGCCAGCAGCGTGATGATGCGCTGCGTGTCCAGCTGGTGCATGTAGCTGTCGGCCTTGCGGTGCAGCTGGTCCAGCCAGGAGGTCTGGCGCAGTATCTCCTCGGTCTGCATCAGCAGCACGTCGGCATTGTCGCGGGTTACCAGTGCCGACTGTAGGCGCGTCTCCTTCGCATACGGCTTGCCTTCCAGAATGTTGACGGCCAGCTGCATCAGCTGGTCGCCGTGGGTGGGATAGATGTACGAGGCGTCCAGTATGCTGTCGCGTACCAGCTGTATGCCACCGCCCTCGCCGGGCAGACCGTCGATGCCACAGAACCGCGTGGCAGCCGACAGATGGCCTGCATCCTGCAAAGCCCTGCGCGCCCCGATGGCCATGCGGTCGTTCTGTCCGAACACGAAGTCCACCCCGCTAAGGTCGCCCTTGTAGTCGCGCACGGCATTGTAGCCGCTCTCCTCGGTCCAGTCGCCCTGCAGACAGGCCTCCAGCCTGATGTCAGGATAGCGGGCTATGGCGTCGGCAAAACCCTTGTGACGCTCGATGGCGGGCGACGAGCCCTTCAGCCCTTTTACCTCCACCACACGACCGCGACCGCCCAGCCTGCGGGCAATGTATTCGCCCATCTGGCGCCCCATCTCGTAGTTGTCGGCCGAGATGAAGGCCGTGTACTTCTGCGAGTTCGTCTTCCGCTCGAAGACGATGACGGGAATGCCGCTGTCGTAGGCACGGTCTATGGCCGGAGAAATGGTCTGCACCTGGTTCGGCGCTACGATGAGCAGGTCGATGCCGGTAGAGAGCAGACTGTCTATCTGCTGCACCTGCCGTTCGTCGCTGTCGTAGGCTGCGGCAAAGCGTAGCGCCACATCGTCTTGGAAATAGCCGCCCATGCGCAGCTCGGCATTCTGCTTCTCGCGCCAGATGTCGGCCGAACATTGCGAAACGCCTACTACGTATTGCCGTTCCTTTTGTTGGCATGAAGTTAATAGTAGCAGCACAGTTACAATGGTCAGGGAGGTCAGTAGTTTTAGTTTCATGTTTTGTCTCTTTTGTCGATTTGTTGGTTGCAAAGTTACAAAAAAGTAGGAAAACCACCAAATAATAAACTCATTAAATGTGCAGATTCTGGTGGTGAGCATAAACATAGGGCCGATGTCGGGGTGACACCGGCCCTAAATACTATTGTTCAGAGTGCGTGCGCTTATTGTTCAAAACGCTTAGACGTTTGTCTTTCACGCACCTGTCGGCTTGTTATGCCTGCTTGTCCAGTTCTGCCAGATTGGCGGCAATCATCTCGTCGGTGACCGTGTAGTTCTGCAGGTCGCCCTTGATGAAGGCTTCGTAGCTGGGCATGTCGATGAGTCCGTGACCGGAGAGGTTGAACAGGATGACTTTCTCCTCGCCCGTCTCCTTGCATTTCTTGGCCTCGCGGATGGTGGCGGCAATGGCATGGGTGCTCTCCGGGGCAGGGATGATACCCTCGGTGCGTGCAAACAGCATGCCGGCCTCAAAGGTCTCGAGCTGTGGAATGTCGACACCGTGCATCAGTCCGTCCTTGATGAGCTGAGAGATAATCATGCCGGCGCCATGGTAGCGCAGACCGCCGGCGTGGATGTTCGACGGCTTGAAATTGTGGCCCAGGGTGTACATGGGCAGCAGGGGGGTATAGCCTGCCTCGTCGCCGAAGTCGTAGCGGAACTGGCCGCGGGTCAGCTTGGGACAGCTGTCAGGCTCGGCAGCGATGAACTCCGTGGCCTTGCCGTCGAGCAGGTTGTGGCGCATGAAGGGAAATGAGATGCCGCCGAAGTTTGAGCCACCGCCGAAGCAGCCGATGACGATGTCGGGATATTCGCCGGCCATCTGCATCTGCTTCTCGGCCTCCAGACCGATGATGGTCTGGTGGAGGCCTACGTGGTTGAGCACAGAGCCCAGCGTGTACTTGCAGTTGGGCGTGGTGGTGGCCAGCTCGACGGCTTCGCTGATGGCTGTGCCTAATGAGCCGCTGTGCGTGGGGTCCTTGGTCAAAATGTCCTTACCGGCACGTGTCGACATGGAGGGAGAGCCGGTGACAACAGCGCCGAAGGTACGCATGATGCTGGAGCGGTAGGGCTTCTGTTGCATGGTAATCTTCACCTGATAGACGGCGCAGTCCAGTCCGTATATTTTGGCGGCATAGCTCAGGGCTGCGCCCCACTGTCCGGCACCGGTTTCGGTGGTGACATTGGTAGTACCCTCCTGCTTGGCGTAATAGCATTGGGGTAGGGCGGAGTTAATCTTATGCGAACCTAGCGGGTTGGTGGATTCGTTTTTGAAATAGATGTGGGCAGGAGTACCTAAGGCCTCTTCCAGCGCATATGCACGGACCAGAGGGGTAGAGCGGTAGTACTTGTACTTCTCTAACACGTCCTCGGGGATGTCTATCCAGCGATGCTCGGTGTCTAGCTCCTGCACACAGCACTCGCGGGGGAAGATGTGTGCCAGGTCATCGACACCCAGGGGCTGCTTGGTAACAGGGTGGATGGGCGGCATGGGTTTGTTGGGCATGTCAGCCTGAATGTTATACCACTGTGTAGGAATCTCACTCTCTTGAAGGATGAATTTCTTTTGTCTTGACATTGTTTTTTGCTGTTGGTGAATAATTACCGTTTGCAAAGGTAGTGTAAATCGACCGAATAACCAAACGTTTTGTTCTTTTAATTTAGTATTTTGGGTCAAGAATAGGAAGAAAAGTTGTACCTTTGCAGCTGTTATGGTGTTGATTGCAGTCGTTTTACTATATTTTGCTTTGCTCTTTGCCGTCAGTAGCTGGACGGGAAAACGGGCTACGAATGTTACTTTCTTTCGCGCAGAACGCCGCTCGCCATGGTATCTGGTAGCCTTTGGCATGGTGGGTGCCTCAATATCGGGGGTGACGTTCGTTTCGGTACCGGGCATGGTGGAACGTACACAGATGACGTATTTGCAGACGTGTATGGGCTTTATCTTGGGGTATGTAGTGGTGGCGTTTGTATTATTGCCGCTCTACTACCGGCTCAACCTGACAAGCATCTATGGATATTTGGGACAACGGTTAGGAAAACGGTCACATAAGACAGGGTCGTCATTTTTCTTGTTGTCGAAGATGACGGGGGCGGCTGTGCGCTTCTATGTGGTATGTATGATTCTGCAGCGTTTCGTGTTCGAGCCTTTGGGGGTGCCTTTTGTATTGACGGTGGCAGGACTGGTGGTGCTGATATGGCTTTACACTCGGCGTGGGGGAATCAAGACATTGGTGTGGACCGACTCGCTGCAGACTGTGTGCCTGTTTGCTGTTCTCATTCTTATTATATATAAGGTGATTTCTGATATGCAGATGACGTTGGCCGATGCCGTATCAACGGTTTATGACAATGAGCTGTCAAGGGTCTTCGTTTGGGACGACTGGGTCAGCACACAGAACTTCTGGAAACAGTTTGTGAGCGGGGTTTTCATTGTTATCGTGATGACCGGTCTGGATCAGGATATGATGCAGAAAAACCTGACATGCCGGGATTTACGCTCTGCGCAGAAGGATATGTGTACTTACGGGGTGGCCTTTCTGCCCGCCAACCTGCTGTTTCTCACATTGGGTGTGTTGTTGATCCTGTGGTTTCAGCACCAAGGAATAGCAGTTCCTGCAGCCGGCGATGAACTTCTTTCACAGTACGTTTCACTTTCGTCACTGTCCTCACCGCTTATTCCTTCTCTCTTCGTGCTGGGCATTGTGGCGGCATCGTTCTCCAGTGCAGACTCTGCGCTGACGTCACTGACCACCATCTATTGTGTGGATATCGTCAACCGACCTGATGACGAGCAGTTACGCAGGCGCACACATCTGGCTATGTGCGGGGTCTTTGTCGTGTTTATTATTGTATTTAACGCAGTGAACTCCACGAGTCTCATTGATGCAGTCTATATCATCGTGGGCTATACTTACGGCCCGCTGTTAGGTATGTTTTCCTTTGGCATGTTGACGAAGAGAGAGGTTGCTGACCGGTGGGTGCCCCTTGTTGCAGTGGCTTCACCCTGTGTTTGTTACGCAACAGACCAAGGAATGGGTGTGCTCACAGGTTATCATTTCGGCTATGAATTGCTGATGCTGAACGGACTGCTGACATTTTGCGGCTTGTGGCTGTCGTCAAAGAGATAGGTTCACTCTCCCTTCCTCATCTTCTCAAAGTACTCCTTGGGCTGAATGCCCATCTCTTTCTTGAAGGATGTGGCAAAGTATTTCGGATCCTTGAAACCTACGCGGTAGGCAATATCGCTGACGCGCCAGTCCGGGTTTTCCTTGGCAATTTGGCAGGCCGTCTTGATGCGTATGTTGCGAATGAAACTGGAGATGTTCATACCTGTCAGGGCACGAAGCTTATTATACAACGTGCTGGAACTGGCTCCCATGTCGGCAGCAAAAGTCTCGCGGTCGTAGTCGCTGTCGTTAATATGGTCGGTGACGCACTTGGTGGCACGCTGCAGAAACTCGTCATCCATCGATGGACGAAGCTCGGTGATGTCCGTACCCTCAGCAACTTCGTCGCCAGCCGGAAAGGCACGGAGTATGCGCTGACGGTTGGCTATGATATTGTCAATGCGCAATTGTAGGTCCTTCAGTCTGAATGGTTTGGCAATATAGTCGTCAGCTCCGGCCGTTAGTGCGGCCTGTTGGTCTTCTTCCTGAGTCTTGGCGGTCAGCAGGATGACGGGAAGATGGCTGGTCTCTTCGTTTTGCTTGATTTGCCGGGTCAGCTCGTAGCCATCCATTTCGGGCATCATGATGTCCGAGATGATGATGTCTACCTCTTTTTTGTCGATTATTTTCAGAGCCTCATGGCCGTCGGTTGCCGTAAAGACATGGTATTTAGACTGCAAAAGCTGCTGCATAAGCATAGAGAGTTCGTTGTTATCTTCGACAATCAGTATGCGGCTGGCGTTCTCATCGGTAGTTGCGGGGAAGGCTGACTTCAGAAAATCGAGTGACTGCATTTCTGTATTCATATCGATGATGTTGTTAGGCACCATAGTCTTATTGCTCTCGTCTATCTGCGAGGGACTGAAGGCATCTTTGCTGATAGGCAGGTCGACAGTGAAGGTAGTCCCTTGACCCTCATACGTCGTGCAGTTGATGGTTCCGCCATGAAGATACACCAGGTCACGGGTCAGTGAGAGTCCAAGACCCGTGCCGAGAGTGTGGCTGCGGCGGTAGTCGCCATCGTGGAAGCGACTGAACAGTCGTTTCATCTGGTCTTTGGGGATGCCTTTGCCGGTATCGCTGACGCGGATGGTGATGTGGTCGAAGTGTCGGTTGGTGGCTACGTCGAGCGTGACCCTTCCATTAGGTTCCGTGTATTTTGCTGCATTCGACAGCAGATTAAAGATAATCTTGTCCAACTTGTCAGTGTCTATCCAGCCCATCATACTTTCAGGCTTGCAGGTGATGCTGAAATCCAGTTGTTTGCTGTTCATGAGAGGCTTCAGACAGGACGCTGTCTCGGAGATGAAGCGCATGACATCACCATTGCTTACCAACAGTTTCAGACTGCCGTCCTGAGCTTTACTGGTTTCCAGAATCTGTTGAAGCAGCCGCGTGGTGCGCTGGATGTTCAGGTCCATAAGGTCATATTCCTGTTTCTCTTCCGGGCGTAAGGCACGCAGATGTTCCACCGATGCAGACAGTATAGTAAGGGGAGTCAGCAGTTCGTGGGTGATGTTGGTGAAAATATAGCTCATCTGCAACTGGTTACGGATGCGCACGCTGCGCAAATATAACCATCTGGCAAGAGGGACAATCACCATTATCAAAGTGATAATCCCAATGATAATCCATTCTCGGCTTATTTGTTCCACGGCTGCGAAATTAATCATTTTCTTCCAAATAACAATAAAAATCAGTGGAAAAATAGCGAAAAAGGTGTGTTTTGGTTTAAAATCCATTATTTATGGTTTAATATTTGTGATATTCTCATATTTTAAACCTCATTTAATAATAACTGAACTCATATATGTTTAAATTATGCTATCTTTGCAACGTCAAAAGGAAACATCGCTTAAGTTTCCGTGCTTAATTACTTAAAGACGTGATGTCTTCACCGGTTAAGCATACGAATAAGATTTTTAATGGTTAAGGTTTATGGTTGATTAATTTAGTTTTTTAAAGAAAGAGTCTCGCTGTGAAGCGAGGCTCTTTTGAGTTTTTGCCCTTGGCATGCGGCTTAATACTTCCAGGTTCAAGTGGTATTTCAAAAGGGTTTGGACTACATTGCCGACCAATGTCGCCGAGTTTGCCGACCAATGTCGCCGAGTTTGCCGACCAATGTCGCCGAGTTTGCCGACCAATGTCGCCGAGTTTGCAGACCAAATTCACTGAATTTGCTTTTCACTGATAGCTGCCTTAGCAATCAGTTCTTGCGTCGTATCCTTTTCTTTCGCGTTTATAGGCCGTTCCAAGGCTTTTGGTCTTTCTTACCTGTTCCTTAGAAATCCGTGGCCTTTTTATCCGTTGAGCAGGAAACGCTCGGCTTCAATAGCAGCTTGGCAGCCAGTACCGGCGGCACTGATGGCCTGACGATAAGTAGGGTCGGCACAGTCGCCGGCAACAAAGATGCCGGGCAGTTTGGTGCGGGGCGTACCATCAATCTTCTTCAGGTATCCTACTTCGTCGGTGTCTAACCACTCGCTGAAGATGTCGGTGTTTGGCTTGTGGCCGATGGCCAGGAAGAAACCGTCAATCTGGATGTCTACCAGTTGCTCGTCGGCCTCACCCTTGCGTTTCACCAGATGAGCACCCTCTACACCTTCCTCGCCAAAGAGTCCTATGGTGTTGTGCTCAAAAAGAATCTCAATGTTCTCGCGTTCCATGACGCGTTGTTGCATGACCTTCGAGGCACGCAGGAATGGTTTGCGGACAATCATATAAACCTTTTTGCAGAGCCCTGCCAGATAGAGGGCATCTTCGCAGGCAGTATCGCCGCCGCCAACTACGGCAACCGTCTTTTTGCGGTAGAAGAAACCGTCGCAGGTGGCGCAGGCAGATACACCCATTCCGTTGTATTTCCGTTCGTCGTCAAGGCCGAGATATTTGGCTGAGGCTCCTGTAGCGATGATGACGGTGTCTGCCTCTATTTCCGTACCGTCCTCTGCCCACAGCTTGTAGGGGCGCTCTGAGAAGTCGACCTTTGTGATGCTGCCGTCGCGGATGTCTGTGCCGAAGCGCTCGGCCTGTTCGCGCAGGTCCATCATCATTTGGTTGCCGTCAACACCCTGAGGGTAGCCAGGGAAATTCTCTACCTCGGTGGTCTGCGTCAGCTGGCCGCCGGGCTGCAGACCGCAATACTCCACGGGCTGAAGGTTAGCCCTGGAAGCATAAATGGCAGCGGTATACCCAGCGGGTCCGCTGCCAATAATCAAGCATTTAACGTGCTCCATAGCTTTTTAGTGAGTAATGAGTAATTAGTAATGAATAATTATATTGACATTTCTATCTGTGTATAACTTTTTTTTGTATTGACCTGTGTTGATGTCAAACATATCATAATTACTAATTCTTAATTACTAAATAATTATTTATTTATTAAGTTCTTCTTTTACTGCTGCCTCTATAACTTCTGCCTTGGTGGTAGGTTCGAAGCGGGCAACGACCTGGCCTTTCTTGTTGATGAGGAACTTAGTGAAATTCCACTTGATGTCGGGCTTCTGCTTATAGTCGGGGTCTGTCTTCGACAGCATATCGTCCAACAGTGCGCTGAGATTATGCTCAGGATCCCATCCGGCAAAGCCTTTCTGCTCCTGCAGGAACTTAAACAGCGGGTCTGCATCGTCACCATTCACCTTGACCTTCTTGAAACGGGGGAAATCCGTGCCGTAGTTCAGCTTGCAGAACTCATGGATGCTCTCGTCAGTGCCGGGAGCCTGCTGGCCGAACTGGTTACAGGGGAAGTCCAGAATCTCGAAACCCTGGCTGTGGTAGTTCTTATACAGTTTCTCCAGTTCATCGTACTGGGGGGTGAAACCGCACTTGGTAGCTGTGTTGACAATCAGCAGTACCTCGTTGGCATACTCTTTCAGGGATACGTCCTTACCTTTTCTGTCTTTGACAGAGAAATCATAAACTGTCTTCATTTTGTTTTATTAGTTAATAAAAGAATTGTCCTTTTCCGCAAAGTTACGCATTTTCTTTGTGATTACCAAAAGTTTTATGTTTTTTTGTGTCACTCTTTGCAAATAGGCAACGTCAGTGTCTGGCATAACAGAAGTTATTGGATAAACGGCCATTCGCTGAGCATCTGCGACCAGGTGACATTCTCGATGGTCTGTTCGGTCTCGTCAGGCACGTTGCAGAAGAAGTCCAGACCGGTGCGCGACTCCAGCTGAGCTATGTTCATGGCATAGCCGCGCAGTGCATCGGTAGAGTGGTCTTCATTCAGGTGTTCCACCCAGAAACCGATGGCCTTCATCTTGCTGCCGTTCTTTGCCATGACGGCCATGAAGAAGTAACGGGGTACGGGGATGCGGTTCTCGTGCTTGATCTGGTCGGTCAGATACTCGATGATGTCAGACTCTTTGTCGATGGTACCTCCCTTACAGACGAAGAGTGTGTCGTTCTGGCTGGCCCAAGTGCGTACTTGGTTTTCCATCACCTCCCAGATGCCTGCATTGAACTTGTTGCGCTGCGGCTGCATGTTGGTGATGTAGAACGTCTGGTAGTTGGCCTTGGTAGAGCGCAGACGGTCGGCCGACGGACAGATGTGGCCGTGGTCGTAGTTGTTATACTTGTAGGGGTCGGCGGTAAAACGGTATTCTGCAGGCAGGTCAGGGTCGTTGGGGTATTGGCATTCGGCAGACAGTGAGCCGTCGTTGTCGGCCTTATACCTGACGACATTTGTCTGTTGGTGATAGTTGATGCTGCTGTACATTTGGTAGCAGCTCCAACGCTGGCCATGTAGGGCGGGGGCCCATTCTGTGCAGTAGTTGACACCCGTCTCGCCGGTTTTGTTGTTCAGTTCTGCGCGATGCACGATGATTTTCCCCGCAGGGTTCAACTGTGGGAACTCATAACGGGTCTGAGCCTCCTGTGGTCCCCACGTGTTACGGTTTTCGTTGACCGTGCTCGTTGTGGTCTCGGCATTGTCGGTTTTCTTGCCGCGTTCGATGATGATGTCTTCACCGTCGTCGCCGCAAGACACCAAAGCAAGTAGGGTGGTGAAAAGGATTAGTAGCTTCTTGTTGTTCATTGCTTTGTGGTGGTTGGCTGTTGTTGTAGCTTTGCTCTTGCTGTTTCGCTCTTTCTTTTTTAGCTGATAAAGGCGCGGCCTGGGGCATATGCAACTACCCGGGGACGCGCCTTAGATTCTTCTTCTCTGGCTTGGAATATCTTATTTCTTCGCAGCCTTACCGTAGCGGCTCATGAACTTATCAACACGACCGGCGGTGTCGACGAGCTTGCTCTTACCGGTGTAGAAGGGGTGAGAAGTGCTCGAGATTTCAATCTTTACCACGGGGTAAGTCTCGCCTTCGAATTCTACGGTGTCATTAGTCTTTGCGGTAGAACGCGAAAGGAACATATCGCCGTTGGACATGTCCTTGAACACGACGGGGCGATAGTTTTCTGGATGAATACCTTTTTTCATTTTTACTTGTTGTTATTTAATGTTATTTACCTTATGTGCATAAAAGCGGGTGCAAAGGTACGAATAAATTTCCGACTGGCCAAATTTTCTACCTTCTTTTTTTTGCAACTGCTTAAAAGTTAACGCCGATGGTGGTGTATAGCATGCCTGTATGCGAGGTGTCAAAGTAGTCGTGGCTGATGTTTGCCAGTCCGAAGTCGTAGCCGATTTCGCCATACAGAAACTCGTACTGCACGCCACAGCCAGCCTTGATGCCTCCGTCGAAACGCTTGAAGCCTTCGTGGTCGAACGAGCTGTAGGTCTGACGCTGGCCGAAGTCCTTAATCTTTCCGCTGATACCCAAAGCCACATAGCCACCGGCAAAGGGCTGTACGCTGAAGTTGGGCGTAATGTCGACGAAACCTTTTATCAGCAGTGGCATCTCCAGATAGTTCAGGCCATAGGTGAACTTTGCTCCCTCGTAGTGTCCTTCGCCACCTTTCTCAACATAAGAGATGCCTGTCTCGAAGTAGACGGGCGAGTAGTGTCCTAACTGGAAACCGGCTACCACGCTGGCATTCAGCCCGGCCTTCATGGAACCGCCATCCAGGTATTTATCGTCGGAGTTGACTGTTGCAAAGCCGACTCCCAGTCGCAGACCATAGTAGGCATCGCAGCTGTAACGGTAGCTGTCAACACTATGGCGATAACTGTTACGAGGAGGTGGTGGCGCTGGCAGACGATGGACGTGCGTTCTGCCGTATTGTGCCAGTACAGGCGTAGTGAGCATCAGGCTCATCAGTACTATCATCCATTTCTTCATAATCGTATCTCCTATAATTAATAATGTTAATCCAAGAGTTTCAATTGCTTTTACGCTGCAAAGTTAGGCTTTTTCGTCCATTCACCCAAAGTGTTTTCCCTAAACCAATGAGGGGGAATCCCTATTATAATAGAAAAGCCGCAACGTGATGTTGCGGCCTTTGAAATATAAGAATAATTCATTATTAGGCTTCCATGACCCTTTAATTTCAGTTAATTTGCCCTTTAATTTCACTTAATTTGCCCTGCAATTTCAGTTGATTTGCATTGCAGCATGCGCTGTATAAACCTATAAGAGATTAGGAATTACCATGTCAAACCGTTATTCTCAGACTTAGGAGATAGTGAAACATGAATAAAGAAAAGCCGCAACGCCAAAACGTTGCGGCCTTTGGGTATGGATAGGATTGTTACTTTCCGTTGATTTTTACAACATAGTTCTTTTTGCTGGCAAATTCTGGTGTGTTGCCTCCATAGTTAACGACTTTACCGCAAATGATAACTTCATCACCTTCTTTAATCTGCGTGTCGTTTGCTGTCCACTTCTGGCCGTCGGCATGATAGTATGTACTATAGACTGTGAATTCTTTTCCACCTTTACTGCCGTCGTCTGAAATATTGAAGGTTGCAGTTCCATAATCTGTACTAAATTTGAACTTGATGCTGCAAATCTTTCCTTTGGCATAATAATTTTCAGATGACGTCTTGTCTTTCTCCATTGCTGCAACAATGTCGTAAACCTGTGAAGCTGTTAGAGGATTGTCAAGTGTACCAGTATTTGATGTGGAACCTCCACCTCCAGATTCACCACCGCCTTCGCCAGGCTTAGTGCCAATAGTTTTACCATCAATAAGGGCATAAGACGTATTCTTGATGCCTGGAACTTTGAAATAGGTTGCAATATCTCCGTAAAGTGTTACTTCTTTCTTGTAGTATCCTTTATTGTCCTGAAGGTTCAGCCCCTCACGGATGGCACCATTTGGCAACTGTACTGGCATACACTTAGCGGGATTCGTTTCGTTTGCGCTGGCAGCAATGAGAACATTGGTTTTGCCTGTTGCAGCATCAGAGAAAGTTGCACCTGAGTCATAAGCCTGACCATCAACGAAGCCTACGATGAAGCCCTTCACGTAAACGCCAGCCTGTTCTGCCTTTGCAATTGCAGCAGTTACATTATAAGGCTTGGCTTCAGAACCGTCGCCTTCACCAACATCGGTGCCACCGCCACCACCTCCGCCAGAGCCTTTGATGAGGCTGACGAGATAGTTGCCCTTATTGATCTCTGGTGTCATCTGACCACTCTTGTTGACATACTTGTAGAGCTTACCATAAACGATAACCTCGTCGCCAGCAGCCAGGTCAGTGTTTGACTTGAACTTTTCGCCGTTCAGACCATCACCGCTGTATACTGTGATGGCGTTGCTCTCTAAGCCGTCATCAGAGATGAGGTAGTTCAGATTGCCGTACTTATCAAAGTTTTCTGCATTGGTGGTAACCTTCACGACCTTACCCTTTACGTAGGCATTGCCATTGCTCTCGGCACCATCGGCCAGCGCTGTAATCAGCTCAAGAGCCTTGGCACAGGTGATAGGTGTGTCCTTTGAACCGATGTCAGTACCAGAGGGCGTGTCACCTCCACCACCACCTCCGCTGTCCTTGGTACCATTCAGCTCAACAATGATACATAGGTTTTGAACAGTCTCATAGGTGCCTTTATAGTTCGTTACCTTACTTTTGATGATAACTTTGTCACCAATCTTGACAGGTGTGGCTCCATCAGTGAACTTCTTGCCGCCTAAGCCATATCCTCTATAGATGTAGAACTTGTTTGCTTTTCCACCCTCATCATCGGAAATCCAGTAGGTAGCGTTACCATAAATTCCTTCGGTTTGAACTTCTTTCACATCGGTGATGATACCTTTTACATAGACATCTTTTTCTGTCTGTTCACCGTCGGCTAAGCCAGAGCATAATTCAACGACTGCTGCCACATTGTATGGGTCAGCTTCAGTACCGCTACCTGTGGGGTCTATCACTACTTTTTCATCGCCGGAGGGTGGTACGATTTCTCCGAAGGGAGAGGGCACATCCTCGCAGCTGGTGAATGTGAAGGCCATGACGGCCAGCGCAATCAGATAATTTGCTATTTTTTTCATAGTTATTTTGTTTTTATTCTTATTTCGTTATTGATTAGTCTATTTAAGGTCTACAATAGTACTGCCTTGGGCATACTGCGGGGTGTTGCCTTGATAGTTTTTTACCTTACCCTTGATGACGACCTCCATGCCCGGCTTGATGATGGTGGCTCCAGCCTTGTTGAACTTCTCGCCGTTCAGTCCGAAGCCACGGTAAATCTGGAATGTCCCTGTAGCGCCGTCGGCATAGTCTGAAACGAGGTAGGTTGCATTGCCATACGTGCCCTCGGTGTCAATCTCACTGACGGCAACGATGATTCCCTTGGTGTAGATGTCGGTTGACGACTGGGCATTGGCAGCCAGTGCCTTCGTAAACTGTGTCACGGCAGCCACGTTGTACGGATCATCCTTCGTACCACTGCCTGTCGGTGTTGCCGTGGGCGGTGCTTCGGTTGTCGATTCCTTGATGTCGGCTTCTGTGCGCATCAGTATTTGCCACACGTCGTTGTAGCGGGTTGCAACACCGGTGATGTCGACACGGCCCGTAGGCATGGCCTTGTTGGCAAAGTCTGCATATGTGCTGGTGCGCAGCACGACGTTGCTCAGTCCGCTGATGACGCGGTTAGCGCAGTTGGCCGTCAGGTTCACGCTGCCGTCGCTGGGTGCAAACACTGCAGTGCCGTCAGCCTCGCTCAGCTCGACGCCCTTCAGTGTGATGAGCCTCCCACAGTATTGTGCAATGTCCAAACTGTTCAGGTTCCACTTGCATTCGATGGGGTAGATAGAGATGCCGTCTATCCATCCGTCACTGGCTGACAGCAGACGGTAGTGTTCCTGCCACAGGTAGCGGCTCATGCGTCCTACTTGCGGAGTGGCACCTTCCTTGTTGGGATTTGTGTACGTCGTTCCTATCTGCGGCTGCTTGCCGTAGCCACCGACGTAGAGTCCCTGTAACTCAATGATGACACCCTGGCCTACTGCGAACGGGCCGAATAGTCCGCCCTGACCCACGCTGATGGCTATGGCACCCGTTTGGTCCTGGATGTACAATGAATTATAGATGTTGCCGCCTTCGTCGTTACCGATGACGATACCGCGAATTTGCATCGGCTCCTTCACCAGTTTCAGGCTGTTGTTGTTAATCTCATTCTGGAAGAGCTGCTTCACTTCGGCAATGGACTTCAAGTTGGTCACCTCGATGTACTTGTTGCCGTAGCTCTCCAGTCCGGCCTCTTCTGGCACATTGTTCCAGTCGCCGTTATGGCAGGAAGTGGCGACCAATGGCAGGCAGAGCACTGCCAGCACGCTGCTCTTCGCTATGTTCCAAAGCCAATTGTATTTGATGGTAATCATAATTACTACTTTCTAATGACTAATTTCTAATTAAAATCGATAAGCAATGTTCAGCATACCGTTGGTACCGTAGGCATAGTACTTCTTCGGGTTGCGGTCGAACTTATAGACACGGGCGTTGCCCACCTCGCCGGTTGTCGAGTTCACCGAGTAGTTGCTACGGCTCTGCTCGTAACCGCCGGTCACTATTCTGCGGTTGTTCAGCACATTGGTCAGCGTCAGGTTGATTGAGAGCGAACCCTTCTTCAGACGGATGCTCTTGCCGATAGAGAGGTCGAGCATGAATCCGCCCTTGCCCTTCTCCTGGGCGATGGCGTCGTTCAACAGTACCTTATCGCCGGCATCGTTGGTGGCATAGACCCGTTCTGCGTCAATACCACTATTCTCGTACGACTTCTGGCGGTTGTCTAGTGTGGCGCCGTAGCGGTAGCTGGGTGAGTAGAACAGGTAGATGCGGTCGTAGTAGTTGCCCATCACGTCAATGAACCATCCCTTGGCGTGGTAGCTCAGTGTCAGGTTATATGCCGACAGGGGTGTGCCGCCCTCGCGCATGTTCTTATTATATACTATGTCACCGTAGTACTGTCCTTCAGTGCTGTTCATGTAGACCACGTTGGCATTGTTGGTGTTCTTGGCCTCGCTGATGGTGCCTAAGGTCTTGATGCTGAAGGCGCTGTTGATCTTGAAGTTCAGACCCCACTCCAGTCCGTAGTATACCTTCTTCATGCCCGTCATCGACACGTAAGAGAACGAAGCAATGTCGTCGTAGAAGAACTGCTGCCACTCGGTGGCATCCTTGATGGCACTGTAATATCCGCTGATGTTTGCCTTCATCCACGAGGTCTCAAACTGGTAGCCCAGTTCTGAGCTGAATACCTTCTCGTTTTTCAGATTGTGCACGAAGTCGTTGTTCACCTCGGGCGACACGAATGCCGTTGAAGCCTGCGGTGATTTCAGTTCGTATCCCAGACCTAACTGGATGGTGTTGCCTGAACCGAGGTTGTAGGTCAGACCGCCCTTGACACCACCATCCAGGAACTTGGCTGTTTTGCCCTTTCCGTATGACGAGACACCCAGTGCCTCGGCAATACCGTTGCGCATCTTTCCGTCGCGCTGCATAGTGACACCACCAATGCGGCCTGCAATGAACGTAGCCATCTGGCCTTTCTTATATTGCAGCGAGCTCCACAATTGTGCTTTGCGCACCAGAATGTTGTAGTCGTAGCCGAACTTGTCGCCTTCCTTCACCTCGCCTGTGGGGTTGTTAAGGTCGTAGTAGACGCGCTGGTCGGTCGACGCGTAGTTGCCTAGTGCGTAGGTGTTGATGTTGTGGAACGTGTTGGCACCCATCAGGTCGTCCATGGTCTGGTAGTGCATGCCTGTGTTGTGAGCCAGCTGCAGACCGGCGTTCCATGTAGTCGTCTTGCTCAGTTCACTCTTCAGCGTCGAAGCCAGTGCCACGTTGAAGTTGTTGTTGTGGCGTGCCTGGATGTAGTACATGGCATCGCGGCCCGTGCGGTTGCCCATCTGGTTGGCATAGTACAGGCGGTCGAACTGAATCTGGCGTGCCTCCTCGCTCCCCATCATGTAGGTGCGAGCGCGGAAGAAGTCATCATATCCGGCAGCAGTCCGTCCGGCTACATCGTTCTCATACCACACGTCGTAGTAGCTTGACGGCAGGTTCTTCCAGTAGTCGGGCTGCGGGTTCTCGGCGTTGTTGTAGTTCAGTTTCGTACTCTTATAGATAGAGTAGCGCCCCGTTAGCGTAGTGGTCAGCTTGGTGCGGTCACTGATGTTCCAGTCCCACGTGGCCAGCACGGTGGGCGCGAAGTCGTTGACCACGCGCGAGTTACGCTTCTTTCCGTTCTGGTATCCCCAGTATGGGTTGTAGAAGTACGAGTTAGCCAGCCAGTAGCTCTCATCGGTGGCGGCACCTTGTCCGGCGCGCTCTGTGGGATTACCCCAGGTGACGATGCTCAGTGCGTGGCGGTCGTTGAGCTTCTTCTCTGCTCCGAAGAAGTAGGACAGCGAATTGTAGAACGTTCCCGGTACGTAGCTGGTGGCCATGCTGGCCCAGCGGTAGGTGACGTTAGCCGAGAAGGCCCAGCCGTCCTGCCGCAGTCCGCTGTTCCATGTGTACATGGCGCGCAGTGTGTAGTTGCGGTTGGCTCCGCTCAGTGTCACGCGCTGTCCGGTGGCCATGTGGCTGGGTCGGAAGTCGTAGTTGTTTGAGCCGCCCATGGCTGACATAGAGAAGTTGTTGGCTTCAAATGGAAGGGCGTTCTCTACGCCACGTGTCTGCTGGTTCAGACCGCCCACCAGTGAGTAGCGGAACTGGCCCGATTCCATGTCGTTCATTTGGGCACCATTGATGTAAATCTCGTTGTACTTTTGGTTAAAAGCACGATAGCGGAAACGCACAGGACTGAACGTGTAGCCCACCTGCGAGGCGTAGATGTTCTGGTTCGACGAAATGATGGTCACGTTCTGTGACATGTCGTCGTCCTCACCCAGCTGTGCTTCCGTGAAGGTGAAGGCCTGTTCTTCCACCACAGCGGTCTCGTCTTCTTGTTGCTCTTGCTGCTGTTTGGGGACATCAGTCTGAGCGAAGGCGAACGCAGGAATGCATAAGGCCATCACAAGTAGTTTTAGCTTTTTCTGCATAAGGTTTGATTTTTTGTAATGAATTTAATAGTTGAGTGCAAAGATAGCAAATAAAATGCAAAATTAAGTATCTTTTCGTATCTTTTTTCAAAAAACATGCCAGTTTCTCAAAAATAATCTTTAACTTCGCACAAAAATCTGAAACTATTATGAAAAAGCTATTATCAACACTCGCCGTGCTGTTCCTCATCGGGACAGTCAACTCCCTTGCTCAGCAGCGCAAACTCAATGCCTATGCCATTGGTTTTTACAATCTTGAGAATCTTTTCGATACAGAACACGACGAAGGCCATAACGACTACGAATACTTGCCCGACGGCCGTAACAAGTGGACAGACATGAAGTACCAGCACAAGCTGCGCAACATGGCGCGGGTGCTCTCGGAGATGGGTACCGACAAACTGCCCTACGGCTGCGCCGCCATCGGTGTCAGCGAGGTCGAGAATGCCCGCTGCCTGACTGACCTGTGCAATCAGGAACCGCTGAAAGCCCGTAACTACCAGTTCTGCCACTTGGAAGGCCCCGACCAGCGTGGTGTCGACTGTGGTTTGCTGTACAATCCGGCCCAGTTTACGGTTCGCGATGTCAAGCTTGTACCTTATATATATAAAGACCAGCAGGACATCGAACGCGGTCGTGCCACCCGTGGCTTCCTTGTGGTCAGCGGTACGCTGGCCGGCGAGCACGTCACCATCGTCGTCAACCACCTGCCTTCGCGCGGTGCCACGAGCTACTACCGCGAGTTGGGCGGTGAGCAGATTCGTGCCGTCAAGGACTCCCTGCAGCGTGACGACCCCAGTGTAAAGCTGTTCATCATGGGCGATATGAATGACGATCCGAAGGACCGTTCCATGTCGGTGTCACTCGGAGCCCGCCGCGACATGAGCGAGGTAGAGGAGGGTGGACTGTACAATCCCTGGTGGAAAATCCATGATAGCGGTACCGGCACATTGATGTACGACGGTGCATGGAACCTCTTCGACCAGATCATCATGTCGCGCAACCTGCTGGACATTGAGGGTAAGAAGGAGTATAAGACGCTGACCTTCTTCCAGCCACAGATATTCCGCCGTGACTATCTGTTCCAACAGGAAGGCAAATACAAGGGCAACACCCTGCGTACCCATGCCGGAGGCGTATGGCTTGACGGCTATAGCGACCATCTTCCCACACTTGTTTATCTCGTCAAAGAAGCAAAATAACAATATGACAATCATAGGAATAGCCGGTGGTACTGGCTCAGGAAAGACTACCGTCGTCAAGAAGATTGCTGGCGTGCTGCCTCCTCACTGTGTGGCAGTGGTGCCTCTTGACTCGTACTATAACGACACGACAGGCATGAGCGACGAAGAGCGCAAGGCCATCAACTTCGACCATCCCGATGCCTTCGACTGGAAACTGCTCTCCGAACAGATACGCCAGTTGAAGAACGGGCAGGCCATCGAACAGCCCACCTATAGCTACGTGCTCAGCAACCGCTTGCCTGAGACCATACATGTGGAGCCCAAGCCCGTCATCATTCTGGAAGGTATCATGACGCTGCATTACAAGAAGCTACGCGACATGATGGACCTGAAGATTTTTGTGGATACCGACGACGATGTGCGACTCATTCGCAACATCCGCCGCGACGTGGTGGAGCGCGGACGCACTGTCGACATGGTGCTTGACCGCTACGAGAAAGTGCTGAAGCCCATGCACCAGCAGTTCATTGAGCCTACTAAGAAGTATGCCGACCTCATCATTCCCTGGGGACATGAGAACAAGACAGGCATTCACATCCTGAAGACCTATATTGAGGGCATAGTTACCAACGTCTGAAGCTGTGCTGTTCAGCCGACGAAATCGGGATAGTCTTCTTTCTCGTTGACTGTGTCGGTTTCTGCTGTGACTGCTTCCTCTTTATTGATTTCCGAACTAATCTCCTCGGCCACAGTAGCTTGCTCGGCAGCCTGCTGCGCGTCGAGGATTTCTTTTTGACGTTCGGCATCCTTGCGCAGACGGTGAATCTTCAGCGCATTGATCAACTCGATGACACCATAGAGCAGTGAACACCAGCCCAGTATTAGCAAAGGTATCTCGGCGGTTTCCATGGGCTTGAAGATGACGAAGAAGCCCACCAGTAACACCAGCGACGGACACACCCAGAAGCCGAAGGGTACAGGCCCCAGCTTGCGTGCCGACATCAGAGCCATCAGCTGCGTGACGCCTCCCAGTATCAGGATGACGGCCAGCATGTACATCAGACCGTTGATGAAGGCATGGGGCGACAGCGTGAGCACCAGACCGAGTATCACGCTGCCTGCGCCGACGATGGGGAATGTGGGTTGACCACCCGAGATGACGCGTCCCTGCTGGTCAGTGATGGTGTACTCGCCGGCATGGCGTCGGGCATTCCAGTAGGCTATCAGTGCAATGATGCCCGAAAGCAGGAACAGGGCACCGATGGCTATGGTCAGCCACGTCGTGGAATCGTCAGGATACTTGATAAGCAGTGCACCGACCACGATGGCGCACACAGCACGGAATACAGAGCTTTGGAATATCTTCATAACTTTTCGTTTTTGTATGTATTCATTTCCGGTGCAAAGTTACGAAATATTTTTAAACAAAGTGTAATGAGTGAAGTTCTTTCTCGAATTTTCCATGGAATTACGGCATTCTATATGTGAAGGCAATGTAGAGAATTGTGAGTTTAGTGCTTTTCTCCTACAGATTGCCTGTATTCCACGAGCTTGTTTTGCAAGTCGGCATAGGCATCCGTATGCTTGTCGCACGACTGCTGATAGAGCAGCTGGGCTTCGAGCAGGTCTGACATGGTGGAAGTGCCGGCCTTGTAGTAATTGCGGTGGATGCGCAAGTTCTCCTCTGACTGTTTGATACTGCGCTGGGTAATCAGGAGTTGTTGTCGGGCTTCCATCACGTTGTTCCATGCGTTCTGCATGCGGATTTGCAGCAGTTCTGCCTTGTCTTGCTGTTCGTCAATGGCCTGCTGATAGGCTATCTTCTTACGCTTGACGGCATGAGAGCCGCCCCACCATTCGGAGATAGGTACGCTGACGGTGGCGAATATCATGCCGAAGGTATGGTTGTTCTTGCCTTGCAGGCAATCAGAGATTGAGCGGTCCAGCAGGTTGTGGTAGTTATAACCGGCACCGACGGCTATGGTGGGCAGGTTCTTTCCCATTTCTATGTTGCGCTGCAGTCTGGTGGCCTCTACTTGCTTGTCAAGTAATTGGTATTCGGCTGTCGAGAGTAGCGCTTGTTGATGGTCATGCTTCGTTGTTACGGGAATCTCTGTTTCAGTATGATGGTTGAGCACAAAAGTGGTATCGCGCAGTCCGCAATATTGAGCCAGGAGTAGTTTCACGATGCTGATGCCGTTCTGTAGTTTCAGCTTTTGGCTCTCCACCTCGTTCTGGCGGAGTTGTACTTGTAGCAGGTCGTTAGACATGGTCAGTCCTGCTCGAACGGCCACTTCTACATCCTTGTGGATATCGGTGAGCAGATCTTCTACAGCAGCGACGGTCTTCATTTTCTCCTGCAGCGACACTAACTGCCAATAGTATTGCTCAGCCGTCTTCTCTACCTCGTTCTCTGACAGTTGCAGATGCAGGCGGGCTACATCCTCACCGACCTTTGCCAGGCGGTTACCGTTGACAATCTGCCCTCCGGCAAAGACGGGTTGCATGGCCGTGATGCCCGCAATGGTGCCGTTTTTCAGCATCGAGACGCTGATGGGGCTGGCAAGTGCCGCCAGTGCCTCAGCGGGTAATGAAGTAGCTAACGATGATGCCAGCGACGAGGGTATGGCCTCAGACGGGTTAACGCTGGTCTGCGCCATGCCTTTGTTGGCATTGAACCACAGACCCGTGCCGCTGATGTTAGGGAAGTATTTGGTGAAAGCCTCCTTACGCTGCTGGGTTGCTGCCTCCACATTCTGGCGGGCTGAACGGATAGCGATGTTGTTGTGACGGGCAGAGTCGAGTATCTGCTGCAGGGTAAGAGCCTCCCCAATCGCTTCCCTGTGTGGGAGGGGAGTACTTACTTGGGCTACTGTCGATATGACGATGAAACTAAATGATAACAATATAAATTTCTTCATAACTGATGCGTAAGCAAATTCTTCATTTTAGACTGACTTTCCAATAAACAACGGGCAGCATGGTGACCACCATGATAAGCGAGCCGATGCCGCCGGCGAAGATGGTGACACCCACGGGCATCCAGAACGACGATTGGGCGATAATCATCGGAACCACACCGACAGCAGTCGTGGCCGTAGTGAGGAAGATGGGCACCATGCGGCGCTTGCCGGCGTCGTAGGCGGCCTTCTTCACCGCCTCGTTATATGCCTTACGGTCAACGGTCCAGTCGCCATGTCCGCCAATGTGCTGTTTGATGAGGTCAATGGCGTGTTCGAAGATAAGAATCTCGTTGCGCATAATCATTCCCATCAGGGTGATGAGTCCGAAGATGGAGGTAAGGCCCAGGGCGCGGTTCATTAAGCCGAGGCCGATGAGTGCACCAGGTATCATCAGTGCGAGGGCCACCATGCAGACGGTGGTGATGCCATATTTCTTGAAGTTGAACAGCAGGAAGAAGAACACGATGAGCATGGCGATGCTGATGCCGGCAAAAATCTGCGGCAGTGCCTCGTCGCCGTATTCTATCTCGCCACCCACCTCTGAGCGTACGCCTTGTGGCAGTTGTATCTCGTCGGTCATCATCTTGGCAATGCGTTGTTCCACGGGAGAGGTATAGACCCCCTGTGCAAACTGTGCCGTCACGGTGATGCAACGCTCACCGGCACGATGCATGATGCGGCTCTCCGACCACTTGGGAGCTACGTGGGCCACTTGGCGTAGCGGTACGGTGCTGTTAGTGGTGTGGAGTCCGCCAGATAGCATGCTGATGGGCGTGGCCAGTCCCAGGTTCTGGATGTCGGAGTAGGTCATGTCGCTGTTGTCCTTCACCACGATGGGCAGTTCGTAGTCGCCCTCCCACAGCTGGCCGATGCGCAGGTCGCTCGATGTGGCACTGAGCGCCAGGGCTGCCGTGGTGCGGGTGATGCCCACCTGTGCCGAGACTACGGGGTCGAGCGTCACATTAATAATAGGATAAGGCTGCATGAAGTCGGTATGCACCCACTCCAGTTCCGGCATCTGGCGCATGCGCTCCATCAGCCGCTCTGCCGCAACGTGCAGCGAGTCGAGGTTCTCGCCATAGAAGCGGTATTCCAGTTCCGGCACCGACATATAGTCGAGCCGCTTGAACTTGACGTAGGCATTGGGGAACGCCTCGCTCAGGCGTGGCTGGTATTCGGCGAGCAACTCCAGGGTTGCCTTGTCCGACGTGGTGTTGACGATGAACTGTGCAAAATTCTTGCCAGCCATCTGAGGGGCGTATGCATCCATGAAGCGGGGTGATGAACAGCCAATGAAACTCGTTATGCCCGTAATGCGCTCGTCGGGACGGAGCACCTTATACACAGAGTCGGCTACGGCCTCCGTCTCTGCAAGTCCCTTGCCGTCGGGCAGGAATATCTCCACGGCAAACTGGTCTCGGTCGGCGTATGGGAACAGGCGCACCTTCAGCGTAGGCACAATGAGCAGCGAGAGCAGGATGACGCCGATGCCGCCACCGATGGTTAGCCACGGGTGCCGGAAGGTCCAGTCGAGTACGTGGTCATAAGTGCGCTGCACCCACTTGGTGATGACATTGCCGCCCGTACTTACCTTATCCGGCTTAATGATGCGCACCTCCAGGAAGGGGATGACGGTGACCGCCAGCAGGAGCGACACCATGAGGTTGATGGTGATGGTCCAGGGGAAGTCCTGCAGGGCATCGAGGAACATACCCGTGAAGGTGAGCAGGAAGGGGTAGAAGATGGCGCAGATGCAGATGGTGGCCAGCATCATCGGCATGAAATACTGTCGGGCACTCTCAAGGGCGGCCTCGTTAGGTTCATAGCCTTTGCCGAGATATTCCAGGTAGCCGTCGATGACCACTATCGAGTTGTCCACTATCATTCCTAACACCACGATAAGTGCCGCCAGCGTGACGATGTTCAGCTCAATGCCTGCCAAATACATGATGGCTACCGATATAAACGTGCTCAGCGGAACGGTGATGGCCGCTACGATGGCCGAGCGGATGGGGAACAGCACCATCATGACCAGGATGATGATAGCCATCGAGATGAGCAGGTCGCGCAGGAACGAGCTGACGCTCATGGCCACCACCTTGGGCTTGTCGGCAATGCGGGTGATGGTGACATCGTCGGGCAACTCGTTCTCACGGAACTCCTGCAGCACCTTATCGACCTCTTCGCCATAGATGACTACATTGTTACCCTCCTTCATCTCCATCGACAACAGCACGCAGGGATGGCCGTCCTGCTCTATGCGGCTGGCATTGCTGTCGTACTCACGTACTATGCGGGCCACATCGCGGACACGGGCCACCTTACCCGTCGCCGGATCACTGAAGATGATCTGGTTGGCTATCTCCTCGACACTGTTCTCCGTAGGTTCTATATGGATGGGCACCTGCTGGTCGTCGTCGCTGATGCTGCCGCTCATGGTGGTGATGCCCTGAGCCTGCAGGCGCGAAAAGAGCATCTGCTGACCGATGCCGTAGGCCTGCAGACGCTGACGGTCCACGTAGAGCGAAATCTGCTCCTTCTGTTCACCGAACATTTTTACATTGGCCACCGACGGGATGCGGCGCAAGCGGTCAGCGAGGTCGTCGCTGTACTTCTTCAGTTCGCGATAGCTGCGTTGGCTGCTCTCGATGGCTATCAGCAGGGCCGAGGTGTTGCCGAAGTCGTCGTTCACCACAACGGCCAGTACGCCAGCCGGCAACTGCGACTTGAAACTGTTCAGGCCGTGCTTGATTTTCGACCACACCTCGTCCTTATTGTGTACATTGTCGTTCAGCTCCACCATGGCAATGCACATGCCGTTCTGCGACGTGGTGGTGGTCTTGGCGCGCTTCACCTCGCCGTATGTAAAGAGGTAGCGCTCCAGCGGGCGGGCCACCTGCTGCTCTATCTCTTCGCTGGTGGCACCGGGATAGACGGCCACCACCACACCCTGTCGGATGGTGGCATGAGGGAACTCATCCTTGGGCATCACATACATGCCGTAGATACCCAGCACGAAGAGTATCATAATAATAAGTAAGGTGATACTATAGTGCTCTAAAGGCCACTTGAGCCATGACATCTGTTTCATTTACGATTTACGGATTTACTATTTACTATTTATTTACGATTTCATTTGTTTGGCGATTTACTCAGAACGATAAATAATCAAATATGAAAATAAATCGTAAATAGTAAATCGTCAAATAGTAAATTAGAAGATGACTTTCGTCCCTTCACTCAATTTCTGATACCCCTCCGTCACAATGCGGTCACCCATGTTCAGGCCGTCTTTGACTAAGACATAGTTGCCCTCCGTCTGTCCGATGGTCACGGTGGTGCGGTGGGCTGTTTCCTGCTGGTCTACCTTCCAGACGAACAGGCTGCCGTCGGCTTGCCGTTGTACTGCCGTCACAGGAATCATCTTGCTGCCGATGGCTTGCGACCCTTCGGAGATGAAGCGAACGCTGGCCACCATGCCTGGCAACAGCCGTCGGCCGTCGTTGGCCACGTTGATTCTGATGTCGTAGGTATGGGTGAGGGCATCAGCTGCCACTCCTTTTTCAATCCTGCCTCCCTGATAGCTGCCATCAATAGCATCTACTCGGATGCTGGTGGGGGTATTGGCACCGATGCCTCCAATCTCTGCTTCAGGAACAGCTACTTTTACCTTGACCGTCGAAATGTTGAGGATGCTCACTACCGCTTGCGAGGGCATTGCCGTCTCGCCAGCCCCAATCAGTTTCTTGCCGACGATGCCGCCTACGGGGGCTGTCAGCCGACAGTCTGCCAGATTCTTCCTGGCCACCTCCAGCTGCGACTTGGCCTGGGCCACCTTGCTCTGTATCTCCACCCACTGCACCTCGGGCAGCGATCCGTTGTCGTGCAGCATCTTGTAGCGTTCAAGGGCATCGTTGGCCTGTGCCATTTGTGCCTCGGCACCGGCAAGGAGGTTGCGGGCCTGTGTGTCGTCCATCTCAGCTATCAGTTGGCCACGACTGACGGCCTGTCCTTCGTTTACCAGCACCCGTTTCACGACTCCCATGCCAGTGAAACTGACTGCCGTCGCCTCGCGTTCCTCTATAATACCTACATACGTCTGGGCATTGTCCACCATACCAGGCGAAACTACCATGGTCTTGACTCTTGTAGGGGGCTTCACTTCATTTGACTTCCTCTCATTGCAACTGCATAGCACCAAAAGAGCCATCAGTCCTAAAACACTTCTCTTCATTGTCTATTTATCTGATTATTTGTGCAAAAGTAGTGGATTTCTCCTTAAATCCGATGTTCTGTATGGCTTACTGTTTTGTCTATTTTGCTTTTATGTGACAAATATACTTAAAATAATTCCAAATAGGACATGGATTATCGCCAAATATCCCTAACTTTGCACTCGAAATCAGATCATCGTATGCAACAGGAAGAAATTACACTGCAGACTCTCACCACCAACGAAGCCGTACACGTGGGGTATTCTGACAATGATATCGTTATTGTTGATAGTATCCAGCAGTTTGCCCTTGTCAGCGAAGCCCATGTCCAGATGAGTGCTATCGCCATCTGCACCAGCGGTCGTGTACAGGGGCAGATGAATGGTCAGTTGATAGAAGTGCGACAGAACCAGGTGGCCGTGATTCCCGCCAATGTGGTGATTACCGACTTGATGATCAGTCCGGACTTCAATCTCAAGGCCCTGTTCTTCACCAATCAGATTCTGCAGAGCTTCCTGCGCGAGAAAATGAGTCTCTGGAATGAGGTGATGTATGTCCAGCGACTCCACGTCATCAGCCTGACCGATGATGACATCCGTTTCTATACCTATTTCTATGACATGCTTAGCCTTTGTTTCGAGAAAGATGCCGACACCCCTTTCCGTTCCGACGTCATCCTGTCGCTTGTGCGCAGTGCTATGCTGGGACTCTGTGGGGCTATGAAACAACAACTTTCAGACGGGACTCGCCTGCTGTCAGATACAAAGACCAGCAGTGGCCACTTCCAGCGGTTCCTCAATCTGCTCCATTCCAGTGAGGTGAAGCATCGTACGGTTGAGTCCTATGCCAATGAGCTCTGCATAACGCCCAAGTATCTCTCCTTTGTCTGCAAGAAACAGTCAGGAAAGACGGCCAACGAGTGGATTACCGAACAAGTAATGGAGGATATCCGTTACTACCTGAAGCAAACCGACTATAGTGTTAAGCAGATATGCGATCTCCTCGGATTCCCCAACTCCTCGTTTTTCGGGAAATATGTCAAGGAACATTTTGGAGTGACCCCTATGCAACTCAGACAAGGCCTGACGAAAAGCGGGCAGTTCCTTTTCGGTACAGAATGCCGGTAAAGATGCGGCCGGAGTTGATGCCGAGCCGCCGGGCAGAGAAAAAGGTGTCGCACTGCTTGAAGGTACAGATGCCGCTGAGCGTAATGCTTTGCGGGCGCAGTCCCGCCGTGACGAGTTGCTGGCGGTTGCACTCCTGGAGGTCGATGTGCCACTTGTCCGACTTCCGACTGATGGTCAGCATGTCGAACCCGGCAGCAGCGAAAGCGTCCCACACCTCTTGTCCCACCTCGAAACTGTCGAGGCTGATGCCGGGACCGCTTTGCGCCACGATGTCCTCGGGCTGGCTGCCGTACGTGGCTGTCATGGCGCTGACGGCCTTCTGGGCGATGCGTGCCACCGTTCCGCGCCAGCCGGCATGGATGGCACAGACGACGTGCCGCCGAGGGTCGTGGAGCAACAGCGGGATGCAATCGGCCGTACTCACCCCGATGCATACGCCCTGCAGGTCGGTCATCAGTGCGTCGTACCCCTCCAGTGCCTCCTGCCGGTCTTCTGCCGACAGTGCCAGCAGGGACTCGTCAATGCGGGTCACCCGTGTTTGGTGAGTCTGGTGGGGCATCACTAGCCGGTCGTCGCTGATGTCTAACAGCCGGCACAATGCTTCGCGGTTGCGGCAGATGTGCTCGTCGCTGTCCCCACAATATCGGTTAATGTTGAACGTTGCGTAGTTACTGCTCTCGCCAGCCGGCAGCGTCGTCGTGCTGTCTCCGCCCTGGCGGGTAGTACTGAAGGCCACCACCTGCGGCCCCATGTCGTAATAGGTAAGTGTCGGTATGTCTCTGTCCATAGTCTTTACGGGAAAGTTCGCTGCAAAGGTACGCTTTTTCGGCATAATAGCAGCGCGATTGTCGACGGCAGAACGTTAAAAATCGGTAATTATATGTCCAGTAGCGCTTTTTCCTTCATTCTTGTTTTGCCGTCTACTCATTTTATAGTATCTTTGCCGTCGAAACAAACCCCTAAAACAAAAGAATTATGAAAAAGTATGTATGTGAAGTCTGCGGATACGAGTACGATCCCGCAGTAGGCGACCCCGACAACAACATTCCCGCAGGAACCGCTTTCGAAGATCTGCCCGAAGACTGGGTATGTCCCGTCTGTGCTGTTGGCAAGGATCAGTTCAGTGAGGCGTAAGCCCTCACCGTCTACCCCAACTGACTATTCTTAGCAGACTATCAGATGAAGAAACTATTACTGACGCTCATGGCCACCACTGTGGCCATGAGTGCTTTAGCACAGCAGCGTGTGCTGGCGTTCCCCACTGCCGAAGGCTTTGGCAAGTATGCTACGGGTGGTCGTGGCGGTAAGGTGGTAGAGGTTACCAACCTCAACGACCAAGGCGAGGGCTCCCTGCGGTGGGCACTGACCGAGGCCGGTTGCGAGAATGCCACCATTGTCTTCCGCGTCAGCGGCATCATCGACATCGGTCCCAACCCGCAGCGCAAGGGTGAACGCTCTATCCGTGCCAAGTTGAAGAATGTCACCATTGCCGGACAGACCGCTCCCGGCGAGGGTGTCCTGCTGCGGGGTGGTAAGCTGAACCTGGGCGGTTCGGAGAACGTCATCATCCGCAACCTGCGTGGTCGTCTGGGCGACAAGGGCCTGCCCCGGCAGGAAGGCGAGTCGCACTTGGACTGGAAGCACCGCAACTTCATTGAGGGTGGAGCCATCGGCATCGAGAACGCCCGGAACATCATCGTCGACCACTGCTGCTTCGGCTGGAGTGGCGAGGAGAACATGACCATGTACGACAACCACTACACCACCGTGCAGTGGTGCATCGTCCACGAGGGCTTGCACGATGCAGGCCATAAGAAGGGCGTGCGAGGCTATGGAGCCCAGTGGGGTGGCTCGCCGGCCACGTTCCATCATAACCTGCTGGTGTCAAACGACAGCCGATCGCCACGTATCAACGGTGCCACCAACCCACAGGTGGACAAGAACGTCTTCCTGGAATATCAGAACAATGTCAACTTCAACTGGGGACGCTGCAACTCCTGCTATGGCGGTGAGAACGAGGCCGGTGACGGCTCCTCGCACTGGTGCAACTTTGTGGGCAACTACTACAAGCCCGGACCTGCCCATCCTGACGACAATGTCTTTATAGAACTGTCGCAGGCCCGCAAGGGCAAGACGCTGACAGGCCCCTCGCTGTGGTATCTGGAGGGCAACGTCATGGAAGGTTACTCTCCCCACGTTACCCACAGCACCCACAGTACCCACAATCCCCACAATACGCTCTCCGACAACTGGCCCCTCATCAGCAACCGCACAGGCTTCGCCATCAGTGACATGCGCCAGCCACAACCGCTTACCACGCCGGAGTATGCTGACTACCTCACCCCCGCCGAGTCGGCCGAGAGCGCCTACAAGCACGTGCTGGAGAAGGCGGGCACCATTCGCCGCGATGCCGTTGAGCGGCGTATCATTGAGGATGTCCGCAGTGGGCGTCCCCGCTATCAGGGAGCATCGGCACAGAAGCCGGGCATTATCGACTCGCCGGCCGACGCTGAGGGCTGGCCTCGCTATGTTACTGCAGAGGCACCCGTGGATACAGACCACGACGGCATGCCCGACGATTGGGAGCGCCGCCACGGGCTGAACCCCAAAGACCCCACTGATGGCACCAGGGTGGCCAGCAGTGAGGGATACACCGCTCTTGAGGTGTATCTCTGCAGCCTGATGGGCGAGCGGATAGCGATGAAGAAGTAGCTATTCGTCATCGGGCTTGGTGGGTGCAGTGGGTGTTGTGGGTGTTGTAGGTGTTGTGGGTGCTGTGGGTGTTGTGGGGGTTGTGGGTGTCCCCCCATTCCTATGATACCCACTATACCCACTAAACCCACTAAACTCACTAAATCCGCCGCCACTGTTAGCACATCCGTTCCGCTGTTGCCAGTTCTTGCGTGCTTGGTACATTTGTTCCTTGATGCCGCCCTTCTCTACAAAATCCCTTTTGAGCCATTCTATCAGCCCGACTATCAGCCTATCGCACTGGTGTATCAGCGTGATGGCGATGTTGGCAATGGTCTCGTCGCTGCGCTCTTGAATCTTCTGCCGATAGACGGCGGAGTCTAAGTGTGTGCGACAGAATGCTGCCGTCTGCTGATAGCGGGGGTCTTGCGGCCCCCAGTGCTCCAGACCTCGTACGCGGAGGTAGTCCTCGTAGTCGAGTAGTAGTTCGTGCAGTGAGGCACGGTTGACGTTAGTCAGCTTCAGCTCCATTTCCTTGGAGGTCACTCCGTCTATGTTTCCTTCCGCCAGGTTCTGTTTACCGGAACGCGCTGCCTGCACCATTTGGTCGATGGTGCGGTCGCCCCGCTCCAGGAAGCGGTGGGCAAAATAAAATGTGATATCGTAGATGCACTCTGCCTTCTGAAAGCATTTCAGTGTGCGATAGGTGCGGTCTTGTGATAGGAATTGTTCGTTATTGGTGGTCATTGCTTACTTCTTTTCTTGTCTACAAATGTACGAATAATTTCTAAAACAGCCAAGGATGCAGGCTTAAAAAGACGGTATGGTGATGTCGTGGAGTCTCGTCGCCAAAAAAGCTGTTACAACTTTCCGGAAAGTTGTTACAGCTTTTTCTTAAGTTGTTACAACTATTTTAAAAGTTGTTACAACTATTTTCTGACGGAGGCTGGATTGCCGTGCAGCGGAGGCTGGATTGCTGTGCAACGGAGCATGAAATAGCGGACCCAGCATGCTGAGTCCGCCTGTGTCGTGTGTAGCGTTGCTTGCGCTTGGAAGAGGAAACAAGTCCCTCTCTCTGCTCACTTTTTTACTTCACAACCTTCTTTCCGTTCATAATCACTACGCCCTTGTAGCCCTCAGCCACCTTCTGGCCGGCGAGGTTGTACATGGCAGTGCCCTCGGTGGTGTTAGTCTTTACGGTCTCGATACCTGTGCTCGTATCTTCGGGGAGGTCGTTGTTGATGGTGATGGCCATAACGTTGATGCCCTTTGACTGCGTGAGCGTAAGGTCACCATTCTTGTCAACAGTAATCACTGCCTCAACAACAGCAGCCTTTGGTGTGCCATCGACATCTTCTAACGGTGCTTCAATTTCAGAGGGGGTACCGTTAGTTACAGTGAATTTTCGTGCTTCACTAGTGCTGGCAGTCTTGCATCTGATCTTTACGATATCATCTTTTGCAAGTCCCGAAATCCTGTAGGCACCGCTCGTAGCATTGAGCTGAATCTGCTTGCCGATGTCTACACGAAGATTTCCTACATTAATCTTTGCACCGCCTACAGCAAGGCCGGCACCATAACTGAATCCGATTTCGCCAAGGTCAACAAAAGTACCTGCTGCAATCTCTGTGTCATAAGTATAGCGGCCTGCAGTATTTGCATCCTCGCTCCATCCGGCACCAAATAAATCAGCAGTCGTGGTGGTGAAGTCCCATACCTTAGCTTCAGTAGGAGGCAGGACGGGATCGGGCTGCTCCTCACCACTGCCACTACGAGTGATAGAAGCGATGTTAAATCCACCAGCAGTCTCCTGAATGATTACATCGCCGTTTGAAGAAGCTACGAACTTAAAATCGATGAAGTTTGCAGGGTCGGTCTGCTTATCACCAGCATTTGCAGGATTAGTGGCATCGCCCGTACAGTTTTCTGTTGCAGCGAATACGGACGGAGTAGTGCCTTTTGAAGCTGCCTTAATGACAATTTCCTCGCCAGCAGTAGCATTCTTAATCACGATGCGAGCATTCTTACCGTTTACATTAAGGTTGTTTGGCCAAAGCTGAAAGAAATTAGTTTTCTCACCTTTGTCCTTGTAGTGGAACTCTACATTCTTACCAGTTAAGGCAAGAACCGACCAGTTTGCATTGTCTTTCTTAATGTAATTAATGACTTCGACTTGGGTCTTCTCTGCATCACCTTCGTTAATCTTCACTTCGTAAGTTCCGACTGCGAAATCTGTCGCATCATAGGTGAAATCGGAAGACTTAAGTCCACTGAGGTCGATGGTGGTCTGTGCCTGCGCACCACATGCAAGCAGAACGCCTGCTAAAAGAGTAAAAATTTTCTTCATACTTTTCTTGTTTTAATTGTTAGTAAATAGATATTCCGTTGCAAAGTTAGTTATTTCCTTCGATTTAGCCAAACTTTTAGGCTCGTTTATTTCGTTAAACTTACGAAAAGGTTTACGCCGGCGAGAATGATGTGACGGTTGCTTTCGCAAATCCCATGCCCTTACTATATCGTGATCTCACCGCTGCCAAAACATCGGTGGTGATGAAGGTCGTAGACCACGCAGAACTGGCCTGGGGCCACACCGTGGATGGGCTGTTGGGCGTGGACACGATATTCGTCGCCATCGGCCGTGATGGTGGCTGGCAGGTATTCCTCTGTGTGCCGTATCTTGATGGTGGCGTTGGGAGCCGTTGGTGATTGGCCGTTGGGAGCGGTGACCTGTGGCAGACACTGATGGAGGGGCAGGGTGAGCCAGTGGAAGTCGTGCATGCGAAAGTCCTGACGGTAGGCCGTCTGGGGGTCGTAGCCATGCGAGACGTATAATAAATTAAGGTGTACGTCCTTCTTCACCACAAACCACGGCCCGCCGCCGAAGCCCAGTCCCTTGCGCTGGCCGATGGTGTGGAACCACAGTCCGCGGTGTTGACCGATGCGCTTGCCCGTTTCCAGTTCGATGACGTCGCCGGGCTGCTCGCCTAAAAAACGGCGTATGTAGTCGTTATAGTTGATTTTGCCTAAGAAGCAGATGCCCTGCGAGTCGCGCCGGTGGGCTGGAGCCAAGTGTTCGCACTCAGCAATCCGTCGCACCTCGTCCTTCATCATGTGCCCAATGGGAAACAGCGCCTTCTGCAACTGCCAGTCGTATATCTGTGCCAGGAAGTCCGTCTGGTCCTTCACGGGGTCGGGACTGGTGCAGAGCCAAACCCTCTCAGCCTGCTTTTGTCTTGGATGGGCATCCTCGTCTGAACAGGTAGAGTTGGAGGGTTCTCTCTCCGTCTGTGCGTAGTGGCCGGTGGCTATGAGGTCGTAGTCGTGACCACGCTTTTGGTCGAAGGCTCCGAACTTGATGAGCCGGTTGCACATGACGTCAGGGTTGGGGGTCAGTCCCGCGCGTACCTTATTCATAGTATAGGTGGTTACTTGTTCCCAATAGTCCTTGTGACAGTCGACGACCTCGAGCCGGCAGCCGTACTTGCGGCTGACGGCCGTGGCCATCTCCAGGTCTTCCTCCGAGGAGCAGTCCCACTCTTCGTCCTGGTCGGGCCCTATTTTGATGTAGAAGCAGTCGGGTTGCAATCCCTGGCGCACCAGTTCATAGAGCACTACGGAACTGTCGACACCCCCTGAGAGCAGCACGGCTATTCGCTTGTCTTTCAGATTCATGGTGCAAAGGTAATAATAGTTCATAGTTCATGGTTCATAGTTCATAGTTATTTTTTGTTAAATATTAGCGTGTTCGTATTGTCAATTCAATAAATCAGCATATCTTTGCGATATCAAAACGATATCAATCAAAACTTACACATTATGGAATCAAAAGAGTTTAAGTTCAAAGGTTTGGTGATGAACGGCTTCCTGATGCTGTTTATCACACTGGTAGTGTTTGTTGCCACGATTGTTGGCATTGTGTATGGCATCATCCAGCTCGACGAGAGCGATGGCGCTCAGGGGGGCTGGCTGTTAGGCATCAGCATCCTGTTGCTCATCTGCGACATCATCTGCATGTGCAGCTTCCTGCAGTTGGAACCTAACGAGGCACGTGTCATTACGTGGTTTGGCAAGTACAGCGGAACGTTCTCCGAGACGGGTTTCTTCTGGATTAACCCGTTCTACGGAACAAAGAAGGTGAGCCTGCGCGCCCGCAACCTGGATGCCGAACCCATCAAGGTGAACGACAAAACGGGCAATCCGGTGATGATTGGTCTGGTGCTGGTATGGAAACTGCAAGACACCTATAAGGCATTGTTTGAGGTAGATACGCAGACCATGGCTGCTGCTCCCAATACCGTGGGGGCTGACACGAAGGGACTGATGAAAGCCTTGGAGAGCTTTGTCCGTGTGCAGAGTGATGCTGCCCTGCGGCAGGTGGCCGGTCAGTATGCCTATGACGACGAGGACGGCAAGAGCGGAGAGCCCACGCTGCGGTCGAGTGCCGACGAGATTAACGAGCAGTTGGAGCAGAAACTGGACGAGCGGCTGGCCTTGGCGGGCATTGAGGTCGTGGAGGCCCGCATCAACTATCTGGCTTACGCGCCGGAGATTGCTGCCGTCATGCTGCGCCGTCAGCAGGCAGACGCCATCATCCAGGCTCGTGAGAAGATAGTGGAGGGTGCCGTGTCGATGGTAAAGATGGCACTCGACAAGCTGTCCGGCGAGAATATCGTGGAACTGGACGACGACAAGAAGGCGGCAATGGTCAGCAACCTGCTCGTCGTGCTCTGTGGCGATGACAATGCGCAGCCGGTGGTGAACACAGGAACGTTGAATCATTAGTTGAGCGTTGAAAGTTGAGAGTTCATGGCAGAGAAGAATAACATAAAAAGCTTTATCCTGCGCGTTGATGCTGACACCATGAACGCCATAGAGGCCTGGGCTGCGGACGAGTTCCGCAGCACCAACGGCCAGCTGCAGTGGATTATCACCGAGGCACTGCGCAAGGCAAAGCGTCTGCCTAAAAAGAAGAAAGGAAACGACAATGAAGAAGCAGAAGTTTAAGGTGGGGCGAACGCCGGAGGGCACAGCCTTCGAACTGGTGTTCATCGTACTGGCCATTCTCGTTTGGGTGTATGTCATCCTGACTTACAACCACGCCCCAGAGACTATTCCGACGCATTTCGGGCCTACGGGTGCCCCAGACAGCTTTGGTCACAAGAGTAATATGTTGTTCCCATGTATCCTGATGAGTGTCATAGGGGCCAGTATGATGTTGGGTGCCTATTTCCCGCATACGGTCAATCTGCCTGCTGTCAAGATAGTTAACGAACGCCAGGCAGCTCTCGTTGTCTGCATGATGCGCGTGCTTGGACTGTTGATGCTGGTGTTGACTGCCGCCTTGGCTTTCGACACCCAGCGTGGACATGTGCTGACAGTCTTTGTGGTGCTCATCGTCATGGCGGTTGTGTGCCCCACGTTCATCTTCTTTATATATAGAGCAAAGTAGTATCAAGAACAGACGTAATGTATTGTTAATAATATGATGAACAGAAAGAAAGCACTGTTAATAATAAGTCTGATTGAATTCATGCTGGTTGCCGTGGCCACGTTCTTGTTCATGGAGGGAGTGCTGGGGCTGACAGCTTTTCTTGCACTCATCATTGCCGTTGCCACTGTGACGTCAACGGTGATACTCTTCGCAGTACGCAGATTGCCACAAGAATAATATGGAAATGAAGGAAATGAAAGTAAACGGATACAGACAAAAGGAGTATGGCAGGCCCGTGAAACGCTACTGCCAGACGCTGGACCTGAAGAATGATGCCGCGCTGATAGCAAAGTACAGAGAGGCGCACGACCGGTTCCACTTCTGGCCGGAGATTAAGGCCGGCATACAAGAGGTGGGTATCCTGGAGATGGAGATTTACATCCTGGGCAACCGCCTGTTCATGATAGTAGAGACTGCCCTCGACTTCGACTGGGACACGGCAATGGCCCGGCTGGCCACGCTGCCGCGACAGGAGGAGTGGGAGGCATATGTCGCCTTGTTCCAGGACTGTAAGCCCGGAGCCACCAGTGACCAGAAGTGGCAGCTGATGGAGCGTATGTTTTATTTATATGAGTAATTCAGGAATATCGGAATGCCTTAATACCGAATTTCCCCAAAAAACAAATAATGATGATAGAACTGAAGAACGAACAGCTGACCATCCGCGTCGCTGAGAAAGGAGCCGAGCTCCAGAGTGTGAAAGACAGTGAGGGCCGCGAGTTTATTTGGCAGGCCGGTCTGGAGTGGCCCCGCCATTCACCCATCCTGTTCCCGCTGGTATGCAGCGTGAACGACAATACCTACCGTGTGGATGGCAAGGAGTACCACCTGCCGCGTCACGGTTTTGCCCGCGACATGGAGTTTACCGTTATCAGCCATACGCCGGAGAAGGTGACCATGGCGCTGCATGACTCTGAGGATACGTTAAAGGTGTATCCCTATCACTTCAATCTGGCTATCACCTACCGGCTGGAAGACAACAAGATTCATGTCATCTGGCATGTGGAGAACACCGACACTTGCGAGATACACTTCCAGATAGGCGGTCATCCAGCCTTCAACGTGCCGGGTGGTAAGCTGGAAGGCATCATCAAGTTAGACAACGAGGAACCGATGGACGCACTGAAGAGCTATGCCGACGGCAGTCACGACATGGTGGAGGTGCCTTTGGAGGCTGACATGGGTATCATGGAAATCAACAACAACTTCTTCCGCAACGACTCGGTGAAAATCCATAAAAGCCAGACGCACCGCGCCATGCTGATGGACACTGACGGCGAACCGGCCGTGACGGTGGACTACAAGACTCCCGTCTGTGCCTTCTGGAGTCCCTACGACAAGTATGCCCCCTTTGTCTGTATAGAGCCGTGGTATGGCATCGGCGACCCACGCGGCTTTGCAGGAGAGTTCAAAGACAAACCCTTGATGAACCACCTTCAGCCCGGCTCCAGCTTCATGTCGAAATACACGATAACGATAAGGTAGCGATATGATTGTTAGAATGAAAGCAAATACCGCGAGGCTCTAATACGCTTCGCGGTATTTGTTTTCGTCCTTGTCGTCCAGCATGGATAGGTAAGACTGGTAGCGGCTTTGTGCGATGTAGTGGTCTTCTACGGCTTTGAGCACAGCGCATCCCGGCTCGTGGGTGTGAGTGCAGTCAGAGAAGCGGCACTGCTTGGAAAACTCGAAGATTTCCTTGAAATAGCTGGTAAGCTCTTCGCGCTCCATGTCGAAGGTGCCAAAGCCCTTGATGCCCGGAGTGTCAATAAGCCAGGAGGATTTACTATTTACGGATTTACTATTTACTATTTGAAGGGGAATCATCTCCGAGAAGGTGGTGGTATGCATGCCCGTCTGGTGTGCATCGCTGATGTCAGCCACACGTTGGTTGGCCGTGGGCACCAGTCGGTTGATGAGCGTCGACTTGCCCACTCCGCTGTTGCCGCTGAGCAGTGTGATCTTGCCGTTGAGCAGGGGGCGCAGTTCCTCTACGCCATCGCCTGTTGCTGCCGAGATGGCGTGACACTCGTAACCAATGGTCTCATAGAGTTGTATCATCATCTGCTGGTAGTGTCGCTCGTCGTCTGTGAGCATGTCGGTCTTATTAAAGATAAGGATGACGGGTACGCGGTAGGCCTCGGCCGAAGCTAAGAAGCGGTCGATGAATGTCGTGCTGGTTTCCGGCTTGCTGACAGTGATGACAAGCAGGGCCTGGTCGACGTTGGCCGCCAGGATATGGCTTTGCTTTGACAGGTTGATGCTCTTTCGGATGATGTAGTTGCGCCGGTCTTCTATTTCGACAATGAATCCTTCGCGCACCTCTACTCTGTCGCCCACTGCCACAGGATTAGTGCTCCGAATGCCTCGCAACCGGAAATTACCCTTGATTTTATAATCGGCAGTCAGTCCATCGTCCGTCAGGACGGTGTACCAACTGCCGGTGTTCTTAATGACGAGTCCTTTCATTTAGACCGTCATGATTTCCTTGTTCTTGGCCTCAATGAGTTCGTCAAGTTTCTTAATCCACTTGTCGTGCAGCTTCTGCAGTTCCAGTTCGGCGTCCTTCTCGTTGTCCTCAGAGAGTCCGTCCTTGATGGCTTTCTTCAGTTTTTCCTTGATGTCGCCACGCACGTTGCGCACTTCGACCTTGGCCTTCTCGGCAATCTTGTTGCACTGCTTCACCAAGTCGCGGCGACGCTCCTCGGTAGGCTGGGGGATTCCCAGTCGGATAATCTCGCCGTTGTTCTCGGGGGTGATACCTACGTCAGAGTCCATGATGGCTTTCTCAATGTCCTTGATCTGCTTGCGGTCCCACGGCTTGATGGCGATGGTTCTGGCATCAGGTGTTGACACGTTGGCTACTTGGTTCAGTGGAACCTTCTGTCCGTACGACTCTACTCTCACACCGCTGAGGATGGCTACGTTGGCCCGTCCTGCCCGGATGCGGTTCAGCTCTTCCTCGAGGTACATGGCAGCCATCTCCATGCGCTCCTCAGCTGCTGCTAATGTCTGTTTAACGTCAATCATATAGATGGATTATAGGTTTTCTTCGGACAAAGATACGAAGAAATGCGTAAAAAGCAAAATAATTTTCAAAAAAATTTGGTTAATGAATGATTTTTATCTAACTTTGTAGGCAACTAATCCAATAACGAGAACTTCATGACCCTCAAACATTATATGATAGGATACACTCGTGCCTGCCTGTTGCTTGCCCTGATGTCTGTTCCTTTATCAGCGTTTGCCCAGAAGGGAAGCATTGTACAAGCCTTCGAACTGAACCACCTGTTGGCTTACTTAATAGCAGGCTTGTCCATTGCTTTTTTTGTCCTACTGTTTTACAACCGGCTGTACATCTTCCGCGAGCAGGATGCCAAGTCCAGGATAGAGAGTCAGAACGAGCGTCTGTCGTTGGTGCTCCAGACGGGTAATCTGCGCTTGTGGCTCTACGATGTCAGCTCGCGTCACATCATCATGCTTTCCGAGAGCGGCAGCTATGCCAACGAGTATAACCCCGTGGAGTTCTCGCAGTTCTTTCATCGCGACGACTTCGAGTCGTTGCGCGAGGCCATCTTCGACATTTGCGAGGACAAACGGCAGTCGGCCACCGTACACCTGCGCAGCACCGCTCAGGACGGCGGCACTTTTCACTATTATGAGTTCAACCTGTCCGTCGTAGGGCGTGACGGAAAGGACAATGTGGAGCGTCTGCTCTGCATCCAGCGCGATGTCACCGAGGAAGAGCGGAAGAAGCAGAGTGTCAACGAACTGTTGATGCGCTACCACACGGTGTTCAATTCGTCGCTTATCGACATGATGTTCTTCGACAAGGATGGTTACTTGCACGACGTGAACGACCGAGCCTGCCAGAGTTTCGGCGTATCCGACAAGGCTCAGGTGCTCAGCGAACGCCACACCATCATGGATCATCCCGCTTTTGAGTATGTATCCCTTGACCACTTGGAAGACACTCGTTCCACGTCCATCGTCGATTTCAGTCAGTTAAGTGATGAGCGACTCCGTCAGGCCGGCTTCAAGTTGCAGGGCAAGGTGTACTACGAGTCGACGGTCAACCCCATCCGCAACAAGAATGGCGAGTTGGAAGGCATCTACATGGCTGGTCGTAGTGTAACGGAAATGGTGCAATCGTACCATCGTCAGCAGGAAGGCATCAGGCAACTCCGCCAGGCAACCAAGAACGTCCGGGAGTATATCAATAACATCAACTACGCCCTTCGGGTGAGCGATGTACGACTGGTGAGCTACAATCCTTCGGCCTTTACCCTTGAAGTGTCCAGCAATATTGACGAGACCCAGCTGCGGCTGTCGCAGCTTCGGTGCATCCGCTTGGGCAGTCCCCGTTTCCGTCGTCACATTTCCAGTGCGCTGAACCGCATGGACCACCGCACGGAGCACACCATAGAGCTGACCGTCGAGACGGAGATTCACGACAAGAAGGGCCGTCCCATCTGGCTGTGGTTTAACCTCATCCCCCTGCGTGACAAAGAAGGGCGCGTGGAACGTTATTTCGGTCTGTGCCGCAACATGACCGACCAGGTGGAAACCGAGCAGCGGCTGGCCGTCGAGACCAAGAAAGCCCAGGAGGCCGAGATACTCAAGCAGTCGTTCCTGACCAACATGAGCTATGAGATTCGCACCCCGCTGAATACGGTAGTCGGGTTTGCCGAACTCTTCGAGACCGAGCACGACGAGGCCGACGAGCCCATCTTCGTCGAAGAGATTAAGCGTAATTCCAACTCTCTGCTGATGCTTGTCAACGACATCCTGTACCTTTCTCGTTTAGATGCCCACATGATAGAGTATAATCGTGACTGGAATGACTTCGCCCTGCTCTTCGAGAGCTACTGCCAGATGGGGTGGAGTGGGGTGGCTCCCCACATCAAGACCCTGGTGGAGAATCCCTACGAACATCTGGAACTGTTTATCGATCAGGAGCATTTAGGCAAGGTCATCGAGAAACTCTGTGCCAATGCCGTCAACTATACGCAGCAAGGCTATATCCGTGGCAAGTACGAATATCGTCACGGCGAACTCATCATTTGTATTGAAGACACCGGCAACGGTATCGACCAAGGCTCGCTGCAGCACGTCTTTGAGCGCTTCACCCGTAACGGTGAGGAAGAGCGTCAGGGCACGGGCCTCGACCTTCCCATCGTCAAGGAGCTGATGGAGCAGATGGGCGGCACCGTCGAGGTGCAGTCGCAGTTGGGCAAGGGCACCGCCATCTGGCTCTCTCTTCCCTGCGAGTCAAGGTTGTCTGAGAAACGTCGTGACATTGTGTAACCCCAAACCGCATTCCCTTTATGAGCACAATACTGTTAGCAAACTTCTCCTTTAAGTGGGAACTTGACCCTTTGGCACTGGTGGCGTTTCTCGTTGTCCTTGGCCTTTTCGTCTTCATGTTGTTCATTAACCGAATGGTGGTACACCGCATCCGTAACCGCATGGCTAAAGTTGACATGACGAACAACATCATGCAGCAGGCCCTGAAGACCAGCGAGAACAACGTGGTGCGCTACGACATCAATGGTCGGTACATCTACCGGCTCTATGGCAAACTCTTCCCCGAGGAGGGTTTGTCTGTTGATGACTGGAAGAAGCACCTCGATCCAAACGAGGCCGACGAGGTGTTGGAGCACTTCCGGTGCATTTCCCGCGGCGAGTCGGACCGCGAAGAGTTCTACTATCGCTGGAACTTTGACCTCAGTGGAAAGAATCCTCGCTGGGGTCACATGCACAACATCAGTGTGCCCGAATACAAGCCCGGGCGCACCCTGCCCGTCAGTATCATCAGCACGCTGCACGACGAGACCGAACTCCTGGAGCAGGAACAGCGCGAGAGCGAGCTGGCCGACCGCTATAAACTCATCTTCGAGAACTCCATCATCGGCCTGTCGTTCTATAGTCCTGACGGGTGGCTGTTGGATGCTAACAAGATGATGCGTGAGCTTTGCCACTTCGACAGCAGCGACGGCGACTCATACTTCTCCAATCTCAACCTCTTCGAGTCCTCGCCTTTCCGCGAGTGTATAGACAGAAACGACATCCAGGAGCTGTGGATATGCTCGCAGAGCGTGATTCCCGAGCGCAACATCCACGACTATCTGGAGATTCGCCTGCACCCCATCCGTGACGAGCAAGGCTCGATAGTCTACTTAGCCGTGGCCACACGCAACGTCACCGAGGAGCGTGAACTGTACCTCAGGATCCGCCTGAACGATGCAGAAATCCAGAAGGCCAACGAGCGTATCATGGCTTACGAGTCGGAGTTGCAATACATGATGGAGGCCTGCGACATGCGTGCCTGGCGTATGTCGTTTGCCGACCGGAAGGTTCAGGTTTACAAGGGACTGAGCACGGTGGAGAGCGAGATGACGTTTGAAGAGATTAGGGACCACTTCGTCAATATCCCCGAAGAGGTGGCCAAGGGCTTCAAAGACCCCTACAAGTACTTCAACCACCCCATGAGCTACGCTGCTGAGATGCTTCCCGTGTTCCACGACTCCAATGAAGCACAGTGGAACCAGATCAACAACATCCCCATCTATGACGATGACGGGAACGCCATCGGAGCGTTCGGCTTGATTCGTAACACGTCGAGCATGATGCGCAAGCAGGAGCAGTTGAAACGAGAGACTGAGCGTGCCAACGACTCGGGCCGCCTGAAGTCGGTGTTCTTGGCCAACATGACGCACGAAATCCGTACGCCGCTGAACGCTATTGTGGGCTTCTCCGACCTGCTACAGGCCATCGACTCGCCTGACGACAGGCGCGAGATGATACGTGTCATCCACAACAACTGCGACATGCTGCTGCGCCTTATCAACGATATCTTGGTGCTTTCGAACGTCGATGCTAACGCCATGGAGATTGTTCCCGCACAAGTGGACTTCGCCCGCGAGTTTGACAACATCTGTCAGACGCTGGCCCAGCGCGTGCAGGAGCCGGGAGTCGAGTTTCAGAAGGACAATCCTTGTGAGACGCTGCCGGCGTACATTGACAACGGACGCATCCAGCAGGTCATCACTAACTTTGTCACCAATGCCGTCAAGTACACCCAGCAGGGGCACATCCGCGTGGGCTATCGACCCGAGGAGCGTGACGGCCGGAAGGGTCTCTACGTCTATTGCGAGGACACCGGCACCGGCATTCCCAAGGACCAGTGCGAGCGTGTCTTCGAACGCTTCGTCAAGCTGAACGACTTCATCCAAGGCACCGGCCTCGGTTTGTCCATCTGTAAAGCCATCGTCGAGAAGTGTGGCGGAAGCATTGGCGTGGACAGTGAGGTCGGTCAAGGCTCCACCTTCTGGTTCTGGATACCCGTTTAGCAGCTCTTTTAGCCATCAATAAACCCTTAACTCCCTTCACATAAAAACCAAACTCGCCGAATTTGCCGTGCAAATTCGGCGAATTTGGTCAGTAAACTCGGCGAATTTGCAAACCAAATTCGCCGAGTTTGGTTCTGACGGGCTGTCAGAAGAGGAACTGTTTCTCGGCCCAATAGCAGATGATACCGGCCAGATAGCCCACAAAGGCAATCCACGTAATCTTCTTCATGTACCACCCGAAGGTGATCTTCTCCAGTCCCATGACGACCACGCCAGCTGCCGAGCCGATGATGAGCATCGAGCCTCCCACGCCGGCGCAGTAGGCCAGCAGCTGCCAGAAGATGCCGTCAACGGCCATGTCGCCTGCGGCCTGTACGGGATACATGCCCATGCAACCGGCCACCAAAGGCACGTTGTCGACGATGGAGGACAGTACACCGATGATGCCGGTGACGAGATAGTGGTTACCCTCGAACGTCGTGTCCAGCGTCTGTCCGAGCAGTGTCAGCACGCCGATGGTCTCCAGACAGGCCACGGCCATCAGAATGCCCAAGAAGAAGAGGATGGTTGACATGTCGATGCGTGTCAGCATGGTGGTGACGCGCTTCTGCATGGCCCCCTTTTCCTCGGATGCCTTCAGCGAGGCGTAGAAGATTTCGGTCACAGTCCATAGCACCCCGAGCACCAGCAGAATGCCGACGAAGGGCGGCAGGTGGGTGATGGTCTTGAAGATGGGCACGAAAATGAGACCTCCCACGCCGAGGAAGAAGATGGCCTTGCGCTGGGCTGTTGTCAGGTCGGAGGCTGCCACGGTCTGCGCCTGCTGTGCGCTGAACGACAGCTCGCCCTTGAGTGACAGCGAGAGGATGTAGGCCGGGATGACCATCGACACTAACGAGGGGATGAATATCTCCATGATGACGCCTGCAGCAGTGATGACACCCTTGTTCCAGAGCATGATAGTTGTCACGTCGCCGATGGGCGAGAAGGCTCCACCGGAGTTGGCGGCGATGATGACCAGTGCGGCGTAGATGATGCGGTCCTTCTTGTCGCTGACCAGTTTTCGCAGGATCATGATCATCACGATGGATGTTGTCAGGTTGTCCAGGATGGCCGACAGGATGAACGTCATGAAGGCGATGCGCCAGAGCAGTCCCCGTTTCGACTTGGTTTGCAGCGTGTCGCGCACGAAGTTGAAGCCGCCGTTCTGGTCCACCAATTCGACGATGGTCATGGCGCCCATGAGGAAGAACAGCGTGGTCGACGTGCTGCCCAGGTGGTGCTCAATGACTTCACTGACTGCTGCTGCCTTCATCTCGCCGACAGCAGCAGCGATGTAGCTGCCTGGATCAATCATGAACAGTGTCCAGCAGCCTACGAACATCAGCAAGGCAGTGGCTGCCTTGTTGATTTTTGTCACGCTCTCTATGGCTATGCAGAAGTAGCCTATGCAGAAGAGGATGACAATACAGATTGTTAATGTAGACATAATAGTAGTTTGTTTTGATATAAGATGTTAATAGATAGCTTTCAGGTTCTTGCCCATTTGCTCGGTGCTGCTGGCTCCGACGAGCACCGACGTCACACCCTCCTGGTCCAGAATCCAGCGCAGAGCCTTGGCGGCCAGCGTGCGTCCGTCGGCCTCTGCTTCGGCATTCCACGCCTTGAGCTGTTCCAGCAGCTGGGGAGTCAGCATGTCGTGGCGCAGGAAGTGCTCCTTCGCCATACGCGAGTCCTGGGGTATTCCCTGCAGGTATCGGTCGGTCAGCAGCCCCTGTGCCAGTGGCGAGAAGGCAATGAATCCCACGCCTTCCTGGTGGCACAGCTGCAGGATGCCCTGCTCCATGGGTTCTCGGTTCAGCATGTTCAGCTTGCCCTGATAGATGAGCAGGGGCACATCGCGCTCCTTCAGGTAGCGGATGCCATAGCGCAACGGCTCTAAGGGCCAGTTGGAGATTCCCACATACAGCGCCTTGCCCTGCCGCACCACGTCCACCAATGCCTGCAGCGTCTCGTCGAGCGGTGTCTCTGGGTCGTAGCGGTGCGAGTAGAACAGGTCGACGTATTCCAGGTGCATGCGCTTCAGACTCTGGTCGAGTGACGCCATCAGGTACTTCCTGGAGCCCCAGTCGCCGTAGGGTCCGGGCCACATGTCGTAGCCAGCCTTCGTCGATATGAACAGCTCGTCGCGGTAGGGACGCAGGTCTTGGTCTATTACGCGGCCGAATGTTTCCTCAGCCGATCCGTAGGGAGGGCCGTAGTTGTTGGCCAGGTCAAAGTGCGTCACGCCGTGGTCGAAGGCATACCTTATTATATTACGCGCGCGCTCGTAAGGGTCTTCGCCCCCGAAGTTGTGCCATAAGCCCAGGCTCACCTTGGGCAACAGCACGCCGCTGCGTCCGCAACGTGCATACTGCATGCCGCTGTCGTAGCGTTTCTCATTAGCTAAGTATGGTGCCATAAAGCCATTAGTTTTTAGTTATTCAGACTGCAAAGGTACGATTTTTTTCTTATATCTCCCTTTCTTTTGCGGTTTTTGTGCTGTTTGACGAAAAACTTCCGCTGCCGTTGCGTCTTCGTGATATGTGGCGTAATGATGACTTTTAAGTGGTTGGTTCGTCAGTAATATAGTAAAAGCAAACTAAAACAACTATGAAGCAATACTTCTTTGCCGTCGACCTGGGGGCAACCAGTGGGCGTACCATCCTTGGAACCCTTGCCGACGGACACTTGGAGCAGGAGGAGCTGACGCGTTTCGCTAACAACCTGATAGAGACCGGCGGCCACTTCTACTGGGATATCTATGCCTTGTACGGCGAGATGATACGCGGTCTGCAGATTGTTGGGCAGCGCGGTATAGAGCTTACCAGCATCGGTATCGACACGTGGGGTGTCGATTTCGTATTTATCGGCGACGACGGTGCCCTGCTGCGCAACCCCGTGGCCTATCGCGACCCCCACACCTTCGGGTACATGGAGGAATATTTTGAGCGTGTGTTCGACCGCCGGAGCGTCTACGACATCACCGGCATCCAGTTCATGAACTTCAACTCGCTGTTCCAACTCTACGCCATGCGGCAGGCAGGCAACTCCGCCTTGCAGCACGCTCGGCAGGTGTTGTTTCTGCCCGACGCTCTCAGCTGGATGCTGACGGGCGAAGCCGTATGCGAATACACCATTGCCTCGACGTCGCAGATGCTTGACCCTAAGACCGGCGACCTGGCCGAGCGGCTCATCGAGAGCGTCGGACTGACGCGCCAGCACTTCGGCCGTATAGTCCAGCCCGGCACCCGTGTTGGCGTGCTCACCCGCGAGGTGCAGAAGATGACGGGCCTGGGACCGGTGCCCGTCATTGCCGTGGCCGGTCATGACACCGCCTCGGCCGTGGCCGCTGTGCCTGCACGCGACGCGCAGTTTGCCTACCTCAGCAGTGGTACGTGGAGCCTCATGGGCATCGAGACACGCCAGGCCATTATCAACGACCGCAGCTACGAGTTGAACTTTACCAACGAAGGTGGTATCGATGGCACCACGCGCTTCCTGAAGAACATCTGCGGCATGTGGCTCTACGAGCGCTGCCGCAAGGAGTGGCCCGAGGATGTGCGCCGGCTGAGTCATCCCGAATTGCAGGGCTCGGCCATGGGTGTTGAGGCCTTCCGCAGCATCATCAACCCTGACGACCCTGTGTTTGCCAATCCGTCGAGCATGATAGAAGCCATCCGGCAGTACTGCCGTCAGACCCGCCAGGCCGTGCCCGAGACCCCCTCGGAGCTGTGCCGATGCATCTTCGACTCGCTGGCCTTGCGCTATCGGCAGGTGTTCGGGTGGCTGAAGGAATTCTCGTCCTACGACATCCGCGTGCTGCACATCATCGGTGGAGGCTCGCTGAACCGCTATCTGACACAGTTCACTGCCGATGCCCTCGGCATAGAGGTGCTGGCCGGACCGCAGGAGTGTACCGCCATCGGCAACATCATGATGCAGGCTAAGGCCTTGGGCACCGTCGGCGACATCTGGGCCATGCGCCGCATCATTGCCGACTCGGTAGACATGGTGCCTTATCATCCGCAAGGCAACGCCGAGGCCTGGGCAGCAGCCTACGATAAATACCTGAATATCATCAACAAACAATAAGAATAACAATGAGCAAACCATTAGTAGAAACAAAAGCAAGAGTGGGTGTCTTCAGCATTGCGCTGGGGGCATACCTGCCACAGTTTCCCCAGCTTGTGCCCGAGTTCGAGGCCCAGTATGCAGCATTCAAGCAGACACTGCCCGCTACCATTGAGGTGGTGGACGGCGGCATGGTGACCACCAAGGAGCAGTCGATGGCTGCCGGCGACCGCTTCCGCGCGGCCGATGTCGATTTGGTCATCCTCCAGATGCTCACATACTGCACGTCGTACAACATGTTGCCCGCCGTGCGCGACCTCGACGTGCCGGTGGTTATCGTCAACGTGCAGAAGAAGCTGGCTCCCGACTATGCCAAGACCGACATTCCCACATGGCTCGGCGAGCTGTACGCCTGCGGAGCCATCGGCGAGATGGTGGCCGACCTGAACCGTGCCGGCAAGCGCTCGGCAGTCATTACGGGTGTTGTCGAGGGTGGCGACCCCGAGGTGCAGCGCGAGATTGAGGACTGGTGCCGCGCAGCCCAGGTGCGCCGACGCTTTCGCGATACCAATATCGCACAGATTGGCCGTCCCTATCCGGGCATGATGGACCTGTACATCGACGAGACTAACCTCTACCACCGTATGTTCGTCTATACCAAGCAGTTCGACTGGGAACAGATGTGGGCCATCGCCGACCACGTCACCGACGAGGCGGCTATCCGCCAGAAGGCCCAGGACATCCTTGACACCTTCGATATCGAGGGTGGCGGTACCGTCGAAAAGGTGTGGGATATGGCGAAGTATGTCGTAGCCTTTGAGCAGTGGGTCAAGGACGAGCAGTTAGGCATGATAGCCTCTCATTATGCAGGTTTTGCCCAGGGCGTGGCCGGCAAGTTGGACTCCATGCTCATCCCTGCCTTCTCAATGCTCATCAAGCAGCACACGGCTTGCGCCGTAGAGGGCGACATGAAGGTGGCCATGGCCATGTCGATTCTGAAGACTATCAGCGGAACGGGCACACTGGCCGAGATGTACTCCATCGACTTCCCGAAGGACATCTGTATTATTGGTCACTCGGGTTCTGGCGATTTCGACATCTCGCAGGCCCATAAACCCACGATGAAGATTGTGCCCGTGTTCCACGGCAAGACCGGCGGCGGCTATCTGACACAGTTCTATCCGCCCACGGGGCCCGTCACTTACCTGGCCATCACGCAGGACAAGAACGGCGTGTTCAAGTTTGTTGTGGCCGAAGGTGTCAACGAGGAGGGTCCCATCTTCATGTTTGGCGACACCAACATGCGCACCCGCTTCTCGCTGTCATGCCGTGAATTCGTCAACAAGTGGAGCGAGGCCGGACCTACCCACCACATGGCCGCTGCCGTGGGTCACCACGCAGACACCATCCTCAAGGTGGCCAAGATACTGAATATCGAGTGTGAAGTAGTTTGCAGATAAATGATAGGCAGCGGACAACAGCGGACTTCTCGCAAAGTTTGTGTCAATCTGCGTCAGTCTGTTGCATAAAATAAACAAACAAAATGGCAAATAATGGAAGTTTGAAGAGCACCATCGCGGTGTCTCTGACCAATTATCTGGATGCCGGAGCCATCGTTGCCGGTGCCTCGGGACTGACCCTGTGGCAGAAGTACCTCGGACTGAGCGAGGTACACCTAGGCTGGCTCAACTTCATCTCGGCCAACTGCTTAGGGGCCGCGGTGGGTGCCATCATAGGAGGTTTCCTGGCCGACAAGTTTGGACGGAAGTTTATTTTCACGTACAACCTGCTGGTTTATATGACCGGCGTGCTGCTCATCATGCTTAGCGTCAACTTCCTCATGCTGCTGTGCGGATTCCTGGTGACGGGCATCTCGGTGGGCGTGGGCGTGCCGGCATCGTGGACTTACATCTCTGAGTCGTCAGAGAACAACAACCGTGGGCGTAACATCTGCATCTCCCAGATGTCGTGGGGCATCGGTCCGATGGTTATCCTCTTGTTGGGTATGTTCTTTGCCCCGGGGGGCTATCTCTTCGGGTGGGTGCAGACCGTCGCCCATGCGGTTGGTGGCTCCGGCTTAGATGAGTCGGCCGTCAACGTGTTCTCGTCGCGACTGGTGTTCCTCTCGCTGTTCGTCGTGGCCTTCATTGCCTGGAATCTGCAGCGCCAACTGCAGGAGAGTGCTGAGTTCACCAAGGGCCAGGAGGCTGGCGAGAAGAAGCCCGGTCTGGTGGACAACATTCGCGTGCTGATCTCAAACAGCATTGCTGTGAAGACCGTGTGCTTCCTGGCCACCATCTATCTGACGTGGAACCTCGTGGCTTCCGTCATGGGATTCTTCCAACCGCACATCTATGAGACAGCCGGTGGCGTCACCAACGAGCAGGCCAACTGGATGAACTTCATTCAGTGGGCCATCATCGTGGGGGTGACGTTCGTCACATCGAAGCTCATCGACCGCACGTCGCATAAGGGCATCTACGTCTTCGGACTGGTGGCTGCCCTGGCAGCATGGCTCGTCATCGTTACCATCGGCGTCAACGGCCCCGCTGGACTGTGGGCCTTTGCCGTGCTGTGGGGTGTGCAGGGCGGTGCTTCGCCGCAGATTTTCTATGCTCTGTGGGGCTCCGAGCTGTTCCCTGCCAAGTTCCGTGCGGGAGCGCAGGGACTGATGTTCTTCATCGTCCGTGGCCTGTCAGCCCTGTGGGGACTGGTGTTCACCTACATTTATGGCGACAACGGCGAGGGCTTTACACTGTCAGCCTACTGCATGATTATCCTGTTGCTTGTCTCGCTGGTGGTGGGCGTTGTCGGTGCTCCGAAGACCCGCGGCCGCTCATTGGCAGACATTACGCAGGAACGTTACGGTACACTTGCCCCCTAAGTTAGTGGGCTATAGGGGTCTGAACAAGCGCAGGCCCTTGCTATAAACATTTATAATAGGCCTGATAAACGCTTGTTCAGACCCCCATCCCCCTAACTTAGGGGGCATAGAAAGTGAATATGAAAAGTATTTTAGAAGGCCGCCCGCAGTTAAAGGCGGTGATTGATCAGATTGCCGAGGTGACAGGTTACCTCTGGCAGAAAGGCTGGGCGGAGCGTAATGGCGGTAACATCACCGTCAATGTGACCGAGTTTATGGACGACGAGTGCAAGGCCATGAAGGGCATCTCCCAGGTGGTAGGCATCGGCATGACGCTGCCGCGGCTCCGTGGCCAGTATTTCTACTGCAAAGGAACGGGCAAACGTATGCGCGACCTGGCACGCTGGCCGATGCAGAACGGCAGCATCATCCGCATCATGGACGACTGCGCTTCGTATGAGGTGATTGCTGACGAGTCCGTAGTGCCCACCTCCGAACTACCCACCCACTTGGCCCTGCAGAACTACCTGTTAGAGACTGGTTCGTGCTACAAGGCTACGCTACACACGCACCCGATAGAACTGGTGGCCATGAGCCACATCCAGCGCTTCCTGAAGGGCGACGAGATGACGCGCGTGCTGTGGTCGATGATTCCCGAGACGCTAGCCTTTGCACCCTTAGGCATCGGCATCGTGCCTTACGCCCTGCCGTCGTCGGTAGCACTGGCTGAGGCTACGTTGGAGCAAATAAAGATTCATGACGTGGTGATGTGGGAGAAGCATGGCACCGTAGCCGTTGGTCAGGACATCATGGATGCCTTCGACCAGACCGACGTGCTCTGCAAGGCTGCCAACATCTACATGTGTGCACGCGCCATGGGTTCCGAGCCCGACGGCATGACCGAGGCCCAGATGCGTGAGGTGCAGGATGTCTTTAAGTTGCCAAAGAAGCGTCCCTGCTAAGATGTCTCTACTGCTGAGATAACAAAAGTGGTACAGAATATCCGTTCTGTGCCACTTTTGTTGTTCGTTACTAAAGCTAAGCTATTCAATCATCTTGAATTCATAGCCCTCTCCCATGAGCCATTCGATGGCTGCGGGTAGGGCTGTGTGCAACTTGTCGATGCTCTTCAGCGAGTCGTGGAAGGTGATGATGCTGCCGTTGCGTGCATAGCGTTTCACGTTGGCCAGCACTTTGTCGGCAGTCATCCACTTGGAGTAGTCGCGCGTCACCAGGTCCCACATGACGATGCGGTACTTGTGCGACAGCCATGCGTACTGCCCCAAACGCATCCACCCGTGGGGCGGGCGCACCAGATCCGTGTGCAGATAGGCATTGGCCTTCTCCACGTTGTAGCTGTATTCGCGGATGGTGTGGCGGAAGCCTCCGATGTGATTGTGGGTGTGGTTGCCCACGCGGTGTCCCTCGTCAACGACGCGTTGGTGCAGTTCGGGGTACTTGCGGACGTTGTCGCCGACCATGAAGAAGGTGGCCTTCACGCCATAGTGTTTCAACGTGTCCAGTATGAAGGGTGTGGCTTCGGGTATGGGCCCGTCGTCGAACGTCAGGTAGACTGCCCGTTCGTCGGGGTCCATACGCCACAGTGCCTTAGGGTAAAGCCAGCGTAGCCATTTGGCAGGTTGCTCAATAATCACAGATAAACGTTCATTCGTCAATTCTCCACTTTCCACTCTCCACTAATCACTCGTCAAAAGCCCAGATCGCCACCCTTAGACTGGAAGTAGGCGGCCAGCTGGTTGAGTTCCTTCATACGTTCGTCAGACCACTTCTGGTCGAAGGTGTCGCCCAGTGCGATGAGTTGCTGCATGATGTACAGCTGCATGGCGCACTCGTTCTGCGACGACTCGAAGCGGAATCCGTCCAGCGAGCAGTACCAGCGCATGTACTGCGAGGCTGTCTTCCACAGGTCGTCCATGATGTTCAGAGCCTCCTTCTTCTTGCCCAGCGCAGCCCATGCACGGGCCATGTCCATTGAGCCGCTGGTATAGTTGTGGGCCACGTTGTAAGTGGGAATCTGCTTTGCGGTGTATCGCAGCACCTTCTCGGCCTGCTGGTCCTTGCCCTCGTCAATGAGTTCCAGTGCCAGTTTCGACATGATGCGGCGGTGCGTATAGCACATGCGCATGACCGTCTCGTCTAGGTACAGGCCGGGTTTGTCAATGCCTCCGAACTTGAAGCGGTTCATCACGTTGTCGTACGTGCGCTTCGTATCGAAGTTCTTCACGCCCTCGATGGGCTTGCCGCCATTGCTCGTCGTGAATGGCGTGATGCGGTAGGCCAGTCCCTCAGTGACGGTGTTGTCGCCCAGGTTGATGTAGTTGTCCTCGCCCACGCTGACGGCCACATAGATGGGGCGCGTCCAGTTACACTCGGCCAGCATCTCCAGTATCATGAGGTCGCCCTTGTACAGTGCGCTCTTGCCCTTCAGCGAGATGACCATACGGTCGGGGATGGAGTCGGAGGCCATCATCATGCCGCTCTTGCGCACGGCGTCCTTGTCGATGGTCATGTACAGTGTGTCGGTGGGTATCATGTGTAGCTCACTGTTCTTCGAGCGTACCCAGTACTTCAGCACGTTTTTCAGTTCGAAGGGGTCGTCGCCGAACTGTCGGCGGGCCTCTTCGGGATTATCCTTGTAGTGCTCCAGCAGTACCTTCTTCATGTCGGGCTCAATGGTGACATATTCGTTCGTACCGGCGCAATACTCAATACGTTCCCACGTGATGGGGACGCTGGGCGACAGGTAGGCCGGACGGCGCATCTGGTCGATGTACCAGTCGGTCTGCAGGTAGCTGAGGTTGCACACGCGTGCATCGGTGCGCACGCCCTCCACGTCTTGGTTGTACCACAGGGGGAAGGTGTCGTTGTCACCGTTGGTATAGATGATGGGGTTGCCCTCCTGCTGCAGCGACATCAGGTAGTTCTGGCCGAAGTCGCGGCAGGTGTAGCGGCCTGAGCGGTCGTGGTCGTCCCACGTCTGTGAGGCCATCTGCACGGGTACTGCCAGCGAGACGAGCGAGACCAGAGCGGCCAGCACTAACGGGTTGACCTTCTTCAGGCGCTCGCGCAGCATCTCGATGATGGCTGCCACGCCGATGCCGCACCAGACGGCGAATGCGTAGAACGAGCCGGCGTAGGCGTAGTCTCGCTCACGGGGTTGCATGGGCGTCTGGTTCAGATAGACCACGATGGCCAGTCCTGTCATGAAGAACAGGAAGAATACCACCCAGAACTGGCGGATGCCTGTCTGGTCTTTGGCATTGCCGTGGTGCTTGGCCAGCGACTGCCAGAAGAGTCCGATGAGTCCCAGTAGCAGTGGCAGGCAGTAGAACACGTTGTGCCCCTTGTTCTCCTTGAGGTCGTCGGGCAGCAGGTCCTGGTCGCCCAAGCGCCAGTCGTCAAACCAGTCGAAGCCCGTCAGCCAGTTGCCGTGCTCGAGTTCTCCGTTGCCTTGCAGGTCATTCTGGCGGCCGGCAAAGTTCCACATGAAGTAGCGCCAGTACATGAAGTTGCACTGGTAGCTGATGAAGAAGCGCAGGTTCTCTAATTGCGAAGGCATCTTCACCATGACGTTCTCGCCACAGCGGTCGTAGGGAACCTCGCTACCGCTCACGCCGCCCATCCACGACTCGTAGGCGTCACGGTGGGCAGAGCTGTACATGCGGGGGAACAGCATGTTCTGCGCATATTCGTATTCGTCCTTCGTGCGTACCACAAAGTACTGGTCTTTCTCGTCGGCCGAGGCTTTTTCTTTGCGCTGCCACACGGGGTCGCCCTTCTTCATCACGGGCTTGCAGTAGCCGCCCTCGGGCTCCAGTTTCACCTGTGACGTGTAGGCTTGGCCGTAGAACAGCGGGCGCTGGCCGTACTGCTCGCGGCCCAAGTATTCGCCAAGGGTAAAGATGTCCTCGGGAGAGTTCTGGTCCATGGGCGGGTTGGCAGCCGAGCGAATGACGATGAGGGCGTACGACGAGTAGCCAATCATGAGCATCAGCATGCACAGCAGCGACGTGTTCTTGATGCGTGCGCTGACCAGAGCGACGGCTTTCTGCCCGTTCTCCTTGGCCTTGCGCTTATAGCCCAGCACGAACCACAGGACGGCCAGCACCACAATGCCGATGACGGCAGCCGACCAGCCGTGGCCGTAGAAGGGGATGCCCAGCATGGCCATGGCCAGCAGGAAGGCCAGGTTCTGGCGCTTCTCGTTCTTGTCTTGATAGGTTTCGTAGATGGCCCAGATGATGGTGCCTATGAGCATGACGATGTAGACAATCTCGCCCGTGTTGAACGGACAGCCCAGCATGTTGACAAACAGCAGCTCAAACCAGCCACCCACCTGCACGATGCCCGGTACGACACCGTAGAGCACGGCGGCCAGGATGACCACCGAGATGGCCAGTGCGATGAGGCTTCCCTTCAAGTCGCGTCGCGGGTCGTCGGTGGGGAACTTGCGGTAGTAGTACACCAGCACGATGGCCGGCAGGCACAGCAGGTTCAGCAGGTGCACACCGATGCTGAGGCCCGTCATGTACATGATGAGCACCAGCCAGCGGTCGGCATGTGGCTGGTCGGCCTGGTCCTCCCACTTGAGGATAAGCCAGAACACCACAGCGGTGAATGCTGATGAGTAGGCATACACTTCGCCCTCAACGGCTGAGAACCAGAAGGTGTCGCTGAACGTGTAAATCAGTGCGCCCACCAGTGCCGAACCCTCGATGGCTATCACCTTGCTCCATTGCAGTTCGCTGAGCGTCGTGGCCCGCAGGAAGTCTTCCTGCCGGATGAGCAGGCGCCGCACCAGGTGCGATATGGTCCAAAACAGGAACAGAATGGTGGCCGCCGAGAGCAGCGCACTCATCATGTTGACCATCAGTGCCACTTGACTGGGGTCGCTGGCAAACTGTGAGAACAGGTTGGCCGTGAGCATGAAGAACGGGGCACCGGGCGGGTGTCCTATTTCAAGTTTGTATCCGGTAGAGATGAATTCGGGGCAGTCCCAGAAGGAGGCTGTCGGTTCAATGGTGAGGCAGTACACCACGGCGGCAATGGCAAAGGCCATCCAGCCCATGATGTTGTCCACAAGTCTGAATTGTTTCATTGTCGTTGTTGTGAAATTTCGTGCAAAGGTAGTATTTTTAATGAAGAATGAAGAATGAAGAATGAAGAATTTGCTGCTGCCTTATTCTTTATTAACGTTTATGGTCTGATATTCAGAGTCGATGTCCCTGGCTGTCACAGAGTGTCTTCTTCATATAAGAAGGCCGATGCCGTAGATGAGTGCCACGTAGCGCAGGAACTTGCCTATGGCCATGCTGGTGAGCGAGATAGCAATGTTGGCGCGCATGAGTCCCAGTACGATGGTGATGGCCGAGCCTAATACGGGCACGAAGGCAAAGAAGCCCATCCATGCACCGCGGCCTGCCATGAACCGCTGGGCGCGGTCCATGTCTTTTTGTTTCACATGCAGGTACTTTTCAATCCACTCCATCTTGCCCTGCCGGCCCACGAAGTAGTTGAACATGCCACCGGCCACGTTGCCAATGGTGCCATAGACGATGAGCCCCCAAGGGTCCAGGCCTGCCGCTAAGAGAGAGGTCATCACCGCCTCGCTGGAAAAGGGGAAGAAGGAGCCGGCCACGAACGATGTGACCAGCATGCCCCAGTAGCCGTAGCTGATCAGAATAGGGATGATGTCGTCCATAGGTTGTAGACTGTCAGAAAGAATGCTGCTGTGACCATCGCGATGAACCAGGCGTTGGTCCACCGCGTGGCGGTGAATGTCGCAAAGTGGGCTGTCAGCGGTGCCGTGTTGATGAAGAGTAAGGGCATCAGCATGTCGTAGTGCTGCGGTTGCAGTAGGAGGAAGATGGCTGCAAAGCAGTCAGTCCATGCAAAAAAGACATAGATGAGGCGGATGCGAATCTTGTCGTTGCGGTGGTTGCGCAGCAGGTGTATGACACCCGTTACGGCAAACAGCAGGGTCAGGGCGTAGACGGCTGTCTGCCCGGTGGTCAGCGAGCCTGTTCCGATTTGGCTACTGAACTCGGCCAGCCGGGTGAAGTGCGTGACGAGGGGAGTGAAGTCCTGCTGCCAGACCAGCCAGCAGCTGCCTACCCAGTAGGGCGTGATGAGCCCCAACAGCGAGGCTCCCCATGTGCGCCACGACAGCGACTGCAGCAGGACGGCCGTCAGCAGCCACAGCAGGGGCAGGAAGAACACCAGGTGGACATGGGCCAGCGTGCCGATGCCGAACAGCAGGTAGGCATAATAGGTCAGCCCCGTGCTCTCCTTGTCCTGGTAGGTCATGAACAGCGGTATCAGGGCTCCTATGTAGCACACCTCCATGGCTGTCCCCCGAAGGCTGGGGAACAGGAAGCACGCCGTGCACGACAGCAGGATGAACGTGCTGCTCACCGTGCGTGAATAGATGCGGATGAGGGCGTTGATGTTGTTCATCTCAGCCATCAGGAAGACGGCCAGTAAGAAGCATATAAACTGTAGCCACCACAGGTTAGTGGCCAGACCGCCCAACAACCAGACCACTGCGCCATAGAGCGTCGTGGCCGGAAGCAGCAGTTTGCTCTCTGCTATCTTGTTCTGTAAAAACTTGACCATGGATGCTGCAACACGAGGATGGAAGGTAGACAGCGGCTACTTACAGGTCGGCACCGATGTCGCGGCGGAAGTAGCGGTCTTGGAACTGAATCTTCTGAGCCTCCTCGAACGACTTCTGCAGGGCTTCGGCTTTGTCCTTGCCATAGGACGAAACGGCAATGACGCGCCCGCCGTTGGTGACCACTCGGCCGTCCTTCACTGACGTGCCGGCATGGAAGACAACGGTGCGCACCTGCTGTCCGTCGGAACCCTCCACCTGGTCGATGCCGGTGATGGGGTATCCCTTCTGGTAAGCCTGCGGGTAACCGCCGCTGACCAGCATTACGCAGACGGCTGCACGCTCGTCGAACTCGATGGTACGGGTCTCCAGATTGCCCTCGGCAACGCCTTCGAAGAGGTCGACGATGTCCGACTTCAGGCGCAGCATGACGCTCTCCGTCTCGGGGTCGCCCATGCGGCAGTTGTATTCAATGACCATCGGGTCACCCTTCACATTAATCAGACCGAAGAAGATGAAGCCCTTGTAGAGGATGCCCTCCTGCTTCAAGCCCTCCACCGTGGGACGGATAATGCGCTCGTCGACCTTCTGCATCCACTCCTTGGTGGCAAAGGGTACGGGCGAGACGCTGCCCATGCCGCCCGTGTTTAGACCCGTGTCGCCCTCGCCGATGCGCTTGTAGTCCTTTGCCTCGGGCAGAATCTTGTAGTGGTCGCCGTCGGTCAGCACGAACACCGAGCACTCGATGCCGCTGAGGAACTCCTCGATGACCACACGGCTCGATGCCCCTCCGAACATGCCGCCCAGCATTTCCTGCAGTTCTGCCTTGGCCTCTGCCAGCGTGGGAAGTATCAGCACACCCTTGCCGGCACACAGCCCGTCGGCCTTCAGCACGTAGGGTGCCTCCAACGACTCTAAGAAAGCTAACCCTTCCTGCACGTGTTCGCCGTCAAAGGTCTGGTAGCGTGCCGTGGGAATGTGGTGGCGCTGCATGAAAGCCTTGGCAAAGTCCTTCGAACCCTCCAGCACTGCTCCGGCCTTGGAAGGGCCTATCACGGGGATGTCCTTCGTACGGCCGTCGCCCTTCAGGTCGTCGTAGATGCCCTTCACCAGCGGGTCCTCGGGCCCCACCACCACCATGTCTATCTGCCGTTCGACGCAGAACTGCTTGACGGCTTCGAAGTCGTCAGCCTTCATGGCCACGTTCTCCGTGTACGACGGCTGGCCGTTCGCGCAGCCTGCCAGCGGCATGCCTGCCGTGCCGGCATTGCCAGGTGCTACGTATAGTTTCTCACACTTGCTGCTCTGAGCAATCTTCCATGCCAGTGCGTGCTCGCGGCCGCCACTGCCTAACAATAGTATCTTCATATCCTGTGGTTTTGCTAATCCGTTGCAAAGGTACGATTAAGTGAGTGAAACACAAAATAAATACCCATTTATTTTTGTTTCCGGGCGAAAGTACCTAAGACCGCCAGGTCAGAGATACGAGCCTCCGTTGCGTTGCCGTTGAGCCTCCGTTGCGTTGCCGTTGAGCCTCCGTCAGAAAAAAGCTGTAACAACTTTCAAAAAAGCTGTAACAGCTTTCAAAATAGTTGTAACAACCTTCAGAAAAGTTGTAACAGCTTTTTTCCGCTCGAGCCTCTTCCACAACGCCTTTACGCCTTTCCCGCAGCTCCGCTAGGTCGGACCTGTTCTTCTCTGAAAGCGAGTTCTCGGACGGCTGGTGGGTAGAACGGATTTGAAAATACAATGAGGTTGTGTCAAAATGTAACTTGCTCCCCTCCTTGGAAAGGAGGGGTTGGGGGTGGTTGATAATCTGAAAGAAGGTGTGTCAAAATTACTTCATTTTGACACACCCTCGTTTGGCCGGCAAAGTCGCCGAGTTTGGTTTTTCAAAGCAGCCGAGTTTGGTTTTCAAAGCAGCCGAGTTTGGTCAGCATTTGAGTTTTTGAAGCATCGGCTTAAAGCATTACTTGGCTTACTTGATGAGGTCAATGCTGCGCTTGAGGAACCTGTCGAGGGCTTCGCCTTTCAGCATGCCGTTCTGGAGCAGTGCCAGATCGATAAGCTGGTGGACGATGTCGTTCTGGGCACCGAAGCCGCTCAACACTGATTCCTTCTTGTGTTTCTGCTCCTCGATAGCCTTCTCGGTCTCAGCCTTCATGTCCTTGTCGTCCTGGGTAAGCTCTTCAGGCTTTTTCTTGTCCTGTTGTTGGCGGATGGCAGCCAGTCGTGCTTCCTGTCCTTTCAGTTCGGCATCGATGGGCTTCAGCTCGGCTTCAGTGGTCTGCTTGCAGTCATCGAGGACGCGCTTTACCAGCGGGTGGTCAGCGTTGAGCACCAGGTTCAGCGAGTCGGGCATCTGTCCGTAAAAGTTCATTCCGGGCTGGAAACGACTCATTTCCTTCATGCGGCGCATCCACTCGTTCTGTGTGATGACCACGGGGCGCTGTTCGGCTCCCAGGCTCTGCACCTCAACCATGAATTCTGTCTTCTCCATCTTAGGCATCTGCGAGCGGAATACCTGTGACAAATTGGCAGACTCGTCGTCCGTGAGGTCGCTTTTGGGCTGGTCGTCCTTGACGATGAGCCGGTCGATAATGTCTGCATCGACACGTGTGAAGCGTGACTTTTCGAACTTCTGCTCAAGGGTCTGGATGGTGGGTACATCGAGCTGTCCGTCGAGCAGGAGTACCGAGTATCCTTTGTCCTTGGCAGCCTGAATATAAGAATATTGCTCTTCCTTGTTGTTGGCGTAGAGGTAGATGAGGTTGCCGTCCTTGTCCTTCTGCTGGCCCTCGATGAGCGTCTTGTATTCGTCGAAGGTGAAGTGTTTGCCGTCAGTGTCCTTGAAGAGGGCAAACTCCTTGGCACGGTCGTAGAACGACTCTTCGGAGAGGATGCCGTAGTTGATGAAGAGTTTCAGGTCGTCCCACTTCTCTTCATACTCTTTACGGTTCTCTTTGAAGATGGCCAGCAGTCGGTCAGCGACCTTCTTGGTGATATAGGTCGATATCTTTTTTACCTCGCGGTCACTCTGCAGATAGCTGCGGCTGACGTTCAGGGGAATGTCCGGCGAGTCGATGACACCATGCAGCAATGTCAGGAATTCAGGCACAATGCCTTCCACCTGGTCGGTGACGAACACCTGATTGCAGTACAGCTGAATCTTGTTGCGCTGCAAGTCAATGTTCGACTTGATGCGGGGGAAGTAGAGGATACCGGTCAAGTTGAAGGGGTAGTCCACGTTCAGGTGAATCCAGAACATGGGTTCGTCGCTCATGGGATAGAGTGTGCGGTAGAACGACTGGTAGTCTTCGTCCTTCAGGGTGGAGGGGGCTTTCGTCCACAGGGGCTCCACGCTGTTGATGATGTTGTCTTCGGCAGTGTCCACCATCTCCTTCTTCTCGCTCGACCACTCCTGTTTCTTGCCGAAGGCCACGGGCACAGCCATGAACTTGCAGTACTTGTTCAGGAGCTGCTGTATGCGCTCCTTCTCCAGGAACTCCTTGCAGTCGTCGTCGATGTACAGGATGATGTCAGAACCACGATCGTCCTTCTCGGCCTCGTCTATCTCGTAGGCAGGGCTTCCGTCGCAGCTCCACTTCACGGCCTTTGCTCCTTCTTTGTACGAACGGGTGACAATCTCCACTTTCTTGCTGACCATGAAACTCGAGTAGAAACCCAGTCCGAAGTGGCCGATGATGTTGTTGGCATTGTCCTTGTACTTCTCCAGGAAGTCGTTGACACCTGAGAAAGCAATCTGGTTGATGTACTTGTCGATTTCCTCTTCGGTCATGCCGATGCCTCGGTCGGAAATGGTGATGGTGCCCTTGTCCTTGTCGAGAGCGACATGAACGGTGACGTCGCCGAGTTCGCCCTTGAACTCACCTTGCTGGGCGAGGGTCTTCAACTTCTGCGTGGCATCGACGGCGTTTGACACCATCTCGCGCAGGAAAATCTCATGATCACTGTAGAGGAACTTTTTGATGACGGGGAAGATGTTCTCTGTAGTAACCCCGATATTACCTTTTTGCATTTTGTTTTTGTTTTTATTACACGCTTTGTCGGAAGAGAGCAAAAACTGTGCCAAAAAGATGTCAGCGCTTGTCGACGAACGTGTAGTCGCGATATTGCTCATGAGGGAAGACAAACAGGTCGTCGCTGATGCCGCCCACGGTGAAGTTGCTGATGCGGATGGTGGTGTGGAAGATGCCCAGCTTAATGCGTATGCTCAGCGGGTAGCGTGTCTTCTTGTCAAGCATGACGCGCGCTTCCTTGATACCTTTGACACCCTTCTTGGCTCGCAGTGTAATGGCGTATCCCTCCTTATGGTTCTTGATGCTGTAGGTATAGTTCTCTGGTGAAAACTTGAACTTGGTAGCGTATTTGTCGCGTTTGTCTGAGTGAGCATCATAGATGGTGATGGTTTTCTTCTTCACCTCCAAGCGGTGGTAGGTGACATCGTCGTTCCAGGCAATGTATTTCTCGTCGATGAACTTGCTTTTGGGGCCTTTTGTCCAGATGGTGCCTTCTGTCTTGTAGATGCCGATGATGTTCACTTTGTAGTGTAGGGAAGCTCCCTGAGAACCAAAAACCTTGTTGTAGACCTCCATGAACATGCGGTGAGCCTGCTGGGCATTGGGCGTTTCCTTTTCGTCGGCAAATTGTGGCAGTGCGGTGAGTGCCATGCATATCAATAATACTATTCTCTTCATTATTATTCTACTACCTTATATGTCCTTGTCTTTATCTTTTTTCTCTATCCTATTATGACTCCATGATTTGTCGTTGAATGAAGAACCGACGTGCCCGTAGGAAATAGAGCAGTACGCCTGTCAGGTTGACGGCTGCTACGGTCCAGAAGGCTGCGGAGTAACCGCACGTCTCGGCGACGATGCCTCCCAAGAGTGTGCCTAACCCCATGCCGACATCCCACGAGATGAGAATGGTGGAGTTGGCTGTGCCCCGCTCGTTGTGGTGGGCCATGGATATCATCATGTTCTGGAAGGCAGGCCAAAGATGTCCGTTACCCAGTCCGATGAGTATTGCTGAGCCGTAGTAGCCCACCATGTTGGGACTGGCGATAAACAGTGTGTAGCCCACCAGTGATATGAGCATACCCTCTGAGGCGTTATGCGTCAGACGGCCTTCTTTCAGCGCCTTGCCGCCCTGCAGCCGTGACAGCATGAGGCCTGCGGCACAAAGCAGGAACCAGGCTCCTGTGCCGCCAGTGATGCCCATGACCTGTTTGCCATAGATGGCCAGATAGTTGCTCAACACTCCGAAGCAGAACCCGAAGAACACCATGTTCAGGGCCAGCAGCCATCCCCGTTCCAGAAAGAAGCGGTCGAGTGATAGTTTTTGTTTGTTATTGAGAATCTGCTTATTGTCCAGTGTCACCGTTGAGTCGACGAAGAGTCCGAAGGTGGCTATGATTAGAGCCAGCCAGAACAGCACTTGGAAGTTGTGTGTCTCGCTGTACACGAAAATGGCAAACGAGGGGGATATGGCCATGGCGAGGTTATTGGACAGTCCGTAGTAGCCTATGCCTTCATTGCGCCGTGACGATGGCAGCACGTCAATGGCTACGGTGGAGTTGGCCACGGTGACGGCTCCGAATGGTCCTCCATGTAGTGTTCTTACAATGGTGAACAGTAGGAGGGACGATGCCGCCAGATAGCCTGCAAAGAATATGGCAAAGGCGGTATAGGCTACGAGCAGTACCGTCTTGCGGGGAAAGGAATCGACGAAGAACCCGCTGAAAGGCCGGAACAGCAGTGCCGTGATGGTGTATCCCGACAGAATCAGCCCAATGAGGTCCTTAGTGGCTCCAAAGGTTTCGTGAAGGTAGAGCGGCAGTAGGGGTGTCAGCAGGTAGAAGGCAAAGAACAGCGCAAAGTTGGCTGTCATCACCTTACAGTAGTTCTTGTTCCACAGACAATCCATGTGGCTCAGGTCAGAATTGGCGGAGGGCAGCAAGTAGCTCCTGGTTCTCGCTGCGCGTGCCGATGGTGATGCGCAGGCAACTGTTACATAATGTGATGCGCGTGCGGTTACGGACGATGATGCCCTTGTCTACCAGATAGTCGTAGACGGCTTGTGCGTCAGTCATGCGTGCCAAGAAGAAGTTGGCATCAGTCTTGTACACCTCTTCACAGATGGGCAGTTCGGTAAAGGCCTGCATTACTCGTGTCCGTTCAAGGAGGATGGTCTTCACCGTCTTGTCCACCTCGAAGGGGTCTTTCAGCATCTCCATGGCCTGCTGTTGTGTGAGCTGGTTGACGTTATAAGGATATTTCACCTTATTATATATATTAATAATGTCCGTTGAGGCGAAGGCCATACCTAATCGGATGGCTGCCGAGCCCCATGCTTTCGACATGGTCTGCAGGATGATGAGGTTTGGATGGGTGGTGAGTTCCATGCGCAGAGAACGCTGCTGGGAGAAGTCTATGTATGCTTCATCGACAATGACGATGCCTTCAAACCCTTCGATGACTTTCAGAATCTCGTCGCGGTCGAACGAGTTGCCAGTCGGATTGTTGGGCGAACATATCCAGATGATTTTCGTATGGGTGTCGCATGCCTCTAAGAGCTTGCCGGCTTGGAACTCGTAGTGTTCGTCCAGTAATACGCGTCTATACGCTACATTGTTGATGTCGGCACACACCTTGTACATGCCATAGGTAGGTTCGATGGCCACCACATTGTCCCGACCGGGCTCGCAGAAGATGCGGTAGGGCAGGTCGATGGCTTCATCGCTGCCATTGCCCAGGAATATCATGTCGGCAGGTACGCCCTTGACCTTCTCCAGCATCTTCTTCAGTTCACGTTGCAATGGGTCCGGATATCGGTTGTAGGGTGCGTTATATGGATTCTCATTAGCGTCTAAAAAGACGTGCGCCTCCTTGCCGGAGTATTCATCACGGGCACTGCTATAGGGTGCCAGTCTCCATATGTTGGGTCTGACCAGTTTTTCCAGACTAATCATAATTATTAATTACTCATTACTAATAGACTTCATTCGAACTGTCATTGCGTTCTTGTGTGCATCCAGCTCCTCGGCCTCAGCCATCAGTTCTACGGCTCGGCCAATGTGCTCAATACCTTCTTCGGTCAGGTGCTGGAAAGTTATCTTGCGACAGTATGAGTCCAGATTGACACCATTGTACGCTGTGGCATAGCCGTGGGTGGGCAACGTGTGGTTGGTGCCGCTGGCATAGTCGCCGGCACTCTCGCAGGCATAGGGGCCGAGGAACACGCTACCGGCGTTGACCACGCGGTCAGCCAACTGTTCGTAGTCCTTGGTCTGAATGACCAGATGCTCAGGAGCATAGGCATTAGAGAGCGCCATCATCTCTTCAGCAGAACTGACAAGCACGCTGCGGCTGTTCTCCAGTGCCTTTTCGGCTATTTCCTTGCGGGGCAGTAACTGCAACTGCCGGTTCAGTTCCGCCTGAACCTCATTAAGCTTGTCCTCGCTGGTGGTGATAAGCAGCACCTGCGAGTCGATACCATGCTCGGCCTGCGACAACAGGTCGGCAGCCACAAACGCTGCATTGGCAGAAGCATCGGCCAGTACACACACCTCGCTGGGACCGGCAGGCATGTCGATGGCTACCTCGTCGAGCGACACGTGCTGTTTGGCAGCCATGACGTATTGGTTGCCAGGACCGAAAATCTTATAGACCTTGGGAACTGTCTCTGTGCCGTATGCCATGGCTCCAATGGCCTGCACTCCGCCAATCTTATATATCTTGCTGACGCCGGCAATGCGTGCAGCCACGAGGATGGCTGGGTTCACCTTGCCCTCATTGTTGGGAGGCGTACATAGTACTATTTCCTTGCATCCGGCAATTTTGGCCGGTGTGGCCAGCATGAGAACGGTAGAGAAGAGTGGGGCAGTGCCTCCGGGAATGTAGAGTCCTACGCGCTCGATAGCCACACTCTTCTGCCAGCAGGTGACACCTTCCTGAGTCTTAATCTTCTGACCCACGAAGCGCTGTGAGACATGAAATACCTTAATGTTATGGTGCGCTAGGATGATGGCATCGCGTAACTCGTTGCTCACCAGTGTCTCAGCCTCGTCCTTCTCCTGCTCGCTGACTGCAAGGTCGTGGAGTGTGGCATGGTCGAACTTCAGTTCATAGTCACGGACAGCCTCGTCACCACGCACGCGGATGTCGTTGAGGACGTTGCTGACAGTCTCGTTCAGACGCGTCAGGTCCAAGCGTGGACGGGAGATGATCTCGCTCCACTGTTCTCTCTTGGGATATTTGAATATCTTCATATTGCTTACCTGTGCAACCGATTCATGCCGACAGCCTCGGAAAGTCTGCCGCTATGGTGCCAAAGATTAAAGAATCATTTTCTCGATGGGTGTCACCAAAATGCCCTGTGCACCCATCTCCTTCAACTTGCCGATGATTTCCCAGAAACGCTTCTGGTCCAATACCGTATGGACGGAGCACCATTCCTCATCAGCAAGAGGAATGATGGTGGGACTCTTCAGACCAGGCAGTACATTGATGATTTCCTGCAGGCGGGACTTGGGCGCATTCATGCGAACATACTTCTTGTCCTCTGCATCCTTGACAGCCTTGAAGCGGAAGAGCATCTCCTCCAGTGTGGCACGCTTGTCTGCCGACAGTTGCTTGTTACCGATGAGCAAAGCTTCGCTCTGCATGACCACCTCCACCTCGCGCAGGTTGTTGCTGACCAGGGTAGACCCTGACGATACGATGTCGAAGATGCCGTCAGCCAGTCCGATGCCTGGGCTGATCTCTACGCTGCCGGTGATGACGTGAATCTCACAGTCCACCTGTTGCTCCTGCATATATCGGCGCAGAATGTTTGGATACGACGTGGCAATCTTCTTGCCGTTGAACCAGTTGACCCCACGATACTCTATCTCCTTAGGAATAGCCAGCGACAAGCGGCATTTAGAGAACCCTAACCGTGAGATGACTTCACAATCTTCGGCACGCTCCACGAACTCGTTCTCGCCCACCACGCCGATGTCGGCCACGCCACTGGCCACGCTCTGCGGAATGTCATCGTCGCGCAGATACAACACTTCAAGGGGAAAGTTACTTGACTGGACTAAAAGGGTACGCTTGGAAGCACTCACCTTTATGTCGGCTTCGGCCAACAAATTCATCGTGTCGTCAAACAGACGACCCTTTGACTGTACAGCTATTCTTAGCATAATTTCTTTTCCTAATTTAGAATTGTGGCTGCAAAGGTACGAAAATATGCTGACCTAACAAAGCAATTTGCAGAGAATTAACGTATTTAATTACTCTGACCAAGATAAAAAGGGCACAAAGTTACTATGCCAAAGGCCGGCACTCTACGAGGAAGAAAGGACAAATACTTTCATCCCGTAAAGTGCCGGCCTTGATGGATGTCTCTGTTATATCCGGATATTTATTTCACGATGGCTTTCTTTACCGAACCGTCGTTCATCATTTGAATGTTAAGTCCTTTCGTATTCTCCTTCGTCTGGCGGCCGGAAACATTATATGACTTTACGACAGATTGGTCTTCAATCTTGCTGTTAGAAATTCCTGTTGTCTCGTGGATGGTGATACATCCGCATGAACTATCGTACTTCCACTCATAGCCGTCGGGTAGTGAAATCTGGAGCCTGCCGATGTCCTCCTGTGTTAGTTTGTATCCATCGCCACCCACGACAACAGTAGCACCAGGAACAATGTTTTCAGCAGTAAATATCAGGCGGAGTGTAAACGTCAGCTTTTTCAGAATGTAGATGCAGCCACCGTGTATACAGTATATGTCGCTGCAGTTTACCGAACCGCCACCGTCTATGTAGAGGTCGCCCTCGTTCCATATCTTGCCCGTGCCGCCATCGCCGCACGTGCCACCATAGTAATAGAAGTGACCGCCCTTATGGTTGTAGATGACGTAGTCACCGCCACCGGTGCAGTAGCCTCCATGCCAGTAGTGCCAGCCATAGTTGTGGATGCCGCCATGCACCGTACCGCCATGATGGTAGCTATGACCGTCAGTGCCTGTCCAGCCGCCGCAGGTGCCGCCACTCAGATAGCCGCCGCGGATATAGATGATGCCGCCCGTGCAGTACCAGCCATACTTGCCACCCGTGCAGTGGCTGTTGTCACCGCCGTAGTCCACCTCGCCGCCTTCGACATGAATGACCGTCTCTTCGCAGTCGCCGTTCATGTCTTCAATCTCTACTCTGCCGCCAGGCATGACGTGGATGAACCGCCAGTAGTACTCGTACCACACCCTGTAGATGCGCAGCGTGCCCCACACCCAGATATGCTTGCCCTGGCAACCGCAGCCACGCCAGCGCAGCCAGCGCCACCACAGTGTGGCATGCGGACGGATGTAAACATCGTGCTCTCCCTGGTCAACTTGTCCTTCACAGTCGTAGGTTTCCTCGTATTCCTGCTTTCTGCCGTCTATCCACCATTGTGCATCATCGTCGGGAATATCCAGATCCTTCTTCATCTTGGCTCCCTTGCAAGGTACATGCCATGGAAAGGGGTCAATAACCAACGGCCACTCTTGGAGAATACAGCCACAATGCCATTCCTCGTCAGGGTCGTCCGGTTTTTGTCTTGGCCAGCTGTTAACCCAATCCTGCGCATCATCGAACGACAGGCGGATAGTATTGTCGCCATACTCGGCATAGGTCTGGTATTTCTGGTCACCTTGCCAATACACTCACATCGTCTCCCGCGCGATGAATACCCTTATGGGTAGGCAGATTGTCAATAAACGCTTGGGCGTCGTCCTGTGCCCAGCATGTTGCAGCGAACATCAGAAAGAACGATGCGGCGCAACATTGCATTTTGCTTCTAATGTGTTTCATAATTGTTATTGTTTTGATGAGTTAAAATGTTTTCTGGATGGTTCCGTCACTCATGCGCTGGATGCGCAGACCCTTGCTTTCTTTGTCTGCCTTGCGCCCTGTCACATCGTAGCTTTCAATGACCGTCTTCTGCTGCCCGCAGCAGCGTAGCGACAGCAGCATCCTTGTCGGCGAACGTCACGGCCTTAAAGGACATACCGGCATTCTGATGGATGTTGATAGCTCCGCCGATGAACATGATGACAATCTGCGGGTCGTTGTCGGTGCCGTCTATCCATATCTGAGCATCGTCCACCTCCACGTCGTCGTCGATGGTTGGCTCGTCGCAGAGCACCATCTCCGTAGGCTCGTTGCTTGTTAGGTTGTCTATCCAGCGCTGGGCATCGTCAGCATCGCAGACCTTCTTCCTCCGTTGTTGCCGTATTCTTATCCGTCAGGTAGCCGGGATTGCTCCTACCACCGTCGATATGGGCGTATTCCTTATTGATATGATTTGTATCGTACTTGGTACCTGCACCGCCAACGAGGTTGGTGCAGTTGAGGAACACATTGTTTCCTTCAGTCACCTTATCCGTACTCCACTTCGCTTCGTCGGCATAGATGGTCTTTAGGGAAGAGCAGTCATAGAACATAGCAACCATGTCCGTCACGTTCCCCGTGTTGAAGTTACTCAAGTCAAGGCTCGTCAGTATAGAGCGAGAGAACATACCACTCATATCCGTCACGTTGCTCGTATTGAATTTGCTTACGTCAAGACTTGTAAGTATACAACGATAGAACATATAACTCATTGTTGTAACCAAACTGGTGTTCAAATACTGCAATCCAATGATATTTGCGAGGTTTGAATTCTCAGGATAATCATTGACAGCAAACCATCGGTATGTACTCGTCGGCCTTGCTCCAGAGAACGAGGAAGTAAAGACAGCTTTCTTAATGTCCTTCGCGTGATATGTGTACCAACCTGGGTCGTTAGTACCCGTATTCAGACTATACTTTGTACCACTCCTCGAACTTTTCTGCTTGTCGTAATAGAATGTCAGCGTACCATTATTATAGACCGCATACGCCTCTTGTGCTACTGCTGTAAACGGAATGAGCAGCGACAGCAACATGGTAAGTAGTAATTTTTGCATATAATTTAATCTCCAGCTTGACCGCACCCAGGTTCAGCAATTTTAGTCTATTATTAATGCTTTAGGTTCTCCTTACGATACAAAAAAGGCGTGAGTGCTGTTCTTCTGCCCATCCTGGGTCCAAAGGCCTTCGCATTGCCTAACCTACACAGGACAGACAACGCAGTTAGCCCACGCCAGTACGAACTATGTATAATAATAATGTATATAGAGACGTACCACGCAGACGCTTCGTTGTCATTTGACGGCTGTAGGTTTGGAAGTTGCGAAGTTCTTGGACCACAACGACAAACGTTCGAAAACGTCTTTCTCATACTATAAGACCGCCCGTTTTCCCTTGGGATTTGACCGTTGGACATCCCCCTTGGGCTAACTGACGATAGTGAAAAGGTACGAAGAAAAAAGGTGAATGCCAAACTTTTCCAAAAAAATAATTAAAAAAGATTCTTCATCGGCATTGGTTTCAAAAATAACATGTACTTTTGCAGCCGTGAAATTGCACATAGCCCTTCTTTTTTCGCTTTTCGTGCTTGCTGCCTGCGAGTCAAAGAAGCCTGAACCTGTGGTCACGCCGTGGGGGCAGATTACGGACACTGTGCCCGTCAGCGACGAGTTCGACCTGGAGGATATCCAGCGCAACGGTGAGCTGATAGCGCTGACGATGACGGGTCCCGAGACCTATTACGACTATCACGGCCGTCACTTAGGCACGCAGTATATGCTGGCCCAGCGCTTTGCCGACAAGCTTGGCGTCATGCTGCGCATGGAGGTGTGCCGCGACTCGGCCGAGATGGTGCGCCGCTTGGAGGGCGGAGAGGCTGACCTAGTCATCTTTCCCACCGGTACGGTGGTCAGCGACAGTGTGTGCGGCACGCATCCGAAGAAGCTGAAGAACTGGATAGTGGGTGAAGACAAGGACGACCTTTTAGAGGAGTTGTCCGCATGGTATGACCCGAAGCTGGTGGACGAGGTGAAGAAAGAGGAAGACTTCCTGCTGTCTACGAAGAGTGTGAAACGTCGTGTGTTCTCGCCGATGCTGAACCGTGCGGGCGGTGTCATCTCCCACTACGACGGCTACTTCCAGCGCTATGCCTCCACCATCCGCTGGGACTGGCGGCTGATGGCTGCCCAGTGCTATCAGGAGTCCACCTTCGACCCTCAGGCTCGTTCGTGGGCAGGTGCTTGCGGACTGATGCAGATTATGCCCTCTACGGCCGACCACCTTGGTCTGGCCCGTGGCGATATGTTCAATCCTGAGAAGAATATAGCCGCCGCTGCTCGCTATTTAGGCGAGCTGGAGCGTAACTTCAGCGACATCCGTGAGCGTTCGGAACGCACCAAGTTCGTGTTGGCAGCCTATAACGGCGGTCACTTCCACATCCGCGACGCCATGGCTTTGGCCAAGAAGAACGGCAAGAACGCGCACCGCTGGCACGACGTGGAAGCCTACGTGTTAGGTCTCAGCCAGGCGCAGTACTATAACGACCCGGTGGTGAAGTATGGTTATATGCGCGGTTCGGAGACCGTTGACTATGTGCGCAAGATTCATGAGCGGTGGAACGGCTATCGTGGCGTGAAGGCTCCGCGCACCACCTTTGCGCCTTCTGCCTCGCCGCAGAAGGCTACCCATGCGCGTAAGAAGAAATACCAGATTCCGAAGGAATAGCGGGTTTTCCGACATTTCGACATTCCGATATTTCGTTATTTTAGTCCCTTCATCGACAGTGAGATGCGTTGCCGGCGAAGGTCAATGCCGGTGACTCTTACCCGCACGTGCTGATGGAGGTGAACCACTTGTGTGGGGTCGCTGACGTAACGGTCGGCCAATTGCGACACGTGTACCAGTCCGTCCTGGTGAACGCCAATGTCCACGAAGGCTCCGAAGTTAGTGATGTTTGTCACGATGCCGGGCAGTTCCATGCCTTCGCGCAGGTCATCTATGGTCTGGATGCTGGGGTCGAACTCGAACTCCTCAATCTGTTGGCGTGGGTCGCGGCCGGGTTTCTCCAGTTCTTTCATGATGTCGGTCAGGGTGGGCAGTCCTATGTCCTGGGTGACATACTGCCGGATGTTGATGTTTTTGCGTTTCTCCTTATTACTGATGAGTTCGTTGACGGTGCATCCCTGGTCCTTGGCCATCTGTTCCACGACGTAGTAGCTTTCGGGGTGTACGGCCGAGTTGTCCAATGGGTTTTTGGCATTCGGAATGCGCAGGAACCCCGCACACTGCTGGAAGGCTGCCGGTCCCAGTCGCGGCACCTTCTTCAGTTGTGCGCGACTGGTAAATGCGCCGTGTTCGCGCCGGTAGTCCACGATGTTCTGGGCCAGCGCTGGCCCCAGTCCGCTGACGTAGGTCAGCAGGTGCTGCGAGGCGGTGTTGAGGTTGACCCCCACCAGATTGACGCAGCTCTCTACCACCTGGTCCAGCGAGTGTTTCAGCATACTCTGGTCCACGTCGTGCTGATACTGTCCCACGCCAATGCTCTTGGGGTCAATCTTTACCAGTTCGGCCAGGGGGTCCATCAGCCGTCGGCCGATGGATACTGCTCCGCGGACGGTGACGTCTTCGTTGGGGAATTCGTCTCGGGCTGCTTTTGAGGCGGAGTAGACTGAGGCGCCGTCTTCGCTGACGACGAAGATGGTGGGTGTTGTGGGTGTTGTGGGTGTTGTGGGTGTTGTGGGTGCTGGGTGAACCAGCACCTGCGAGATGAAGTCTTTCGTTTCGCGGCTGGCGGTTCCGTTGCCGATGGCGACGGCTTCGATGTGGTAGTCCTTAATCATCTGCAGGACGTGGATGGTTGCCTGCATGCGGTGGTTGACGGGCGGGTGGGGGAAGATGGCCTCGTGATGCAGCAGGTTTCCCTGGGCATCGAGGCATACCACCTTGCAGCCTGTGCGGAATCCCGGGTCAATGCCCATGACGCGCTTCTGTCCTAACGGTGCTGAGAACAGCAGTTGGCGCAGGTTTTCAGCAAAGACGCGGATGGCCTCTTTGTCAGCTTTCGTCTTGCTCAGGTTCATGAACTCCGTTTCTATGGATGGCAGCAGCAGGCGTTTGTAGCCATCCTCGACGGCCTCCTCTATCAGTCGCCGGCAGGTTCCCCCTCCTTGGTAGGGCGCTGGTGGCAGGTTACGCTTCAGCCGGTGTACGGCTTCGTCGTTGTCGATGGTCAGTGCTAAGCGCAGTACGCCCTCGTCGGCTCCCCGTCGCATGGCCAGCAGCCGGTGGCTGGAGCATCGTTTCAGTGGTTCCTCCCAGTCAAAATAGTCGCTGTATTTCTGGGCTTCGTCGGTGTCCTTTTTTGCCTTGACGACCTTCGACACGATGAATGCTTCGCGGCGGAAGGCGCCGCGCACCTGATTTCGGTTTCGTTCGTCCTCGCTGACCTGCTCGGCAATGATGTCCTGTGCGCCCCGGAGTGCTTCAGCGACGCTTGCGGGGGCTCCGTCGGCAGCGATAAACCGGCGGGCGGCTTGTTCAGGATGCTGTTCGCGCTGCATGAGCAGGAGTGTTGCCAGCGGCTCCAGTCCCTGTTCGCGGGCTACCTGTGCGCGTGTGCGCCGTTTAGGCTTGTAGGGCAGGTAGATGTCCTCCAGTGTGGTCAGCTCCCAGCATTCCTTGATGCGCCGTTCCAGTTCGGGAGTCAGTTTCTGCTGTTCGCCGATGGTTTTCAACATGGTGTCCTTGCGTTTCAGAATCTCCTTCAGTCGCTCGGCACGGTCACTGATGGCCGCTATCTGTACCTCGTCCAGTCCTCCGGTGCGCTCCTTTCGGTAGCGCGAGATGAAGGGAATGGTGCAACCTTCGTCCAATAGTTTCAGCGTGTTCTCTACTGCGTGTTCCGACAGGTGCAGCTCGGTGGCAATGAGCTGGGTGAATGTCTTTATCTGGTCCATAGTCTGTTGTTTCCCGGTTTTCTTTGTGACACGTTGATGCCTTCATCAGTACCGGCTTTCGTGCTTGATGCTCCATACGTGTGCAGCTATGCCGGCAACGATGCACAGCAGTCCTGCCATCAGCAGTGTGTTGCTGTGGGCCAGTGCCTGCCACCGTGTCAGCGCGAGCAATAGTGCTCCGAGTATGATCATCAGCAGTCCGGCGTAGTGCCTGAGCTTTTCATTGATGTTGTTTGGCATGTGGTGTTATGATGTTGTTGAACGCTGCAAAGGTACGAAGAAAGGGTGAAACCACCAAGTGTTTTCGTCACTTTACCAACCAAATTCGCCGAGTTTGCTGACCAAATTCGCCGAGTTTGGTCAGCAGTGAATGGTCTTATAGGCTGTCAAACAGTTAAAATAGTTTAACGATTTGGTGAAAGTCGTGCCGTCATGGGTTGTGTTTGGCAGAAAATTAGTACCTTTGCAGCCGCATTTTGCAAAATAACATTTATTAATTTATCAAAGTAGTATGAATCAATACGAAACCGTTTTCATTTTGACTCCCGTTTTGTCTGATGAACAGATGAAGGAAACGGTCGCTAAATTCAAGAAGGTGCTCACCGACAAGGGTGCAGAGATTCTGAGTGAAGAGACCTGGGGACTGAAGAAGATGGCTTATGCTATTCAGAAGAAGTCTACGGGTTTTTACTGCCTGGTAGAGTTCAAGGCTGAGCCATCAGTAGTGAAGGTGCTGGAGACCGCCTATCGTCGTGACGAGAAGGTGATTCGTTTCCAGACTGTCAAGCTTGACAAGTATGCCGCAGAGTATGCTGAGAAGCGTCGTAACAAACTTGGTAAAAAAGAGGAGGCTTAAACTATGGCACAAGAATCAGAAATCCGCTATTTGAACGCTCCTTCTATTGACACGAAGAAGAAGAAGTACTGCCGTTTCAAGAAGAGTGGCATCAAGTACATTGACTACAAGGATCCCGAGTTCCTGAAGAAGTTCCTGAACGAACAGGGTAAGATACTGCCCCGTCGCATCACGGGTACCTCTCTGAAGTATCAGCGTCGCGTGGCCCAGGCCGTCAAGCGTGCCCGCCAGATTGCGCTGCTGCCTTACGTAACTGACATGATGAAGTAAAACAGTAGGAGGACGCAAGATTATGGAAATTATACTGAAAGAAGATATTATCGGTCTGGGTTTTAAGAACGATATTGTAAACGTGAAGTCAGGCTATGGCCGTAACTACCTGATTCCCCAGGGTAAGGGTGTTATTGCTTCGCCGATGGCCAAGAAGATTCTTGCCGAGAACCTGAAGCAGCAGGCTCACAAGCTTGCCGCCATCAAGGCCGATGCCGAGAAGAAGGCCGAGGCACTGAACGGTGTTGCCCTGTGCATTGCCGCCAAGGTGAGTGCTACCGGTCAGCTGTACGGTTCTGTCGGTGCCAATCAGGTTGCTGATGAGCTGAAGAAGCTGGGTCACGAGATTGACCGCAAGATTATCACGATGAAGGAAGCCAAGACGGTTGGCGACTTCGTGGCTCTGGTACACTTCCACAAGGAGGTCACCGTAGAGATTCCCGTGAAGGTCGTTGCCGAGAATGCTCCCGTCGAGGAGGTGAAGGCCGAGGCTGCTCCCGCTGTGGAGGAGGCTCCCGCCAAGGAGGCTGAGGCTCCCGCAGAGGAGGCTGAGGCTCCTGCTGCAGAGTAAACGCTGTAAGGCAATCATATTTATTATACACTGCCGGAAGGGTGCGTCAGAAGTGGCGCACCCTTTTTTGATGTCTGTAGAACCTCGTTGCCTTGACACAGATTTGTCCCCCAAAATTTGGTTGTTTTCCGTTTTTTCCTTATCTTTGCACGGATAAAGTAACTGAAACCTAATGGAACGTAAAACTTGTGCACGTCTGTTGCTGTTGCTGACGGTCTGTCTGTGGTCAGGCCTGACTGTGTCAGCACAGGAAGAAACGCGCGTGTTTTATACGTTCGATGCATCCAACGGGCTGGCAGACAATAGTGCCCAGACCATTAAGTGCACCAAAACCGGGCGCATGGTCATTGCCACCATCGGCCACATCAACTTCTACGACGGCGAATCCTTCAGCCATGTAGACCCCACTGAAGACGATGCCTTCCCACTGCCCAAGTACAGCGGTCACTACCGGCTGTATTTCGACCGCCACCACCACCTTTGGCTGAAAGACAAGCGGATGGTGACGTGCGTTGACCTGCTGACCGAACGCTTCATCCGTGACGTCAAGGGTGTTATCAGGGAGCTGGGCATGACGAAGAAGGTGGACGACATCTTCAGCGACTCGAAGAGCCACCTGTGGTTCCTGTCGGGCGACAGGCTCTACGGCATCGACGACAAGCTGCAACTGCCTGTCACGCCCCACGTGGAGCTTCAGGACGTCGATGTCTACGGCCAGACGCAGGTGCTGCTGTTCTATGCCAATGGCCAGGTGAAGTCGTACGACACGAAGAGCGGGAAGGCACTCTATACGGCACCGGCATTTACTAACAGCGATACGCTGACATACGCCGCCTCGTCAGTTGTCTACAGTGTGGACTCACTGTACTATCAGATTCGCAACGGCGAGACGTCGGGGGTGCTGCTTCGCTTCGATGCCGCCAAACGGGAGTGGAAGCGGTTGATGGATACTCCTTACCACCTGAACAATATGGTGATGCAAGGCGACAAGCTGTACGTCGCCTCGGCCTATGGCTACTGGACCTACGATGTCAAGACCGGTGAGGCCCATCACGTGGAAAAGCTGAAGATGGGTGACGGACGCATGCTGCTGACCGACATAAACACACTGGCCTTCGACCGCCAGGGAGGACTCTGGGCGGGTACCGAGAAGCGCGGACTGCTATATGCCAAGCCTTACACGTCGCCATTCGTCTGCTACTCGTGGGATCAGCCGGAAGCACGGAGCTATGCCAGTCTCATTGACCACACACTGGGAGAGCCGGCTAAGTTGCCGCGCCACGTCAACTGTCTCTATCGTGACAGCCGCGGATGGACGTGGACAGGTCTGTACACCGGTCTTCAGATGACGAAGAGGGAGGGTGGTGTCAAGCGCACCTTCACGCGTCGTGACGGATTGTTCAATGAAATGATTCACAGTGTCATTGAGGATGACAGCCTGAACATCTGGGTGTCCTCCAGCTACGGCATCTCACGACTCACCATCCGTGGCGACAGCGTAGACCGCATAGATACATACTATGATAAGGACAACGTTCCCAGCGAGTCGTTCGTCAACGGACGAGCCATCAAACTCAGTGACGGCACCATTGTCATGCAGTCTGTCGACCACATCATTACCTTCAATCCCGCCAACTTCCACTTTGCAGAAATCAGGCGCATGGAGCTGTTCCCGAAACTCATCAAGCTGATGGTCAACGGACACTTCTTCAGTGCCGGCACACAGATAGAGGGGAAGACCGTGCTGGACCGTGCCGTGACGCGCTCGTGGGACCTCACCGTGAACTACAACCAGAACAATCTGTCGCTGACCTTCTCGGGACTGAACTTCATGCGGCCCATACAGACGTGCTACCGCGTGAGGGTGTCGGGCGTGATGAACGACTGGCAGGTGTTCACCTATTTCAATTCCAAGGGGCGTGTAGACTCCAACGGTATGCTGCACCTGGCATTGTTCGGACTGTCGCCGGGAGAGTATAAGATAGAGGTGCAGGCATCCATGGATCCCGGATATTGGCCTATGGATCCCATCGTGTGGACCATCACCGTGAAGGAACCGTGGTGGCGCAGCACGGGCATTTACGTCCTGTTAGGCATCGTGCTGCTGTCTCTTATTATGGCCAATTTCTTCTACTTCAACCGCAACACCCGGCTGCGCCTGATGCGTAATACGGAGGAAACGGACATCGTGAAGCGCATCAGAAGCTATGCCAAGCGTTGTGACGAGATGACGGCAGAGCAACTTGTCCCACAGGTTGCGGGATTCCTGTCTGACGAACAAAACGAAGAGGAACTGAGTGCAGACTTTGTGGAGGCTATGATGAAGATTGTGCCGTTCCTGCGCGGATGCAGTGGTCAGGAAGTAACCATGAAACAACTGACTCAGGTAGCAGGCATGGAGAAGAACAAACTGCTGGAAGTGTTGTCTGCAGACATGAACAAGAGTCCCCGTCTGTTGTCCCTGCAGCTGCGGTTGAAGCAAGCTGCCGATATGGTTCGTGACACGTTCCTGACGGTCGAGGAGATTGCCGAGCGGTGTGGGTACCTGACCACCAACCAGTTTATCTCCATGTTCTATCATTATTACCGGCAGACACCAAACAGCTACCGGAACTCCAAAGCCCGATAACCCACCAGCCGCCACGTGCGCTCACCCATGCCTTGGTAGTAGACCAGAGCCTGATAGCGGTTCTCGGTCTGGTAGAAGCTGCCTTCTGACGGCGGCGTGTCGCCTTGTGCCGTCAGGAACTGGTAGGAATAGTATCCCTGCTTTTGGAGCAGCCGGCATAGGTATGCGCCCTGGTTGCCGTCATAAAGCATCTTGTAAGTGTCGCGGTCGGCATCGGTAGTCCAGTGTCCGCTGATGTAGATGTCGCCCTGCCAGGGAGCCTGCAACACGTAGTTCACCCATACATATTCGCACGTATAGTCAATCTCTGTGTTGTCGCTGTTACGGATGACAAAGGCACCGTCAGCGTCAGCATCCGTCAGATAGTTCCTGCGGGGTATGGCCGTGAAGGGCCACGCCTGGTAGTTCTCACCGTCCCACTCCATGCGGTCCAGGCCCATGGTAGTATGGCTGACATCCAATACTTCAAACTTATGGAACTCGTTGCCGGCATCAAAGATGAGGTTGCGGTTGTGTTCCCATCCCAGTCCTGTTACGTTGATGTAGTTGGGGCGTGTGTCGCGGCGTGCCGTATCCTCGCGCCAGTTCTGCATCACCACGGTGTGCAGCTGCTCGTCCAGACGGTTGACGGGCAAGTCGTTGTAGTTGACAGTCATCGACAACTGCTGATGGCTCAGGTTGTGGTCTATGTCCGTATTCGTGGTGAGTGCCAGTCCTACCGTCATCAGTGGCTCCACGACGTAGAACTCCACGTCGAGCACACGCTCGTCGCCGTGGTCTTCGTCATAGACCGTCAGCCGGTAGTTGCCGCTCATCTTCAGTTCGCACTGCTCGTTAGGGATGGTCAGCTCGTAGTGTGTATAAAGAACGGTGGTGTTGATGGAGTTCTGATAGTCCTCAATGGGGTTGTTGTTGAATCCCTGCAGCCAGTCGCTTTCGAAGAGTCCGTCCGACGTTGTCCAGTCCCACTCGCAGTGTTCCAGTCGGTAGACAAAGCGATGATACTTGTGCGACAGCTCATCGAAGCCAATCTTCAGGCGGTCGCTGCTGCCAAGTTCCATCACGGGGCGGTTGAGCCAGTCGCCGTTCACCACGCTGGTCAGCGACTTTACATTGGGCGCATAGATGTGGTTGCCGCCTAGGGCGGGTGGCATGGCTGTCATCAAGAGCAGTATCAGTAAGTGCAATCTTGTCCTCATCGTTGTCAGTGTTTATCTTTGTGTCTTATGAATATTGGGACTTGACAAATGTCAGGCACGCCCAGTCGCCGTCGTGGCGTGACTGTTGAAGAGTCAGCCCCAGCGATGCGGCCTTGTCGGTAAGCGTGTTGATGTCCTCCTGATAGAATCCCGAGAGGAGGAGTGTGCCCCCGGGAGCCATTACGCTGACGAAGCGTTCCATGTCCTGCAGCAGAATGTTGCGGTTGATGTTGGCCATGACCACGTCGAACAGTTGGCGGATACTGTCCAGAATGGTGGCATCACCGTGCAGGATGGTCATGCGTTCGTCTACACGGTTGATGACGCTGTTGTGACGAGTGTTGTCCACACTCCACTCGTCAATGTCGTAGGCCGTACAGCTGTCGGCGCCTAACAGTAGAGCCGTGATGCCCAGAATGCCGGTGCCGCAGCCACAGTCCAGTACGTGCTTGCCGCTCAGACAAGCCACAGGACCAGACGTTGCCGTAGCTGCTGCGTCCCTTCCAGCACCATATTCCAACAGCGCTTGACACACCATGCGGGTCGTCTCGTGAGTTCCTGTTCCGAAGGCCATGTGGGCATCAATCTCTATATTCAGGGGAGTAGCGACCTCGGGCAGGTGCCGTCCGTCGTGAATGGTCAGCTGCTGTCCCACCATAATGGGGTCGAACCCCTGCTCTTCCCATGCCTGGTTCCAGTCGCGGTCCTCGGCCTCGCGTACCTTATATATTATATGTACGTTGCCGATGGGGAAGTCTTCGACCACTTGTTTCAGTGCGTCGGGGTCAAACAACTGTTGCTGTACGTAACCGGTCAGTCCGTCGTCGGTATCCTCGAACGACTCGAAGGCTGCTTCGCCGGCCATGGCTGACAGGATGTCACGGGCGTCTTGTGTGCAGGGTTGCAGGGTGAATTCTACTTCGTAGTACTTCATAGCAGTGTTAATTTTTGGGTACAAAATTACAAAAAATAGGGAAAAACCTATCTCTTCTTAGGGTTTTTCCTTAATTTTGCACACAAATTAATAGTAATTTTGCATCGTGAAACTTTAAATATAGGAGAATAAGAAAATGAAGAAGCTGATAATGTCCCTGCTCCTGTTAGGGGTGATGCCCATCAGCATGATGGCGCAAGATGACGACATGTACTTCGTTCCGACGAAGGAGAACGTGGCTAAGGAGGCAAAGACGTACGGCATGCCCACCAACACCTACTATGCAGGTTCCTCGCGTTCTGTCGACGACTACAATCGGAGGGCGTGGTCAACGGTGGAGCCTGTCGACTCTCTGGGCAATGACATCATTGACTTTTCTGCAGTGCGTGGAGTCTATCCGGACTCTGCCTATAGCGAGATGGCCGACAACGGCGACTACCAGCTGACCCGGCAGATGAGCCGTTTCGACGACTATACCCCCTCTGATGCCTACTGGGAGGGCTATCGCGACGGACGGTGGATGTCGCCCTGGTACTCTTCCCGCTACTATAACAGCTGGTACAGTTGGTACGATCCCTGGTACTGGAACGATCCGTGGTACTATCCTGGCTGGCACTACGGCTGGTACGACCCTTGGTACTACGGCTACTATAGCCCTTGGCGCCCTGGCTACTACGGCTATTACGGCTATGGAGGCTGGGGAGGCAGCTATCACGGCAGCTACCATCCTCGCAAGACTACGCACCGTGTGCAGCACCTTGGCGGCAGCAACTATGGCGGGCACCGCGGCACCTCATCCCGTCCGGGCACTCGCGACTATAGGTCCAGCGGCTCTTCGTTTGGCGGTTCGCGCTCGTCAGGGTCCTTCGGTGGCAGCTCCGGTGTCCGTTCCTCCGGTTCCTTCGGTGGCGGCAGCCGCAGTGGCGGTGGTTCCTTTGGTGGCGGACGTTCTACTTCCGGCGGTCGCAATTTCGGTGGTCGCAGGTGAGCAAGCAGCCATGCGGCATTGTATGTTAGTGAAAACAATGGTATAACGAAAATTACTTAAATAAGAATAAAGCTATGAAGAAGATGTGTATATTTGCTGCCTTGGCTGCACTCTCCGTGCCCGTAGCAGCTCAGGATAATGTGAACCTCGATACATACATCGGTGCGCAACTGGCCACCAGCGACCTCAACGGTTCGGCGCGCTATGTGGGCATGGGTGGTGCCATGGACGCTCTGGGAGCCGACATATCCACCATCAGCACCAACCCTGCCGGCATCGGCATGTTCCGACGCGGACAAGTGTCCACCTCGTTCGGCCTGGTCATGCAGGAAGGTGGCAAGTCGTTCCAGGATGGCAGCACCGTTACTCCGTCGTTCGACCAGATAGGCGTGGTGTTCTCATCGCGTGTCGACACCCACAGCTGGGTGAACTTCGGATTCAATTTCCATAAGGACCGCAATTTAAACTATGTACTCTCTGCTGCCAACAAGGCTGTGGACGGTTCGTCGCAGAACCGCCAGACCACCATCAAGGGCATTCGTGGCGACCTGGACACCAAATGGGGTGAGAGCCAGATAGACCAGCTGTACTATTCGATGATTGAGGAAAAGGACGGCTCGTTGTCTACCGTCGATGCCACGGGCTACGAGTTCGACCGTGCACACACGGGTTATATCGGAGCGTACGACTTCAATCTGAGCGGTAACATCAACAACCGCGTCTATCTTGGAATCACCGTCGGGCTGAAATCTGTGCACTACTATGGCTACAGTGAGTACTACGAAATGCTGGACTCGCCGACCATGCCGTCACTGACCAGCGTGCTCATCACTGACGACCACCGCATCACCGGCTCGGGCTTCGACATCAAGGTGGGAGCCATTGTCCGTCCCGTTGCCGACTCTCCGTTCCGCTTCGGAGTGTCTGTGGCCTCGCCGACGTTCTATAAGTTGACCTCGACTAACACAACAGATATTGGCGATGTCGACCGCATAAGCAGCGACGCCCAGTTCCGTTTCTATACTCCCTGGAAGTTCGGACTCAGTGCCGGCCACACCATTGGCTCTGACATCGCCTTGGGTTTCGGCTTCGAGTATGCTGACTATTCGTCGTGCGACATGCGGTCTATTACGGGATACAGCTACGACTGGGAAGGATACTCCAGAGACGAGAGTGCTTCCGACCAGGTGATGAAGCGTATGACGCAGAACACACTGAAGGGCGTGGCCTCCGTCAAGATAGGCGCAGAGTACAAGCCACGACCCGACATCGCCCTACGCGTGGGCTATAACTATGTGTCGCCCATGTACAAGGATACCGGTGTCCGCGACCAGACGCTCAACTCGCCGGGTACTTATATGGCCTCAAGCACTGACTACACCAACTGGAAAGCCACCAATCGCCTGACGGCCGGCGTGGGCTTCACCTTCGACAGGTTCCGTCTTGACCTGGCATACCAGTATCAGTTACGCAGCGGCGACTTCTATCCCTACATGAACGGTGTGTCGGCTGAGTACCAGCCAGTAGACGAAAATGGTAACGATTTCGGTCCGGTGCAGACGCTCACCAACAAGTGTAAGCCTGTCAGTGTCAAGGATAACCGTCACCAGCTGCTCTGCTCGCTGACCTACAGCTTCTGACATCGGGATTTGCTGACGACTTTGGACATGAGTCGAAATGTTACTAACTCCCCTTTCCAAGGGGACGGAAGAGTGGCTGCCAAGAGGGCGGCCACTTTTTATTCCTTTATTCGTATCTTCTGCCTTCTGCCTTAGGTACTTTCGTTTGGAAATGAAAATAAATCGAAATTTATTTTGCATTTTACACACTTATTCGTACCTTTGCCCAGATTTGAGAGAATAAGTGATCATGAAGCGCTGTATGTTGGCCATTTGTTGCCTGCTGATGTTGTCCTGCGGAGGCAAAAAACAGCAAGACAAAGCGGAGGAAGTCCCCGCAGACACAGCCGTAGCCGCTACCGACACCATAGTCACTGACAGCATTGACGACACACTCTCAAATCTTCCTGTTCCCAAGGCCATCGATGAACTCTTTGATGACTTCATCTTCAACTTTGCCTCCAACAAGAAGCTTCAGCGCGAGCGCATCATGTTTCCACTTACCAAGACCAACGGCGACAAACAGGAAACCATCAACAAGTCGCAATGGAAAACCGAACGCTACTTCATGCGCCAGCAGTACTATACGCTGCTCTTCGACAGCGAGAAGCACATGCAGGTGGTCAAGGACACCAGCGTCTGTCATGCTATTGTGGAGATGATCTACTTCAATACCGGTGCCGTCATCCAGCACAAGTTCGACCGTCTGCGTGGCGTATGGATGCTTACCGGCATAGAGACTATCCCCATCAGCCGCTCGTCCAACAGTTCTTTCCTTGAGTTCTACCACCGTTTTGTTACCGATAGCGACTTTCAGACGTCCAGTCTCAGTGAGACCATCGACTTTGAGGGCCCTGACCCTGACGACGACTTTGCCCGCATGGAGGGAGTGATATCACCCGAGACGTGGGAGGCCTTTGCCCCTGACCTGCCGCAGAAGATGCTCTTCAACATCATTTACGGCAAGCCGCGTCCAGAGGGAAACCAGAAGGTCTTCGTCCTGCGCGGCATTGCCAACGGCATGGAACTCGAGATGACCTTCCGCCGGCACAACGGAAAGTGGAAACTTACTAAGCTCACCACCTGAAACATCAGTGGGACGGGTGGGTTAGTTAGAGAAAAGTACATCATGAAAGATATTCGCGACTATAGCCTCCTAAGGCATAACACCTTCGGCATAGAAGCCCGTTGCAGCCGCTTCCTGGAGTATGAGTCCGTGGAAGAGGCGCAGCACGTTGCCACACTGCTGACAGCGTCAGGCTCTCCTTACATCATCGTCGGTGGAGGCAGCAACCTGCTGCTCACCCGCAACTACGAAGGAATCGTTGTCCACTCTGCCATGCAGGGCATCGAACCCACGGCATCCGACCACCAGCTACGCGTGGCCTCTGGCGAGGAGTGGGACCGCGTGGTGGAGTGGGGAGTGGTCCATGACTATTACGGTGCCGAGAACCTGTCGCTGATTCCGGGCGACGTCGGTGCCAGTGCCGTGCAGAACATCGGAGCCTACGGTGTCGAAGTCAAGGACCTCATAGTCAGTGTCGAGGCCGTGGAAATTGCTACGGGCCGACTGACGATGCTGACTAATGCCGACTGCCAGTATGGCTATCGGCAGAGCCGCTTTAAGAACGAGTGGCACAACCGCTTCCTCATCACGCATGTCACCTATCAGTTCTCGACGGTCTTCGTGCCCCATCTGGACTACGGCAACATCCGTCATGAGCTGGAGCAGCGTCATATCACTGTCCCCACTGCCCGGCAGCTGCGCCAGGTCATCATCGACATCCGTCAGGCCAAGCTGCCTGACCCGCGGGTGACGGGCAATGCGGGAAGCTTCTTCATGAACCCCGTCGTCCCCAGGCAGCAGTACGAGCAGCTTCAGGAACAGTATCCACACATGCCCCACTATGCCGTCGACGCTCAGCATGAGAAGATTCCTGCCGGCTGGCTCATCGAACAATGCGGGTGGAAGGGCCGCGCCCTCGGACCGGCAGGTGTGCATGACCGTCAGGCACTGGTACTCATCAATCGCGGCGGGGCTACCGGTGCCGACATTGTCCGTCTCTGCGAGACCATCCGGCACGACGTACTCCAGCGCTTCGGCATCACCATCCACCCCGAGGTGAATATTGTTTGAAAACACTGGAAGCAGGGCGTTGCTACATGAATAGTAATCATTAATCACAGAACGTTGACAGATGAAGCTGACTTTTCTTGGTACCGGAACATCGTGCGGCGTGCCTACAATTGGCTGCAACTGCTACACCTGCACCAGCACAGACCCACACGACAAACGACTGCGCTGTTCCGCACTCGTCGAAAACGACCATACGCGCCTGCTCATTGACTGCGGACCCGATTTCCGCCAGCAAATCATGCCACAGCCCTTCAGGCGCATTGATGGCATACTCATCACCCATGCACACTACGACCACATGGGAGGCATGGACGACATACGCCCCTACTGCCAGTTTGGCGAAATCAACGTCTATGCCGACCCGCTGGCGCGTGAGGGCATGTTGCAGATGCTGCCATACTGCTTTGCCGAGCACCGCTATCCTGGCGTACCCGCTATACAGCTGCACGAGATTCATCCTCACGAATCCTTCCGCATCGGCGACATGGACATTATGCCTATACAGGTCATGCACCATGATCTGCCCATCCTGGGCTATCGCATCGGACCGCTGACGTATATCACTGACATGAAGACCATCAGCCCCGTCGAACTGCCCTACATCGAGGGTACTGAGGTGCTGGTGGTCAACGCACTGCGCCTGACTCCGCATCATAGTCATCAGACTCTTGCCGAGGCTGTCAGCTTTGCCCGTAGGGTAGGGGCGCTTCAGACATGGCTCATCCACAGCAGCCACCACATCGGTCGGCACGAAGAAGTCAACGCACAACTGCCTGCCGACATTCAAATGGCATACGACGGACAGGTCGTTGATATCAGTGACTGCTAAACAGGGAACGCAAGAAAAGGTGGAACGGCGAGCGGAAAACGTGGAATGGCGGCTATGTTACTTCTTCCGATGGAAGAGAGAACCATAGCTTTTCATGAGTTTACGCGCCAACAAGAAAGCGTCGATGGCCGTGACACTGTTGCCGATGAGGCTGGCCACCCACTCGCCTTTGGAGCTTTGGCTCTTCTTTACAAACATAGACCCCCACAGGGCGGAGAACTGCTTATTGTCCTCTTGCAGGCTGGTGGCAAGTTCTTCCTTGCGCTGCCGTATCTCTTCCAGTGTGCGGTAATCCTTGGCGGGTGTTCTGACGGGTAGCTCCATGGTTGGAATTTGTTGGTCGTAAAATGGTTTTCGGGTTGTCTGCTTATTTGCTCAGTAGCAGTGTTGCCAGGAAATGCACCAGCGGGCGCTCAATCCATGACTTGCGGTTGAAGTAGATAAGCAGGAAGATGAGCATGTGGAAAGCACCGACAATGAAGAATGCCGCCACATAACCCACATAGTCTGACAGCCAGTAGGCTACAGCGAACGAGAAGTAGAGCACCATGGCCATGATGATTAAGAAGAATATCACGGCCAGTGCGATGGCTTTCAGCAGACGGACAACCTTTTCGATGATGTCCAGTTTCAGGTATTCCCCCTGGACGCCGAGATAGTGCTTGACTGTCTGTGCCAGCTGGGCAATGGTCTCTACGTTCTTGTCGCTACTAAGCATGAATACTTAATACGTTGTCGTTACTAAGCATTTTTCGTTACTCACACTGAAGTATTAAGCCTCCACCTCGGGTGCTGCCTCGGCAATATCGTCTACGAGGTCGTTCACTTCCTTGCGGCTCAGCTTGATGTTGTGCTTCTTCATGAAGTCGTCAACAGCGTCGGTAATTTTCACGCGGGTGTCCTCACCCTTCTCGGGGGCCAGTAAAAGTCCGATAACTGCTCCGGCGATGGTACCACCGAAGAATGCTCCTAAATAACCTAAACTTTTCATAATCGTCTCGAATTTTTATTGAGTTAAACGTCTTTTCGTGGGCAAATGTACGGAAAGTTTTCCAAATTAACAAACTTTATGCAGGATTTTTCGTCATGTTTGCGCGATATTTTGTAATTTCGCAGGCATAAAACGAGATTATAGTATCATTAAATAAAAAAGGTCAAGAAAAATTATGAAGAAGTACATCGTTTTGTGCGCAGGTCTTTGCGCTGCAATGGTTTTCACAAGTTGCAAATCGAGTGAGAGTGCCTACAAGCAAGCTTACCTGAAGGCTAAGGCCCAGGAGGAGGCTCAGCGCCAGCAGGCTCAGGAGCCTGTGGCACAGCCTCAGCAGAATGTGGTGACTCCCCTTGAGGAGCGCACCAGCACCAACACCCAGGTGGTCGACAATGCTGACAACATCCGTGTCCGTCAGGAGAATGTGACTGTCATCAGCGGTTCTGGCCTGAAGAACTTCAGCGTCGTTGTTGGTTCGTTCTCACTGAAGGCTAATGCAGAAGGTCTGCAGCAGACGTTACGCAATGCCGGCTACGATGCTCAGATAGTGCTCAACTCGGCTGTATCCCCCGCCATGTATCGTGTGGTAGCCACCACCTTCGACTCTAAGGTTGACGCTGCTGCCAGCCGCGATGCCATGCAGGACAGATATCCCGGTGCCTGGCTGCTGTATGCTAAATAAGCAGCCGTGGCGCGCATTCTTTCTATAGATTACGGTAAGAAACGGACAGGACTGGCAGTCACCGACCCGTTGCAGCTGATAGCTGGCGGGTTGGCGACTGTCGCCACTTCTGATTTATACGATTACCTGTGTCAGTATGTGGCTCGTGAGCCGGTGGAGCGCATCGTCATTGGTGAGCCCCGGCAGCCTAACGGGCAGCCCAGCGAGAATTTGGCCCGTGTCCAGCAGTTTGTCAACCGCTGGCGCAAGCAGATGCCGCAGATTCCCATCGACTACTACGACGAACGGTTCACCTCAGTGCTGGCCCATCGAGCCATGATTGACGGTGGACTGAAGAAGAAGACCCGTCAGGACAAGGCCTTGGTGGACGAGATTTCTGCCACCATTATCCTTGAAGACTACCTGCGCTCCCGCAAATAAATTATAAAAGTAATCAATAGTAAATAGTAAATAGTAAATCGTCAAATCGTACATCTAAATGATTCTACCTATTTATATTTATGGCCAGCCCGTGCTGCGCAAGGTTGCTGAGGACATTACTGCTGACTATCCCCAGCTTCCTCAGTTTATTGCCGACATGTGGGACACGCTGGCCGACAGTGAAGGCATCGGTCTGGCAGCACCCCAGGTGGGCAAGCCCATCCGCCTGGCAGTCATAGACCTCGATGTCATCAGCGAAGACTATCCTGAGTATAAAGGCTTCCGCCAGGTGTACATCAATCCCCATATCATTGAGTTCGATGACACGAAGACCGACACCTCCGAGGAAGGCTGTCTGTCGCTTCCTGCCATTCACGAGAAGGTGGTACGCCCCACGCGCATCCATGTAGAGTGGGACGACGAGCAGTTCCAGCATCACGACGAGTGGATAGAGGGATATCTGGCCCGCGTCATGCAGCACGAGTTCGACCATCTGGACGGTAAGATGTTCGTCGACCACATCTCTCCCCTCCGCAAACAGCTTATAAAGAGCAAGCTCAAGGCGCTCACCCTGGGCCGTTACCGTTGTGGCTATAAGACGAAACCGGTGAGAAAGTAAAATGAATTATAGGGTAAAAAGGTAAAAGGATAAAAAGTAATCAAGGTTATGAGTGCCAGTAACCTGCCTGTAAGGATGGAAAGTAAGAGACGGGTGTGTCTTTTGCTTTTTTACCTCTTGGCCTTTTTACCTCTGTCTGCCCAGTACAACACAGACCGGCTCATCATGAACGGTCGCTCGTCGCTCTATTACGAGGACTATGTGCTGAGCATCCAGTATTTCAATCAGGTTATCGATGCCAAGCCGTGGCTCTATGAACCATGGTACTACCGAGCAGTGGCCAAATACTACCTTGACGACTATCGTGGCGCCGATGCCGACTGTTCGGAAGCCATCAAGCGCAATCCCTACGTGGTGGGTATGTACGAGCTGCGTGGCCTCTGCCGTATCCAGCAGCAGAACTACGAGGGAGCCATCAGCGACTACAACACGGCCCTGCGCTATTCGCCCGAGAGTGTGAACCTGTGGCACAACCGCGCCCTATGCCGTCTGCAGCAGAAAGACTACGACGGAGCACTGGCCGACCTGGACACCATGGCTACCCGCTGGAGCCGTAATGCACGCATCTATGCTATGCGGGCCGAGGCCTACCTGCAGAAGAAGGACACCACTGAGGCCATCAGTGCCTTGGACAAGAGTGTCGAGCTCGATGCCTACGACGGCAATGTGTGGGCTCAGCGTGCCGTCATCAGTCTGGCTCGTAGCGAGTGGAAGGACGGCGAAGGCTTCCTGGACAAAGCCATCCACCTGTTGCCTAAGAATGCCAACCTCTACATCAACCGCGCCCTGGCCCGTTTCAACCAAAGCAACCTGCGCGGAGCCATGGCTGACTACGACACAGCCCTTGACTTCGACCCCAACAACTTCCTGGGACACTACAACCGCGGACTCCTCCGAGCACAGGTGGGCGACGACAACCGTGCCATCACCGACTTCGACTTTGTGCTGAAACTTGAGCCTAACAATCTGATGGCCCTCTACAACCGTGCCCTGCTCTTGGAGCAGACGGGCAACCCGCGGGCGGCCATCACTGACTATAGCAAGGTCATTGAGCAATATCCCAACTTCTGGACCGGACTGCACCAGCGGGCCCAGTGCTACCGGAAGCTGGGCATGACGCGCCAGGCTGAACTCGATGAGTTCCGAATCCTGAAGGCTCAGATTGACAAACGATTCGGCCGTCAGCCCCGCTTGTCGCCAAAGCAGATGCGTAAGCGCAGCGACGAAGACATTGAGAAGTACAACCAACTGGCGGTGGCCGACGAGCAGGAGAGCGAGCACGAGTACCAGAGCGACTACCGCGGGCGGGTGCAAAACCGTAAGGTAGGCCTGGAGTACATGCCCATGTACGTGCTGTCCACCGAGCGCCAGCAGAGTGCCGTCAAGCACTATGTGGCCTACGACCGCCAGGTGGACTCGCTGAACCGTATGCTGCCGGCCGACGGACAACTGCACATTGTCATCCGCGACTATTCCGACGATGTGGAGGACATCACTTCCCTCCTGCCTGCCGACTCCACGCTGGCCGTCATCTACTGGCAGCAGGCTGCCCAGCTGGCTCACCAGAACCATGCCAACCCTCCGCAGGGCTTCGATATCAACATGCTGACGGCGGGCGTGCTCAGCGACCTTAGCAAGGCCATCGCACTCAATGGCAAGAACGCCTATCTCTACTATAATCGTGGTAACGTCTATGTGGAGCGTGGCGACTATCAGTTAGCCATCGACGACTACACCCGTGCCATCGCCCTTGACGAGAACCTGGCCGAGGCATGGTATAACCGCGGACTGGCCCGTTTGGCAGCCAAGCAACAGGACGAGGCCATCAGCGACCTATCCAAGGCTGGCGAGCTTGGCCTATATACTGCCTATAGCATTATCAAGCGACATAGAAAGAAATAGTACAAATAAAAGGAAACCAGTATGAACAAGAACGAGAAATTTGTGATTACCATCAACCGCGAAGTCGGAACGGGTGGACGTACCGTAGGCCGCAAACTGGCCGAGAAATTAGGTGTTAACTATTGCGACAAGGCCGTAATCGACGGTTTGACCCAGAAGTTCGGACTCTCACCGGAGCGCATTGAGGAAATAAAGGCGCAGAAAAAATCGTGGTGGAACGACATCAACAACTACTACCATACGCTGGTCAACAGCGCCAGTATGCCAATGGAGGCGGAGGTGAAACTCGACAATGCCACGATGTATGAGACCGAGAAATGCATCCTGCAGGAACTGGCCCTGCAGTCCTCTTGCGTCATAGCAGGCCGTACGGGCTTCATGGTGTTCCGCAGCTGGCCCAACCACCTGAACGTCTTTATCCAGGCTTCTATGGAGCATCGCATCCGGCGCGTCATGCAACGGCAGAATGTCACTGAGCAGAAGGCCCGCGACATTATCGCCAAGATGGATGCCACCCGTGAGGCATACATCAAGAAATACGAGGATACGACACGTTACGACACCCGCAACTACCACCTCGTCATCTCTATGGACGAGTTGAGCGAGGATGACGCTGTAGAAATCATCATGGACTATATCAACCGCACGAGTAAGCATGGCGAATAGCCATACGAAAACACTGGCGGCAACCGGGGTTAAGCATGGTAAAGATCATCAAAAAGGCATAAAACGTACTGCGAAAAAGGTGCGACCAGAAAAAAGCTGTTACAACTTTCTGAAAAGCTGTAACAGCTTTTTAAATAGTTGTTACAACCTTCTGAAAAGTTGTAACAGCTTTTTTGTGACGGAGGCTCAACGGTGGGGCAGCTAAACCTGTTCTTCGAGCTAACGCCCGATGAACAGCATTTGAATCAAGCTTCGGTTAATCCCTGAGGCATCATCGTTCTCCCATAACCGCAGTGTTAATTTATTCGACACTATTTACGCGAATAATAGCAGCAAATACAAAAATATTTCGTACCTTTGCAGCCATGTAACATTTATACCAACACAATGCACCGCATTACACTGACATACCGCCACGCCGCTACGCCCTGCCCGACATTCGGAGGCAGGACGGGTGAGGCCTTCATGGGCATTGATGAGGCCGTCGTGGGCGACACTGTTGAGGCCGTCTTGCCTGGCGGCAGTAGCGAGGCAAAAACACCCCCCCCCATTTATTAGACATCATCGTCAACCCATGCCGTTCCGATGCCGCCGTAAGGCAGTGTCGGGTGCATCTGTTGCTGCGGAGAGTTATGCTCCTTCGCAGCCGCTTCTTCGTGTGCATACAAACAGATATCATTCACAATAAGTTTAATCTTTAAAACAAAACAAGTATGAGAAAAACTAGACTTTTTTCTATTCTCGCCCTCCTGCTCATGGCAGTGACGGGCGCGTGGGCGCAAGCCGACATGAAGAAGACTCCGCTGACCCTCGAGGCAAAGACTGCCGGAACGATTGTAGTAACGAATCCTCCCACTGGCATGAAGTACAGCATGAACGGTGGAGACAAAACGGCTGTGACATCTGCCCCAATCAATGTTGACATAGGCGAGACGGTGCAGTTCTTTGGTAACATTGCAAGCTATGGTAATTCCTTTACAAACATCACCAATGGCACTGCCGACTGCTATATCTATGGCAACATCATGAGTCTGGTGGATGAGTATGGATATGCCACTGCGACTGAGCTGACTGACGATATCGCTTTTGCTAATTTATTCTCTTATAATTCTCATCTGTATAATCACGATACTTATGAGTTGGTTCTGCCGGCTACGACACTGACAAACTATTGCTACCAAGACATGTTCAATGGATGTACAAACCTTACCAAGGCTCCCGCGCTGCCTGCTACGACACTGGCAAGTTCTTGCTATTCTACTATGTTCTTCGGTTGCACAAACCTGACCACTGCTCCCGAGCTGCCAGCTACGACACTGGCAGAGCGTTGCTATTATGGAATGTTCGTCTATTGCGAAAACCTGACCACTGCTCCTGTGCTGCCAGCCGGGACGCTGGTAGAAGGATGCTACATGGTTATGTTCGCCGGTTGCACAAAACTGAACTCTGTGACTTGTCTTGCCACTAATATTTCCGCAACAGATGCAACATCTGACTGGCTTGCCGACGTTGCTGGTACAGGAACATTCACAAAGGCAGGCATGACAAGCTGGACTTCTGGCAGCAACGGCATCCCAAGCGGATGGACGGTTGTAGATAACGTGGTAGACATGAAGAAGACTCCGCTGACGCTCGAGGCAAAGACTGCCGGAACGATTGTGGTGTGGGAGCCTCAGAGCGGAATGCAGTACAGCAAGAACGAAGGAGCGAAGACGGCATTAACAGCAGATGCCGGCTATAATAGCTCCGAGGGGGAATGGACTATTACTGTTGCCGCAGGCGAGACGGTGCAGTTCTTTGGCAACGGCACAAGCATTGCAAGCTATGGTGGAACCAATATCAGCGGTGGCGATGCCGACTGCTATATCTATGGCAACATCATGAGTCTGGTGGATGAGGAAGATTTTGCCATTGCGACTGTGCTGACTGGCGATGGGGCTTTTCGTGATTTATTCTATGGTAATTTTCATCTGTATAATCACGATACTTATGAGCTGGTTCTCCCAGCTACGACACTGGCAGAGGGTTGCTACGATTATATGTTCTCTGGCTGCACGAAGCTGACCACTGCTCCCGAGTTGCCTGCCACGACACTGGCTGATGACTGCTATTCTTGTATGTTCTACAGTTGCACAAAACTGACCACTGCTCCTGTGCTGCCTGCTACGACATTGGCAGAGGGTTGCTACTACGGAATGTTCGCCTATTGCGAAAACCTGACCACTGCTCCCGTGCTGCCTGCTACGACACTGGCAGACTATTGCTACACTAATATGTTCAGTGGCTGCACAAAACTGAACTCTGTGACTTGCCTTGCCACTAATATTTCCGCAACAGAGGCAACATCTTACTGGCTTGACGGCGTTGATGATTCAGGAACATTCACAAAGGCAGCAGGCATGACAAGCTGGGAACTCAACAGCGAAAGCGGCATCCCAAGCGGATGGACGACGAAGGACTTAGACAATGTGGTACTGACCGACGGCAGCGACCCCTCGACTCTGTCAGCATATTCCGGCCAGCTATGCGAGGTGACCTACACGCGTGCGTTCACTGCCGACAAGCCCTCGACCGTGTGCCTGCCGTTCGCATACGCTCCGAAGACGGGCGAGACGTTCTACACCTTCAGCGGCATCACCAAGGAGGGCGATAATTATGTTGCTACGATGACTGAACATACAGGTGCAACTCTCGCGGCCAACACTCCGTATCTGTATAAGTCTGCCACTACGGGCGTCACCGACTTCAGCGGCACATACACCATTCCTGCCACCATCGCGGCAGGCACGACCACGAGCGGCGAGTGGACATTCGTGGGCACTTACGACACGCAGGAGTGGACCGATGCCCCCACGGGCATTTACGGCTTCTCGGCTCAGAATACCACTGGCGGCATCAGCCAGGGCGAGTTCGTGAAGGTGGGCGCCTACGTCCGCGTCAAGCCCATGCGCGCCTATTTGAAGTATAAGGACGGCGGCGAGAACTATGCCGGTGCGCCCATGATGGCTCCCCGCCGCGCCGCCGAGACGCTGCCCGAGCGCATCAGCGTGCGCCTGATTGACGCCGACGGACAGGTGACGGCCATCGGCACCCTTGAGACCCGCACGGGTGAGGTGCGCTTTGACCCGGAGGCATGGTACACACTCAACGGTGTCCGTCTCAGCGGTCAGCCTACCCAGAAGGGCATCTACGTGAACAATGGTAAAAAAGTAATCATCAAATAATAAGAAAGGAGAACATCACCATGACAAAGATAACAATGCCAACCCTTGGTCTTGACTCGAAGAAAGCCTACCAGAAGCCTACGATGAATGTCGTCCTGCTCCAGCATCAGGATTACCTGCTGGCCGGCAGTCCCCAAACACTGGAAGGAACCTCCAGCGAATGGCAGGAGCTGGAATAATCGTAGCAAACTAAATTGATTCGCCTGCGGAGGCCCGGTGCCCCCGCAGGCTTTTTGTGTCATGCAGCCACAAATTATGTGAAGAAAGCACGGACATTCCAAAAAGTTTTCGTACCTTTGCATGCGAATTTAAAACATATCTCGTATTTATGGACATTAAGATTACTTTTCCAGACGGTTCTGTTCGCTCGTATGAGCAGGGCACGACTGGACTTCAGATTGCCGAGAGCATCTCGCCGGCTCTGGCACGCAGCGTGGTAGCCTGCGGAGTGAATGGTGAGACCGTAGAGCTGAACCGTCCCATCATGGAGGACGCCACGGTGGAGCTCTACAAGTTCGACGACGAGCAGGGCAAGCACACTTTTTGGCACACCTCTGCCCACCTGTTGGCCGAGGCTCTGCAGGAGTTGTATCCAGGCATCCAGTTCGGTTTCGGTCCTGCTGTCGAGAACGGTTTCTTCTACGATGTGCTGTTGCCTGAGGGCCAGATGATCAAGGAGAGCGACTTCCCCACCATTGAAGCCAAGATGAAGGAGCTGGCTTCGCGGAAGGAGCCCGTGGTGCGCCACGAGGTGTCAAAGGCTGACGCCCTGAAGGAGTTTGCCGCTGCGGGACAGACTTATAAGTGTGAACATATTGACCAGGACCTGGAGGACGGCACCATCTCGACCTATACGCAGGGCCGCTTCACCGACCTGTGCCGTGGTCCGCACCTGATGGACACCGGCGAGATCAAGGCCGTCAAGCTGACGTCGGTGGCTGGTGCTTTCTGGCGTGGCGATGCTTCGCGCGAGCAGATGCAGCGTCTGTATGGCATCTCGTTCCCGAAGAAGAAAATGCTGGACGAGTATTTAGTGATGTTGGAAGAAGCCAAGAAGCGCGACCACCGCAAGATTGGCAAGGAGATGGAGCTGTTCATGTTCTCCGAGAAGGTGGGCAAGGGGCTGCCCATCTGGCTGCCGAAAGGTACCGACCTTCGCCTTCGCCTGCAGGACCACTTGCGTAAGGTTCAGAAGCGTTATGGCTATCAGGAGGTGATTACGCCGCACATCGGCGGCAAGAGTCTGTATGTCACCTCGGGCCACTATGCCCACTACGGTCAGGACTCGTTCCGCCCCATCACCACTCCTGAGGAGGGCGAGGAGTACATGCTGAAGCCCATGAACTGCCCCCATCACTGCGAGATTTTCGCATGGAAGCCCCGCTCGTATCGCGACCTGCCGTTGCGCATTGCCGAGTTTGGCACGGTGTACCGCTACGAGCAGTCGGGCGAGCTGCACGGACTGACGCGTGTGCGCTCGTTTACGCAGGACGATGCCCACCTGTTCTGTCGTCCCGACCAGGTGAAGCAGGAGTTCCTGAACGTGATGGACATCATCGGTGTGGTGCTGTCGGCCTTCGGTTTCAACTTCGAAGCCCAGATTTCGCTGCGCGACCCCAACGACCACGACAAGTATGTGGGCACTGACGAGGACTGGGCGCTAGCCGAGCGTGCCATCCAGGAAGCCTGCGAGGAGAAGGGTCTCAAGGCTAAGGTGGAGTACGGCGAGGCTGCCTTCTACGGCCCGAAGCTCGACTTCATGATCAAGGACGCCATAGGCCGTCGCTGGCAGTTAGGCACCATCCAGGTGGACTACAACCTGCCGAAGCGCTTCCAGCTGGAATATACCGACGAGGACAACCAGAAGAAGACACCGGTGATGATTCACCGTGCTCCCTTCGGCTCGTTGGAGCGCTTCTGTGCCGTGCTCATCGAGCACACCAGCGGCCACTTCCCCCTGTGGCTTACTCCTGAGCAGGTAGCCATTCTGCCCCTGTCGGAGAAGTACAACGACTACGCCCAGGAGGTGTGCCGTGAGTTTGCTGCCGGCGGCGTGCGTGCCACCATCGACCTGCGTAACGAGAAACTGGGCCGCAAGATTCGCGACAACGAGCTGAAGCGCATTCCCTATATGGTGATTGTGGGTGAGAAGGAGGCTGCCGACCGTAACGTAGCTGTCCGTCCGCAGGGCGGTGGCGAGCAGACGGTGATGAGCATTCAGCAGTTCGTTGACCACATCAACAGCAAGGTGGCCGAGATGACGAAGGACTTCTAAAGCGCTGACAGATAATGTAAAATATGTGTGTGTGGCTGGCAATGGAATGATTGTCAGCCACTTTTTTGCTGCAAAATAGCTTGGTGCTGTCGTCCAGTAACCACTGCAAGTATTACTTTCTAAACACTGCAATGATACGAAAAGTTTAGTAGAGTAGTGCTGTTTTCTGGAAAAATAAAGTATGATATATTTGGTTTTTCGTTCCGTTTGCACTACCTTTGCACAAAAATTAAGTATTATGATGGCAAAGAGACGATGGCGCTGCAAGCCCGGCCAACAGCCTACTGAGTTCGACAAGCGCATTATGTATATGGAAAACAAAGGCGTATTGGTGCCCACGCCTGACCTGGTTAAGACACCTGAACAGATAGAGGGCATCCGACGGGCCGGTGTGGTGAACACGGGAGTGCTGGATGCGGTTGGCGAGGCTATCCATGCCGGTATGTCGACATTGGAGATTGACCAGATTTGCCGTGACTACTGCGACAAGCACGGGGCTATTCCTGCCTGCTTGAACTATGGAGGTGACGAGGACACTCCCCCGTTCCCGATGTCAGTATGTACAAGCATTAACGAGGTGGTGTGTCATGGCGTTCCCAAGGCTGACGATGTCCTGGAGGAGGGTGACATCATCAACGTAGACTTTACTACTATCTTGGACGGTTATTATGCCGATGCCTCGCGTATGTATATAATAGGTAAGACTACACCTGAGAAGGAACAGTTGGTGCGTGTAGCCAAGGAGTGCCTGGAGATTGGTATGGAAGCCGCCAAGCCGTGGGGTTATGTGAACGATATAGGCAGGGCTATAGAAAAGCATGCCAAGAAGTATCACTATGGCGTGGTGCGCGACTTGTGCGGCCATGGTGTGGGAAATGCCTTCCACGAAGAACCAGAGGTATGCCACTTTGCCGAGAAAGGTAAGGGCATGTTGCTGGTGCCGGGCATGGTGTTCACCATCGAACCGATGATTAATATGGGCACATGGCGTGTGTTCATAGATGCTGACGACCCATACGGTTGGGAAGTAATATCGGAGGACGAACAGCCTTCGGCACAGTGGGAGCACACTCTGCTTATGACAGAACATGGTGTAGAAATATTGACTCACTGATGGAACAGAAAGATATCTATATATTAGGAATAGAGAGTTCATGTGACGACACTTCGGCAGCGGTGCTCAAGGATGGTGTTCTGCTGTCGAATGTGACAGCGTCGCAGGCTGTGCATGAAGCATATGGCGGTGTGGTGCCAGAGTTAGCAAGTCGTGCCCACCAACAGAATGTGGTGCCTGTAGTCAGTGAGGCCATCAAGCGTGCTGGTATCAAGAAGGAACAACTGTCGGCAGTGGCTTTCACGCGTGGTCCCGGACTGATGGGGTCGTTATTGGTGGGTGTCAACTTCGCCAAGGGCTTTGCTCGTTCACTGGGCATCCCACTGATAGACGTCAACCACCTGCAGGGGCATGTGATGGCGCACTTCATCGATGGGGGTGATGGGGACTTTAATCCACCGCCTTATCCGTTCTTGTGCCTGCTGGTGAGTGGTGGCAACTCACAGATAGTGAAAGTGAATGCTTATAACGACATGGAGGTGCTGGGACAGACCATCGATGATGCTGCCGGGGAGGCTATTGACAAGTGTTCGAAAGTGATGGGATTGGGTTATCCTGGAGGACCTGTCATTGACCGTTTGGCTCGTCAAGGCAACCCAAAGGCCTACCAGTTTGCAGAGCCACATATATCCGGCTTGGACTACAGTTTCTCGGGGTTGAAGACATCGTTCCTCTATAACATGCGCAAATGGGTGGAACAGGAGCCTGACTTCATTGAGAAACATAAGGAGGACATCGCTGCTTCGCTGGAGTGGACTATTGTGGACATTCTGATGAAGAAACTGAAGATGGCTGTTAAGCAGACAGGAATCAAACATGTGGCCGTGGCAGGTGGCGTGAGTGCCAACAACGGTCTGCGCAATGCTTTTCATGACTATGCCAAGCGATATGGCTGGACCATCTATATTCCTAAGTTCAGCTACACTACGGACAATGCAGCGATGATAGGCATCGTGGGCTACTGTAAATTTTTGGATGGGGACTTCTGCTCGATTGATGCTCCCGCATTCTCGAGAGTAACATTTCAATAAAAACATATAGGAACTATGGATTTTGAAAGCAAGATTATCAGCAGGGAAGTAAGTCAACTGTTGTGGGAAATGAATAAGACCGTATCGACGGCTGAGAGTTGTACGGGAGGGCGCATTGCTGAGGCTATCATTGCCGTGCCTGGTGCATCGAAATATTTCAAGGGCGGTATTATTTCGTATGTGGATGAGGTAAAGATGTCACTGCTGGGTGTTGCCCCCGATGTGCTGGCTGAACAAACGGCTGTCTGTGAGGAGGTGGCACGACAGATGGTGCGTGGAGCTTGTCAGACGCTGAACACTGACTATGCCATATCAGCTACAGGTATTGCCGGTCCCGGTGGCGGAACTAAGGAGAATCCTGTAGGAACCATCTGGCTGGCATGTGGCACGCAGGACAAGCAAATGACTATGCTGGTGCAGGAAGACCATGGCCGTGATATTAATCTGGCTATTGCCACTAACCATGCCATGCAACTGTTCCTTGATTTCCTGAAGACAGAACCCCAACCGGCAGAGTTGGAAGGTTAAAAAATATTAAGAGTTAGGTTTTTCTCATTCCTTGCGTCTTATTTCTCACTAAAAATGTGTACCTTTGCACCCTGTTTGGAATAAGTTGCATTTAGGAACAAGTAAAAGGTAGATAGAAATGTCTAAAATTTGTCAGATTACGGGAAAGAAGGCACAGATTGGAAATAATGTGTCTCACTCAAAGCACCGCACCAAGCGTAGCTTTGATGTAAACCTGTTCAGCAAGAAGTTCTACTATGTGGAGGAGGCTTGCTGGATTCAGTTGAAGATCAGTGCTGCTGGTCTGCGTATGATTAATAAGGTAGGTCTGGATGCTGCCCTGAAGCAGGCTGTTGCCAAGGGTTATGTTGACTGGAAAGACATTAAAGTAATAGGAGACTAACAACTATGGCAGGTAAGAAAGCAAAGGGTAACCGCGTTCAGGTAATTCTGGAGTGCACCGAGATGAAGGAGAGTGGACTTCCCGGAACAAGCCGTTACATCACGACGAAGAACCGTAAGAACACTCCCGAGCGTATGGAGCTGAAGAAGTATAACCCCATTCTGAAGCGCATGACCGTACATAAGGAGATTAAGTAAGGGTAAACAAGGTAAAATAGTAAACAAGTAGAACTATGGCAAAGAAAACCGTCGCTACCCTCCACGAAGGCTCAAAGGATGGTCGCGCTTACACAAAGGTTATCAAGATGGTAAAGAGCCCCAAGACTGGTGCTTACGTCTTTGACGAGCAGATGGTTCCCAACGAGGCCGTTAAGGACTTCTTCAAGAACTAATATTCTTTATTGAAATATTAATTTAAGGCTGCAACGTTTGGTTGTAGCCTTATTTTTTTGCTAAAGATTTGGCTTTTTGCTCACTAATTCGTACCTTTGCAACGTAATAATGTTGCATTATGGGTATTTTTGGTTTCTTTAATAAGGATAAAAAGGAAACACTGGACAAGGGCCTGGAGAAGACCAAGACCAGTGTGTTCGACAAATTGGCGCGTGCGGTGGCCGGTAAGTCGAAGGTGGATGACGATGTGCTGGACAATCTGGAGGAGGTACTCATCACCTCGGATGTAGGTGTGGAAACAACCTTGAAGATCATTGAGCGTATTGAGGAGCGTGTGGCACGCGACAAGTATGTCAGCACGAATGAGCTGAACCGCATCCTACGTGAAGAGATTGCTGCGCTGCTGGCAGAGAATAACAGTGAAGATAATGACAACTGGGACCTGCCCAGTGACCATAGCCCCTACGTGATACTCGTCGTGGGTGTCAACGGTGTGGGTAAGACAACTACCATCGGTAAACTGGCATGGCAGTTCAAGCAGGCTGGCAAAAAGGTCTTTTTGGGGGCTGCCGATACGTTCCGCGCTGCTGCTGTTGAACAGCTATGCATCTGGGGCGACCGTGTTGGTGTGCCTGTGGTAAAGCAACAGATGGGCTCAGACCCGGCTTCGGTGGCTTTCGATACGCTTCAGAGTGCCAAGGCCAATGGTGCTGACGTTGTGCTGATAGATACGGCAGGACGTCTGCACAACAAGGTAGGTCTGATGAATGAGCTCAAGAAAATCAAGGAGGTCATGAAGAAGGTGCTGCCAGAGGCTCCTGATGAGGTGCTGCTGGTGCTGGATGGCTCTACAGGTCAGAATGCTTTCGAACAGGCTAAGCAGTTTTCTGCCGTCACTCAGATTTCATCGTTGGCCATTACTAAACTCGACGGCACGGCCAAGGGTGGGGTGGTCATCGGTATTAGTGACCAGCTGAAGGTCCCTGTAAAATACATCGGACTTGGGGAAGGTATGCAGGATTTGCAGCTTTTCAATAAGACACAATTTGTGGACTCGTTGTTTCAAACAGAGCAGTGAGCGTCGAATGTCGAATAAAAGAATAAATGGCTAAACGACCTACGATAGACTTTATCTCGCTGGGATGTTCCAAGAACCTTGTTGACTCAGAGATGCTGATGGGGCTCTTTGAGCAGCATGGCTATCATGTGACACATGATGCTGAGCAGCCCGAAGGTGAGATAGCAGTGGTGAATACCTGCGGATTCATTGAGGATGCCAAGCAGGAGAGCATTGACACTATTCTTGAACTGGCACAGGAAAAGACTGAAGGGCGTCTGAAACGGCTCTACGTAATGGGGTGTTTGTCGGAGCGTTATTTGGCAGATCTTGAAGCAGAGATTCCCGAGGTTGACGGATGGTATGGGAAGTTTAACTATCGCAAAATACTTGAAGACTTAGAGAAGGAAGAATGTTTAGGAGAACCTGAAGCTACAGACTGTCATGTTCCCGTTCGCCATATAACCACCCCAAGCCACTACGCTTACTTGAAAATTTCGGAAGGGTGTGACCGTCATTGCGCCTATTGTGCTATTCCTTTGATTACGGGTCGCCATAAGAGCCGTCCGATGCAGGAGATACTTGATGAGATGCGTTGGCTGGTCAGCCGCGGTGTGAAGGAGTTTCAAGTCATAGCTCAGGAACTGACATACTATGGAGTAGATATTGACGGGCGGCAGCATATTGCCGAATTAGTGGAACAGATGGCCGACATCGAAGGCGTGGAATGGATACGTCTGCATTATGCTTATCCGGCTCATTTCCCAATGGACCTGTTGCGAGTGATGCGTGAAAAACCGAATGTATGCCGCTATTTGGACATCGCCCTGCAACACATTAGCAATCGCATGCTGGAACGTATGCAGCGGCACTTTACCAAACAGGAAACTTACGATTTGATAGAAGCCATGCGCCGCGAGGTTCCCGGCATTCATCTGCGTACCACGCTGATGGTGGGATTCCCTGGCGAGACGGAAGAGGACTTTCAAGAACTGCTGGCATTCACTAAGTGGGCCCGTTTCGAACGTATGGGTGCCTTTGCTTACAGTGAAGAGGACGGCACCTATTCTGCTCGTCATTATCAGGACGATGTGCCCTATGAGGTGAAGCAGCACCGTCTGGATAAGTTAATGCGTGTGCAGCAGAATATCTCGGCAGAGATTGAGGCAGCAAAGATTGGACAGGTTTTGCGCGTCATCATTGACCGCGAGGAGGGAGAGTGGTATGTTGGACGAACGGAGTTCTGTTCGCCAGAGGTAGACCCGGAAGTGCTGATACCCGTTGATGCTGCTCTGACTATTGGTGAGTTCTACAATGTACACATTACTGATGCTGAGGAATTTGACCTTTATGGTGAAGTAGTCGGTGGTCAGAGGCTTAGGGACAGCATCCATCGAATATAAGGACAATCGCAAAAATATTAAGAAGGTGAACAACAAGGAATTTATTGCAGAACTGGCAACGCGGACAGGTTACAGCACAAAGGACACCCAGCGGTTGGTTGACAATCTTGTCAACGCCATGGGCGATGCCTTTCAGGAGGACAATTCTATCCTTGTATCCAACTTCGGAATCTTTGAAACCAAGAAGAAGATGGAGCGAATCATTGTAAATCCTGGTACCGGACAGCGTATGCTTGTGCCCCCCAAATTGGTGCTGAACTTCAAGCCCACGCAGTCGTGGAAGGATAAACTGAAAGGAGGACAGTGACTATGGGGAAACTGACAATACAAGACATAGCCACTATACTGACGCAGAAGAATGGCCTGTCCAAGCGCGATGCAAATAACTTTGCGTCGGCTATGTTCACACTCATCCAGGAACGGTTGGAAACCGACCACATGGTAAAAGTGAAAGGCTTTGGAACGTTTAAGATGGTTGATGTCGATGCGCGCGAGAGCATCAGTGTCCGCACCGGTGAGCGTGTCGTCATCAGCGGTCATACTAAGGTGTCCTTCACTCCTGATGCTACGATGAAGGAACTTGTGAATAAGCCCTTCTCGCAGTTTGAGACCGTGATGCTGAACGACGGTGTGGAGTTTGCTGATGTCAAGGAGGAATCCGAAGAGCCTGTGGCAGAGACAGAGCCAACGCCCGTCATGGGGTCGGAACCCGTTGTTGAGTTCGAATCAACGGACACTGAAAAGCAAGCCCCAGCAGTTATGCCGCTTATGACGGTTGAGCAGTCTGCTCCTGATGTAAGGAAGGAGCCGGAAATAGAAACTGTAACCGTTGAAGAAGAAACGCCCGTTTCTAATACAGTAGAAGAACCGGAGCCTGAATACGAGGCGGAAGCAGACGAAGAGGCTGAACAGGAGAACGAGACAACGCACCCATGGGGACGTTGGATGCTCTGTGGCCTGGCCGTGCTTGTGCTGATGGCTCTGTCGGCATGGGGAGGTTATTATTATGGTACAAGACATGCACGGAGTTTGGCAGTTGCTGACACAGTTGTTGTACACGATACTATTGCCTTAACACCTATTGACACCCTGACCTCGGTAAGGAACGAGCCCGACTCAATACCCAGGCAGCTGAAACCTGCCACAGAGACTTCAAAGGTGGAGCCCATTGCTGCTCCTGTTAAGTCTGAGCCAGCCCCCAAGGCTAATTCTGTAAAGTCAGAACCCGCTCAAAAGTCTGCTGAACAGGATGCCGACAAGTATGGTCAAAAGGATGCCCGTGTGCGATTGGGAGCCTACCGCATAGTCGGTTTGGAACGTGAGGTGAAGGTGCTGGCAGGACAGACGTTCATCAGCATCTGTCGTGCCCATCTTGGTCCTGATATGGAATGTTATGTAGAGGTGTTTAACGATCTGCCTCAAAACCCGAAGGTTAAAGAGGGACAGATTATCAAGATTCCTAAGCTTCAGTTAAAGAAGAAAAAGAAATAACGGTTGATGGGCATCAGGCAAAAACCTTGATGTCCATCATTTTTTTCTCAGTTCCCAGAAAGCCACTGCTGCCGCAGCCGCTACGTTTAGTGAGTCTACACCATGTTGCATGGGTATTCGCACCACATAATCAGCCTGACTGATGGTCTCGTGAGGCAGTCCGTCACCCTCCGTTCCCATGATGAGAGCCAGCCGTGGCTCCTGTTTTAACAGGTCATTGTCCAAAGCAATGGAGTTGTCGCTCAGTGCCATAGCTGCTGTGCGGAACCCATAGCCGTTTAGGCTGGTGATGGGGGTGTCGAGCCATGTCCAAGGTACCAGGAACACTGAGCCCATACTCACTCGTATAGACCTGCGGTTCAACGGGTCACAGGAGTCACGCGTCAGCAACACCCCGTCAATGCCAAGTGCTGCTGCTGAACGGAAGATGGCTCCAATATTGGTTGTGTCACAGACAGCATTGATAATCACCACACGGCTGGCTTCTTGCAGCACTTGATGCACAGAGGGTAGGGGAAGTCGGCGCATGGCACACAGCACCCCGCGAGTCAGGGTATATCCCGTCAACTGTCCCAATAGTTCTCGCGAGCCGGTGTATATTGGTACATCGCTGCCTAAGTGCTCCACGATGTCACGGGCATCACCATCCAGATGCTTACGCTCGCAAAGCAACGCCACGGGTTGCCAACCGGCATCCAGGGCTACACGTATCACCTTCGGACTCTCTGCCACAAAAAGTCCCAGTCCTTGTTCCCGTTCCTGACGCAGTTGGGCTTCCGTCAGACGGCTGAACATGCTGACTCGCTCATCGTCCAGCGAACAGATTTCTATCACCTTCTCATTCTTCATCACTCTTTATCATATTCAACAGTTTGCAAAAGTACGAAAAAAAACTGGAAATAGGGTCTGTGAGTCATAAAAAGTCTGCTTAATGTTTGGTGTTTTGCTTTCGTTTTCGTACCTTTGCAGTCGATTTCTGCGAAAGCAGTTCGGGGTTCCGTAGCTCAGCTGGATAGAGCAACAGCCTTCTAAGCTGTGGGTCTTGGGTTCGAGTCCCAACGGAATCACTCACTAAAAACAAATACTCAACTTTAATTTTTGGTCAAAATGATTTATTCAACAGAAGTCAACAACATGTGCAGCGTTTGCAAAGGCGCTTATCATGGACCTGCACCCATTCCCGAAGAGGGCAAGTGGATTCAGGCAAAAGAGATTAAGGACATTTCCGGTTACACTCACGGTATTGGCTGGTGTGCACCTCAGCAGGGTGCCTGCAAGCTGAGCCTGAACGTCAAGGACGGCATTATCCAGGAAGCCCTCGTGGAGACTATTGGTTGTACGGGTATGACCCACTCAGCCGCTATGGCCAGCGAGATTCTTCCTGGTAAGACCATTCTGGAGGCTCTGAACACTGACCTCGTGTGCGATGCTATCAACACCGCCATGCGCGAGCTGTTCCTGCAGATTGTTTATGGACGCACCCAGAGTGCATTCTCTGAGGGCGGACTGGCCATTGGCGCCGGACTTGAGGACCTGGGTAAAGGCCTGCGTTCACAGACTGGTACGCTCTATGGCACGATGGCCAAAGGTACGCGTTATCTGGAACTCACCGAAGGTTACATCACCAAGCAGTATCTCGATGCCAACAATGAGGTGTGCGGCTACGAGTATGTACACCTCGGTAAGATGATGGAAGCCATCAAGAATGGCATGGATGCCAACGAGGCAGTGAAGAAGTTCACCGGCTCATACGGTCGTACGACCGAAGAGCAGGGTGCAGTAAAGGCTATTGACCCACGTAAAGAATAAAGGAGGACACGACGATGATTAGAAAAGTACAGTTTGAGAGCCAGGAGCGCCGTATCAACCAAGTTCTTGCTGCTCTGAAAGAGAATGGCATCAATAGTATTGAAGAGGCCAACGAGATTTGTGACAAGGCTGGTGTAGACCCCTACCAGATGTGTGAGGACACGCAGCGCATCTGTTTCGAGAATGCCAAGTGGGCATACGTTTGCGGTGCCGCTATCGCCATCAAGAAGGGTGTGAAGACAGCCGCCGACGCTGCCGAGGCCATCGGCATCGGTCTGCAGAGCTTCTGTATCCCCGGTTCAGTGGCCGACGACCGTAAGGTTGGTCTGGGTCACGGTAACCTGGCTGCCCGTCTGCTGCGCGAGGAGACAGAGTGTTTCGCCTTCCTGGCCGGTCACGAGTCGTTCGCTGCCGCTGAGGGAGCCATCAAGATTGCTGAGATGGCCAACAAGGTTCGTAAGAAGCCCCTCCGCGTCATCCTGAACGGTCTTGGCAAGGATGCCGCACAAATCATCAGCCGTATCAACGGTTTCACATACGTACAGACCCAGTTCGACTACTTTACCTCTGAACTGAAGGTGGTTCGTGAGGTTCCCTACGGCAACAACCCCAGCCGTCTGAAGGTAAAGTGCTACGGTGCTGACGATGTCCGCGAGGGTGTGGCCATCCTGTGGAAGGAGAACGTTGACGTGTCTATCACGGGTAACTCTACCAACCCCACCCGTTTCCAGCACCCCGTGGCCGGTACCTACAAGAAGGAGCGCACGCTGGCTGGCAAGCCTTACTTCTCAGTGGCTTCCGGTGGTGGTACGGGACGTACCCTGCACCCCGACAATATGGCTGCTGGTCCCGCCTCTTACGGTATGACCGACACCATGGGTCGTATGCACTCTGACGCTCAGTTCGCTGGTAGCTCTTCCGTACCTGCTCACGTAGAGATGATGGGCTTCCTGGGTATTGGTAACAACCCGATGGTCGGTGCTACCGTTGCCATCGCCGTTGCTATCGACTTGGCACTGAACAAGAAGTAAACATCCCCAGCCATTTCTCCCAACAAAGGCGAGAATATGGCGTAAGCATTCGATAAACTCAGGTAGCCATATCTGTCTATTATATAACAGCAGCTACGACTTCATTTGTCGCAGCTGCTGTTATATTTATTCTGCCCGTTCGTCGTTGAGCCTCCGTCGGGTCCTCGTTGAACCTCCGTTACATCGTAATCGAGCCTCCGTTGCGTTGCCGTTGAGCCTCCGTTACATCGTAATCGAGCCTCCGTTGCGTTGCCGTTGAGCCTCCGTTGCGTTCTCGTTGAACCTCCGTTGCGTTCTCGTTGAGCCTCCGTCAGAAAAAAGCTGTTACAACTTTCTGAAAAGCTGTAACAGCTTTTAAAATAGTTGTAACAACCTTCCGAAAAGTTGTAACAGCTTTTTTTCGCTCGAGCCTCTTTCGTACCGCCTTTACACCTTTCCCGCAGCGCCGTCAGGTCGAACCCGCTAGGCCCGCTAGGTCGATTTGCAATCCAACCTCTGCGAGTATCAGCATTTGCAATGCGACAACACGTCCCGCTTGACTCGAGTATCAGCATTTGTAATGCGCCAACACGCTCAGTCCAAATGGTAGATTACAGTTCTTTGCTTTTTGCATTACTTAAATGCTTATAACTGGCATGGCTATTTCACGACAACCTATTTATTTCTTGTTTCACTATAATTTCTTACGCTTATGATTGCAAATCCGACGGAGTGGAAATAGTCACATAGGCCATCGATCATCCAAAGCATTTCGAAATAACACGTACCATGCCGATTTGCCGTTCTTTTTTAATAGAAATAATAAAAATAGCAGGAGATTTGTCACTATAAAGACTATTACGAAAATATAGAGACTGGTTTCTTCTTGTTCAGTGAAGATTTGAAAACATAGCATCATCAACTCAGCTATGATATAAATAAGTATGCCTACCTTCTTTACAAATAGGATAAGGATGAAACTGACGAGTTCTGCCAAATGAACTCCTGCTTTCCATATTACTGATTTATCCATAAAGCTCAGGTTGGGCAAGTCTTCGAATACAAATGTGTATGCAAAAAACAAAACACACCATATAACAACCAGATCAACGAGGAAATGGTATGGACTATTGAATAGGATTCTATGAAGTGAAGTCATATTACAATTTTTTTTGTTTATTATGCAAAGTTAGTGTATTCTAATTGATAATCAAATTTTTATCTCGTAAAATATCCTTTTCAGTTTTATTTTATGATTATCAACTTAATTTCCCTTTCATGCACAGTCCCCATTCCACTACTAAAGCCAATGCCCCATAGGTTCCTTTTGAGCCATATTTAATGGCAGTTGCAGCAAATTCTGTCAATATTTCCTTTAGTAAGGCTTGTCAGGTATTCAATGCCTTTAGCGTTAGTGACGTCGCCTTTTAAAGATAAGTAGGTGATTTTGCAGATTTCTTCGTCTGTCAATACACCATCCTGTCCCTCTGGCAGGCTTGTTATCATTGAGCGGAAGGTCTCGTCGGGGAAGTTCGTCTCATTAATCTCCACGTCGGCCTGTGCTGTTGTTGCCAATAGAGTCATCGTACCAAACAATAGTAAAATCTTTTTCATAAATTCTATGTTATAGTTAATTATTGTGCAAAAATACAACAAATTAAAAATCTTCCAAATTGTTTCTACGAATAATTAGGGATTCATGATTCACTCGATTGTAAGGTAGTGCAAATTGAGCTCGTTGCCGCTCGGCAGAGCTGATGCAAGCATCGCTCGCCCCTTACTTAACCACGACCTTTTTTCCGTTCTGGATGTAGATGCCCTTATTTGTGGGCTGACTGTCGAGGCGGCGGCCCTGGAGGTCGAAGTGGGACATGCTTCCTCTGCTATTTTCTATTACTTTTGCATCAATAGAAGTAGGGTCGCTATTGAAAGGGATGCGGACAACTTGCTTGCCATTGGTTATAATTATTAGCTCCTGGTTATAGACCATGGCCTGAATGATCCTCCCGTCAAGATAGAATTCTGGAGCAAGGAATAGCTGCCAGCTGTCGCCGTTATCTTCTGTGTGGTATATTTCCCAGGAATAGAGCTCCTCATCCAAGGTAGCGTTTCTTATGGCATAGGCTTTCTGAGGATGCAGAGGATCATACACAATTGTTGAGCCGTGTCTCCAGGTGAAATGCTTTAGGTCGTCAGTCAGCTTCCATGAGCGACCACAATCGGTTGACTTTACAATTCCTCCATTTGTTGTTGCCAGCAATATCTGGCTGTTGGCAGGATAGAATACCATTGACATGAAGCTTGCGTATTCACTTTCAACTGTTATTCTGGTAAGAGTCTGCAAATTGTCGGTTGTTTCATAAATATATGCCCCGTATACATCCGACCCTGGTGGTGGACCGTAAACCAGAATATGTGTGACATCGTTTGGGTCTATGGCAAACAGTCCATGGTTACCGTCACCTGTATTTGCGTCATTCCATGTCACGCCAAAGTCCTTCGTCTCAGTCCACGTCCTGTTATGACCATGAATATCAAGAAAAAAATGGTCTGGGGAATCAGGAATCTGCCAGAATTCAAATGCACGGCTGCCTTGTGGGTCAAAGATGGCATCAGTAGGAGTTATATCGTTAAATGTCTTTCCATAGTCTTCCGAAAAGAGCAACTGCTGTTTGTATTCTCCCTGTGGCTGTTCGGGGAAGTAGTCGGCCATCATCTTCTGACCTGACTTGACAAAGCGCAGAATCCTCATGCCGTTGAAGGCATATGGTTTCCATTCCGCATCCTGCTCTTTCAGTGCATAAGAATAAATGCCGTTGTCGATGGCCACGAACAGCGTGTCGTCATATACCTTGGCATCGTGAATGCGGCCTTCATACCATGACGGCAGGAATATGTCTTCTGCCATACAATAGAGTACGGACACAAGGCTTAGTAGTATTAATGATATTCTCTGTTTCATATATCAATTATTAAAAGGTTGATGCCGCAAAAGTAGGTATTTATTTAGAAACATCCAAATAAATTGCCAAAAAAGAATTTAGCGAAAGTTTAGTTTTTGAGCATAACTGCTTGAATGTCAGCAGGAAGCAGTAACTATTTTTTTGCTTTAAAATGGGTGATTTAGTAATACTGATGCAGTTTTTCTATCAGTTCGGCTGCTCCGCCATCGCTTTCGCCGAATATCTCCAATAAGGTTTTCGCGCAGATTTGTGACACGCGCCCCGGGCTG